>Ga0160496_1000267_pt1 | contig 29175 bp, 21 predicted proteins | sample DIDPMG_2_FD_108231 | JGI IMG/M metagenome (GOLD analysis project Ga0160496, IMG submission 108231) | Enriched soil microbial communities from UW Madison campus, WI, USA - DID2937_E24_FP MG | ecosystem: Environmental > Terrestrial > Soil > Grasslands | place: USA: Madison, Wisconsin | collected...
CTGCCAGGTCAGGGTGTCGCCGTCCGGGTCGCTGAACAGCGTGTCGGGCAGCACGACCTCGTAGGGCCGGCCTTGCGCGACCGGCGCGGGCGTGTAGTCGGCAGCGCCGACCTCGGGCGCATGATTCGGCTCGGCCGCGATCACCTCGATGAGGTGTGCCGCGCTCTCGTCGGCGCCGTCGTTCATGCGCACGCTGACGCTGCGCGTGCCCGCGGTGTCGCCGCCGGCCGAGTAGCCCACGCGGTGCACCAGCGCGTTGGCCTGCGCCGTGGTGACGGCGCCGGTGAACGCCAGGGTGGCGGCACCGTCGGTCTGCACCAGCGTGGCGATGGCCGTGCCGTCGAGCAGGATCGTGATGCCGTCGCTGCCCAGTGTGTAGCCGTCGCCCGCCAGGAACGAGAAGCTGTCGCCGGCGTTGCCGGTGAATGTGACGCTCGCGCCTTGGTAGTTGCCGGCGCCAGCGGCGGCGGCGTCGAGTTCGGCGTCGCTGAGCTTCACGGCCGGGGCCACCGCGACGGGGTCGCCGCCGATGACCGCCACCGGGGCCGTCCCGGGCGGTGCCGTGAGCACGTCCACGCCGTCGCCGATCACGACGAGGCCACCGTCGGGCAGCAACACCACCTGACCGGCGCCCGGCATGCCGCCGTGGCTGCCGACCAGCGCGCCGTTGGCGGTGGCGTAATAGTTGACGCTGCCGTCGGCCAGCGTGGCGAACAGCGCGCGGCCGTCGGCCGTCAACGCCAGGTCGGTGATGGCGAGGTTGCTCGCGAACACCCCCTTGTGGGTGAGGGCGCCGGTGGCGGGATCGAGTGCAAACGCGTCGATCTGCGCGCCGTTGGCCACGAAGATCGTGCGGCCGTCGGCACTCACGGCCAGTTGCTCCAGGCCGTCGAGCGACACCGGCTGGCCCGCCGCGTCGGTGCCGTTGTTGCTGGCGTTGCCGAGCAGGGTCAGGGCGCCGTCTGCATCGCGCTGATACACGATCAGCGAGGAGCCCGACGAGGTATTGGTCACGACGAACACCAGGTCGCCGCGCGTCACCACCTCGGTCGGTGCCCACAGATACGGGGCGCTCCACATGCCGCCCTCGATCGCGCCGACGTAGCTCAGCGCGCCGGAGCCGCCGTCGCGCGCCAGGATGACGACGTTGTAGGCGTTGGTGAGGTAGAGATTCTTGCCGTCGGCCGACAGGGCGATGTCGCGCATGTCGAACAGATTGCCGCCGTCCACCGCGTAGTCGCTGCTGATCGCGCCGGCGCGGGTCAGGCCGCCGTCGCCGTCCACGCTGAACCACACGATGGCGTTGCCGTTCTCGTGCAGCGCATACAGGCTGGTGCCGTCGGCCGACAGCTGCAGGGCCTTGACGCCGTCCAGGCCGCTGGTGCCCGAGAGCACGCGCACCAGCGTCAGTTCGCCGCTGCCGGCGTCGCGCGAGAACAGCGCGATCGCGCCGTTGCCGTCGGCCACGTACACGGTGAGGCCGTCGGCCGAGGCGGCGGAGGCGGTCAGCGCCGACATGCCGGCCAGGTCGGTCAGGTGCTGCACCGCGGCCAGTTCGCCGAGCGACAGCACCGGGTCGGCCTCGACCACCGGCAGGTCATTGACCGCGGTGATGTCGATGTCGAACGCCATCGCGGCGGATTCCAGGCCGCGCTGGTCGGACAGCGTGACGCGCACCGCCACGCGCTCGGCCGGCACGTCGCTGCCGTTGGCATAGGTCACCTGGCGCAGCGCGTTCTGCACGTCGGCCTGGGTCGGGATCGCGCCGGCCTCGTCGGTGAACTGGATCGTGAGCGTGCCGTCGGCCACGCTGAAACGGCCGATCGGCTTGCCGTCCTTCAGCAGCTGGTCGCCGACGCGGGTGAGGCCGTTGTCGGCGGCAAAGCCCAGGCTGTCGGCCGCGCTCGCGCCGGCGCCGAGCGCCACGGTCAGCGTGCTGCCGTTGTAGTTGCCCAGGCCGGTGTTGAAGCCGTCCATCTGGGCGTCGGCCACGGTGGCGCCGGGGGCGATGGCGGTGGGATCGGCCTGTTCGGTGTAGCCCACCGTCGTGCCGCCGCCCAGCACGGGCGCGGTATTGGCGGCGCTGGCGCCGGCCAGGGTCACCACGGCGGTGCCGGTGTGGGCCGACAGCGCGTTGCTGTCGGCGTTCTCGCGCACGTTCACGCCGATGCTGACCGAGCCGCTGCCGCTGTCTCCGGTGTGCGAGTAGGTCAGGCTGTCGATCACCTGCGCGGCGCGTTCGGGCGAGTTGTTCAGGTACAGCACCACGGTGGTCACGCCGTTGGCGATCTGGACGCTGTACTCCAGGCCGGTCGCCGTGCGTTGCACGCCGCTGGTGGCGCTGCCGAGCGGGATCCGGCCGCCGTCGGCGCCCAGGATGTCCTGGCTGCCGGCGGGCGTGACCGTGACGATCACCTGCCACACGTTCTGGCCGGCCTCCACCGTGTCGATCGTGGTGCCGTCGAACAGCTTCACGGGCTCGCCCTCGGCCGGATAGGTGGGCGCGAGCGGCGTGGTGTCGATGACGGGCGGGTCGTTCACGCCGATCAGGTCCACGTCGGCGTTCATGGTGGCGCTGTGGCCGTCGCCGTCGTTGAGCGTGACCGCGAAGCGGGCCTGGCTGTCGTCGCGGGTCGGGTCGCTGCTGCCGTTCTCGTAGGCGATGCGGCGCAGCACCTGCTGCGCCTCGGCCTGGCTCACCGTGGCGGTGAACACCACGGTCAGCTTGCCACCGGCCTGGGTGAAGCTGGCGATGGCGGTGCCATCGAGCAGGATCCGGCCGTTGGCCGTGTCGAGCGTGTAGCCGTCGCCGGCCACCAGGGTGTAGATGTCGTCGGCATTGGCGCCGCCGTCGCGCTCCACCACGATGCTGGCGCCCTGGTAGTCGCCTGCGCCGTTGTCGAGCGCGTCGAGCTGCGGATCCGACAGATTGCCGCCGGGCAGCAGGGCCACGGCGTCGCCGCCCTCGGTGTAGGTCGAGGACGCGGGGCTCAGGTTGAGCACCAGCAGGCCATCGTCCCAGTCGACCGTGCCCGACAGGTACAACTGCTTGCCGTCCGCGCTCAGGGTGGCGCCGCGCAGTTCGCCAATGTCCTTGCCGCCCAGGCTGGTGAGCGTGCCGGCCGCGGTCGGCACGCCGTCCGCGCCGCGGGTGTAGAGCGAAATCTGGTCGGGGCCCACCACGATCAACAACGCGCCGTCCTGCGACACCACCAGCGCATTCGCCTCGCCGTCGAGCACGGTGTCGGCCTGTGCGGTGAGGGTGCCGTCGGCGCCGATGGTCAGGGTGTACAGGCGGTAGTCGCTGCCGTCATTGTCGATGGCGTAGAGCGTGGTGCCGTCGGGCGAGAGCGTGAGCGACTGGGTGAAGTACATCGGATCGGCGGCGGGCGACTCGCCCTGCGCGGCCATCAGGAAGCTCAGCGAGCCATCGGCCTCGACGCGGAACACGCTCGCCAGCGTGGCGCCGCCCGAGGTGCCGACGAACACAAAGCGACCATCCGGCGACAGCGAGATCGGGCCGGCGCCGTCGAGTTGCATGCCGGTGGTGCCGGCGTCGGACAGCGTCTGCGACACGCTCAGGCTGCCGTCCTGGCCGCGGCTGTAGACCAGCAGGCTGTCGCCCGCCGTGACGTACAGCGTGCCGTTCGGGCCGGATTGCACGTCGCGGATCAGGCCGTGTTCGGCGATCAGCTCGGCGCCGAGCGTGCCGGCCAGCGCCAGTGCGCCGCCCGCCTCGCGGTCGAACACCACCACGCCGTTGTTGCCGACCACGAACACGCTGTTGCCATCGGCCGAGACCTGCACGCCGGCGGCGCCGCCGAGCGCGGCCACGTTCTTGCTCTCGAACGACTCGACCAGCGTGAGCTTGCCGTCGGCGCCGCGTTGCAACACATACAGGCTGCTCACTTCCACGTCGCTGATGGTCGAGCTGTCCCAGACGCTGGCGGTGCGCACCACGTAGACGTAGTCGCCCGACACCGCCACGCCCTGGATGCCTTCGTACAGATTGGTGAAGCCGTCGTCGGCGATGGCGTTGATGATTTCTTCGAACGTGAGCGAGCCGGTGTCGGCGCCCAGCGTGGGCGCCTCGGCCTGCACCGTGATGCGGGCGGTGAGGTCCGGCGTGGCCGTGTCGTCGCCGCCATTGGCGGTGCCGCCGCTGTCCTTGATCGCGCTCAGCGTGATGGTGCGTTCGCCGGCGGTGGCATCGGGATTGCTGTTGGCGTAGCCGAGGCCATCGACCAGCGCCGACGCGGCCGCGCCGGTCATGCCGGTGCCGTGGGTGAGCGTGACGGTGGCGGTGCTGCCGCTCACCGTGATCACATAGCCGTAGCCGCCGGCCGTGGTGCCGCTGCCGGCCACGAGCGCCACCTGTTCGCCGTCGATCAGCAGCGATTCGCTCGCGCCGTCGCGCAGACCGCCGACGGTGAGGGTGATGGCGCTGATGGTCTGGCCGGCCTCGACCGGGGAGATCTCCACGTCGTCGAACAGATCGGTGGCCGCGTCGCCCGGCGAATGCGCGCCGTCCCTGGGCGTGGCGACGGCGGTGGGCGCGTCGTTGACCTCGGTCACGGCCAGCGCCAGGGTGAGCGTGGTGGCAGTGTACTCGTCCTTGACCGCCAGCGAGAGCTTGATGCTGTCGCCGGGTGCGCCGTTGCGGTTCGTGTAGGTGATCTGGCGCAGCACGGCCGTGGCGACCGCGCTGCTGGTCTCGCCGGTGAAGACGATGGACAGCGCGTTGCCGCTGTCGTCGAAGCTGGCGATGGCGCTGCCGTTCAGGTAGATCTTGCCGTCGACCAGCGTGAGGCCGTTGCCGTCGGCGAAGCCGAAGCTGTCGTCGCCGTTGGCGCCGCCGGCGCGCGCCACGGTGATCGTGGCGTCCTGGTAGTTGCCGGTGCCGCTGTTGCGCGCATCGAGTTCGGTATCGGCCAGCGTGAAGCCGTCGGCCGGGCGGATGGTGGCGCCTTCGAGGTAGCTGTCGCGTACTTCGCCAGTGGGCGAGGCCAGGCCGAGCCCGGTGCCGCCGCCGTTGACGAAGTTGCCGACGTAGAGCTCGCCGGTTTCGGTCGCCAGGATGCGATAGACCCGGTTCACACCGGTGGCGATGTTCTGCACCAGCGTGAGCTGGCCGTCGTCGCCGATGCGGTAGGCGTTCAGCGTGCCCGAGAAGCCGAAGCCCACGTACAGCGTGCTGCCGTCGGCGGAGGTCTCGACGCTGGTGGGGTAGTTCGGGTTGGCGAAGCTCAGCTGCTGGGTGAACGTCACGCTGTTGGTGGCGGCGTCATAGTGGAACGCCATCACCGCGAAGTTGCTGTAGGTGGTGATGTAGAAGTTGCCGTCGCCCGAGGCGGCCAGCGCGTAGGCGGTGCTGAACGCGCCCGAGCTCGCGATGGTGGTGGACTTCACGAACGTGCCGTCGGCCGCGTACTCATGGAACACCACGCCGCCGCTGTTCTGCAGCAGGCCGCGGAAGGTCAGCATGTTGGTGGCGCTGTCGTAGGTGTAGATGGCCATGCGGCCATTGCTCATCGCGTACACCGTGCCGTTCGCGTCGATGTCCAGGTCGCGCGTCACCGAGTTGAAGCCCTTGTCGAACAGCGGCACCAGCGCCTGCTTCTGCACCAGCGTGCCGTCGTCGCCCACCGTGTAGGAGTACAGCGTGTTGGTCGACAGCACGATCAGTTGTTCGCCATCGCTCGACAGCGCGATTTCGACGATCTTCTGGTCCACGTAGGCGGTCTTGCCCACGCTGGCCAGGGTGCCGTCGGCATTCACCGAGAAGATCGACACCGCGTATTTGCTGGCGCTGCCCTCGGCGCCGTAGCCCGCCACGTAGACGAACTTGCCGTCCTTGGACAGCGTCACCGAGGTGATGCCGCCGAGGCCGTCGACCTCGATGCCGTTGGCCGCGTTGCCGTCGTCGGCCGTGCCCTGGCGCCAGGTCTGCAGCAGCTTCAGCTCGCCGGTCTTGCTGTCGCGCTGGTAGATGCTGAGGAAGTTGTCGCCCTGGCTGCTCGCGCCGCCCACTGCGCTCACGCCGGTGCTGCCGGCGATGATCACCAGGCTGCCGTCGGCCGAGGTGGTGATGCTGTTGACGTAGTAGTTGTAGCCCGAAAGCGTGCCGTCGCTGCCGTACACCAGCTTGTCGGCGTCGGCGCCCACCGTGGGCGCCGTGTTGCCGGCCTCGGCCTGCGAGATCACGCGCAGCGTGGCGGTGTGCGTGGCCGTGGCGCCGCTCGCGTCGGTGGCGGTGATCCGGATCTGGAAGCTGCCGAGCGCGGAGGCGGTGCCGGTGATGGTCAGCGTCGCGGCGTCGAAGCTCAGGCCGGTCGGCAGGTCGTCCACGCGCCAGGTCAGCGTGTCGCCGTAGCGGCTGTCGGCGTCGCTGAAGAGCGCGGGGTCCAGCTTGACCGTGTAGGTCTGGCCGGCGGTGGCCGCGTCGAGGGCCGCGGGCGCGGCGGGGTTGACCGTGGGCGCGCGGTTGTCGATCTGGTCCATCACCAGGCTCAGCGTCGTGGACGCGGTGCCGCCGTGGATGTCCGTCACCGTGACCTTGACGCTGTAGGTGCCGGTGGCATCCACGGTGCCCGAGATGGTGCGCGTGGCGGGGTCGAAGCTCAGGCCGGCCGGCAGGCCGGAGACGGTCCACGTCAGCGCGTCGCCATCGACATCCTTGAACAGGCCCGCCGGCAGCGTCACGCTGTAGTCCGTCTCGGTCTGGCCGCCGTCCAGGCCGTAGCCCGTGTCGTCGAGCTGCGGCGCGCTGTTGGCCTGCAGCGCGACCTCGATCGTGTTGCTGTCGAGCGCGCCGTCGCCGCCACGGATCGCGAGCACGATGAGGGCGTCGCGGCTGGCGTTGGCGTTGCGGTAGGTGACCTGGTGCAGCACCTGGTTCGCCACGGCCTTGCTGGTGTCGGCGCTGAACGTGATGGTGAGCGTGTCGCCCGCGCGCACGAAGCTGCCGATCACCGCGCCGTCGAGAACGATGTCGTTGCCCGACAGGCTCAGGCCATCACCGGCGGCAAAGCCGAAGCTGCCGTCGGCCACGCTGGCCTGGATCGTGATGCTGGCGCCGTTGTAGTTGCCCGCGCCGCCGTTGAGCGCGTCGAAGTTGCTGTCGGAGAAGCTCACGCCATCGGCGAACGCCAGCTCGCCGGCGCGGTCCAGCGTCTGCACGCCGCTGTAGCGGACCACGCCGCCGCCCGCCACCAGGATGGAGTGGCCGTCGGCCGACACGGCCACGTCGGCGCCGTTGCCGCTGCCCGCGATCTTGCCGGCCAGCGCGAGCGCGCCGTTGGCCGCCACGGCGTAGACCGACACCGACCCATCGGACGAGGCTGCGTAGAGTGTGTTGCCGTCGGGGCTGAGCGCGATGCCGCGCACGCCCGCCTGGGTTTCGCTGCCGATCAGGTTGAGCGCGCCGCCGTCGACCTGGTAGACGTGGATCGCGCCCTTCACCGGGTTGCCGATGTAGAGCGTCTTGCCGTCGGCCGAGGTGGTCAGCGCGTAGTCGACGGCGCTGTAGCCGCTACCCACGTCGGCCACCGAGATCGTGTCGATCTGGTTGAGCTGGCCGTCGGCACCGCGCTCGTACACGAACAGCGTGTGCGGCATGCCGATCTCGAGCATGTAGAGGTAGTCGCCCGAGGTGGCGATCATGCCGCTGCGGCCGCTGGAGCCATTGAGGCGGCCGATCAGGTTGAGGTCGCCCGTGGCGGCATCGCGCTCGTAGATGACCACGCCGTTGTACTGCGTGCCCACATAGAGGTATTTGCCGTCGTCGGTCAGGGCCATGCCGCCGTTGATCGTGCCGTTGCTGGACGTCACCGAGGCGGCGTAGCTGAGGGTGCCGTCGGCGGCCACGTTCAGCTGCACCACGTAGCTGTCGTTGTTGCTCGAGACGGTGTAGATCGACTTGCCGTCGGCGCTGATCAGCATGTGGCTGACCGTGTTCAGGTCGGCGTGCTTGAAGGTCTGCACGGCGGTCAGCGCCCCGGCGCTGTCCACCGAATACACCTGGATGCCGTCATTGCCGGCCGCATAGGCAAACTTGCCGTCGGCGGAATACACGACTTCGGTGGCGTTGCCCAGGTCGCCGAGCGACAGCGATTCGCGCGGATCGAGGTGGCCGCCGTCGGACAGCACCGGCGCCACGTTGATGCTGTTGTTCACGTCCACCGTGGCGCTGATGCCCAGCTCGGTGGTGTCGCCGCCCAGGTCGCTCAGGCTCTTGAGCGTGACCGTGACCTTGCCGCTTTCCACGCTGTTGTCGAGGCTGCGGTAGGCCATGCCGTCGATCAGCGCGGCCGCGCCGGCCGGGCCGCTGGCCGTGTCCGACGAGGCCAGGGTGAGCGTGATGGTGGTCGTGCCGTCGCCGCCGACCTGCACGCTGTAGACGTAGTTGTTGTCCTGCGTGATGCCGTTGCCGGCGGTCAGGCTGATCTCGGTGCCGTCGATCACGAGCGCCTGGTTGGCGCCGCTGCGGTCGACGGTCACGACCAGCTTGTCGAGCGCCTCGCCGCCTTTGTCGGTGGCGACCGCGACGCCGCTGAACAGGTCCACCTGGTGGGGGGTGGAGGACTCGCTGATGTCGACGTGGGCGGCGGCGCCTTCGGCGCTGGCACCCGGCTTGGAGTCGGTGGCGTCGACCACCGTGGCCGCGGTGGCGGCGATGGCGGCGTCGAGCAGGAAGCGGGGTTCCAGGGCCAGGGCCTGGCGGCGTAGCGAGGGGGAACGGCGTGCAGTCATGGCGGATGGGCAGAATGAAAAGTGGGCTTACTCGATCAGCGTGGTCATGGAGGCCAGCTGGCGCAGTTCCTCGACGATCTCGTCGAGGCGGTCCTGGATGCGGCCTTCGCTGGCCACGAAATCGCGGCCCGGCAACCAGGTGAGGTCCGAACCGTTGACGGCGCACATCGCCAGGCCGGGGCCGGCGATCTTGCGGAATTCCGAGGCGCTGCGGATCTGGCCGTCCTCGTCGCTGTCCTCGTCGCTGCCGGTCACGATCAGGTAGAAGCGCAGGCCGCGGGCGCGGAAGCTGTTGCACAGGCTGGCGAAGCGGCGCGTGATCAGCGGGGCGTCGTCGCAGGCCGTGCCGTTGCTGTCGCAACCATCGGTGGGGCTGCCGACCTCGCCGTTGTAGGCGTCTGAGTCGAACCAGCGCTGGCCGGTGGAATTGACCAGCATCACGATCGCCTTGATGTGGTCGCCCGCGCCTTCGTCGAAGTCCTTGGGCAGCTCGTCGGGCAGGGCCCAGCCCGAGCCGCCCCGAAACGCCGGGGCGAGCGACATCGCGCTCCAGCCCATGGCGATGGCGTAGTTCACGTTGAAGCGCGTCGACATCTCGTCGAGGCGGCGGTCGAGCTTAGCCTGGTCGTTGGTGAGCGGCAGCAGGGCCGCACTCGGGCAGCCGCGGTCGGCGGTCATCCAGCGCGTGTCGTTCACGCCGGTGGCCTGGCCGAAGTCCGGGTTGGGGCCGACCCAGCTGATGGGCGGCGCGCCCGGGCTGCCGTTGTCGGGCAGGTCATGGCGGTAATACACCTTGAACTGGCTGGTGGGCGCCTGGTCCCAGAAGTAGTTCTGGTTGCGCGCCAGGCCGCGATACATGCACAGCAGCTGCGCGCGGCGGTCGGGGATGCGCGGATCGGCCAGGCTGCCGTAGCCCGAGCGGAACAGCGAGGTCAGCTCCACCGGATTGAGCGCGCCGGCCGCGGCCCAGTTGCGCAGGCGGCCCGGCTGCGCCGGGTCGAACACATTGACCGACTGGCTGTACGGCACCAGCGAGATCCAGGTGGTCTCGGTGTCCTTGAGCAGGCCGGCGGTAAAGGCCTTGCCGAGGCGGCGCAGGGCCGCCAGGTTGCGGGCGTCCTCGCTCAGCGTGTTGGGCAGCGTGAGCGCCACTTCCAGCGTCAGGTCGCGCGAGATGGCGGCCGAGCGCACCGACACGGCGCGGGCCAGCACGCTGCCGAGCATGGACGTGGCCTTGTAGCGCGCGGTGATGCGCGCGCCCGGGGTCGAGTCGCGCTGGATCGCCTCGGTCGTGATCTCGAGCTCGCGCCGCAGCTGTTCGTGGTCCATGCCCAGGTTGCTGGCCACGTAGCGCTCGGCGATCGCCTGGATGTCGGCCTCGCGGTTGCCGGCGCGCGCCATCGATGCGGCCAGCGCCGCGGCATCCGTGGCGCGCTTGAGCTGCCCGGAGTCGGCCACCATGCGCACGATGTCCGAGGACAGGGCGGCCAGCGTCATGACGCCGCCGATCAGGAGCAGCAGGACCACGGCGGCGGCGCCGCGCTGGCGCTCGGGTCGGGATACGGGGAATCGGTGTTTCATGTGTCGGAGGCGCCGGCGGCCAGGCCGTTGGCGTCGCTTTCGCCCTGCAGCTCGGTGTCCAGCTTGATGGTGCGGTGGGAGGACGGGAAGATGGCGTCGGTCTTGAGCACGTCGGGTATGCCCAGGCCGGAGAACAGCGCGACCTCGTCGGTGCGGCGGCATGAGCGCACCATCACCATGCCGGGCGCGGCGGTCGTGTCGTCGCGGCGGCTGTCGTCGGGCAGCGTGCCCTCGTAGATGCCGCCCACGGCCGGCGCTTCGCAGAGGTTCTCGGCGCCGCCGCGGATCAGGCCCCAGCTCACGCTGCCGTCGACCTGCACGTTCAGCACGTAGATCTGCTGGTCGGCCTCGTGGCCCTGCATCGCGACCTTGGCCAGCGCGTCCAGTCCGGCGCCGGTTAGCTCGCGCTGCGCCGCCAGGTTCACGGCCAGCGTGCCCGCGGTGTTTTCGAGGCGGATGCGTTCGGTGTGGATGCGCTGGATGTCGGCGCCCAGCAGGCCCACGCCCAGCAGGATCGGCAGCACCAGCGCGGCCTCCACGGCGAAGGCGCCGCGTTGGCGCGCCTGCCGGCCTGCCCGCGCGGTGGCGCGCTTCATTGCTGCGCTCCGGTGGCCTGCGGCAGATAGGCCAGCACCTGCTCGTAGCGATAGCGGAACGCGCTGCTGTCCACGCCGAGCAGGCGCGGCAGCGGCGTGATGAAGTTCTTGCGGATGTCCACCGACACGCGCCAGGCCGGCTGGGTCGAGGTCGCGGCCGGTGCGTTCTCTTCATTGGCCGCGTTGCCGCCGCCCAGCGCGTCGAGCGAGGTGAAACGCTCGATCTCCACGGTGGCGATGTCGGTGTCGTCCAGGTAGTTGTGCGAGGCGGCCACCATGCGCTTGCGCAGCTGGCTTTCCATGGCGTCGCCCTGCAGCGAGCCGTTGATGCTGCCCTGGCGGAACTGCTGGATGGCGCGGTCGAGCGCGCCGGCGCCCACGTTGATCGTGAGGCCGATGTTGGCGAGTTCCATGAACATCATGGCGGCCGCGATGATGACCGGCAGCACATAGGCCGCCTCCACCGACAGCACGCCGCGCTGGCGCCGCGCGGACGGGAGCAGACGCTTAGCCACGTTGTTCCTTCTCCTGGGCGCGCAGCGGCAGCAGCTGGCGGCTGGCGGCCAGCAGTTCTTCGGCCACCGAGGCGCCGTCGCGGATGCGTTGGCGATGCTGGCCGAAGGCGGCGAGCGCCTGCGCGGTCTGTTCCTCGCCCATGAACGAGGCCAGTGTCTTGCGCGCGCCGGCCTCGTCGCCCTGCATGGCCTGGGCGAAGGCGAGGTTCAGCTTGAGCGTGGGCAGCTGGGCCGCGTCGGTCTGCGACAGCAGGCGCACGGCCTGGGCGGTGTCGCCGCTGGCCAGGTGCGACAACGCCAGGTTGTTGAGCACGCGGTTGTTGGCGGGATCGAGCTCGAGCGCCTGCGACAGCAGCTTGCGCGCCTCGTCGTGCTGGCCGCGCGCGTCGAGCAGCACGCCCTTGGCGTTGAGCGCCGCGATGTTGTTCGGGTCGGCGCGGAGCGTGCAGTCGAAGTCGGCGAGCGCCGCGTCGGTCTGGGCCAGCGCCATGCGGGCCCGGCCCAGGCCGTTGCACAGCGTGGCGGTGGCGGGCGCGCTGAGCGAGGTGCCACTCTCCGTGATGGCGCGGCGCGCGCGGCCGAACAATGCCAGGCTGTCGGCGGGCGTCTGCACCTGGGCGGCCACGCTGGCGTACTCCAGCATCTCCAGCGGCTTGAGGCTGCCGCGCTGTTCCAGCTGCGCGTAGATGCCGGCCGCCCCTTCGAAGCGGCCCTGGTCGCGCAACAGGCGCGCCAGCTTCATGCCCTCGGCGGCCACCTCGGCCTGGTCGGCGGGCGGCTTGGGCGCTGGCGCGCCCTGGCCGGTGGGCGTGGCGGGCAGGTTGCGGGTGCCGGTGCCGGGGCCCGAATCGGCCTTGATCGTGATGCCGCCGCAGGCCGACAGCGTGGTCAGCATCAGGCACGCGGCCAGCCGCCGGGCCAGGGCGTGGACGGGGAGGGCGATTTCGAATGTCATTGCATCAGGGTCCGGACGACGCGCATCAGCGCGGGGGTGGCGACGATGGCGACCACGGGGGGCAGGATCAGGGTCATGAGCGGCACGCTGAGCTGGGCCGGCAGCGGGCGACCAGCCCGACGGCCAGGCCGGTCATGCCGAAGCGGGTCTGGGGGCTGGTGAACAGCGCGATGCCGAGCGCGACGAACAGCACGCCGCTGGCGTACTTGGCCGCCATCAGCAGGCCCAGGGCCTCGCGGCGGCGCCAGCCGGCGCGGGTGAGCAGCCGCTCGTTGGCGCTGCGGTCCTGCGCCGTGCCGGCCAGCTTGTCGCCGAACTCGGCCACGGCCTGCCACACGCCCGGCAGCGGCGTGCGGTCATCCAGCGCGATCGACACCGCGGCCTCGGGCGCCTCGGCGGCCTCGGTGGTGTCGAGCCGTTCGTGCAGGGGATTGCGGCGGGCCTGGGCGCGCAGCAGCCACAGCAGCAGCGCGAGTCCGGCCAGGAAGATCAGGAACAGCAGGGGAGCCAGGGGATCGGAAAACATAGCGGCGTTCAGCGGATGCGCTTGACCATGAGGTGGGTGATCAGCAGGCCCAGCCCCACGCTGGCGGCGGCGTACAGCATCACCTTGATGCCGACGCTGTCGTTGAACATGAAGCGGAAATCCTCGGGCGAGTTGAGATACATGTAGAGCAGCACGCCCGGCACCAGCAGGGCCACGATCTTGGCCGAGGCGCGGGCCTCGGAGGTCTTGGCCTTGACCTTCATGCCAAGTTCGGCGCGGGCGCGCAGCGTGGCCGACAGCCGTTCCAGCGTGTCGCCCAGGCGGCCGCCCGATTCCTGGCTGATGATCAGGATCACGGCGAAGAAGCGGTATTCCTGCAGCGGAATGCGCGCCGCCGAGCTCTGCATCGCCGCCTTGAGCGGCACGCCCAGCTTGAGCCAGTTTTCGATCTCGCGCAGTTCCGGCGCGAGCGGGCCGTGCAGGTGATCGGCGGCGATGCCGAACGCGCTCTGCAGCGGCACGCCGGAGCGGCAGATGCGGGTGATGGCGTCGATCGCCTCGGGCAGCGAGCGGGTCAGCAGTTCCAGGTGGGCGCTCATGGCGCGCTGGTAGGCCAGGGTGCACAGCAGCACCCACAGCAGCGGCGCCGACAGCAGGATCAGCGAGGCCGGCGTGCCGGTCATGCGTGCCAGCGCCAGGGCGCCGACCAGCGCGATCGCGGCGGCCGCCAGCAGGCGTTTGCGCAGGGTCTTGGTCCAGCCCAGGGCCCGCACGCCGTCGCGCAGGCGTTCGGCGTGGCCGCTCAGCCTGGGCCAGCGGGCGAACATCGGGGCCTGGCCCGGCAGCGAGATCGAATCCGGGTTCAACGCGGCCGCGGCGACGCCGCTCTCGCGCTCGACCTGCTCGCGCAGGCCGGCCAGGCGCAGCGCCATGGCGTCGGCGCGGCGCTGGCGGCGGCTGGTGGCGCGTGCGGTGTAGAACACCACCAGCACGAGCATGAAAATGATCAGGGTGAAGAGATCGAGCATGTCGGGTCGGGTCGGCGGATCAGAGGAGATCCTGGTCGAACAGGTGCGCCTTGTCGGTGTAGAAGTTCGGCCGCAGGCCGCTGCCGGCGTGCTCGCCCAGCACCTGGGTGGCGCTGCCGCCCGGGCGCGAGCGGAACGCATGCAGCTCCTGGGTCTGGATCACTTCTTCCTCCATGCCGCAGATCTCGACGATGGACACCACGCGGCGCGCGCCGTCGCGCATGCGCTCGATCTGCACGATCAGGTCCACCGCGCTGGCGATCTGGCGCCGGATGGCCGGCAGCGGCAGCTGCATGTTGGCCATCATCACCATGTTCTCCAGCCGCATCAGCGCGTCGCGCGGGGTGTTGGCGTGCACCGTGCAGAGCGAGCCGTCGTGGCCGGTGTTCATGGCCTGCAGCATGTCGAAGCATTCGCCGCCCCGCACTTCGCCGAGGATGATGCGGTCGGGCCGCATCCGCAGCGCGTTCTTCATCAGGTCGCGCTGGTCGATGCGGCCGGTGCCCTCGGCGCTTTCCGGGCGGGTCTCGAGCCGGATCACATGCACCTGCTGCAGCTGCAGCTCGGCCGCGTCCTCGATCGTGATGATGCGTTCGAGCGGGCTGATCTTCTGCGACAGGGCGTTGAGCAGGGTGGTCTTGCCCGCGCCCGTGCCGCCCCAGACGATGATGTTCAGCCGCGCTTCCATGGCGCGCTTGAGCACCAGGGCCATGTCCATCGACATCGCGCCGCGCTGCGCCAGCGACTCCAGCGACAGGTCGCGCCGCATGAACTTGCGGATCGAGATCGTGGTGCCGTCGAGCGCCAGCGGGTGCGTGATCACGTTCACGCGGCTGCCGTCGGGCAGGCGCGCGTCCACCATCGGATTGGCCTCGTCGATGCGGCGGCCCACCCGCGCGGCGATGCGCTGCGCGGTGTTGAACACGTGCTCTTCATCGATGAAGGTGATCGGCGTGAGCTCGAGCTTGCCGAAGCGCTCGACGAAGATCTGGCCCGCGCCGTTCACGAGGATGTCGTTGACCGTATCGTCGTCGAGCAGCGGCTCGATCGGGCCCACGCCCACCATCTCGTCCAGCATCTGGCGCGAGATCAGTTCCTCTTCCGGGCCCGACAGTTGCAGCCGCTGCTCGTCGCAGATGCGCCGGATCAGCGTGTCGATCTGCGCCTGCAGCTTGTCGCGCGGCATCACCGCGGCCTTGAGCGGATCGATCTGGGTGAACAGCTCGTCGCGGATCACGCGGCGCTGGGCGGACTGCTCCGCGTTCATCGAGGGCGCCTGCGGCTTGATCGGCGTGACGCCGGTCCTGGCCGGCGCGGCCTTGGCCGCGGGCTGCGGGGCCGCGGCGTAGGCCTTGGCCGGTGCCGGCGCGGCCGGGGCGGCGGGCGCCGGCGTGGGCGCCACGGCGGCGGGAGCGGGCGCCGGCTGGGCGGCGGGAGGCGGGGGGGCGGGTTTGCGGCGAGGAAGCATCATGTCGGGGCTCGGAGATCGGAGGCCTCAGGCACGCGCGGAGGCGCGCGGGCGGGCGGCAGGGGCGGGGCGCGAGAGCCAGGCGCGCAGGCGTTGCGCCACGCCTTCCGGCGCGGCCTCGCCCGTGCTTTCCGGCAGGCCCAGCACGCGCGCGCCGAGCCGCGCCACGGCCTGGCCATAGGCCGAGCCCGGCGCCACGGCGAGCGGGCCCTGCAGCAGGCTCTGCGACAGCGCGTTGCCGGCATACGGCAGGTGCAGGTCGATGGCGCGGCCTACGAAGTCTTCGAACTGGGTGAATTCCATGTCCGGCCGGCCGGCGTCGCGCGCCCCGCTCGCCACCAGCAACAGGCGCTGGCCGCCGCTCTCATCGCCCAGCTGCCTGAGCAGGCGATGCGTGTTGCGCGCGCCCTGCACGGTGAGCTCGGTCAGCACCACGCGGATGTCCGCATGGGCCAGCACCTCGTCCGCGCCGTTGGGGCGGTGCGAGGGCAGGTCCCACAGCGACAGCGAGAACAGCTGGCACAGCACGGCGCCCAGCTCCAGCACGCGTTCGGCCTCCACGGGCGTCTCGGCGCCGGGCTGCTGGGCCAGCAGATGCAGGCGGGTGGGCACGTCGGTGTCTTCCACCTTCAGCGCGAGCAGCGTGCGTTGCAGCAGACGCGGATCGATCTCGGGCGCGGCCAGCAGGCTCGCCAGGCCGGCGTCGGCCTGCAGGCCGAGCAGCAGCGGCAGGTCGCCCTTGCGCCGATCGAAGTCCACCATCACGGTCGGGGTCTGGCGCGACTGCGCCAGCCACGCGCCCAGCGCGGCGGTCAGCGTGCTCACGCCGACGCCGCCGGCCGAGCCGGTGAAGGCCACGGTGCGGCCGGCGCGGGCCGCGCCGCCATGGCCCAGCGGTGCGTCATCATCGGCGCGCGCGAGCGTGCCGGCCAGCAGGTCGAGCCGCGGCGGCGTGGTGAGATAGTCGAAGATGCCGGCCTGCAGCAACTGGCGGTAGAGGTCCACGTCCTGCGCCTGGCCCAGCGCTACGATGCGGCAGGCCGGGCCGGCCTGCGCGGCCAGCTCCAGCAGGGCCGACAGCGGATGGGCATGGCCGCCGATGTCGATCAGCAGAATCGACGGCGGCGTGTTGCGGGCGCACCATTGCATGGCCTCGGCGGGCCCGCCGGCCTGCAGCACGGAAGGCGCGCGGCGCAGGCGTTCGAGCTGTTCGCCGATGATCTTGAGATCGGCGGGGGCGGCGAACACGGCCGGGCCCGCGAGCGAGAAGTCGGTGGTGGAGGATTGCGTGTCGCTCATGGCCGTCAATTGTCGAAGTCGATATCGATCAGATCGCGGATCTCGCCGGTCTGATAGCGTTCCACGGTGCCGGCCGCGGCCTTGCCGTCCGCGCCTTCCAGCGTGCGCGGGCGCGACAGGTCGCGCGGGTCGGTGCTCATGCGCGCCAGGTTGGCGCGGTTGGCGCAGCCCAACTGGCCCACGCCGTAGTACGGATGCACCGTGACCTGGTGCGGCCGGGCCAGGCCGCAGTGGGCCAGGTCCAGCGCGAGCGATTCGGATTGCAGCTCCAGGTCCCAGCCGGCGTCGGCGGCCTCGGCCATGCGTTCGGCGTCCAGCGGCAGCGGCATCACGCGCGGCTCGCGCGCGCCGGCGCGGCCCAGGGCCTGCGCCACGCGTTGCGCCACGGCGGCGCCATCGGCGTTGAAGGGCGTGAGCGTGATGACCTGGTCTTCGATGCGGCCCTGCCGCGTCAGCAGCGCGTTGGCCTGGCGCATCGATTCGGGCGTGAGGCCCTGGCCGTCGGGCGTGACCTGCATGGCCAGCGCGACCGCGTTGGGCTGGGCCTGCGCGGCCTGCGGGATGCGGTTGTCGCCGAAGCGCTTGGCGCGCACGGCGTTGATGGGCGTGTCGCAGCCGGCCAGCACCACGATCAGGGCCAGGGGGAGCAGGCACTTGAGCGCCGGGCGGAACGGAATACGGTTCGTTGCGTGTTGCATGAGTTCTTCCTGGGCGGCGTTCAGTACAGGTAGCCGATGGAGGCCTGCTGGGGCAGCAGCTCCTTGATGCCGGGCAGGTCCTGGCCGGGCACCTGCAGTTCGCCGGCCGAGACGGGATCGACCACGTTGGCCGACACCAGGATCACCAGCTCGGTCTCGTCCTTGGCCGACACCTCGTGTTCGAACAGGCGGCCGATCAGGGGAATGCTGCTCAGGCCCGGCACGCCCGACATGGTCTGGGCCTGGGTCGAGCGCAGCATGCCGGCCAGCGCGAAGCTCTGGCCGCTCGCCAGCTCGACCGTGGTGTCGGCGCGGCGCACCTTCAGCGCGGGGATCGAGATGCCTTCCAGCGTGACGGCGCCGTCCTCGGTGAGTTCGCTCACTTCGGGGGCGATGTGCAGGCTGATGCGGTTGGCCGACAGCAGGGTCGGCGTCATGCGCAGGATCACGCCGTACGACTTGAAGTCGATCTGCACGTTGTTGTTGGTGATGATGACGATCGGCACCTCGCCGCCCGCGGCGAAGGCTGCGCTTTCGCCCGACATGGCCGTGAGGTTGGGCTCGGCCAACACGGTGGCGAAGCCTTCCGACGACAGGGCCGAGATCAGGCCGCCCATGGTGAAACGCCCGCGCGTGACCATGCCGCCCACGCCCAGGCGGGCGGTGGTGCGGCCGGGGATCAGCTGCGAGAAGTTGCGGCCCGTGAGCGAGTCGAACAGCGAGGCGTTGACCGTGCCGCTCACCGGGGCGAAGGCGCCGCCGGCCGCGCCGGTCACCACGCCGAACGCGCCGCTGCCCGAGTTGAGCGTGGCGGCCCAGTCGAAGCCCAGTTCGTGCGACAGGGTGCGCGAGACTTCCACCACGCGCACCTGGATGTTGATCTGCGACGAGAGTTCGACCTTCAGCTGGTTGATGACGGCGTCGCGATTGTTGGCGCCGCCGCCACCCCCGCCTCCGCCGCCGCCCTGGCCGGCCGGCGAGGCCGCCAGGCCGTCGAGGTACGACTGCACCTGGTCCACCACCTGGCGCGACTCGATCGGCGTGCGCACCTTGCCGCGCACGATGATGCGGTTGTTCATCGACGGCTCGAGCGTGATGTCGGCGCCGGGCACCGCGCGCAGGATCTGTTCGCGCAGCGCGCTCAGGTCATGCTCGGCCACCACCTTGATGGCGGCGATCACGTTGTCCTGCGCGTCCAGCGCATAGAGCGTGGTGGTGCCCACGGCCTGCGCGAACACGAAGATGTTGTTGGGCGAGGGCACCTGGAAGCTGGCGATGCGCGGGTCCGCCACCAGCACCTTGGCGGCGTCGCGCTTGAGCTTGAGCAGATGGCCTTCGCGCACGTTCAGCGTGATCACGCCGGTGGGCTGCACCTGTTGCAGGGCGGCGGGCGCGGGCGCCGCGGACTTGGCTGCGGGCGCCGGCGGGGCGGCGTGGGCCGCGCCGGCCACGCAGAGGGCGGTGGCGAGGCACAGGCGGGCGAGCGTCGCGTCCGCGCCCGGTCGGGTCAGAGAGTGGGTCATGGAGAAATCGGAGGAGCGGGCCGGAATGGGCGCGGGCTGGGCCGCGCTGGAGCGAGAGAGGCGCATGGCGGTCACGGACGGCTGCGGTACGTCTGCACCGTCTGGTTGGTGCCCTGGAACACATTGACGATCTGCGGCGCCGTGTTGTCGAACACGGCGGTGGCGTCCTTCAGGCGAGTCACGTCGCGCGTCGCGGTCTTGGGCGCGTCTTCGTCGTGCAGGCTCAGCAGCGCCACCTGCATCGTGCCGACCTGGCGCGCCAGCGCCAGGCGCTCGGCGTCCTCGGTGCTGACCTCCAGCGTGATGCTGCCGTAGTACAGGGTCTTGGGCGAGGGCTGGCCGCGCGACGCCTGGTTGCGCCGCGCCACCGCGTCGGTGGGCGCTTCCATGTCGGTCAGCGGCGCCGCCGACGAAGCGTTGTTGTTCATGGCCAGCACGCGCACGTCGCGCACGATGGTCTGCGAGGCGAGCGCGGTGTACACGCTGTTGGGTACGCGTTCCATCGGCGGATCCAGGTCGATCCGGTCCAGGCTCAGGATCACGTCGACGCGGTCGCCCGCATTGACCAGGCCCGAGTTGCTCGACACCACGTTGATCGGGATCGACACGGCGCGCTTGCCCGGCGTGATCACCGCGGCCAGGAAGCCGGGCTCGCCCGGGTACACCAGCGCGGCGCGGGTCAGGTTCTGGCCGTTCTCGAGCGGCTGGCGCACGGCGGCGCCGTACACGTCGCGCTCGATGGCGCGGCGGCCCTCGTCGTTGGCCGCGGAGTAGTCATCGGCGCGCACGTCGTCGCCCGGCACTTCCTTCCAGGTCAGGACCCTGAACGTTTCGCTCTTGATGAACTGGCCCGCCTCGAGCGGCGCCTGGGCCGTCAGCACATAGCGGACCGGCGCCTTCTGCGCGGGGACTTCGACGGGCACTTCCTTGACGATCGTCACGGGAGCGGGCGGGCGCATCAGGGCGCGGCCGACGAGCGCGGCGCCCGCGGCCAGCGTGATCGCCGAGGCGAGCAGAATCAAGGAACGCGTTTTCATATCAAATAGGATTGAGTTGCACTTTTATTTACGACTGGAGCAAGACCGGCCCGCGCGGGCCACCTGCGTGACGGGTCAGACCTTAGATGTGGCTCCAGAGGGCGAAGGCGCCGCCGCAGGCGATCGCGAGCCCGTAGGGAATGCCTTGCACCGGCTGCGCCTGGAGCGCATGCGGCACAGGGAAGAGGGGGGCCGGCAGCAGCGTGTTGAGCTGCAGCAGCCCGAGGCCGAGACCGCGTTCCACCATGCGCAGCCAGGGCAGCACGAGGGCGAGCACGCCGCCCGCCAGCGAGGTCACGACCAGGAACACGAAGGTCTGGTCGCCCAGCCAGAGCGAGAGCACCGCCATCAGCTTGACGTCGCCGGCGCCCATCCAGCCCATGCTGAACAGGAAGAAGCCGATGACCATCACGCCCGCCGCGGCGAGCACGCCGGTCAGCATCGAGGCGCGCACGTCCGCGTCAGCGCCCTGCAGCAGCGTCCAGCCGGCGTAGGCCGCCCAGGCCAGCAACAGCGCCAGCACCCAGCGATTGCTGATGCGGCGATAGAGCAGGTCGGAGACGGCCAGCCAGGCCAGGACGGGCAGCACGATGAGTGCGGGCAAAGACAGGCCCATGACGCGTTCGCTCAGCCGCCCGTCTTGGTGTCGGTGCCGGCTTCGGTGATGTCGGAAGCGATTGCGTCGAACTTGTTGCGCAGGGCGGTGATGAAGGCGCCGTCGGAGCCGAAGATCACGCCAACGGCCGCAGCCATGGCGGCGGCGAGGATGCCGTATTCAATGGCGGTCACGCCGCTTTCGTCGCGAAGGAATTGTCGGATTCGGGAAGTCATGTGGCTATCTGCAAAAAAGGAGGATCGGCGCATGGCGCGGCGCAAGCGAAACGGGCCAGCATCCGCACAGGCGGTATTAGGACTCATTTGCATACACTCGGGCAACAGCTGGATCATTAAGGTTTGTTCAGGAACAGGTCGGCGGCGTGCTGTGCGCGGCTTGCTGCGGCAGGCGCAGCACCGCCATCAGGCCGCGTGCGCGCGGCTGCGCGGGGCCGGCGAGATCGTTGTCGGTGAGCACCAGCGTGCCGTCGTGCAGCGCCGCCACGGCCTGCACCAGCGGCAGGCCCAACCCATGGCCCGTGATGCTGCGGTCTCGCGTGAGGCGGCGAAAGCGCTGCACCGCCTGGCCGCGCTGGTCCGTCTCGATCCCCGGGCCCTCGTCGGCCACGCCCAGTTCCACGCCCGCGGCGTGAGGGCGCGCGAGCAGCGTGATGGTGCTGCCGGCGGGCGCGTACTTGATGGCGTTGTCGAGCAGATTGATGAGCGCCTGGAACAGCAGCGCGCGATCGCCCGACAGGCGCAGCGCCGGATCGGCGAGGGTCTCGATGCGCAGCTGCCGTTCGTCGGCCAGCACGCTGTAGTAGTCCTGCATGTCGTCGAACAGCCGGCGGGCGTCGATCAGGTCGCACTCGTGATGGCAGCGCCCGGTCTCGATCTCGCTGATCCGCATCACCGTGCGGAACAGGTACTGGATGTGCCGGATCTCTTCCTCGGCCCGCTCCACTTCCTCGCTCAGCGCGGCGTTGCCCAGCGCCATGTCGGCCACGTTGGAGAGCCGCTGCTGCAGCCGCGTGAGCGGCGTGCGCAGCTCGTGGGCGATGTGGTTGGCGGCGTTGCGCACCTCCTCCATCAGGAAGTCGATGCGCTCGAGCGCGGCGTTCACGTCCTTGCCGAGCTGGTCGAATTCGTCGTGCCGGCCCAGCAGCGTGACGCGGGTCTCGGTCTCGCCACGCGCGAAGCGTGCCATGGCCTGGCGGATGCGATTGATGCGCTTGGTCGCGTCGAAGCTGGAATACATGCCCACGCCGAGACTCAGCAGCAGGGCGGTGAACACGCTCAGCCCCACCACCAGCGGCACGGGGTAGATGCGGTTGAGCATGGGCAGGATGTCGTAGGCCACGATGTAGCGGCCGCCCTGCGGCAACGGATAGGCGTAGCCCAGCCACTCGCGCATGCCGTCAACGCCGTTGCGCGCGCTGCGCAGCCAGCCGTTGCAGGCGCGCCCCGGCGCGGGGCACAGGTCGGGCGACAGCAGTTCGTCCAGCCCATAGACCAGCGCGCCGTCGGGGGCCTCGACCGCCACGGCGCGCTCGCGGCGCGGCGTCGTCACTTCGAGGTGCCCCAGTTGCAGGGCCAGCTGCTGCACGGCGTCGCGGCCGCCGGGCGCCTGGCGGGCGCGGATTTCGGCCGTGATCATGTCCTTCACGTGGCGGATCATCACCTGCTCGAGCAGATTCTGGCCCCAGCCGATCGAGGTGAGCGTGACCAGCAGGAAGATGAACGCCACGCACGAGGCCTGGCGGAAATGGCTGTTGTAGAGCGCGGCGGGGCTGTCGGCCTGCGCGGCCGCGCCGTGTGCGCGCTCGCCGCGCCAGAACGACGCCCAGGCGCTGGCGGCGCGCGGCAAGCGCCGGCGCAGGCCGGCGGTGGCAATGCTCAAATTCATGATCCGGCCTTCAACCCAATACGTAGCCCGCTGCCCGTACGGTCTTCAACAGCGGCCGGGTGAAGTCTTTGTCGATCTTGGAACGCAGCTTGGAGACGTGCACGTCGATCAGATTGGTGCGCGGGTCGAACTGCAGGCCCCACACCTTTTCGAGCAGCATGTCGCGCGGCACCGTCTGGCCGGCGTGCTCGGCCAGCGTGCTGAGCAGCAGGAATTCCTTGTCGGTGAGCGTGATGGGCCGGCCCGAGCGCGTGACCTTGCGCCGCACCAGGTCGATCTGCAGGTCATCCACGCAGAGCTGGGTGCCGCCATGCTGGGCGTCGTCGCTGCGGCGGATCAGCAGCTCCATGCGCACCAGCAGCTCGTGGAAGTCGAAGGGCTTGCCGAGATAGTCCTGGGCGCCGGCGCGCAGGCCTTCGACGCGCTGCGAGGCCTGGTCGACCGCGGACAGGATGATGATGGGCGGGTGGGGGCGGCCGCTGAGCCGGCGCAGCACCTCCAGGCCGTCGATGCCGGGCAGCATGCGATCCAGCACGATGATGTCGAAGGCCTCGCTGTTGAGCAGGCTCAGCGCATCCTCGCCGCAGTCCACCGGCGAGCAATGGTGCCCGCTCGATTGGAACTTGTGGGTCAGCCAGTAACTGACCTTGCTGTCGTCTTCGACCAGCAGAATTCGCATGCTATTTCCTCGCCGAACTGTAGCGTTGCCTGACAGGACGGGCATAGACCCGGACTGCGTCCCGTGCCGTCAGACGATCGGATTGGGGCCAGCGCTTTCTGCATCATCCTAATCCGCGGTTTCATGTTGTTCGGCAAACTTAAGCAAACTTAATGATACTCTAAATAGAAATAGGTTTCATTACCATACAATGGCAACATGTATCCGAGCGGCCCGAAACCCCGTGTTTCACCCGTGCGCCGCCCCTTTGGAAGCTCCATGTTGATGTTGTCATTGCGCCTCGGACGGGCGCGCGGCCGCCGTGGCCAGGCCGCGGCGCTGGCCGTATCCGTGCTGTGCCTGGGCGCCGCGGCCGGCATGGCCCGCGCGGCCGATGTGTATGTGTCATACGACGCCGAGGGCGTGGCGCGCTTCGCCCCGCGCGCCGTCGACGCCAGCTATCGCCTGCTGTTCAAGGACCTGCGCTCGCCGGTGGCAGCCGCGGGGCGCCTGCGCGAGCCCGCCGTCGAGGTCGAGCAGGCCCTGCGCGCCGCGGCGGCACGCCACGGCGTGGACTACGCCTTGCTCTATGCGGTGGCGGGGGCGGAGTCGGGTTTCAACACGGCAGCGATCTCGCCCAAGGGCGCGATCGGCCTGATGCAGATCATGCCGGACACCGGCCGGCGTTATGGCGTTCCGGGCGCCGATGGCGAGGCGCTGCGCGCCAACCTGCAGCAGTTGCACGTCAACGTCGACGCCGGCACGCGCTATCTGCGCGACCTGCTCAATCTGTTCGATGGCGACACGGCACTGGCCGTGGCGGCGTACAACGCGGGGGAGGGCGCGGTGAAGCGCTACGGCAACCGTATCCCGCCGTTCGACGAGACGCAGACCTACGTGACGCGGGTGATGGGCACGCTGGGCCAGCCGCTGGCCGCGGCCGCCGCACCGCCCGCGCCGTCAGCGCAGGCGCAATCAACGTCGGCGCAATCGACGTCGGCGCAACCGACGTCGGCACGCCAGGCCCCGGCCGGCGGCGACGGCCGGCTCACGATCGTGCCCGGCCGACATGTGCCGCGCGCCGGGCGGCCCGCGGTGCAGGTCTATCTGGGCGCAAGCCAGGAGATCCAGCGCTTCGAAGGCGGCTTCGCCACGGCGCGCTGATCGGCGGCCGTGGCGTGCGGGCTCATGCGTTGCGATTCCTGGCGTTGCCCTGACGCGCCTTGAAGCGCGGATTCGATTTGCAGATCACGTAGATGCGGCCGCGACGGCGCACGACCTGGCAGTCGCGGTGGCGCGTCTTGGCGTCTTTCAGGGAAGAGAGGACCTTCATGGGGACTCCTTGAGTCAGTGGGATCAACAGGTTCGCGGCATGGGCTCGGCTCGACGGGTTGGGCCAGACAGGTGCTCGCCTCCACGCCCTCTGCGACGCCAGCAATCGGTCTGAATGATCGCAATGTTATAACATAGCATTAATAGCGGAATAGCTAGGCCTGCGTCGGCAGGGCAATGCAATGGCTACACTTGCGCCTTCCACCACTTGCACGCAGCCACGCCATGAGCGCAGACGATTCCATCAAAGCCGTACTCATCGACCCGGCCATGAGCCACCCCGAAGCGGGCAAGCCACGCCGTCCGCTGACGGGCGATGCCGCGTTTCTTTCGCAGACGGCGTTCGCGGCGCGTGAGGGCAAGGTGGAGTCGGGGATCTGGGAAAGCTCTGCGGGCTCGTTCCGGTCCAACACCACGGGCTACGTGGAGTTCGGCCACATCCTGGAAGGGTCGGCGCGACTGGTCGATCCGGACGGCACCGTGCACGCGCTCACGCCGGGCACCTCGTTCGTCATGCCCGAGGGCTACACCGGCCACTGGGAAGTGGACGAGCGCGTGAAGAAGGTCTACTTCATCACGCGCTTCTGATCGCGCGCCGCGCGTGTTCTGGTCAGCGGCCGCGCCGGGAGGCGGGCCGTCTGGCAGGCTGGGCGCGGTCCAGCGCCGCCTGCAGGCCGGCGCCGTCGCCGCCGAGTCGATGCTCGGCTGCGACGGCATCGCTCATCACCACCAGCACCTCGGCGGGCGCCGCGCTGCGCGAGAGATACAGGTGGCCAACGCCGCTGTCGAAGTAAGCGGTTTCGTTGCGCGCCAGGATCAGCGATTCGCCGGTCTCGTAGCGGATCTCGACCTCGCCCGCCAACACCATCAGGAACTCCTGGCCCGCATGGCGCACGAAGCCGTCGAACTCGGCGGCGTCGCGCGCGAGGATGCGGCCATACATCGGCGTCATGCTGCGCGCCGGATATTGCGCGGCCAGCAGTTTGTAGTCGTAGGGGCCTGTGTGATAGCCGGGTGCATCGGCCAGGGTGCTGCGCAGCGGGCCGGGCGTGCCGGCGCCGCGTGGTGCCGGGCCGAACAACTGGCCGATGTCCACCTCGAGCGCGCGGGCCACGGCGGCGAACTTCTCGTAGCTGATCGACACCTGGCCCAACTCCATCTTGGAGAGGGTCGAGAGCGCCACGCCGGTGCGGTCGGACAGCTCGCGCAACGTCAGCGCGCCGGCCTTGCGCAGCGCGCGCAGCCGCATTCCCAGGCTCTTGCGGTCGGCCAGGATATCGGCGGCGGGCGGGGCGGCGGGGGCGGCGGGCATGGGGCAGGGCGTGCCTGGCGGGGACAAAGTCTCGGGATTTTCCCTTAAAACCGGCGTTGGCCGGCCGGTTTGGCCATTGTGACCGTTGACGGCGGATTTGTCATATTTGAGAATTCTCATATCCGAGAATTTTAAGGGCAGGATGCGGGCTTATGGATACGCAGGAATTCGATGCGGTGATCGTGGGCGCGGGCATTGCGGGGGCGTCGCTGGCCTACCGCCTCGCCGGCCGCCGGCGGGTGTTGATGCTGGAGCGCGAGAGCCAGCCGGGCTATCACGCCACCGGGCGTTCCGCGGCGATGTTCATGGAAACCTACGGCACGCCGCAGATTCAGGCGCTCACGCGGGCCAGCCGCGACTTCTATCGGCAGCCGCCGCAGGGGTTCACCGATGCCGCGCTGCTGCATCCGCGCGGCTGTCTCTACATCGCCAGCGAGGCGCAGCGCGACGAGCTCGACGCCGCCTTCGCTGCGGCGAGCCGACTGGCCGGCAACGTGCAACGCCTGACGCCCGCCGAGGCCCATGCCATGGTGCCGTGCCTGCGCGACGAGGCCGTGGCGGCCGGCGCCATGTACGAGGCCGAGGCGCAGGACCTTGACGTGCATGCCCTGCACCAGGGCTTCCTGGCCGGCGCGCGCCGCGCGGGTGCCGAGCTGCGCTGCAATGCCGCGCTGGCCGCGGCCGCCTGGCAGGGCGAGGCGTGGGCGATCACGCTCACGGACGGCACGCAACTGAGCGCGGCCGTGCTGGTCGACGCGGCGGGCGCCTGGGCCGACGAAGTCGCGGCCCTGTGCGGCGCGCGGCCGGTGGGCCTGCAGCCGTGCCGCCGCAGCGCGTTCACGTTCCCGGCCCCCGACGGCGCCGACATCGCGGCCTGGCCCGCGGTGGTCGGCATCGACGAGAGTTTCTATTTCAAGCCCGACGCGGGCCAGTTGCTCGGATCGCCGGCCAACGCCGACCCGGTGGCGCCGCACGACGTGGTGGCCGAGGAGCTCGACGTGGCCACCGGCATTTATCACATCGAGACGGCCACCACGCTCACCATCCGGCGTCCCTCGCACGTCTGGGCCGGGCTGCGTTCGTTCGTGGCCGATGGCGACATGGTGATCGGCTTCGACGACGCGCAGCCGGGATTTTTCTGGCTGGCGGCGCAGGGCGGCTATGGCATCCAGTCGGCCGCCGGCGTGTCGGCGCTGGCGGCGTCGCTGCTGCTGCGCGAGGCGTTGCCTCCGGCGCTGGCGCGCGAGGGCGTGGACCCGGGCGCGCTTGCGCCGGCGCGGCTGCGCGCCGACTGAACGGGTTTTCTGCCGCATCCATGAACGACAAGGGGACGACCATGTTCAAGCATCGCAGGAAGTTTCTCGCGGCCGGCGCCGCGCTTGGGCTGGCGCTGGCGGCGGCCGGCGTGCAGGCGGCGGGCTATCCCGACCGGCCGATCCAGCTGGTGGTGCCGTACCCGCCCGGTGGCGCGGGCGACGTGTTGAGCCGCATCCTGGCCAAGCGCCTCGGCCAGGAGCTGGGGCAGACCGTGATCGTGGAGAACCGCGCGGGGGCGGGCACCATCCTGGGCGCGCAGTACGTGGCGCGGGCCCAGGCCGATGGCTACACGCTGCTGATCAGCTCGGGCACCACCTTCACGGTGAATCCGGCCGTGTACGAGAAGTTGCCCTACGACCCGGCCAAGGATTTCCAGCCGGTCGGCATGGTGGGGCGCGCGGCGCTGATCCTGGTGGCCAACCCGAGCCAACCCTTTTCCGACGTGCAGGGACTGGTTGCGGCCGCAAACAAAACCGGCGACAAGTTTTCGTACGGCTCGTTCGGCATCGGCACCGTGTCGCACTTTGCCGGCGAGATGTTCCAGCAGGCGGCCGGCACTCGCATGACGCACATCCCGTACAAGGGCAGCTCGCCGGCCATGACCGACCTGATCGGCGGCCAGATTCCGATCCTGTTCGACACCGTGGTCGCAGCCCTGCCGCAGATCAAGTCGGGCAAGGTCAAGCCGCTGGCCGTGACCACGCCCACGCGTTCGTCCTTCCTGCCCGACGTGCCGACCATGGCCGAAGCTGGCTATCCCGACGTATCGATGGACACCTGGATCGGCATCTTCGCCCCGCGCGCGACCCCCGCTGACGTCGTCACCCGACTCAACCGCGCCCTCACCGCCGCGCTGAACGACCCCGACACCCGCACCCAGATGCAAGCCACCGGCTTCGAAGCCACCCCCCTGGACGGCACCGCCGTCGCCAACGTCATCGCCGAAGAAACCCCCCGCTACGCCCAGATCGCCAAACGCGCAGGCATCAAGGCCCAATAACCTCCGCACCCCCAAACAAAGGTGTCAGACTGCATTTATCGCGCACCCGCGATTCCCAACAAAGGTGTCAGACTGCATTTTTCTTGCCCCGAGAGGTTCAAACAAAGGTGTCAGACTGCATTTTTGAAAATGGCCTCGCGCCTGGAAATGGAGTCAGACTGCATTTTCTCGCGCGCGGCGGGGCAGGGCATCACGACGTCCTCAGCCGCCGGAAACGCGGGGCGGAATCCTTGAGCTGCTCCACGCAGGCGTGGCTCGGCGATGAGCGAAAAAATGCAGTCTGACACTGTCTCTCGGTGCGGCGGGATCCGCGGAAAATGCAGTCTGACACCTTTGTTTGGCTTTTCCCCCCGCCGGATAAATGCAGTCTGACACCATTGTTTGGGTGAGGGCGCGCCATGGAAAATGCAGTCTGACTCCTTTGTTTCTCCCGGGACGGTTCGCCGAACGTTTGCCAGGCAAGCAGCGGGCCGGCAGCCGGGCAGGGAAGGGCTTGGCGGCGGGGGCGGTAAGATGGGCGCCGACGCACACGCACATGTCGCCCCGCGCGGGCGGCGCAGGAGCCCTCTGTCATGTCGCTGCAACCCCGCCTCGATTTCGTCACCTGCGTGAGCCCGCTGGGCTTTCATCGTATGGCCTATTGGGAGTGGGGCGATCCGGACAACCGTGAGGTGCTGCTGTGCGTGCACGGCCTCACGCGCAACGGTCGCGATTTCGACCGGCTGGCGCGCGAGCTCGCGCCGCGCTATCGGGTGGTGTGCCCGGACGTCGCCGGCCGCGGCCAGTCGGATTGGCTGGCCAATCCGGCGCTCTACAACGTGCCGCAGTACGTCTCCGACATGATGACGCTCATCGCGCGCCTGAACCCGGCGCGGCTGGCCTGGGTCGGCACCTCGATGGGCGGGCTGATCGGCCTCGGGCTGTCGGGCGCACTGGCCTACGCGCGTGCCGCGCATCGCGCACACCCGCACGCCGGCGCCTTGCCGCCCGATCGCGACCTGCGCATCGACCGCATGGTGCTCAACGACGTCGGCCCGCATCTCGCCATCCCCGCGCTCGACCGCATCATCGCCGGCGTGGGCACCTCCGGCGCCTATGCCACCTTCGACGAAGCCATC
>Ga0160496_1000270_pt1 | contig 28979 bp, 23 predicted proteins | sample DIDPMG_2_FD_108231 | JGI IMG/M metagenome (GOLD analysis project Ga0160496, IMG submission 108231) | Enriched soil microbial communities from UW Madison campus, WI, USA - DID2937_E24_FP MG | ecosystem: Environmental > Terrestrial > Soil > Grasslands | place: USA: Madison, Wisconsin | collected...
GAACCAGGCCTGATGCTTGTCGCTCCAGTAAATCTTCCAGTCATGGATTTGTGCAGTCCGGTCTTCGCCCCGAAGATGGATGGTTACCGCTGACATCGCCGCCCCCTGCGCTTGCCCGCTGCCACCAACGCCATCGCCATCGGAGGACAATGTCGGGCAGCAGGTCATTGATATGTTTGCCTTGCGGCAAATTAGAGGCGTTATCATGCCACCAGCATGCCGGCTTGTCAGCCAGGCCTGCGGCTGCAGGATGATCGGCGCTAAGCCCAAGGAGGCGCCGCTGCCGTCACCGCTGGTGTTGCAGCGGGCGGCAGAGGGACAGCGGAGGGCTGAAGCGGCCATTCATGAGGACCGCAATCGCCAGAAGCAGGCCTTCGTCAAAGTGAGACGAACGTTTATTAACTTGTCATGCACCCAACCGTATAGGCTTCCACGATGTCACAGGCTCCCGTCGCACTTATCACAGGCTCAACTTCTGGCATCGGTGTGGCAATTGCCCGCCGGCTCGCAAAAGAAGGATATTCAATCGTATTGCACTCGCGTAATTCGGTAGAGGCCGGACAACGACTGGCACTCGAACTCGGATCGGCCATCTATGTGCAAGCTGATCTGGCTAATGATGACGACAGGGTGCGACTGATCCGCGAAGCGATAGCATCCTGGGGGCGGCTGGATGTCCTGGTTAATAACGCAGGAATCAGCCGTGTTATTTCGCACCAGGATTTGGCGGCCGCAACGCCCGATGTGTGGCATGAGCTGTATGAAGTGAACGTGGTTGCTCCTTTTCGTTTGATCGCTGAGGCTGAATCGGCCTTGCGTGATTCGAAACGCTTCGGTCGACCCGGCTGCATAGTCAACATCAGCTCCCATGCTGGCGTCCGCCCGAAGGGCGCATCGATTCCATATTCAGCGACCAAGGCGGCCTTGAATCATATGACCCGGCTACTCGCTGTTTCACTTGCGCCCGACATCCGAGTAAATGCTGTCGCCCCTGGATTGGTCGATACGCCACTGACCGCAGACTGGACCCAGGCGCAGCAAATCTGGAAGGAGCGCTCGCCGATGCGCCGATCTGCCCGTCCGGAGGACATCGCCCAAGCCGTTGCGATGTTGGTTGCATCGGACTATCTCACCGGTGAAATCCTCCTATCGGATGGCGGATTGAATCTTACCTAGTGTGCTCATCAAGAGCGGTCTGCGGCGTCAAGTTCAGTTGACAGTCCGCTTATTCAACGACAGCAATCGGCCAGGCTCAGATTTCTGATCCTGCGCATGCGCTCTGCAAAAACAACCGTCACATGCCAGGTACAAGAGCGTGCAGCGCTCAGCACGGCAGCTCAAACCACGTAACTCGATCTTGCTTCGCAAATAGGAGACCTTGCTAAACGACTTGGCCTGGTATATGGTTGTGATACGCAACCATATGCAAAATCTCGAAGGAACGTATCAATGGTTGCCGCTTTGACCAGAGCCATTTCTGGCTATTCAGCCTTGAGGGTAGGCGTCGTGAGGCTCGTGGTGACAGGTCGGAAACCTGAAGGAATGGGAACGTCTATCCGGGATAAGTCATGGCCACAGATAATCGGTTTTCTCGCATCGGGTTCGTAGGGGCTGGCAAAGTCGCCCAGACGCTCGCGGAAGCATTTTCACGGGCCGGACATTCTGTTGTGGTGGTTTGCAGCAGAAGCGATATCAATCTCGCCCAATTTCACGCACGCTGCCCAGATGCCAGAACAGTAAGCTTCTCTCAGGAAGTTGCAGATCAAGCATCCCTCGTCTTTCTGACCGTACCCGACGATGTGATCGGCAAAGTCTGTGAGGCGGCATCGTGGGCGCCTGGAACGGCCGTAGTCCATTGCTCGGGCGCCACTGAAGTTGCGGCGCTGTCGTCTGCAAAAGAACTGGGCGCTTTCATTGGCGGATTTCATCCTCTGCAAATGTTTGCCGATCCAGATGTAGCCCTTTCAGGGCTCCCAGGTTGCACTGTCGGAATTGAAGCGGAAGAAGCCTTGCTGGAAAAATTGGAGGCATTGGCACGGAGCATCGGATGTGTACCGATGGCTCTGCCGGCTGGTATCCGCCCGCTTTATCATGCATCAGCCTATTACGTGGGCCCCTTCTTGATTGCACTGTTGAAAGAGGGTGCGAAGTTGTGGGCGCACTTTGGTGCGTCGGAGCGTCAGGCCATGGATGCACTGATGCCGCTGCTCCGGGGCAGCGTCGCAGCCGTGCAGCACGCTGGACTCGCACAGGGCATGGGAGGTTGCGTCGCGCGGGGCGATATAGGAACCATCCGCAAGCATGTGGCCTCATTGGACGAAACGGACCCAAGCGCTGCTGGCTTGTATCGAGAACTTGCTTTGCGCAACATTCCTCTGGCGCTGGAACGCGGCACGATAGACGCATTACGGGGACAGCAGATCGAGGAGCTACTCAAACGAGCAAACCGCCGCTAGAGCGTCGTGAATTATTGGGAATGCCCGACTCAGGCCGGAAACAGCCATGTCTGATTTGACCTTCGTTTTTCCGGCCTCCCTCGACCCGCAGCGTCCTCATGCAAGGCTGCCGTTGGCAGAGATCCCGCGGCCAAGCGGCCATGCCGATCATCGACCGGCTGTTGATGACCCATTTGAAAACGCGCCCGCCGAGATAGGGTGATGAGTCGCCATGCCAGGTATCAGTGTGAAAGAATCCTGGAAAGAAACTGTCTGCTACGCACTGAATGACCGTTGTCGCCACCAAAGAAATCATCCTTGCTGCGGTCTTCGACAATGCTTCCCTGGTCCATGAAGATCACACGATGCGCCACCTTGCGGGCAAATCCCATTTCATGGGTCACGCAGACCATGGTCATGCCTTCCTGCGCGAGCTCCACCATGACATCCAGGACCTCGTTGACCATTTCGGGATCGAGTGCCGAGGTGGGTTCGTCGAACAGCATGCAAATCGGATCCATCGCCAGTGCGCGCGCGATCGCGACGCGCTGCTGCTGCCCTCCGGACAACTGCCCCGGATATTTCCCCGCATGTGCTTTCAGGCCAACGCGCTCGAGATATCTCATGGCATGCTGATGGGCCTCGTCCTTCTTTCGGCGCAGTACCTTCACCTGCGCCAAGGTCAGGTTATCGGCGATCGTCAGATGGGGAAACAACTCGAAATGCTGAAACACCATGCCTACCCGCGAGCGTAATCCGGGCAGGTTAGTGCTGCGGTCGTTGACCTTGATGCCGTCGACAGTAATGCTGCCTTCCTGAATCGGTTCCAGCGCGTTGATGGTCTTGATCAGTGTCGACTTGCCAGAACCCGAAGGTCCGCAGACCACCACCACTTCTCCTTTGGCAATCGTGGCGCTGCAGCCGGAGAGCACCTTGAAGTCACCGTAGTACTTCGATACATCTTGCAGCGTGATCATGTTGCGACTTTCTTCCTGTAACGCTTGACCATCAAGGACATGGAAAAGCAGATGATGAAATACACCGCACCTGCGACAAACAGCATTTCGATGATGCGGCCATTGCGCTCGCCGATGCTGTAGGCGCGTCCGAAGAAATCGGCCAGCGCACTCACGTACACCAGTGACGTATCCTGGAACAGGACGATCCCTTGCGTCAGCAGAAGCGGCACCATGTTGCGGAAGGCCTGGGGCAGGATCACCATGCCCATGGCCTGCGGATAGGTCAGGCCCAAGGCATAGGCGGCCGCCATCTGTCCCCGCGACACGCTATTGATGCCAGCCCGGATGATCTCGGCGTAATACGCCGCTTCGAACAGCGCAAACGCCACCAGGGCCGAGGTCATGCGCAGATCGTTGGCCGGCGACAGACCGAACAGCTTCTGCAGCAACTGCGGCACGATCAGGAAGAACCACAACAACACCATCACCAGCGGGATGGAGCGGAACAGATTCACGTAGCCGGCGGCGAACCATTGCAAGGGACCATGCCTGGACAGCCGCATCATCGCCAGCAGCGTCCCCCAGACCATGCCGAACACAATGGCGACCAGGGTGATCTTGAGCGAGACCAGCATGCCATCGCCGAGCACCTTGAGTGCCGCCGGTGTCACCGCGCTGAAATCGAATTCGTATGCCATGCCTGTCTCCTCTACTTTCCGGCCATGCCGGGCAAGCTGGTCTTGCGTTCCAGTATCCGCATCAGCGACATGACAGCAATATTGATCAGCATATAGGCCAGCGTGACCGCGATGAATGCCTCATAAGGCTGTGCGGTGTAGTCCACCAGTTGACGCCCTTGCGCGGCAAGTTCCAGCAAGCCGATGGTCGACGCCACGGCGGAATTCTTGAAGATGTTGAGGAATTCGGACGTCAGCGGTGGCAGCACGATGCGCATGGCCATCGGCAACAGGACGAAACGGTAGGTTTGCCCCAGTGTCAGGCCGAGCGCCAGACCAGCGCCTTTCTGGCCGCGCGGCAAGGATTCGATGCCCGAGCGCACCTGTTCGCAGACACGGGCTGCCGTGAACATGCCAAGGCACAGCATCGCCATCAAGAACTGTTGCGTCATCGGCGGCAGCGCTTTGACTGCATCGCCCCAGGGCAGCAGTTCCGGCATGGCGAAATACCAGATGAAGATCTGCACCAGCAACGGCACATTGCGAAACAGCTCCACATAGCAGGCGGCAAAACCGGATAAGGCACGATTGGGCAGTGTGCGCAGGATGCCGAGGAAGATTCCCAGGGCCAGCGCCAAACCCCAGGCAGACAGGCCAAGCGCGACCGTTACCCCGAGGCCCGAAAGAAGCCAGTCCAGATAGGTCTGCCCGGCGCTGGGCGCCTGAAGGAATACTGACCATTGCCATTGATATGCCATCATTACTTCCTTTTCCGGCCCTCAGGACGCAGCTTCAGCGAAGGGCAAGTCAGCCTCGCCCTGCCCTTCGGCACGCATGCCGAACGTGTTCAAGGTCATCGCCACCAGGGCGTAATAGCCCAGCAATCCCACCAGATTGACCACCACCGGCAAGCCGAACATCGCAACGGCAGTTGCATAGGTCGGGTCGGAAACACGCTTGTCGCGGTATAGCTCATTGGCGAAGGACCAGATTGCCCGTTCATCGTCGTGGCGGAAATCCGGCGTTGCACCCTCACGAATCTGTTCTGCAATCTCCGGCGCAAGACCGGCTTCCAGGGCGATTGGCAGGTGGATGTGCCATTCCGCCTGCGATCGCCATGCGGCTGCCGTCACCAGAATGGCCAGTTCCGACAATCGCAGCGGCAGGCCCGTCTGGTAGCGACAGAACGCGCCAAGCCGCTGTGCCAGTTCGCCCAGTGCAGGACTATGGATCCAGGCCACAAAAGGACCGTTGAGGTTCTTGCGCGGTCCGGCAAGAATGGCCTCGAGCATGGCGGTCTGCTCCGGCGTCATCTGTTCATGGGCAATAGGTGGCAGGCGGCTGGGCATGGTCATACGGTTCTCCTGAAGCATGGATGTGGCAATGGCCTGCCTCAATCCATCGGCTTGTCGCTGGGCGTCGCGTACAACTTCGTGACGGTGTCCGACATCGGGAAGTTGAAGCTCACGTTCTTTGGTGGAATCGGGAAGGTGAACCACTTGGCGTACATCTTCTTGATCTCGCCGCTCTTCATCAGGCCGGACAAGGTGTCGTCCACCAGCTGCTTGAATTGCGGATCGTCACGGCGAACCATGAAGGCATACGGTTCCGCACCGAAGGGATTGCCGGTCAACACCCAGTCATTGGGCCTTTGCGCAGTGGTACGGGCGCCGGCCAGCAATACGTCGTCCATCACATAGGCGGCCACGCGCCCCGACTGCAGGATCAGGAAGGCCTCGCCGTAGTCCTTGGCGCTCTGGATCTGCATGCCCATCTTGCGGTGCTCATTGAGGTTGCGCAGCAGTTGCTCGGATGTGGTCCCGGCATTGGTCACCACCGCCTTGCCGGCCAGGTCGGGAAAGTCCTTGATGCCGCTGTCGCGCTTGGTCAGGATGCGGCTGCTCGCCACGAAGAAGTTGGTCGCGAAGGAAACCTGTTGCCAGCGGTTCTTCAGATTGCTGGTCACGCCGCATTCGAGATCGATGGTGCCGTTCTGCAGCAGGGGCGTACGATTCTGCGACGTTACCGGCACCATGCGCACATCCAGCTTGGTCGCGCCGATCCTGGCCTTGACCGCATCGATGACCTTGTTGCACAGGTCTTGCGAATAGCCGATCACCTGCTGATTTTCGTCGTAATAGGAAAACGGAATGGAGCTGGTGCGATGGCCGATGGCGATCAGGTTGGCATCCTTGATCTTTTGCAGGGTGGGACCCAATGCGGAATCTGCCGCATGGGCTTGCTGTGGCAGTACAACCAACAGCATGGACAGCATTGCGGCCGGTGCGGCCAGACTGACTAGGTGTTTCATCGTTACCCCTCCTCGTGGAAAATGTGGATCTGAGCGGACTCAGGCGAGCGACGCAGCGACCGACTCGGAGAGCCGTTGCACGATCTCGCTGATATCGTTTGGCGTGGCGATGAACGGTGGTGCCAGCAGGATGTGGTCGCCGTTGCGGCCATCGATGGTGCCGCCCATCGGGTACACCAGCAGACCGCGCTTCATGGCTTCGGCCTTGACGCGGGCGTGGGTGCGCAAGCTCGGGTCCAGCGGCAGCTTGTTGCGGCGATCGGCCACCAGCTCCACGCCAACGAACAGACCACGGCCACGGACATCGCCCACATGCGGCTGGTCGTCAAACACCTGACGCAATTCGCTACGCAACTGCTCTCCGCGCTGGCGGACGTTTTCCAGCAGGCGCTCTTCCCGGATCGTTTTCTGTACAGCCAGGGCCCCGGCGCATGCCGTTGCATGACCGATGTAGGTATGGCCGTGCTGAAAGAATCCGGAACCGCGCAACACGGCATCGTAGATGCGATCGCTGCAGATCATGGCGCCAATCGGCTGGTAGCCGGCACCCAGGCCTTTGGCAATCACGACGATATCCGGTTCGACACCATCCTCTTCGCAAGCGAAGAGATAGCCGGTGCGCCCCATGCCGGACATGACTTCATCCAGAATCAGCAACACGCCATATCTATCGCAGACCTCACGCATCTTGCGGAAGTAGTCGCCCACCGGCGGCACCGCACCGGCCGTTGCGCCGACCACCGTTTCGGCCACGAACGCGATCACCTGGTCGGGGCCGAGCGAGAGAATCTTCTGTTCGAGTTCATCGGCCAGGCGTTGCACATACTGCGCATCGCTTTCGCCGTCGGCACGGTCGCGATAGGCGTAGCACGGGGAAATGTGATGTGCATCGATCAGCAAGGGCATGAACATGTCGCGACGCCATGCGTTACCACCGATGGCCAGCGCACCCAACGTGTTGCCGTGATAGCTCTGCCGGCGCGCGATGATATGCCGGCGTTGTGGTTGCCCGATTTCGACGTAGTACTGGCGCGCCAGCTTCAACGCGGCCTCGACCGCTTCAGACCCGCCCGACACGAAATAGACATGATTGAGGGAGCCGGGCGCAGCATCGGCCAGCATCGCGGCCAGCTCTTCTGCCGGCGCCGTCGTGAAGAATGAGGTGTGGGCATATGCCAATTCAGCCACCTGAGCGCGAATGGCCTCGATCACGCGGGGGTGACCGTGTCCAAGACAGGACACCGCAGCACCACCGGAAGCATCGAGATAGCGCTTGCCATCCTGGTCGATCAGCGCCATCCCTTCGCCGGCAACGGCCACGGGAAGTTTGCTACGGGGATTGCGATGGAAAACATGGGTCATGGTGACAGTCCTTTTATCCTCTTCATGTGCAACAACATTTGGTGACAGGAAAACCAGAAATTCAACATTCGTTGCACAAACGATCTGAGGCGCAATATAAATGAACAAAAATAGTTATGCAACATATGTTGCATAACTATTTTTATTTGATTATTTTGGTGCGTACGCAGCATGCTGTTGGTGCGTGAAATCGGCGCGAAGCACACCAATGGCGCACTTGCGGCGATGCCGCCGCGCAACATGGTGTCAAAAGCAAGAAGGGGAAATGCAGAGGTGCAGGCGCACGAAGCGCCTGACAAGAAGAGGAAGGATGTTTAACGGGCTATGTAGGCGCCGGTACTGTGCAAGTCGCTTTCGGCCAGTTCCAGCCGGGTCACGGCGTGCTCATCGTCAATCGAAATCACCAGCTCTATCAGGCTTTCTGCAATGGCCGTGGCTGCAGCCATGGAGGGGAAGAAGGAGGGGCTTTCGTGAGAAAACAAGATGCAATGGTCGGCCTTGAGCGCGATCGGTGCGACCGCGCTGTCGGTCAATGCGATGAGCTTGGCGCCGGCCTGTTTGGCGGCTTCGGCCACGCGCACCGCCTCGGTCGAGTACGGTGCGAAACTGACGACTATTACCGCATCATGTGCCGCGATGGCGCGCAATTCCAGCTCGATCGAGCCTTCGCTGCCCCGCACCAGCGATACCGACGTCCGGAACAGGCGATACAGGTAATGCAACAGGAAGGAAATGGAAAACGCGGCGCGAAAGCCTGCGATGTGGACGTGATGTGCCTTTAACAGTGCCCGCGCGGCGCCCAGCATGCGGTCGGCGCTCTTGGGCTCCGAGGCATCGAGGTTGGCACGCTGCGCGGTAAACAGTTCTGCCACCAGCTTGTCGCTGTTGCTGCGACGGACTATGTTCTTGGCCTTGAACGCATAGGCCTTAGGTTCACCGGCCAGCCGCTCGACAAACAGCGCACGCAACTCCGCCCAGCCGGCAAAACCCAGATGCTGCGCGAGGCGCACAAACGTGGACGGCTGCACCTGGGCCTTGTGCGACAGGGCACGCATGGTCGAGACCGCCACTTCGCCGGGATTGTCCAGCAGGAAGGCCGCGCCGGCTTGAAACTGTGGCCGCAAATCGTTGAAGCGTTCCCGGATCAAGGCTTCCAGTTCACTGAAACTGCGGGGAGGATGTGCGACTTGGCTCATGGATGTGCGTTGGTACATTTGAATCCGGTCGATGGTAGCAAAGATCGCGTGTCCCCGTGCAACATCTGTTGCATCAACACGCGTTCGGGCTGTATTGCAAGTGACATCAGGCGGTCGGCCCACTAGCGTGACGTGGTCTGCTGCTTTCGCCGTCAACGGCGCGTGGTGGTGGAAGAATGGGACCGCCAGAATGCCGCTGAACCAGCAGACAAGTAAGTGCACGCAGGAAACGGAAGCTTGCCCTGTGAGGCGATGATCGTAATATGCTGGTGATATCCGCCGACGGCTGCGCAGGTCTGCTTTGGATCACTCCCAAGGATGTCTGGCGAAAGCGCACTCCAGATCGTGGCGAAACACTTCGACGCCATCCATCGAGCGGATCCCCTTTAACCTATCCATCACCCTGACAATGTCTCGACACCGCTTCGAAGAATTGATTTCCCATCTGAACCTTCAACCGCATCCGGAGGGAGGTTTCTATCGGGAGACCCATCGCAGCCAGGAGCGCGTAGCGCGCTCCTCGGGAGGTTCGACGCGCTCGGCGGCGACCGCGATCTATTACCTTCTCGGTGGCAAGGATAGATCGACGTGGCACCGGATTGATTCAGAAGAGATGTGGCACTTCTATGAAGGTGACCCTCTGCACGTCCATGTCCTGCAGCCGCATGGGGCGCTTCAGACTTTCCGCCTGGGTAATCCGCTGGAGCATGACGGTGCCGATTTCCAGGCGCTGGTCCCGGCAGGCGCATGGTTTGCGGCGGAGTGTACGGTTCAAGACGGTCACAGTCTGGTGGGCTGCACGGTGGCGCCAGGCTTCGAATTTGATGCGTTTGAAATCGCCCTGGCAGAGTTGCTGCTGGAAGATTGGCCGCAGCACCAGGAACTGATCAAACGTTTAGCACGGAAGTGACGGTCGCTTGGCAATGCGATTGGAGTTTTCTTTCCACGATGCGCATATTGACTATGGATTCTCTCGGCCGCGATCGGTGGACATGGACATTCTTGCGAGCAAATCCAGCCCTTCCGGCCAGGCACCTAGCTTGCTTTCCGCATTGAGGTGCCCCTTCGCTCCAACCTCGACGAATTCGCTGCCCCAGGCATTGGCGCATTCTCGGCCGTAATCCACGCTGCCGTAGGGATCGTCCGTGCTACAGACGACGACTGACGGAAACCTTAGTGGCACCAGAGGTATAGGTGCGAATCCATGCGCAGCGCCACGCGGAAATGAAGGTGCCACTGGATCGGGAACTGCGACCAGCAAGGCGCCGCCAATCTTCTTTTCCGAATGTGCAGCCCAATGTGCCACCGCTAGACATCCCAGGCTATGTGCAACCAGCAGGGTGTTTGCAGGAGCATTGACAAGTTGTCGCTCCAGGGCAGATACCCAGTCGTCACGTTCCACTTTGTCCCAATTTTCGACGATGAGGCGCCGCCAATCCGGATACGAAGACTGCCATAGGCTCTGCCAGTGCGAGGGGCCAGAGTTGCCGATGCCAGGAACCACAAGGACGGAATGATGCATTTGCGAAATCTCCATTGATGAAACAGTGCTCATTGTATTGAGACCCGAACTAAGGCAACATCGGCATTCGAATGAATTGACGGCACTGAACCGATGAATTGACGGAAGATGATGGACTCGACAAATGAAATTAAAGCGGAGGCATTAGACCGCCTGGACTGGCGCATCTTGGAGGCCCTTCAACACGATGCGCGCATGAGCAATACAGAGCTGGGAAAGCAGATTGGTCTATCTCAACCAGCCATCACCGCCCGCATCAGGAAATTGGAAGACCGAGGTGTAATTGAAGGCTACACGGCAAGAATAAATCCGGGCTTGGTGGGCCACAATATCTCCGCAATGGTGCGGATTCGTACCTCCCACGCGGAGATCAAGCGCTGCTTGTTGGCCTTCGAAGCGATGCCGGAGATTATTGAAGCACACCGCATAACTGGGGAAGATTGCTTCATTGTGCGTGTCGTCGTTGAAGAGATGGCGCAGCTGGAAGCTGCTATCGATGCGCTGGCGCGGTTTGGGCCAGTTACCACGTCAGTAATTCTGGCAAGTTACCCATCGAAAGCTATCGTTCCAAGGGCTTGAATCACCTTTACGATGAAGGTCTGTGGTGACTACGATCCTGGTCACCAGTAGATCGTCGCCCATGCTCTCGACCGAAAGAGTATTCAAACAAAGCGGTTGCAAACCGGCAGCTTAGAGGTACGCGTCAGGCTGCTGTCGGAAAGTTTTGGACGGTCGTGACCGTTCTTGACTTTTCAGCGCGGCACCCTGCTCTGCTGAGCCCAACGGCCGAATTCGGCCAAGAGTGGACAGAGTGGGAATCCCGTTGTCTGTGTAAGCAAATTTGGCTCTCAATCCATCAAAGAAATGACAAACAGAATTCATTCACCGATACCAATACTCAGGATTTTCGACGAGGCGAAGGCACTGTCCTTTTACGTTGAGTGGCTAAATTTCAAAATTGATTGGCAACATCGTTTTGACAAGCATCTGCCCCTATATCTGCAGATTTCCCGGGAGAGCTGCATTCTGCATCTATCGGAGCATCATGGGGATGCCTGCCCGGGATCTGCGTTGCGCATCCCGGTAGGGAACGTGGACGAGCTCTACCGCGAACTGAAAGGCCGTCCATACATGGGATATTTCCCGGAGGTGGAGGCAACTCCCTGGGGCAGCCGAGATATGTCGATTCTGGACCCATTTGGTAATCGAATCGTCTTCACTACTGACGCAGAGAGCAACTGACGGCAGCTGTCGGCCAGAAGCGGACGACATCGGCTACGATTAAGCCATGAGCTCACCTACCATTACCCAATATCCCCCGCATGCTGCGCTCGAACAGGCGATGATAAGAACGTTTGAAGCGATGAAGAAAAAAGCGCTTCTCCTCAACGACTTCCAGATTATCAAGGGCGATGCTTGGGTCGCTATCTGGATATTTTTTGTCAATGATGCGAATGTCCCAAAGCATTCCGATGTTGGGATTCTCGACGAGCTGGAGATGGATTTTCGTGAAAGGCTAATGGCCTCAAAGGAGCATTTTTCATTTCAAGAACTGCCTCTAATCAACTTTGAGTATGACTCAAAGGAGAACATCGATAAGAACTATCAAGGCAGCTACTACCTGCGTATGCGCTAACCTAAAAGCAAGAGGCCCTAACTTCCATGTCTGGGATTTCCGCTATCGGCCAGCAACGGTCTTCAATGAGCAAAAGCTTCGCTGCGATTAAAACTTGAGTGCGTATCACCCGCTTGGCAATCAGGCAGGTGACTGGAGTGCTCGACATGGCATCACTAGAAATCATCTGGCGCGGGCACCTGCGTGACCAGATACCACCAAGGGAGATCGCCAGCCGGCTTGGCTTCTGCAAGAACACCGTTAGCCGCCAACTACGCTGTGAACTGTAGAACCAGCCTGTCGTTACCTTGCTCCCTCGATCCCGTTTTCTACAACGCCCCGTGGTCATAAAACCGGATCGCATTGCGACCGGCCGCCTTGGCCTGGTACATGGCAGCATCAGCCCATTTGAAAATATCTTCCGGTGTGGCCAAGGTCCCCAAGTAGAGCACCACGCCGATACTGGCAGAGCACCGATGCTTCACCGTCTCAGGTTCCTGGGTGGCGTGCTCCACGCTAAGCACATAGGGAGCTGACAGGCTGGCGCCAATTTTTTCGGCAACCGTCCTTGCGTGCGCTGTCGCTTTTGCCAGGTTCGCATCAAGGTCGCTTAGTAACACCACAAACTCATCACCGCCAAAGCGACCTACCGTGTCGACTTCGCGGACGATACCCCTCAAGCGAAGTGCGGCTTCGATCAACAACAGATCACCCACCAAATGGCCGTGCACATCATTTAGCGGCTTGAAATTATCCAGATCAAGCACAAGCAAGGCGTAGTGGCAATTGTTGCGCTGGCTGGCCGCGATGGATTGATTCAGGCGATCGCTCAGCAGGCGGCGGTTTGGCAGGTGAGTCAGCGGGTCATAAAACGCCAGTTGACGCACCTGCTCTTCGAGTTGCCTACGTTCGGTGGTTTCGCGGGTGATACCGTGGTAACCAATGATGGTGCCGTCGGCGTCGCGCACAGGTCTGGAATGCAGCTCGCCCCATAGCAGCCGCCCGTCCTTGCAGCGATGCTGTACCTCGAAGGCGATGGATTCATCCTCCTTGCCCTCCTGCTCAGCCTGTCGCCGTTTGCCGAGCATCTCCCGAATGACCGCCATACTTTCATCGGCGGCTCGCCGAGATTCGTTATGCCACCATTATTATCCGCCGTCGACCAGAAGCAAATCCATTCTCAACTACTGCGCATTTTTTAACCGGAGATCCCGTGAAAAAGGAAGAACCGATGAGCAACCCGAATACCACCACCGCCGCCATGCAATACATCATGACGATGCTGCTTCAACGATTGGACGCCACCGGCGCCATCAAGCTTGACGAGATGATCGCGGGAGTGCAGAGCGATCTTCAGGCGTGCATCGATCCGACTCCCGCCGTGCAGGAGACCTTCAAGGAAACACTGAACATCCTTCGGTTTGCCAGGAACTGTGGTACCAGCCAGTGAAATGCCAACCTGGGCATTGTCGATCCAGCAGGAACAGGAAGTTTTCGATAAGGCGAAGACCGTCGGGTGGGTATCGAGAAGGTCTCAGACCTGGCGCAATCTCAAGGGCGGATGAGTGCGTCTCAGGCTGCGGCTATTCGGGTCGCTCCAAAGCTGACATTTTTGTCATTCAAATGTCATGCAAATGACTCCTTTGCGTGACTAGCATGAGTCTTTTTCCAACCCACTCAACTGGTCAGGATCTCATGAGCGCATCCCTTCGCAACCTCGTCCATGGCATCGCTGTATCCGCCATCTTCGCCACCTCCGCCTCCTTTGCACAAGCGCCCGCACCCGCCGCCCTGGCCGGTATCCGTGGCGCCATCGTTTCCGTTGCCGCCGACAAGCTGGTCGTCAAGAGCAACCGTGGCGGCGAGCAGACCATAGCCCTCGACAAGGACACCCGTGTCGCCGCCATCTCGCTGGCCAACATCAACGACATCAAGCCCGGCAGCTACATCGGCGCGGCCGGCATCCCGCAGCCGGACGGCTCGCAGAAGGCGCTGGAAGTGCACGTTTTCCCGCCGGCCATGGCCGGCACCGGCGACGGCCACCGTCCGTTCGACCTGGCGCCCAACAGCACCATGACCAACGGCACCGTGGGTGACGTGGTGGCCAGCAACGGCCGCACGCTGACCTTGAAGTACAAGGGTGGCGAAAAGAAGATCGTGGTGCCGGACGACGTACCCATCGTCAACATCGAAGCCGGTGAACGCTCCATGCTGGTGGCCGGTGCCAAGGTGGTGGTGCGCGCCCGCAAGAACCCTGATGGCAGCCTGACCGCCGCTTCGGTCAGCGTCGGCCGCAACGGCATCACGCCGCCGATGTAAGAGGCACGCAATGTCCGGCAGGCTTGCTCTTCATCCGATGGCGGTGCGCATCGCCCACTGGCTCAACGCCTTCGCCATCGGCTGCATGCTGACCAGCGGCTGGGGCATCTACAACGCTTCGCCGATCTTCGGCTTCCGGTTTCCGGCCTGGATGACCCTGGGTGGATGGCTGGGCGGTTCGATCGCCTGGCATTTCGCCGCGATGTGGCTGCTGGTGGTCAATGGCCTGTTCTATCTGGGTTATGGTGCGGCCAGCGGTCATTTCCGCCGGCGCCTGCTGCCGCTGCGCGCGCGCGATGTGGTGGCCGATGCCGCCAGCGCCTTGCGTTTTCGCCTGCCGCATCATCCGGGCGCCTATAACGCTGTACAGAAATTGCTGTACTGGGGAGTCATGCTGCTGGGCGTCGTCGTGGTCTTGTCCGGACTCGCCATCTGGAAGCCGGTGCAGCTGGAACCGCTGTGCAATTTCTTCGGCGGCTTCGACTTCGCGCGCAAGGTCCATTTCGCCGCAATGGCGGGTATCGCCGCGTTCGTGGTCGTGCATCTGGCCTTGGTCGCCATCGTACCCAAGACCCTCTTGCCCATGCTGGTCGGGCGCGGGCATACGGAAGGAAACGTGCAATGAGCCGGCCGGACGAAAAACCTCCCCGCCAACCCGAGAAGATCCTACTGGCCGACCACCGCACGTCGCTGGTCAAGGTGGAACGTCGTCTGTTACTGCGCTCGGCGCTGTCGCTGGGCGCACTGTCGATGCTGGCCGGTTGCGACCTACAGAGCAACGATCGTGTCGACAAGGTGCTGTGGGCCATGTCGCGCTGGAACGACCGGGTCCAGGCGCTGCTGTTCCGTGGCGACAAGCTGGCACCGACCTATGCGGCGAGCGAGATCACCACCCCCTTCCCTTTCAACGCCTTCTACGACCAGGCCAGCGCGCCCGACATCGATCCCGCCGACTGGCGCCTGGAGGTGAGCGGAATGGTCGCCGACAAACGGCCATGGACGCTGGAGCGCCTGCGCGCCTTGCCGCAAGCCGCGCAGATCACGCGCCATATCTGTATCGAAGGCTGGAGCGCCATCGGCCAGTGGTCGGGCGTGCCACTCAAGCTCTTCCTGCAGGCCATCGGTGCCGACCTGTCGGCCCGATACGTGGGCTTCAAGTGCGCCGATCGTTACTACACCAGCCTTGACATGCCCACCGCCCTGCATCCGCAGACCATCCTCGCGCTGGACTTCGGCAAGGAGCCGCTGCCGACCGAGTATGGCTTCCCGCTCAAGGTGCGGGTGCCGACCAAGCTCGGTTTCAAGAACCCCAAGCACGTGGCCGCGATCTTCGTGACCAACCAGAATCCTGGCGGCTATTGGGAAGATCAGGGCTACAACTGGTTCAGCGGCATCTGATCCTGATTGATCAGCGCCTGGCTGATGATCTGTCGCGGTCATGGAAGATGGCAGGTTCAGGGCGGCGCGTGAGCTGCACTTGCCGCCCTGTCCATGCTCTTCTTGTTGACCTGGGTTGACTCAAGGTTTGGCGTCGGTGGCCAGCACGCTGCGCGACATCCGCCCCGCATTGGCCAGCAGGCGCAGCCGCGCCGAGCGCCAGTCCGACAGTGTGCGGATGCGTTCCTGGCTGGCATCCGATAGCGCGGCCTGGGCGTTGAGCATTTCCACGATGTCGGCGATGCCGGTGTCGTATTTACGACTGATCGCATCGACCGAGGATTGCGCGGCATCCAGCAGCCGGCGCGAGGAAGCCAGGTTGCGCAAGGCGGCACTGGCCTCGACATAGGCGGTGGAGATATCGCCCTGTACCTGGGCCTGGACATCACGCAACTCGGCCTGCCTGAGTTCGACCTGGCCCTGCGCGCCCCTGACCTTGTAGGTGCGCGAGAAGCCATCGAAGAGCGGGATGTTGAGGCTCACGCCGACCGTGGTGTCACGCTCGCCACGGGCGCCGGGGGACTGGTTGGGCCGGCCGTTGATGTATTGCCCGGCGCTCAGGTCCACGCTCGGCAGGCCCTCGGCACGGGTGGCCTGGACTTTTTCACGGGAGGCGTCCAGTTGGGCCTGCGCGGCGAGGATGGCCGGATGCTGCTCGCGTGCGGTCTGCAGCCATTCGCGCAGATCCAGTTCCAGCGCCGGCAGGTCATCGTCCGTGTGAGGCGCCAGCGACAGTGTCTGCGCATCTTCGCCGGCCACCGGCGCGCCCATGGCCAGGTTCAGGGCCACCAGCGCCTTCTGGTGCTGGCCGCGGGCGCGGGCAAGCTCCAGCTCGGCCTTGGCGACGAAGGTGCGGGCCTGCAGGGTCTCGGGACGCGAGCCGACGCCGCGCTGTTCGCGCTTGAGCGCGGTCTCCAGTACCTGGCGCGCCAGCGCTTCGCTCTGGGCGCGAGCCTGCTCGCTGGCCTGACTGCTCTGGGCGTCGAAGTACAGGCCGATCACATTGGCCATGGCCTTTTGCAGTGTCGCGTCATGGCTGGCGGCGGCGGCTTCCAGCAGGGCATCGGCGGCGCGCCGGTTGGCTGCACGCGCACCCGCATCCAGCAGGCGCCAGGTCAGCGCCGCGTAGTAGCTGTGGGTGGAGCGCACGCCCTCGCCTGCGGCCGGGCTGGCCTTGCTGCGCACCTGGCTGGCGCCGGCATTGACGCTGGGCAGGTAGGCCGCACGTGCCTCGCCCAGTTGGGCGGCCTGGATCTTGATGCCGGCCCAGGCGGCCTGGACCTGCGGATGCTGGCACAGCGCCAGGTCGATGGCGTCGGCCAGCGACAGCGGCTCGCGCAGCACGGTCGGGCCGGGGCTGCAGATCAGGCCTTCCTGGTCGCCCGGCAGGGGCTTGCCATGCACCAGCACCGGAGGCTGCGCCAGCAACGGATCGGCCAGCGGCGTGGTCAGCTCGTCCAGCATGGCGGCGTGGCTCGTGGGCGACAACATGGTGCCGGCGATGGCCAGGCTGAAGAGGACGGCGGTGATTTCCTTGAGCTGTTTCAGGTGCGACTCCGGTTTCATTGGCATGGGGTGCTTCATCGGTTTGCTGCGGTTCATCTGTTTCATGGTCGGGGTGATGGGTGAGGCATAAGGCATGGGCGCGGGAGGCTTCATGGGACGCTCTGGCAAGGACCAGCGGCGCCCTGCTCCATCAACGTTCATGCAAGGCCTCCTTCTGGTGGCGCACCAGCGGCGAGAGCAGGTATTCGATGACGCGCCGGCTGCCAGTCCTGATTTCCACATTGCTGGCCAGGCCCGACGAAAGCGCCACGCGCTGGCCGTCGATGACGATGCTCTTGTCTTCCAGCACGACGCGTACCGAATAGAGCAAGCCGCGCTTCTCGTCCGGGATGGCGTCACGCGAGACATGCCGGACCTTGGCGCGCAGGGTGCCGTACTTGGTGTAGTCATAGGCGTCCAGCTTGACCTCGGCCTGCTGGCCGACCTGGACGAAGCCCACATCCTTGTTCTCCAGGAAGGCTTCGATTTCCAGTTCCTTGTCTTCCGGCACGATCTGCATCAGCGGCTGCGCCGCCGGCACCACGCCGCCCACGGTATGCACGCTCAGCTGCTGCACCGTCCCGGTCACCGGCGCGGTGAGCCTGAGCAGACGACTGTGTTCCTCGGCGCGAAGCTGGTCCTGCTGCGCGGCCTCGATGATCTTTTCGGCTTCCACGCGGCTGTCGTGCGCTTCCTTCCGGGTCTGGGCGATCAGCGCGGCGCGCTGGTTGCGGGCGTCGGACAACTGGCCCTGCAGGTCGATGCGGGCCTGCTCGCGCTCCAGCCAGGCATGCTGGGAGACGGTGCGATCGGCCATCAGTGCCTGGTAGTCGCGGGCGCGCTGGGTGGCCAGGCGCAGGGCCGAGCCATAGCGCCAGATTTCGTCGTCCAGCCGTGCCAGGCGAGCGCGCACCTCCTGGTACTGGCCCTGCAGCTGGCTGCGTACCGAGGCCCACTGGGCGGGGGATACGCCGTCCACCTTGCCCAGTTCGGGCGGCTGCTGGTTCTGCACAGCGTCCATCAGGGCGGCGGCGCGCGCAGCCTGCAGCCTGGCCTGGGCCACCGCATCGGCGGCCTTGGCGCGTTCGGCATCGCTGTTGCTGGAGTCCAGTGCGATCAACAGATCACCCGCCTCCACACGCTGGCCTTCGGTAACGAACAGGCCCTTCACGCTGGCCAGGTCGACCGAGGCAATGGTTTTTACGCGGACCGTCGGAATGAGCTTGCCATTGGCGCTGACGATGATGTCGATCTGCCCCACTACCGACCAGACCAGGGCGAAGACCACCATGACCACCATCAGGCGGGCGGTCCACAGCAGACTGGGTGAACCGGGCGACTCCTGCAGGGCCAGGGCGGCGGGCAGGAATTCTGCTTCCTGGCGATTGTAGAAATCGCTGGGCAGCGCGTGGCGGGCCTTCCAGTGATGCTGAAACACCCGGACGTAACGGTTGCCCAGCTCGCTCCAGGCCTGACGACGGTGTTGCATCCTCATGCCGCGCCTCCCTCGGGCAGCGCCGCGCCGGCCACTGCGGGGCTGGCCTGCTGGCTCTGCAGTCCGTAGAGATGGGCGTAGATGCCGTCGGGCCGTGCCAGCAGTTCGGCGTGGGGGCCGCTTTCGGCGATGCGTCCCTGATCCATGACGACGATGCGGTCGGCGTCGCGCACTGCCGAGAGCCGGTGCGCGATGATGAGCACGGTACGACCGGCGCAGATCTGGCGCATGTTGTCCTGGATGATCTTTTCGGACTCATAGTCCAGGGCGCTGGTGGCCTCGTCGAAGATAAGGATGCCGGGGTTGGTGATGAGCGCGCGGGCAATCGCGATGCGCTGGCGCTGACCGCCGGAGAGGCCACTGCCCTGCTCGCCGACCACGGTGTCGTAGCCTTCGGGCAGTTCGCAGATGAAATCATGGGCGCCGGCCAGGCGTGCGGCGGCGATGATGTCTTCGATCGGCAGGGCCGGATCGGCCAGGGCGATGTTGTCGCGGATGGAGCGGGAGAATAGCGTGCTCTCCTGCAGTACCACGCCGATCTGCCGGCGCAGCGAGGCAGTGTCGATGACGGCGATATCCTGACCGTCCACGCTGATGCGACCGCTGTCGCAGATGTAGAGGCGCTGTACCAGCCGCGCCAGCGTGCTCTTGCCGGAGCCGGAACGGCCGACCACGCCGATGACCTCGCCCGGCGCGATCTCCAGCGAGACCGAATGGATCACCGGCGGGCTTTCGGGGCGGTAGCGGAAGGACACCTGGTCAAAGCTGATGGCCCCGCTCACCTGCGGCAGCCGGGTGCGGTTGCCGCCCACCTCGGCGCGGGCGTCCAGCACATCGGCCAGCCGGCTCATGGAGATGCCGACCTGCTGGAAATCGTTCCACAGCTGTGCCATGCGCAGGATAGGCGAGGCCACCTGTCCGGCCAGCATGTTGAAGGCGACCAGCTCGCCCACGGTCAATTCGTTCTTGACCACCAGCAGCGCGCCCAGCCACATGATGCCCACGGTCACCAGCTTGCTCACCAGGGTGACGCCGCCACTGGCCAGCAGCCCGATGTTGGTGCTGCCCAGGCTGGCGGCGACATAGGCGGCCAGTTGCTTGTCCCAGCGCTGCTGCCAGCGCGGTTCCACCGCCATGGACTTGACGGTGTCCATGCCGGTCAGGGTCTCCACCAGGAAGGACTGGTTCTCGGCGTTCTTGTTGAACTTGTCGTTCAGGCGCGCCCGCAGCATGGGCGTAAATACCAGCGACAGCGCCAGGTACAGCGGGATGGAGGCCAGCACGATCAAGCTCAGGGTGACGCTATAGCACAGCATCACACCCAGGAAGATGAAGGAAAAAACGATATCCAGTACCAGTGTCAGGGCGTTGCTGGTGAGGAAGGAGCGGATGTTTTCCAGCTCGCGGATGCGCGCGATCGAGTCACCGGCGCGCCGCACCTGGAAGTAGCCGATCGGCAGGCTCAACAGATGGGCGAACAGGCGCGAGCCCAGCTCGACATCGATCTTGCTGCTGGTATGGGCGAACACGGCGGTACGAATGCCGGTCAGGGCGGCCTCGAACAGGGTAGCGGCCACCAGCGCCACGGCCACCACGTTGAGCGTCATCATGGCGTGATTGACCAACACCTTGTCCATCACCACCTGGAAGAACAGGGGCGTCACCAGTCCCAGAAGCTGCAGCACCAGCGAAATCACCAGCACCTCCACCAGCACCTTGCGGTACTTGATCACGGCCGGGATGAACCACGAAAAATCGAAACGCGCCGATTCACCGGCGTAGCTGGCCTTGCTGGTCAACAGGATCACCCGACCCGACCACAGCGACTCGAAATCGCGCCGTGACAGCACCTGTGGCGGCTGGCCGGGCCGCTGGATGAGGATGCGCAGGCTGCCCCAGTCCTTGGCCTGTCCCTGCTCCAGCTTGGCCAGGATGAAATAACGACCCTGGCGGTCCACGCCGATGGCCGGCAGCGGCGTGCGTTCCAGGCGCTTGCGGTCCTGGGTGATGCAGCGCGCACTCATGCCCAGGGCGCGCGCGCCCAGCAAGAGTTTGTCCAGGGTGAAGGGCTCGCGCCCGAACTGGTGCTGCAACTGCGCGGGATCGGCGGCGATGCCATGCAGGCGCGCCATCATCATCAGGCATTGCAGGGCACTGTCTTGCCCCGCCTGATCGGGATCCTTGTCGGACTGGTTCATAGATTTCCGGATTCTTGAATAGATACTTCGCGTGGATGGCCATGGCCATCGGCACGCCCTACCCCGCCCTGCCTGCTCGCAGGGGACGCATGGCGTCGCCGCCGGGCGCAAGGCCCGGCGTCGGGTACTACACTTGCTTGGGGTTCAGGCTCAGTGGGTGACGGTCATGAGCACCTTGTCCTGGCTGGTCTGCCCGTTGACCCAGGAGGTCTGGGTGGCGGCGGGCGGGGCGAAGCTGGCCATGGCCTGCACCAGCTTGTCGACGTCGCTGTCGTAGAGGGTGTTGCCGTCGGCGGTCTTGATGCGTTCGATGCGGTTGTCGCTGCCGCTGACACCGCCCACGTACCAGTCCTTCACGGTCACGCGGTCGCTGCTGCCCATGATGTCGATGCACAGGTCGTTGCCGGACCTCCTGAACCAGAGATTGTTCTGGTTGATGTCGGTCAGCTGCAGCACGTCCAGGTTGCCCCGGGTCTTGTCGTTGTCGACGATGACATCGCGACCATCGCCCCGGCTGAAGACGTAGGTGTCGTTGCCGGCCTCGCCGATCAGCGTGTCGTTGCCCTTGCCGCCCTTCATGAGGTTGTTGCCGCGATTGCCGGTGAGGATGTTGTCCAGCGCGTTGCCGATGGCGTCCATGTTCTGGTCGCGCATCTTGATCGGTTCCAGCGTGGTGATCATGCCGGCCCCGATCACATCGGCGGCATTGCGCACCTCCTCCAGGGTGAGATAGCGGCAGCCGTCGCTGGTCCGGCCCCGTCCGGAATCGGCGATGTAGAAGCCGGCTACCTCGCCGGTCTCGGCGTCGCAGACCACGCCGGTGACAGTGATCTTGTGGTTGACCCAGCCGCCCTCAACGTACTCCGGCACGCCCCACAGCTTGCCGGCGTTGACCGACAGCATCACGCCGCGCCCATCGCGGACCAGCTCGGCCATGCGCTTGATGTTGTAGCCGTCGACGATTTCGGCACGCAGGCCATAGCTGTTGAGCATGGCCACCTGCGAGAACGGGTTGCTGGAGCCACGGGTGCTTTCGTCGGCCGCCGAGGTGTTGCACCAGCCGTTGGCGATGGCCTTCTTGACCACGTCCCCTTCGCTCACCGACAGGCCGGCCATGACGCAGACGTTGGCCACGCTGGTCTCGCTGCAGGTGCCCTTGTAACCCGGCACCTCATCGCCCTGCTTGTAATCGAGCAGGTAGAAGCGCGGCGAGCCATAGGTCAGCATCTTCTTGCCGTTGATGATCTCGCTTTCCGGCTTGCTGGCGTCCATCAGGGTCAGGTTTTCCAGGTTGTCGCCCAGGGTGTAGCTGATGCGGGAGACCACGGTGTCGATGCCCTCGCCGGCGTTTTCGACGATCTTGTCGCCGAGGTTGTCGACCATGTAGGTGTCGTTGCCGCGACCGCCGATCATGGTGTCGATACCCTTGCCGCCATCCAGGACGTTGTCGCCGCTGTTGCCGGTGAGCAGGTTGTCGCGGGCATTGCCGATGGCATTGAAGTCGCCGCCTTCGGTCAGGCGCAGGTCCTCCACCTCACCGGACAGCGTATAGCTGCAGGAGGCGATGACGGTGTCGTGACCCTCGTTGGCGTTTTCGACGACCTTGTCGTTGACGTTGTCGACCACGTAGATGTCGTCGCCCTTGCCGCCTTCCAGGTAGTCTTCGCCGCTGCCGCCGTCGAGCAGGTCGTCGCCCACCCCGCCATACAGGCTGTCCTTGCCGGCGCCGCCATAGAGCAGGTCGTTGCCGCCGACGTCGTTGTCCGGCGAGGCATAGGCGCGCCGGAAATCGCCGTAGAGTTCGTCGTCGCCATCACCGCCCATGAGGACATCGTTGCCGTCTTCGCCGAAGAGGATGTCGTTGCCCTCGTCACCGTAGAGCTTGTCGTCGCCACTGCCGCCGCGCAGACGGTCATCACCGGTGCCGCCCCACATCTGGTCGTTGCCGAAGCCGCCGTTCATGGTGTCGTTGCCGGCGCCGCCATCCATCACGTCGTCGTCGGTCTGCCCCGGGAGCAAGGCGGGCTGCAGGTTGCCGAAGAGCTGGTAGCCATACATCAGGTCATCGCCATCGCCGCCGAACAGGGTGTCGTTGCCCAGGCCACCGGCCAGGTCATCCCTGCCGGCACCGCCGACCAGCAGGTCGTTGCCGTTGTCGCCGTCGAGACGATCGTCGCCCTCTTCGCCGTAGAGCGTATCGTCGCCATCGCGGCCCAGCATGATGTCGTTGCCGGTACCGCCCCACATGGTGTCGGCCTTGGCGCCACCGATGATCACGTCATCGCCACCACCGCCGACAAAGCGGGTGAAGCGCGGCCGGTTGCGGCGAATGGCCTCGTCCAGACCGGTACCCCAGTCATCAAGGCGGTCGTTGCCGTCGGTGCCGATCAACAGGTCCGGTTCGCCGGCCTTGGTCTTGATATCGCCCGGCTTGAAATTGACGGTGCGCCCACCCTCCAGCTTGAGGGTGTTGTCGTTGTCGCGCAGGCTGCGGAATTGGCTGTCGGGCAGGACCGGCGGCTTGGGTGCGGCCACTGCCATGGCAACGGGCAGCGCCACGGCGGCACCCAGCGCCACGACTGGCAGGGTCTGCGCCGCGCTGCCGCTGGTACCGTCGGTGACACCCGCCCCCTTGGCTTGGCCGGCCACGGCGGGCTGGGAGGATGTTGCCGGCGTGCTGGCCGGTACCGATACCGATACCGGTACCGGCACCGACTTCGGCGTCGCCACCGGTGTCGTGACCAGAACCGGCTTGTCGCCAGGCGCGACCACCGGCGCATCGGCGCTCTTCAGCACCGGCTTGACCACCGGGGTCAGCACGGGCGTGAGCACCGGTTCAGGCAGCGGTTTCAATGTCGGCACCAGCTTGGGACCGGCCGATGGGACCAGGCTGGAGATGGGCACCGGCGTGCAGTCCAGGAACTCGATGACGACGCCGGGCGGGAACGCCTGCGACAGCGGCACCACTTCCTTGGTGACGATCCATGGTTTGGCTGGATCGGCCTTGAGTGTGGGTACCACGCCCTGGACCGCCGGGCAGATGCTGACCGGCGTCAACGGGCAGGGACGGACATTGAGCGGCAGACAACCCGGCGAGGGCTGCGGCGCGCTCATGGTCACCGGCTGGAAGGGGCAGACGAAGCTGGGCTTTGGCGTGGCCTGCGTCGGCGTCTGCACTGGCGTCTGCATTGGCGTCTGTACTGGCGTCCGCGCGGTCACGGGCAGGCGCACCGGCAGCAGCGGGCAGGCATAGGGTGAGCTCGATACCGGCATGCTCACCCGCATGGGCAGGGACGGACAGCTGATCATCGACAGCGGTCCGCACCCGCCCGACGTCGCGGTGCCGCCCGCCGTGGTGCCGGACGATCGGTTGATCACGATCGGCGAGCTGAAGCTGGCGCTGAGGGGGGCGCTGCGCGACCACGCGCCGGACAGCGCGTCGGCCATGTTCTTGACCGTGCTGGCCACGTTCAGGCGGATGGGGCCGCTGTTCCAGCTGGCGACGGCGTTGCGCTCGGGGCTGGCGGCGGGCCAGATGAAATCGCTGTCGGCCTGGGTCGGCTGGGTCGGCTGTATGGGCTTGCCAGCCGACAGTGACGGGATGGCGGCCGCCCGGCTGCCGATCGCCACGGGGCGGTGTACGGCAAAGGCACTGGTGGGCAGGATGCTGTCCAGGGCCCGTGCGCCTGCGCTCTGGAAGCTGGAGGTGCTGGTCACGGAGACGGACGTGCTCTTGCGACTGCGGGCAGTCGATGAGGATGTGGGCGTAGGCGTAGACGGCAATGAAGCCGCGGCCTGGCCACTCATGCGATTGCTGGTGATGGTGATAGACATATTGTTTTTCCTGAGCTGTCTGACATGGAGGAAATGACACGGACGAGCATTTCTCGCGGCCCTTTCGCGTGGGACCCCCATGACCCGCAAAGACGACCGGAACCGGCGGCAGCCTGTCCTTTATCTTCACGTTTCATGCGTTGATCTTGCAGATCTGTTCATTGCCTGCTCATGTCGATCGCGCTCATCCCGAATTTTCTGGTTTCAAAATTCTTCATATTTCGTCCCGTGCCCATTCAATCGAAGCTTGCTAACGGCGACAATCGCACCATGGTGAAGCTTGTTCATTCAGGAGAATTTGTTTATGAAGGACGACTTGTCGACTAAATGAAGAATCATTCACACCATGGTTTTTTGGCACCTTGACTGACCTGGAGCACGGACAACTTCGCCATCTCTTCATGGCTTTACAAGTGAATGTTTGCGCACCATCGGAACCAGCAAACAACTTCACATCTTCAGCAATTGAAAAGACGGTTTGCGCAGAAACGGCGCGATGGGCAAGGTGAATTTCTTGTCACTTCTGATGCCATTGTTGGCGGCGCGAAGGACGGCCCGAGCGTCGTCAGGCGAAGACGAAGCGGAAATCAGGCAGAGATCAGGCGGAGAAATGAGAAACGGCCCCGGGTTCACAGGGGCCGTTCTGAGCGAAGTGCTCAGGTGAGGGGGCGGTGACAGCGCTGATGGCTGCCATCCGTTGGTACCGATGCCTCAGAACTTGTGCCGCAGTCCGATGCGGAGCACGTTCTGGCTGCTGTCGTCGGACGGGGCCGAGGAATAGGCGGCGCTGATCACGCCGGGGTTGATCACGTCGCTGGCTGACTGGCGGCTGGCCATCGCGTACACATCGGTGCGCTTGGAGAGGAAGTAATCCACGCCCAGGTTGAGCTGTGTGGTGTGCCCACGGGTGGCACCAGCCCCCGCACGTGCCAGGTCGGCGCGGTCGTGGATGACGCTGGCCAGCAGGTGCAGTTTGGCGTTGAGCGCATAGTTCACGCCGACGTCGAATACATTGGCACGGGTGGCGCTGGTGATGGCCACCAGGCCGGTACTGCCCAGGGCCTGCTGGGTCGGGCGACGTACCTGTGACCAGGCCGCGAACAGCTTGGCCGGGCCGGCCTGGTAGCTGGCGCCCAGGGTGAAGGTCTTGAGATCGGTATCACCGGCACTGGCCGGTATGGCGTCGGCCGCCAGGCGGCTCTGGTAGTAGGCCGCGCCGATGCCGGCATTGCCGTAGCGGTAGTTGGCGCCGACGCCGAAGGCCTGCCCGGCCGAGGTCTTGCCGGCGACCTCGCCAAAGCCATAGTAGATACTGCCGCTGAAGCCACCGAACTCGGCACTGTCGAAGCGCACCGAGTTGTTGGTACGGGCGCCGGTCAGGCGGTCGAGACTGTTGAAGTGGCCAGCCCGCACGCCGCCCCCGCCAAAGATCTGGAAGGAGCTGTATTGCTGGCCGATCTCTTCCAGGTAGTCGGTCTGGCGACCCACGGTCAGGGTGCCGTAGCGACCGGCGAGGCCGACCACCGACTTGCGGTCGAACAGGCTGCCGGGCGTGGCCATGGCGCCGTCGTCGGCGCTGAAGCCAGTTTCCAGCTGGAAGATGGCCGACAGGCCGCCGCCCAGGTCTTCCTTGCCGCGAAAGCCGATGCGCGAGGCCATGGCATCACCCGAATCGAGACTGACGCGGCTGTTGTTGCCCGGGCCGACCTTGCTGGTATAGACCATGCTCATGTCGATGACGCCGTAGACGGTGACGCTGGAGGCTTCTGCGTGAGCCGCGAGACTGGTCTGGGCCAGGGCGCAGGCGGTGAAAGTGAGGACGAGTTTTTTCATGAGGAGAAGGCGGCACAGGCCGCATGGTGCAGAAAACGTCAGGATGACCGCGACGCTTTCTATGGATGGACAGGCGCGCATTGCATCGCCCTGGCAGGAAGTGCGCATGGTAGAAGCGCCGCCGGCACGGGACAATTACCTCTTGGGATAGTCCTGCCGGCACGCTGGCGCAAAGCACCGGGCTCATGCAATACTTGGCGCCGTGCCATGAGCGATTTGGCACGCACGCGCTAAATGTAGGTAAACTGCCGCATCCCCATCCATACACCCACCCGCGTCCGACTTGAATACCGCTGCCACCTTCCGCCTGGAACCGACCAGCCCGCCCGTGCTGCATGTGGAGGGCGACTGGACGCTGCACAACTATCCCGCGCTGTCGCGCCGGATCGCGCAGGAGCGGCCGGCCATGGGGGACGATCTGGTGCTGACGTTTTCGGCACTGACCGCCTTCGATACCGTGGGCGCCAAGATGCTGGTGGATCTGCTGGGCGTGCCGGCGGCACTGCGCCAGACCGGTGACGACAGCGACCTGGCACCGGCCTGGCGCGGCCTGCTGGCCGCCGTGGCCGACGCCAAGGCAATCGCCATTCCCAAACCGGCGCCGCCGCCCCAGGCCTGGATCACCGATGTGCTGGAGCGTGCCGGCATCGCCACCCTCAGCCTGCGTGCCTGCGCGCGCGGCCTGCTGGGCTTTGCCGGTTTATCCCTGCAGACGCTGGTGGCGTCCTTCTGGCGTCCCTCGCGCTGGCGCTTCACCGCCGTGGTGGCACAGGTCGAACAGACCGGGCTGGATGCGGTGCCCATCGTTTCGCTGCTGACCTTCATGGTGGGCGCGGTGGTGGCCTTCCTGGGCGCCACGGTGCTGGCTGATTTCGGCGCCAGCATCTACACCGTGGACCTGGTGGCGTTTTCCTTCCTGCGCGAATTCGCGGTGCTGTTGACGGCCATCCTGATGGCCGGGCGCACCGCCAGCTCCTTTACCGCGCAGATCGGTTCCATGAAGGCCAACGAGGAAATCGACGCCATCCGCGCCCTCGGGATGGACCCGGTCAACCTGCTGGTCCTGCCGCGCATCATCGCGCTGCTGGTATCGATGCCCATCCTGACCTTCATTGCCATGATGTCGGGCCTGCTCGGTGGTGCCATGGTGTGCGCCCTGTCGCTGGACATCAGCCCCACCATGTTCCTGTCGCTGCTGCAGCAGGACGTGGGCATCCGCCATTTCGTGCTGGGCATGGTCAAGGCGCCGCTGTTTGCCTTCGTCATCGCCATCATCGGCTGCAATGAAGGTTTCAAGGTCAGCGGTAGCGCGCAGTCGGTGGGGCAGCACACCACCTCCAGCGTGGTGCAGTCGATCTTCGTGGTGATCCTGCTGGATGCGCTGGCGGCCCTGTTCTTCATGGAGATGGGATGGTGAACGCACCCCACGCCCCCGCTCACACCGGCACGGAAAACATCATCGACGTGCGCGGCCTGCGCAACCAGTTCGGTACCCAGGTGGTACACGAGCAGCTGGACCTGCAGGTGCGGCGCGGCGAAATCCTCGGCGTGGTGGGCGGCTCGGGCACCGGCAAGTCGGTGCTCCTGCGCAGCATCGTCGGCCTGCAACGTCCGGCCGCCGGGCAGGTGAAGGTGTTCGGACAGGACCTCTCGGCGCTCTCCACCCAGGCGCGCTCGCGCTACGAGCGCCGCTTTGGCGTGCTGTTCCAGCAGGGTGCGCTGTTCTCCTCGCTGACGGTGCTGGAAAACATCGCCCTGCCCCTGACCGAATACGGTGGCCTCGATGCCGACCAGGCGCGGGGCGTCTCGGCCATGAAGCTGGCCCTGGCCGGCCTGCCCATTGCCGCCGGCGACAAGTTCCCGGCCGAGCTCTCGGGCGGCATGATCAAGCGCGCCGCGCTGGCGCGGGCCCTGGCGCTGGAACCGGACATCCTGTTCCTGGACGAACCCACCGCCGGCCTGGACCCGATCAGCGCGGCCGCCTTTGACCGCCTGATCCTGACCCTGCGCGACGCCCTCGGGCTGACCGTATTCCTGGTCACGCACGATCTCGACACCCTCTATGCAATCTGCGACCGCGTGGCCGTGCTGTCGGCACGACGGGTCCTGGTGGCCGACCGCATCGAAGCGGTGGCCGCCTATGACGATCCGTGGATACGCCAATATTTCCAGGGCCCGCGTGGACGGGCCGCCAGTGTGGCTGCGCTGCGATCGGCCGCCACCGCAACCCAGCAAGGACCC
>Ga0160496_1000276_pt1 | contig 28527 bp, 25 predicted proteins | sample DIDPMG_2_FD_108231 | JGI IMG/M metagenome (GOLD analysis project Ga0160496, IMG submission 108231) | Enriched soil microbial communities from UW Madison campus, WI, USA - DID2937_E24_FP MG | ecosystem: Environmental > Terrestrial > Soil > Grasslands | place: USA: Madison, Wisconsin | collected...
GGCTCGGGCAAGTCCATGAGCGCCAACGCCATCATGGGCCTGCTGCCGGACTACCTCACGCCGCAAGGCGGCCAGATCCTGTTCCAGGGCAAGGACCTGCTGCGCCAGGACGAAGCCACGCTGCTCGGCATGCGCGGCAAGGACATGGCGATGATCTTCCAGGAACCGCTGTCGGCGCTGAACCCGCTGATGACGGTGGGCGAGCAGATCGCCGAGGTCATGCGCGTGCACAACGCCTACCCCGGCGAGGCGCGCCAGCGCCGGGTGCTGGACCTGCTGGCCTTCGTCGGCCTGCCCGATCCCGCCACGCTCTATCACGTCTATCCGTTCCGGCTCTCGGGCGGCCAGCGCCAGCGCGTGATGATCGCGATGGCGCTCGCGCTCGAGCCGGCGCTGCTGATCGCCGACGAGCCCACCACCGCGCTCGACGTGACCACGCAGGCCCAGATCCTGGCGCTGATCGCCCGCATCCAGAAGGAAAAGGGCATGGGCGTGATGTTCGTCACCCATGACTTCGGCGTGGTGGCGGAGATCGCGCACCGGGTCGCGGTGATGGAGAAGGGCCTGCTGGTCGAACAGGGCCCCGCCGAACAGGTGCTCAACCGGCCGCAACATCCCTACACGCGCCGCCTGATCGCCGCCGTGCCGCACCGCCGCGCCGAGGAGAAGACGCTCGACACGCGCGAGGCGCCGGTGCTGGAGGTGCGCGACCTGAAGAAGACCTACGTCACCGGCTCGGGCTGGTTCGGCAAGAAGCGCGTGGTGCACGCGGTGGACGGCGTGAGCTTCGGCGTGCGCCGCGGCGAGACGCTCGGCATCGTGGGCGAATCGGGCTCGGGCAAGTCCACCATCGGCAAGTGCCTGCTGAAGCTGATCGGCATCGATGGCGGCCAGCTGATGTTCAACGGCCGCGACGTGGCGCAGCTCAGCGAGGCGCAGTTCCGCCCGGTGCGCAAGGACATCCAGATGATCTTCCAGGATCCCTTCGCCTCGCTCAACCCGCGCCAGACCGTCGGGCGCATCATCAGCGACGGCCCGGTGGCCAACGGCACGCCGCGCGCCCAGGCCGAGGCGCGTGCGCGCGAGCTGCTCACGCTGGTGGGCCTGGATCCGTCCGCCTTCGACCGCTATCCCAACCAGTTTTCCGGCGGCCAGCGCCAGCGCATCGGCATCGCCCGCGCGCTCGCGCTCGAACCGCAGGTGCTGGTGGCCGACGAGTCGGTGTCGGCGCTCGACGTCTCGGTGCAGGCCCAGGTGCTGCAGCTGCTGCACGAACTGCAGCAGAAGCTGCGTATCGCGCTGATCTTCATCACCCATGACCTGCGCGTGGCGGCGCAGATCTGCAACTCGGTGCTGGTGATGCACCGGGGCAAGGTCGTCGAGCAGGGCTCGCCGGCGCAGATTTTCGACCGTCCGCAGAACCCCTACACGCAACAACTGATCGCCGCGGTGCCGGGCCAGCACTGGGACCCGACCCAGGCCGAGACCTGATGCCGCGCGCCGAGAGATTCCGCCATGAAGAACGCTGACCTGACCGAACGCAAGGACGCCGCCACGCCGCGAGGCGTGGGCGTGATGTGCAACTTCTACGCCGACCGCGCCGAAAACGCCGAGCTGTGGGACATCGAGGGCCGCCGCTACATCGATTTCGCCAGCGGCATCGCGGTGCTCAACACCGGCCATCGCCACCCGCGCCTGATCGACGCCATCGAGGCCCAGATCCGGCGCTTCACCCACACCGCCTACCAGATCGTGCCGTATGCCAGCTACATCGAGCTGGCCGAGGAGATCAACCGGCGCGTGCCGGGCGATTTCGCCAAGAAGACCGCGCTCTTCACCACGGGCGCCGAGGCCGTGGAAAACGCCGTGAAGATCGCCCGCGCGGCGACCGGCCGGCCGGGCGTGATCGCGTTTTCCTCCGCCTTCCATGGCCGCACGCTGCTCGGCATGGCGCTCACCGGCAAGGTGGTGCCCTACAAGGTCGGGTTCGGCCCCTTCCCCTGCGAGATCTACCACGCGCCCTACCCCAACGCGCTGCATGGCGTCAGCACCGACGACGCGCTGGCCGGCCTGAAGTCGCTCTTCAAGACCGACGTGGATCCGCGCAGCGTGGCCGCCATCATCATCGAACCGGTGCAGGGCGAAGGCGGCTTCAATATCTGCCCGCCGGATTTCATGCTGGCGCTGCGCGCGCTCTGCGACGACCACGGCATCCTGCTGATCGCCGACGAGGTGCAGACCGGCTTCGGGCGCACCGGCAAGCTGTTCGCGATGGAACACTTCGGCGTGGCGCCCGACCTCACGGCCATGGCCAAGAGCCTGGCCGGCGGCATGCCGCTGTCGGCCGTGTGCGGCCGCGCCGAGATCATGGACGCGCCCCCGCCCGGCGGCCTGGGCGGCACCTATGCCGGCAACCCGCTGGCCGTGGCGTCGGCCCTGGAAGTCATCAAGGTGATCGAGCAGGAAGACCTGCTCGCGCGCGGCAATCGCCTGGGCGAACGCCTGCGCCACTATCTCGACGAGCTGCGCCACGAGGTGCCCGAGATCGCCGAGGTGCGCGCGCTGGGCGCGATGGTGGCGGTGGAGTTCCGCCAGCCGGGCAGCGACGCGCCCAGCCCCGAATTCACCCGGCGCGTGCAGGCGCGCGCGCTGGAGAAAGGCCTGCTGCTGCTGACCTGCGGCACCGACGGCAACGTCATCCGCTTTTTGTTCCCGCTCACCATCACGGATGCCCTCATGGACGAGGCCTTCGACATCCTGGGCCAGGCACTGCGCGGTTGACCCCTCATAAGCTTCAAAGGAGACATCGATGAATCGGCCCAGCGCCATCCCCACCGTGCAGATCGACAACGAGCACGTGAAAGTCACCGAATGGCGCTTTCCGCCGGGCGGCGAGACCGGCTGGCACAGGCACGGCATGCACTACGTGGTGGTGCCCATCACCACCGGCGAGCTGCTGCTGGACACGCCCGACGGCGAAATCCGCAGCGCGCTCAAGGCCGGCATCTCGTACACCCGGCCGGTGGGCGTGGAACACAACGTGATCAATCCGAACGAGACCGAATTCGTCTTCGTCGAGATCGAACTGAAGCACGGCTGAGACACCTCGCGAGGACAACCATGAAGGCGTTTTTTTCCGAAGAGCAACTGCTGCACGAACCGCAGCAATTCATGCGACTGGGCCGCCTGTGCGCCCCGACCGACCTGCCGGCGCGCGCCGAGACGCTGCGCGCGCTGCTGCAGTCGCGCGGCATCAGCGTGGAGAACCCCACCGACTACGGCCGCGAGCCGCTCGAGGGCGTGCACAGCAACGAATACCTGGATTACCTCGAACACGCCTACACCCGCTGGCAGGCGCTGCGCGGCAGCGGCCTGGAGCCGGGCATCGAGGTGCTGCCCAATCTCTCGCCCTACTACAACGGGCGCGTCGAGCATGCCGCGCGCGGCCCCTGCCCCTCGACCTCCATCGTGGCCGAGACCGGCTACTACCTGAGCGACCTGTCGTGCCCGATCGGCCCGCACACCTGGCGTTCGGCGCTGCGCTCGACCCATTGCGCCACCGCGGCCGCCGACTGGGTGCTGCAGCACGACGGCCTGGCCTACGCGCTGTGCCGGCCCTCCGGGCATCACGCGCACCGCGACCGCGCGGGCGGCTTCTGCTACCTGAACAGCAGCGCCACCGCCGCGCACCGGCTGGCTCAGACCTTCGACCGCGTGGCCGTGCTCGACGTGGACGCGCACCATGGCGACGGCACGCAGAACATCTTCTACCAGCGCTCGGATGTGATGACGCTGTCGCTGCACGCCGACCCGACCGGGTACTACCCCTTCTATACCGGCTATGCGCATGAGCGCGGCTACGGCAGCGGCCACGGCTACAACCTCAACTTCCCGCTGCCGCACGGCGCCGACAACGGCGTGTTCCTCGACACGCTGGACAGCGCGCTGATCGCGCTGCGCGACTACCGGCCGCAGGCGCTGGTGCTGGCGCTGGGCTTCGACACCTACAAGGACGATCCGATCAGCGTGCTGCGCCTGGACCTCGATGCCTACCGCCACATCGGCGAGCGCATCAACAGCCTGGGGCTGCCGACGGTGGTGGTGCAGGAAGGCGGTTACCAGGTCGCCAGCATCGGCCAGGCGCTCGACGCCTTCATGCAGGGCATGGCGGCGGTGCCGGCCTGAACGCCATGATGCCGTCCACCCCCTCGCGGGCCGGCGCCGGCCGCTCCCGCACACGTACCCCCGGGGCGCGCCAGTCCGGGGGGGCGCGCCGGCGGCGGCTGGCCGGGCCGCGCCCCGCCCGGTCACACCTGGGCGGGGCTGCCAGGCCATGACCGCGCCCGCCTCCCCCTCCCCGGCGCCGTCTCGCGGCGCCGGCATCGCGTACTTCCTGGCCGCGCTGGTGGCCTTCGCCACCTTCGACGCGGCCTCGAAGTACCTGCTGCAGTTCTACCCCGCGCCCTTTCTCAACATCATGCGCTATGGCACGGTGGCGACGCTGGCAGCCTGGCTGCTGTTGCGCCATGGCGTGCCGCGCTGGTCGACCCAGCCGCACCGGCGCCTGCTGCTGGTGCGCGGGCTGGCGCTGGGCACGGTGGGTTCGTGCTTCATGACGGCGCTGATCTGGATGCCGCTGTCGGAGGCCACGGCGATCTACTTCACCTCGCCGCTCATCATGGTGGCCCTGTCGCCCTGGCTGCTGGGCGAGCGGGTCGGCCGCACGCAGTGGGCCGCGGTCTGCGCCGGCTTCGCCGGCATGCTGCTGATCGTGCGTCCGGGCTCGGAGCTGCCCGCGCTGGGCACCGCGCTGATGGCGATCTCGGCGGTGAGCTATGCCTTCTTCCAGGTGCTCACGCGCAAGCTCGCCGGCAAGGTGCCCGGGCCGGTGCAGTACGCGTACACCGCCTTCGTCTGCCTCATCATGACGGCCCTGCCGGCGCCCTTCTTCCTGCCCGACCCGTTTCCCGGCCTGGGCGACTTCGCCTTCATCCTGGGGCTGGGCATCTGCAACGCCGCCGCCCAGATCCTGCTGATCGCGGCCTTCCAGCGGGTCGAGGCCTCGACCCTCGCGCCGCTCAACTACTGCCATCTGCTGATGGCGGTCGCGTTCTCGACCTTCTGGTTCGACCGCCCGCCCGATGCGCTGGCGCTGGCCGGCATGGCCCTGATCGTGGCCGCCGGCATCTTTCTCGTGACACGCCGCCCGCGCGCGGCCTGAATGACCCTTTCCGGGAGAAGCCCATGAGTCAACTGCCCCCCCTCTCATACTGGCAGACGCGCGCCGAAGCGCTCACGCTGCGCAACCAGGCCTTCATCGACGGCCAGTGGGTGACCGGTGCCGGCGCCCCGATCGCCGCCATCAACCCGGCCACGGGCCGGGTCCTCACCGAGGTCGCGGCCTGCGACGAGGCCGACGTCGACCGTGCCGTGGCGGCCGCGCGCCGCGCCTTCGAGGAAGGCGTCTGGAGCGGGCTGCCGCGCCGCGAGCGCAAGGCGCGCCTGCTCAGGCTGGCCGAGCTGATCCGCGCCAACGCCGAAGAGCTCGCGCTGATCGAAACGCTGGACATGGGCAAGCCCATCGGCGACACGCTGGCCTACGACATCCCCGAAGCGGCGACCACCTACCAGTGGTATGCCGAGACGCTCGACAAGCAGTACGACGAGATCGCCCCCACCGATGCCGACTCGCTCGCCACCATCACGCGCGAGCCGCTCGGCGTGGTGGCGGCCGTGGTGCCCTGGAACTATCCGCTCCTGATGGCGACCTGGAAGGTGGCGCCGGCCCTGGCGGCCGGCAACAGCGTGGTGCTCAAGCCGGCCGAGCAATCGATGCTCACCGCGCTCAGGCTGGCCGAGCTCGCCTTCGAGGCGGGCATCCCGGCCGGCGTGCTCAACGTGGTGCCCGGCACCGGCCCGGTGGCGGGCCGCGCGCTGGGCCTGCACATGGACGTGGACTGCCTGGCCTTCACCGGCTCCACCGCCACCGGCAAGCGTTTCATGGAGTACTCGGGCCAGTCGAACCTCAAGCAGATCTGGCTCGAGTGCGGCGGCAAGTCGCCCCACATCATCTTCGACGACTGCCCCGACCTGGACCGCGCCGCGCTGGCCGCCGCGATCGGCATCTTCAACAACCAGGGCGAGGTCTGCATCGCCGGCTCGCGCCTGTACGTGCACAGCAAAATCTACGACGCGTTCCTGGAGAAGCTCGACGCCTGGGCGGCGAAGATGCAGCCGGGCAACCCGCTCGACCCGAACGCGATGATGGGCGCCATCGTCGACGAGCGCCAGCTCGAGCGGGTGCTGCACTACATCGACGCGGGCAAGACGGAGGGCGCGCGCCTGCGCACCGGCGGCGAGCGCGTGAAGACGGAGTCCGGCGGCTACTACGTCGCGCCCACGATCTTCGAATGCGCCGGTCCCGACCTCACCATCGTGCGCGAGGAGATCTTCGGCCCGGTGCTGGCCGTGACGCGGTTCGAATCGGAGGACGAGGTGGTGGCGCTGGCCAACCAGTCGATCTATGGCCTGGGTTCCGGCCTCTGGACCGCCGACCTGTCGCGCGCGCATCGCGTGTCGCGCCGCCTGCGCGCCGGGCTGGTCTGGGTGAACTGCTATTTCGACGGCGACGTGACCGTGCCGTTCGGCGGCGTGAAGCAGTCGGGCTTCGGCCGCGACAAGTCGCTGCACGCGCTGGAGAAATACAGCGCGCTCAAGACGACCTGGTTCAAGCTCTGAGCCACGCGGGCGGCGCGAGCGCGCCGCCCGGCGGGGCCCGCCGGCCCGGGCTCAGTAGCCGCGGCCGCGTTCGACCAGGCCGGAGACCGGCTCGCCGCGCTGGAACGCACGGATCTTGGCCGCCACCTGCGCGATCGTCTCGCGCCGCAGGCTCAGCGCCGCCACGTGCGGCGTGATGGTGACGCGCGGGTCTTTCCAGAAAGGATGTTGCGCGGGCAACGGTTCTTCGCGGAACACGTCGAGCGTGGCGCCGGCGATGTGCCCCTGGTCGAGCAGCGTGATCAGGTCTTCCTCGACCAGGTGCGCGCCGCGCCCCATGTTGATCAGGTAGGCGCCCGACTGCAGCTGCAGCAGGGTTTCGAGGCGCATCAGGTCGCGCGTGTCGGGCGTGAGCGGCAGCGTGTTGATCAGCACGCGCGTGCGCGCCAGGAACGGCGACAGCCCGGCGCTGCCGCCGAAGGCCTCGATGCCCTCGGGCGCCTTGCCGCTGCGCGACCAGCCGGCCACCGGATACTCGAGCGCGGCCAGCGCGGTGGCCACGCGCGCGCCCATCACGCCCATGCCCAGCACGCCCACGGGCCAGGCCGACCGGTCGATCTCCGGCAGCGGCTGCCACACGCCGGCACGCTGCTGCTCGGCGTATTGGTCGAACTGGCGGCTCGCGCGCACCAGCGCATGGGCCGCGTACTCGGCCATCTGCACCGCCATGCCGGCGTCCTCGAGCCGCACGATGGGCAGATCGGGCGGCAGGCTCGGCAGACGGAACAGCGCATCCACGCCCGCCCCCAGATTGAATGCCACGCGCAACTTCTTTTCTCGCGCGAACAGCGCGTCGGGCGCATTCCAGACCACCGCGACGTCGGCGTTCTGGACCGGCTGGTCGGCGTGCCACATCACGACTTCGGTGCCGGGCAGCGCGGCCGCCAGCGGATCGAGCCACTCTGCGGGTTCGATTTCATGACTCGATGAGAAGATGACTTTCACGTTGGGGACCCGTTCAGAATGCTGGAAAACAGAATGGAGGACGGAATATCCGCGCGCCGCGCCGCAGCAGATGTGCAGCGCCGCGGATTGGCGGATAATGCATCGATGATATCAGCCGCATGCGCCCGCAAGCACGGGCGCCGGCACTCAATTTGCAACGATGGCGCGCACATCGCGCCGCTCCCGGAACCGACGTTCATGTCCACTCTCAGCCCCACCCAGCAGCAAGACGTAGACTTCCAGCTTCATTCCTACACCAACGCCGTCAAGCACGGCGAGGTCGGCCCGCGCATCATGACGCGCGGCGAAGGCATCTACGTCTACGACGACCACGGCAACCGCTATCTCGAAGGCATGGCCGGCCTGTGGAGCGTGGCGGTGGGATTCGGCGAACCGCGCCTGGTCGACGCGGCCACGCGCCAGCTGCAGGAACTGCCCTACTACCATACGTTCACGCACAAATCGCATCCGAGCGTGATCGAGCTGTCGGAAAAGCTGATCGGCTACACCGATGGCCGCATGGCCAAGGCCTTCTTCACCAACTCCGGTTCCGAGGCCAACGACACGGTCGTCAAGCTGGTCTGGTACTACCAGAATGCGCTGGGCCAGCGCGCCAAGAAGAAGATCATCGCGCGCCAGCGCGGCTATCACGGCGTCACGGTCGCCTCGGCCAGCCTCACCGGCCTGCCCGGCAACCACAAGGATTTCGACCTGCCGCTGCCGCAGATGCTGCACACGGCGTGTCCGCACCACTACCGCCACGCGCTGCCCAACGAATCCGAGGAAGACTTCGCCACCCGCCTGGCCGATGAGCTCGAGGCGCTGATCCTGCGCGAAGGCGCCGACACGGTCGCCGCGTTCATCGGCGAGCCGGTGATGGGCGCGGGCGGCGTGATCGTGCCGCCGCGCACCTACTGGCAGAAGATCCAGGCGGTGTGCCGCAAGTACGACGTGCTGGTCATCGCCGACGAGGTCATCACCGGATTCGGCCGCCTCGGCAAGCGCTTCGGCTCGGAGGTGTTCGGCATCGAACCCGACATCATGGTGCTGTCCAAGCAGATCACCTCGTCGTACCAGCCGCTGGGCGCCGTGCTGCTCAACGCCAAGGTGGCCGACGTGGTCGCCGCGCACAGCGGCAAGCTCGGCACCTTCGGCCACGGCTACACCGCCAGCGGCCATCCGGTGGCCACCGCCGTCGCGCTCGAAAACCTCAAGATCATCGACGAACGCGGCCTGATCGCGCACGCCGCCGAAATGGGCGAGCTGCTGCACCAGGAGCTCAACGCGCTGGCCGGCCACCCGCTGGTGGGCGAAGTGCGCGGCACCGGCCTGATCGCCGGCGTCGAACTGGTGGCCGACAAGGCCACGCGCGCGCCCTTCGATCCGCTCGGCAAGGCGGGCGCCTTCGCCTACGAACGCGCCCACGATCACGGCCTGATCGTGCGCGGCATCCAGGACACCGTCGCGTTCTGCCCGCCGCTCATCATTACCGCGAGCCAGGTGCGCGACATGGTCGCCCGCTTCGCCCGCGTGCTCGACGACACCGCCGCCCACCTGGGCCGCTGAGCCGGCGGCCAGCCGCCACGCCAGACGGGCGCCCGCGGGCGCCCGTTGTCATTCCCGTCTCACCAGTAATAGGGGCGCGGGTGCACGTAATAGGGATGGCCGTAATACGGTTGCGGCTGCACGTACACCGGGCCGCCGCCGTAATAGGGACGCGGCCGGGCCGGCACCACGATGCAGCCGCCCAGCATTGCCAGCAGCGTGACGCCGCCGAGGGTTCTCAAAAGGATCTTCATGGCCTGCTCCACGGCGGCGCGACAGCGCACCGCCATGAAAGAAAGACCGGCGCCCAGGGCGCCGGTTCCGGTCATGAAACGCAGCGAAACAGGCTTCAGCGCTTGCGCGAACCGAGCAGCGAGCCCAGCACGCCGCGCACCAGTTCGCGCGCCACCTGGCGGGCGGTGCTCTTGGCCACCGACTGCACCACGCCGTCGCGCTTGCCGCCGCGCGGGCCCGTGGAGCCGAACAGAATGTCGTTGATCCCCTTGAGCAGGCCGCCGTCGGACTCGGCCGGCGCCTCGGGCGCATCGGCCGGCGCAGGCGCCTTGCCGGTGCCGGCGGGCCCCGGGGCCGGCTTGGCCGCCCGCTGGGTCAGCACCTCGTAGGCCGACTCGCGATCGATGCTGGTTTCATACTTGGCGGCCAGCGGCATGGCCTGGCGCAGCGCCTGGCGCTCCGCGTCGGTGGCCGGGCCGATCCGGCTGCCCGGCGGCAGGATCCAGGCGCGCTCGGTGGGATTGGGCCGCCCCTTGGCGTCGAGCAGCGACACAAGGGCCTCGCCCACGCCGAGCTCGGTGATGGCCGCCTCGATGTCCAGGCCCGGATTGGGCCGCATGGTCTGCGCCGCCGTCTTGACCGCCTTCTGGTCGCGCGGGGTGAAGGCGCGCAGGGCGTGCTGGATGCGGTTGCCGAGCTGGCCCAGCACCGTATCCGGAATGTCGAGCGGATTCTGGGTGACGAAATACACGCCCACGCCCTTCGAGCGCACCAGCCGCACCACCTGCTCGATCTTGGTCAGCAGCGCCGCCGGCGCGTCGGTGAAAAGCAGGTGCGCCTCGTCGAAGAAGAACACCAGCCGCGGCTGCTCGGGATCGCCGATCTCGGGCAGCTTTTCGTAGATGTCGGCGAGCAGCCAGAGCAGGAACACGCCGTAGAGCCGCGGCGCCTGCATCAGCTTGTCGGCGGCCAGGATGTTGACCACGCCGCGCCCCTGCGCGTCGGTGCGCATCAGGTCGGCCACGTCGAGCATCGGCTCGCCGAAGAACTTGTCGGCGCCCTGCGACTCGAGCTGCAGCAGGCTGCGCTGGATCGCGCCCACCGAGGCCGACGACACGTTGCCGTAGCGCAGCTTGAGCTCACCGGCGCGGTCGGCCACGTGCTGCAGCATGGCGCGCAGGTCTTTCAGGTCGAGGATCAGCTGGCCCTCGTCGTCGGCGACCTTGAACACCAGGTTGAGCACGCCCTCCTGGGTGTCGTTGAGCTCGAGCATGCGGGCCAGCAACAGCGGCCCCATGTCGGACACGGTGGCGCGCACCGGCGCGCCCTGCTCGCCGAACACGTCCCAGAGCGCGACCGGGCTGGCGCCCCACGCCGGCTCGGGCAGGCCGAGATTCCTGAGCCGCTCCTGCAGCTTGGGCGAGGGCACGCCGGCCTGCGAGATGCCGGTGAGGTCGCCCTTCACGTCGGCCATGAACACCGGCGTGCCCAGGCGCGAGAAGGATTCGGCCAGCAGTTGCAGGGTCACGGTCTTGCCGGTGCCGGTCGCCCCGGTGATGCAACCATGCCGGTTGGCGAGACCTGGCAAAAGGGACAGTTCGGTCTGGTCGTGGCGGGCAATGACGATCGGATCGGGCATGACGGCTCTCCGGCGGGCTCGTGGCAAGGCGTCAAGTGTAGAGCCTGCGCCGCGCTTGCGGACGTGGCGCATGCGACACAAAGCGGTCCCGATCCGGCGGCGGGCCGCCGGGCACGCTAAAATGCCGTTTTGCAGCCAATTTTTTCGAGAAGCCATGGCCGGACACAGTAAATGGGCCAATATCCAGCACCGCAAAGGCCGCCAAGACGCCAAGCGGGGCAAGCTCTGGACCAAGATCATTCGTGAAATCACGGTCGCCGCGCGTGCCGGCGGCGCCGATCCCGACAGCAACCCGCGGCTGCGCCTGGCCTGGGACAAGGCGACCGACGCCAACATGCCCAAGGACAACGTCCAGCGCGCGATCCAGCGCGGCGCGGGCGGCGCCGATGGCGACAACTACGAAGAAGTGCGCTATGAAGGTTATGGCGTGGGCGGCGCGGCGGTCATCGTCGACTGCATGACCGACAATCGCACCCGCACGGTGGCCGATGTGCGCCACGCCTTCGCGAAAAACGGCGGCAACCTGGGCCAGGAAGGCTCGGTGGCGTTCATGTTCAAGCACTGCGGCCAGTTCCTGTTCGCCCCCGGCAGCTCCGAGGAGCAGGTCATGGAAGTGGCGCTGGAAGCCGGTGCCGAGGATGTGGCCTCCGACGAGGAAGGCGGCATCGAAGTGATCTGCGCCCCGGCCGACTACGCCGCCGTGCGCAAGGCGTTCGACGCCGCCGGCCTGAAGGCCGAGGTCGACGGCATCGTCATGAAGGCGCTGAGCGAGACCGAGCTCACCGGCGACGACGCCATCAAGATGCAGAAGCTGCTCGACGCCCTGGAAGGCCTGGACGACGTGCAGGAAGTCTATACGAACGTCGTCTTCGACGAAGCGCAGTAAGCAGCACCGCGGCAAGGCGCCACGCGGCGCCCTGCCGCATCGATATGCAGGCGCCCGGCAGCGGGCGCCGCACCGGTTCCCCGGCCACCGGGCAACACCTTCAGAATCACCGCTACATGAAACTCCTGGTAATCGGCTCGGGCGGCCGCGAACACGCCCTCGCATGGCGACTGGCCCGCTCCCCGCGCGTGCACAAAGTCTATGTCGCGCCCGGCAACGGCGGCACGCAACATGGCGACCTGCTCGAGAACGTGCCCTACACCAGCGCCGAGGAACTCGCCGCCTTCGTGCAGCGCGAAGGGGTCTCGCTGACGGTGGTCGGCCCCGAGGCGCCGCTGGCCGCCGGCGTGGTCGACGTGTTCCGCGCCCAGGGCCTGAAGATCTTCGGCCCCACCAAGGCCGCCGCCCAGCTCGAGAGCTCGAAGGATTACGCCAAGGCCTTCATGGAGCGCCATGGCATCCCCACCGCCCGCTACCAGACCTTCACCGATCCGGCCCAGGCGCACGCCTATGTCGACGCCGAAGGCGCGCCGATCGTGATCAAGGCCGACGGCCTGGCCGCCGGCAAGGGCGTGGTCGTGGCGATGGACCTCGAAGAAGCGCATGCCGCGATCGACGCGATGCTGGGCGACGGCTCGCTCGGCGACGCCGGCGCGCGTGTCGTGATCGAAGAATTCCTGTCCGGCGAAGAAGCCAGCTTCATCGTGATGTGCGATGGCCGCAACGTGCTCGCGCTGGCCACCAGCCAGGACCACAAGCGCCTGCAGGACGGCGACCAGGGCCCCAACACCGGCGGCATGGGCGCCTACTCGCCCGCCCCCATCGTCACCCCCGAACTGCATCACCGCATCATGCGCGAGATCATCCTGCCGACCGTGCAGGGCATGTCGCGCGACGGAATCCCCTACACCGGCTTCCTGTACGCCGGCCTCATGATCGCCGCCGGCGACGACCCCGACCGCCCCATCAAGACGCTCGAGTTCAACTGCCGCATGGGCGATCCCGAGACCCAGCCGATCATGATGCGCGTCAAGAGCGATCTGCTCGACGCGCTCGAACACGCCGTCGAGGGCACGCTCGACCAGGCCGACATCGTCTGGGACCGCCGCACGGCGCTGGGCGTGGTGCTGGCCTCGCACAACTACCCCAACACGCCGCGCACCGGCGACGTGATCAAGGGCCTGCCCGCCGAAACCGAAGACTGCATGGTGTTCCACGCGGCCACGAAGATCGAGGGCAACGAGGTCAAGACCACCGGCGGACGCGTGCTGTGCGTCACCGCGCTGGGCGACTCGGTCCGGATCGCGCGCGAGCGCGCCTACGAGGCGGTCAACCAGGTCCACTTCGACGGCCGTCAGTACCGCAGCGACATCGGCTGGCGCGCGCTCAAGCCCTCGCAGCAGAAGCCCGCCAAGTCGGGCGCCTGAGCCCGCGGCCGTACCCATGAGTGTGCTTCAGACCGACGCCGTCCGCGATTACCTCACGGGTCTGCAGGGCCGCATCGTCGCCGCGCTGGAAAGCGCCGGCGGCGAGCCCTTCCGCACCGACGCCTGGGAGCGTCCGGAAGGCGGCGGCGGCGTCTCGCGCCTGATCGAGGGCGGCCAGTTGCTCGAACGCGGCGGCGTGCTGTTCTCGCACGTGCGCGGCACCCGGCTGCCGCCGTCGGCCAGCGCCCACCGGCCCGAGCTGGCCGGGCGCGGCTGGGAGGCCATGGGCGTGTCGATGGTGCTGCACCCGCGCAATCCGATGGTGCCCACCACCCACATGAACGTGCGCATGTTCATGGCGGCGGCGCGCCCGGGCCACGACGAGGCCGACGTGTTCTGGTTCGGCGGCGGTCTCGACCTCACGCCCTACTACCCCTTCGAAGACGACGCCCGCCACTTCCATCGCGCCTGTCGCGATGCGCTGGCGCCGCACGGCCCCGACTACTACCCGCGCTACAAGCGCTGGTGCGACGAATACTTCTTCCTCAAGCACCGCAACGAGACGCGCGGCATCGGCGGGATCTTCTTCGACGACCTCAACGAGCCCGGCTTCGACGACGCGTTCGCGCTGATGCGGTCGGTGGGCGACGCGTTCCTGCCGGCCTACATGCCGATCCTGGAGCAACGCCGCCACCTCGCCTACGGCGAGCGCGAGCGCGACTTCCAGGCCTACCGGCGCGGCCGCTACGTGGAGTTCAACCTGGTATTCGACCGCGGCACGCTGTTCGGCCTGCAGTCGGGCGGCCGCACCGAATCCATCCTGCTCTCGATGCCGCCGGCCGCGCACTGGCGCTACGACTGGCATCCGGAGGCCGGCTCGCCGGAAGCCGCGCTGGCCGAGTTCCTCAAACCGCGCGACTGGCTCTGAGGTCGGCACGTGAAACGCATCGGCTTGCTCGGCGGCAGTTTCGATCCCGTCCACGTGGCGCATCTGGCCCTGGCCGATGCGGCGCGCGCCGCGCTGGCGCTCGACGAGGTCCAGCTGCTGCCGGCCGCCAATCCCTGGCAGCGCGCGCCGCTCAAGGCCAGCTCGTCGCACCGGCTGGCCATGCTCGAGCTCGCGATCGAGGGCCATCCCGGCCTGCACGTCAATCCGATCGAGATCGAACGCGGCGGCGCCACCTACACGGTGGACACGCTGCGCGCCCTGCCGGGCCAGGCGCGCTATACCTGGCTGCTGGGCGCCGACCAGCTCGCCAATTTCTGCACCTGGCGCGAATGGCAGGAAATCGCCACGCTGGTCGAGCTGGCGGTGGCGGTGCGTCCCGGTACCCCGCTCGCGCCGCCCGCCGAGCTCACCGACTGGCTGGCGCGCCAGGGCGCCGCGCTGCGCGAGCTGCCGTTCACGCCGCTCGACGTGTCGGCCTCCGACATCCGCAGGCGGCTGGCGGCGGGCGAGTCCACCGACGGCCTGCTGCCGCCGGCGGTGGCCGAATACATCGCCCACTACGGTCTGTACCAATAAGTCCCCGGGGTCCCGCCCCGTTTTCTCCACCCAGCCGCCGGCCCTCTGATGCAGGTTCCGGCGGGTTATAGTTGCCTCCATGGATATTCAGAAACTTCAGCGCGCCATCATCGATGCCCTCGAAGACGTCAAGGCGCAAGACATCAAGGTGTTCAACACCACGCACCTGACCAGTCTGTTCGACCGCGTCATCATCGTCAGCGGCACCTCCAACCGCCAGACCCGAGCCCTGGCCTCCAGCGCCGCCGACCGCGGCCGCGAGCTGGGCCTGACCGGCGTCACCATGGAAGGCGAGGACACCGGCGAATGGGTGGTGGTCGACCTCGGCTACATCGTCGTGCATGTCATGCAGCCGGCCATCCGCCAGTACTACAACCTCGAAGAGATCTGGGGCGACAAGCCCGTGCGCGTGAAGCTGCTGCCCGGCTCCACCCGCCCGGCGCCCACCGACGCCGACCCGTACTGAGCGGCCATGAAACTGATCGTGGCCGCGGTCGGCACGCGCATGCCGGGCTGGGTCGAAACCGCCTGGGATGACTACGCCAAGCGCCTGCCGGCCGACTGCGCGCTCGAACTGCGCGAGATCAAGCCCGAACCCCGCACCAGCGGCAAGACCCCGGCCCAGATGATGGCCGCCGAGGCGCGCCGCATCGAGAGCGCGCTCCCCGCGGGTGCGCTGCGCATCGCGCTCGACGAGCGCGGCCGCGACCTGACCACGGTCGCGCTGTCGCAGCAGCTCGAGAAGTGGCGCGCGGGCGGCTCCGACGTGGCGTTCCTGGTGGGCGGCCCCGACGGCCTGGATGCCGAGCTCAAGGCCTCGTGCGCCGGCCTGCTGCGCCTGTCGTCGCTCACCCTGCCCCATCCCATGGTGCGCGTGCTGCTGGCCGAGCAGCTCTATCGCGCCTGGGCCATCATGACCAACCACCCCTATCACCGCGCATGAGTTCCGCCGCCCCCGCCCGCCTCTATCTCGCCTCCGCCAGTCCGCGCCGGCGCGAGTTGCTCGGCCAGATCGGCGTCGCGCACGAGGTGTTGCGCGTGCCCCCGCCGCCGGGCGAGGACGAGCCCCAGCTGCCCGGCGAAAGCGCGGCCGACTACGTGCTGCGCACCGCGCGCGACAAGGCCGAACGCGGCGTGGCCTTCCTGGCCGCGTCGTCGCTCGCCCCCCTGCCGCTGCTGGCGGCCGACACCACGGTCATCCTCGATGGCGCGGTGCTCGGCAAGCCGGCCGACCGCGCCGACGCGGCCCGCATCCTGGGCGCGCTGTCGGGCCGCGAACACGAGGTGCGCACCGCCGTCGTGCTGGCGCACGCGGGCCGCATCAGCGAGGCGCTGTCGGTCACCACGGTGCGCATGCGCGCCCTGGATGGCGGCGACATCGCGCGCTATTGCGACAGCGGCGAACCCTTCGGCAAGGCCGGTGCCTATGGCATCCAGGGCCTGGGCGGCGCGTTCATCGCCCACATCGCCGGCAGCTATACCGGCGTGATGGGCCTGCCCGTGTTCGAAACCGCCGCGCTGCTGCGCGAGGCCGGCATCGTCATTCCCTGACGCCCGCGCTCAGGCCGCGCGCAGCGCCTCGATGCCGCGCAGCGCGGCCAGCGCGCTCATCTTCAGCGGCACGTGCCGCGCATCGCCGGAAATGCCCGCGTCGTCGCGGTTGATGCGGATCACCGCCGCGCCGCACGCGCGCGCCACCCGTTGCGTGAAGGCGCGCGCCGTGGCCACCGCGGTGCCCGCGCCGATCTCGATCACCACCAGCTCGCGCGCGGCGCCCAGCCAGGGTTCGAGCGCGTCGAACTGGGCGTCGGTGCGCGCACCGAGCCAGTCGTAGTCGCCAAACATCAGCACATTCGGCCGCGCCAGCGCCCCGCAACGCGGGCAGCGCGGCGGCGCGCTGGTGAGCAGGCCGGTCTGCGGGTCGATGACGGGCACGAAATCATCGGCCGACCAGATCGCGTCGCTGCACGGCAGCAGGCACTGCAGGTGATGCAGCGAGCCATGGCACTCGGTGAGCGGCACGTCGTCGAAGCCGGCGCGCTGGAACTGGCCATCGACATTGCTCGTGAACACCGCGACGCCCTGCGGCAGGCCGCGCCCCCACGCGCGCAGCAGCCCGAAGCCGGCGTGCGGCGCCGTCTCGCGATAGCGCGCCAGGCGATGGCCGTAAAAGCCCCAGGCCAGCGCCGCGTCGTCATGAAACGCCTGCGGCGAAGCGATGTCGGTGAAATCCATGCGGCGCCGCCCCAGCGCCGGGTAGGCGCGCCACAGCCCTTCGCGGCCGCGGAAATCCGGCAGACCGGAGTCCACGCCCATCCCCGCGCCCGCCACCACCAGCAAGGAAGATGCGCGCGCAACCAGGTCGGTGGCGCGTGCCAGCGCGTGGGCGGGATCGGCGTGGGGCATCGCAACTCCATTGAAACGGGCCGCGCCCGTGCGCGGCCGAGCTGCATTATGCCCGGCCATGAAAAAACCCTCCGTCCGGCGGGCGGTGGCCCGACGGACGGAGGGTCGCTGCGCGCGCCGCCGCGAGGCGGCGCGGCTCAGCCTGCCTGGTGGCTGGGCTGGGCGTGCGCGCTCAGCGGGGCCGGCGCCGGCTCGGCGAGCGGCGGCAGCTCGCCATTCAGGGCGGCGTCGAGCTGATCGTGATCGAGCTCGCCTTCCCAGCGCGCCACCACCACCGAGGCGGTCGCGTTGCCGACCAGGTTGGTCAGCGCGCGGCATTCCGACATGAAGCGGTCCACGCCCAGGATCAGCGCCATGCCGGCCACCGGCACGGTCGGCACCACCGACAGCGTGGCGGCCAGGGTGATGAAGCCCGCGCCCGTCACGCCCGCGGCGCCCTTGGAACTCAGCATCGCCACCAGCAGCAGCAGGATCTGGTCGCCCAGGCTGAGCGGAATGTCGCACGCCTGCGCGATGAACAGCGCGGCCATGGTCATGTAGATGTTGGTGCCGTCCAGGTTGAACGAGTAACCGGTGGGCACCACCAGGCCGACCACCGACTTCGAACACCCGGCGCGTTCCATCTTCTGCATCAGCGTGGGCAGCGCGGCTTCCGACGAGCTCGTGCCCAGGACCAGCAGCAGCTCTTCGCGGATGTAGCGCACCAGCTTCAGGATCGAGAAGCCGTTGTAGCGCGCCACCAGGCCCAGCACCACCACCACGAACAGCACCGAGGTGGCGTAGAACGTGCCGACCAGCATGGCCAGGTTGATGACCGACTTGATGCCGTACTTGCCGATGGTGAAGGCCATCGCGCCGAACGCGCCCACGGGCGCCGCACGCATCAGGATGGCGACCAGCTTGAATACCGGCCGCGACAGCGCGGTCAGGAAGTCCAGGATCGGCTTGCCGCGCTCGCCGACGAGCGCCATCGCGATGCCGAACAGCACGGCCACGAACAGCACCTGCAGGATGTCGCCGGAGACGAACGGGCTGAAGATGGTGGCGGGGATGATGTTGAGCAGGAAACCCGTGATGGTGGAGTCATGGGCCTTGGTGACGTACTCGGCGACCTGCTTCTGGTCCAGCGTGGCCGGATCGATGTGCAGGCCGGCGCCCGGCTGCACGATGTGGCTCACGATCATGCCGATGATGAGCGCCAGCGTCGAGAACACGAGGAAGTACAGCATCGCCTTGCCCGCCACGCGGCCGACCTTCTTCAGGTCGCTCATGGCGGCGATGCCGGTGGCCACCGTGATGAAGATCACGGGCGCGATGATCATCTTCACCAGCTTGATGAAGCCATCGCCCAGCGGCTTCATGGCCTCGCCGAGTTCCGGCTTGAAGTAACCCAGCAGCACGCCGATCACGATGGCGAACAGCACCTGCACATACAGGATTTGGTAGAACTTCTGCTTGCGTACCGGCGTGCCGGCACCTTGATCCATGTCGATCATCGGGATTGTCCCCACCTAGAGCCCTCGGGCAGCCTCGTGGACCGCACTCGCGGCGTTATGTTTTGACGGTTATGAAGCCGCATCGCTGCGGCGCCGTCTTATCCAATGCAAAGCGCGTGCCACCTTTGGCGGAATTTCGCCCGCCCTGCAAGCCTTTGAATTTGCTTGGAAAACCGAGGAGCCCGATGCCGCTCGGGCCCGCAGGCCTGGCGGATTCCCGCACGAGGCCGGGTTATACTGTGCGAAATTCCGCACAACTTCGCACTGCGCCGCCATGCCCCTCTCGCCCACGCCGCCCTCCGCGCCGCCCCGTCTGCGGCGCTGGACCGGCTTGGCCACGCTGGTGCTGGCCGGGCTGGCGCTGGCCCTGGTCACGCTGCTGGCCGCCACCCGCTGGGCCGGGCAACGCGCGCTGGCCGAGGTGGCCGCGCGCGCGGATGCCGCGATCGAGCTCAACAGCGTGGCGCTGCGCAGCAGCCTCGACAAATTCCGCGCCGTGCCGCTGGTGCTGGCGCAGGATCCGGAGGTGCAGCTCGCGCTGCGCGAGCGCCACCCGCCGCAGATCGAACGGCTCGACGACAAGCTCGAGGCCCTCGCGCGCGGCGTCGGCGCCTCGGCCATCTACCTGCTCGACACCCAGGGCCTGGCCATCGCCGCCAGCAACTGGCGCGAGCCCGCCACCTTCGTCGGTGTCGACTACCAGTTCCGGCCGTACTTCCGCCAGGCCGTCGCCCAAGGGCAGGCCGAGTATTTCGCGCTGGGCACCATCAGCCACGAGCCCGGGCTCTACCTCTCGCGCCGCATCGACCAGGAGGCGGGCCGGCTGGCCGGCGTGATCGTGCTGAAGATGGAATTCGCCTCGCTGCAGGCCGACTGGAGCCGGCTCGGCGATCCGCTCTTCGTCACCGACGAACAGGGCGTGGTGCTGATCGGCAACGTGCCGCAATGGCAATTCCGCACGCTCGCCCCGCTGCCGGCCGAACACGCCGAACGCCTGCGCGAGAGCCTGCAGTTCGGCGCCGCGCCGCTCGCGCCACTGCCGCTCGACGACGCCGGGCCGGCCGCGGTGGCGCCGGGCACGAGCGGCACCGGCAACACCCTGGCGCGCCTGCGCGAGCCCGCCGGCGCCCTGTCCGCGGGCGCCAACGTGCTGCACACCACCCTGCCGGTGGCGGGCGCCCATGGCTGGACGCTGCACAATCTCGCGCCCACGCAGCCCGCGATCGCGCGCGCCACCGCCAACGCCCAGCTCACCGTGCTGCTGGCGCTGGGCGGCATCGCCGCGCTCGGCGCGTTCCTGGTCTACCGGCGCAGCCAGACCCAGCGGCGCGCCCAGGAACAGGCCCGCATCAAACAGGAGCTCGAAAGCCAGGTGCAGACGCGCACGCGGCAACTGCGCGACGCCAATGCCGAACTGGTGGCGCAGATCGACGAGCGGCAGCGCACCGAGACGCGCCTGCACGCGATGCAGGACGAGCTGGTGCAGGCCAACAAGCTGGCGCTGCTGGGCCAGGTGGCCGCCGGCGTCGCGCACGAACTCAACCAGCCGCTCGCCGCGATCCGCGCCTACGCCGACAACGCCGCCGAGTTCCTGCGGCGTGCGCAATCGGCCCCGGCCGAGCAGAATCTGCAGAACATCGCCCGGCTCACCGAACGCATCGGCAACGTCACCGGCGAGCTGCGTGCGTTCTCGCGCAAGGCCGCCGCCAGCGTCGGGCCGCTGCCGCTGGCCGACGCGCTCGACGGCGCGCTCATGCTGGTGGGCCCGCGCGTCACGCGCCAGCAGGTCACCCTGGCGTACGCCCCGCCCGCGCCCGCGCTGCGCATCCTGGCCGACCGCATGCGGCTCGAACAGGTGCTGGTGAATCTGCTGCAGAACGCGCTCGATGCGCTCGAGCAGCATCCGCCGCAAGCCGCCCCGCCCTGCATCCGCATCGAGATCGCAGACTTGCCCCAACACGTCGAGCTGCGCCTGTCCGACAACGGCCCGGGCGTGCGGCCCGACGTGCTGGCGCGCCTTTTCACGCCGTTCCAGACCACCAAGCCCGAAGGCCTCGGCCTGGGGCTGGTGATCTCGCGCGACATCCTCACCGAGTTCGGCGGCACGCTGCACGCCACCAACCCGGACGGCGGCGGCGCCACGTTCACGCTGACCTTGCGCCGCGCCCCCGCCGACACCCGCACCGCTACGCCATGACCGATACCCATCCTCCCGCCGCCGTCATCCTCGTCGACGACGACATCGATCTGCTGCACGCCACCACCCAGACCCTGCAGCTGCAGGGCATGGGCGTGCAGGCCCACACGCGCGCGGCCGAGGCGCTCGCCACCATCAACGCCGACTTCGACGGCGTGGTGGTGAGCGACGTGCGCATGCCCGGCATGGACGGGCTCGAGCTGTTTGCGCGGGTGCGCGAGATCGACCCGGACCTGCCGGTGATCCTCATCACCGGCCACGGCGACATCCCGATGGCGGTCAAGGCCATGCGCGATGGCGCCTACGATTTCCTCACCAAGCCCTACCCGGCCGAGCAACTGGTGGCGGCGCTGCGCCGCGCGGCCGAGAAGCGCCAGCTGGTGCTGGCCAATCGCCGGCTGCGCGACGCGGCCGCGCGCCGCGATCCCGACGACCTGCCATTCATCGGCGCCACGCCGGCCATGCAGCGCATCAAAGACACGCTGCGCCACATCGCCGACGCGAGCGTGGACGTGCTGATCGAGGGCGAGACCGGCACCGGCAAGGAGGTGGTGGCCACGATGCTGCATCGCCTGAGCCGGCGCGCCGGCCATCCGCTGGTCGCGATCAATTGCGGCGCGCTGCCCGAGACCGTGATCGAAAGTGAGCTGTTCGGCCACGAGGCCGGCGCCTTCACCGGCGCGCAACGCCGCCGCATCGGCCGCATCGAGCACTCCAGCGGCGGCACGCTGTTTCTCGACGAGATCGAGAGCATGCCGCTCGCGGTGCAGGTGAAGTTGCTGCGCGTGCTCGAGACGCGCCAGGTAACGCCGCTGGGCACCAACGAAGTGCGGCGCGCCGACCTGCGCGTGGTGGCGGCCACCAAGGTCGATCTCGGCGACCCCGCGATGCGCGCGCGCTTCCGCGAAGACCTGTACTACCGGCTCAACGTGGTCACGATCCACCTGCCGCCGCTGCGCGAGCGGCGTGACGACATCCCGCTGCTGTTCGCGCACTACGTGGGCCAGGCCGCGCAGCGCTTCGCGCGCGAGGTGCCGGCCATGACCGACGCGGTGCGGCGCCACCTGCGCGACCACGACTGGCCCGGCAACATCCGCGAACTCGCGCACTTCGCCGAGCGCTTCGTGCTGGGCGTGCTCAACCCGCCCGCCCCCGCCGCCGCCACGGCGCCGTCCGGCCCGCCGCTGACCCTGCCGCAGCGCATGGAGCAATACGAGGCCACGCTGATCCGCCAGGCGCTCTCCGCGCACGGCGGCGACGTGCGCGCCACGCTCGAAGACCTGGGCCTGCCGCGCAAGACCTTCTACGACAAGCTGCAGCGCCACGGCATCGACCGGCTGGCCTTCGTCAACGGCGAGACGCCCTAGCCTGAGGGCCTCGCCGGGCGCTCAGGCCGGCAGGCGCGCGCGCCGCGAACCGGCCACGTCCACCAGCAGGGCCAGCGCCATCGCGCCCGCGCCCAGCCAGTAGAGCAGCTGGTGGCTGCCGCCGCTCAGGTTGAACAGGGCCGAGTAGCCATAGCCGGCCGCCGCCTGGAACGCCGCGAACACCGTGGTGGCCCGCGTCCACACCAGCCCCTGTGCGCCGGCATTGTCGGGCACGGCACGCGCCACGCGAGCCAGCGCCAGCGGCACCACGCCGGGCGGAAAGGTGCCCAGGATGAAGCTCAGCACGCCGATCAGCAGCAGGTTGTCGGTCAGCACCAGCGCGGCGGTCACGATGGCCTGCACCGCCAGCACGCCACGCAGCGTCGCGGCCGAACCGTAGCGGTCGGCCAGCGCGCCGTACAGCACGGGCCCCACGATCGCGCCCATGCCGTAGATCACCCAGAACGACGCGCCGGTGTGGGCACCCGCGCCCAGGCCGCGCGCCACGTAGTCGACCAGGAACGACATGACGGGCACGAAGCCCAGCGCCAACAGACCGTACACGGCATAGAACACCATGACGGGCCGCACCGACGCCGTCGGCACCGTGGCCGCGCCGGTCTTGCCGGCCGGCAGCCGCTCGGCGCTCGGCGGCCAGCAGAACCAGCCGCTCACCGTCAGCAACAGCGACAGCACGCCCAGGCCGATCCAGGTCACGCTCAGGCCCTGGTCCAGCAACAGCGGCACCAGCGTGCCGGAAGCGGCGATGCCGATGCCGGCGCCCAGGAAAATGGCGCCGCCGGCCAGCCCGCGGCGGGCGGGCGGCACGTGCGGCAGGATGGACGCGGCCACCAGCACCATGATCACGCCGCCGGCGATGCCCGACAGCAGCCGCCACGCGAAGAACCAGGCCACCGACAGGGGCAGCGCGCAGGCAAAGAACGCCAAAGTGACCAGCACCATCATCATGCGCAGCACGGCCACGTTGTCGAAGCGCCGCGCCAGCGGCCGCCCCGCGAGCGCTCCCACGAGGTAGCCGGCCAGGTTGGCCGCGCCCAGGTACACCGTGTCGGCGGGCGAGAACCAGTGCGCCTGCAACAGCGCGGGAAGCAAGGGCGTGTAAACGAAGCGCGCCAGGCCGATGCTGGCCAGGCTGGCGCCCGCGCCGGCGTACATGTAACGCCACAACTGGCGCGCGTCCGCCCGTTGTGGCGGCGCGGAGGAATCGATGGTGGTTTCGCTGGACATGGCTGGCCTCGGATGGCGATTCGCGATGTGCGACGAGGCCGTTGCCATGCGATCCCGGGCCGCCTCATCTTTGACACATCAGTCAAGTTTGACATACTAGTCAAGATTGACAGCAATGACAAGAATGGCGTAAAAATACCGGTACGGCATTCAGAAAATATTCAGTGAGACAGAGATGGCAGGCGTACGGCAGTTCGACGAAGACGCGGTCCTCGACAAGGCCCTGGTGGTGTTCTGGCAGCGCGGCTACGCCGACGCGACCATGCAGGAGCTGGCGGCCGCCACCGGCGTGCAGCGCGGCTCGCTCTACAACGCCTATGGCGACAAGGAAACGCTCTTCCTGCGCGTGTTCGACCGCTATCGCAACCGGTTTATCGGCGAGGCGCGCCGCGCGCTTGCGCATCCCGACCTGCGCAACGCCCTGACCGGCTTCTTCGATTACCTCATCGCCTCGATGACGCTCGGCACCCCGCGCCGGGGCTGCCTCAGCACCAAGACGGCGCTGGGCGGCGGCAACTGCATCGATCCCGCGATCCGCAAGACACTGGCCGGCCTGATCGACGAGCAGGAGCAGATGTTCCGCGACCGCATCGCCGCGGCCGACCCCGCCGAGCTCGGCCACGTGCCGCCCGCCCAGGCCGCGCAGGTGCTGATCACGTTCATGCGCGGGCTGGTGGTGATCGAACGCATCTACCAGGACACCGACCGCCTGCGCGAATCCGTGCAGAGCCTGCTCGACGCGTTGCTGGCGCCCCGCGCCGACGCCGCGCGCGCGGCCGCCTGAGGCGCGCGCTGCCGCCCTCGCCACCGCCCTCCCCGGGCCGGGCGCGCCGCCGCCCTCGCCACCGCCCTCCCCGGGCCGGGCGCGCGGCCGCCCCGGCCGCAGCGACACCGCGCAGGACGCGGCGACGGTCGCCGGGCCGCCGCCCGGCAGCCTCACCACTGCCCGAAGAACACCCCCGCCCGCTTGTGCGCGTTGGTGCCGCGCTCGACCATCTCCTCCGTCACGGTCGTGCGCACCTTGCGGCGCAGCTGCCAGTCGAGCAGTTCGGCGCGCAGCGCGGCGCGCACCGTTTCATACGCGGGGTCCCGGCCGAGATCGTGAAACTGGTCGGGATCGGCCGCCAGGTCATAGAGTTGCTCGGGCGCGCCCAGCCAGTGCACATAGCGCCAGCGGCTGTCGCGCACCGACCAGGCCCGCGCCTCCTGCGTGCCCTTGCCGAGCAGCTGGCGCGCGAGCCGGTAGCTGTAATCCAGTTCGCTGTACACACAGTCGCGCCAGGCCGGCGCCGCGCCGGCCGCGTGCAGCAAGGGCTGCAAGGCGCGCCCCTCGATGCGGTGCCCCGCCACGGGCAGGCCCAGCGCGGTCATCACGGTGGGCAGGATGTCCACGCTCTCCACCATCTGGTCCAGCGTCTGCCCGCGCGTGGCGTCGGCGGCCCCGCCCGGATCCATCACGATCAGCGGCACCTGCTGCACGCAGTCGTAGAACAGCTCCTTCTCGCCCAGCCAGTGATCGCCGAGGAACTCGCCATGATCCGCGGTGAACACGATCAGGGTGTTGTCCATCAGGCCCGCGCCTTCCATGTAATCGAACAGCCGCCCGAGGTGATCGTCGAGCTGGTGGATCAGCCCTTGATACGCGGGCCGCACGATGCGCGCGGCATCGTCGCGCGACATGCTCAGGCTCTCTTCGTGTTGGCGATAGGCCGCCACCACCGGGTGCGCGTCATGCCGCTCCGCGTCGGTGCGCTTGACGGGCAGGCATTGCGCCGGCGTGTACATCGCGTGAAACGGCGCGGGCGCGATATACGGCCAGTGCGGTTTCACGTAGCTCAGGTGCAGCACCCAGGGCTGGCTGCCGGTGCGGCGCATGAAGGCCAGCGCCTGGTCGGTCATGTAGGCGGTCTCGGAATGCGGCTCCGCGACGCGTGACGGCAGATGCGCGTGGCGCATGTTCCAGCCGCTCACCACCTCGCCGCGCGCATCGATCGCGGAGATCACGTAGTCGCTCCACGGATCGGGGCTGTCGTAGCCATGCCGGCGCAGATAGGCTGGATAGCCGCTCTCCGCGCCCGGCTCGTGATGGCCGTCGTAGCGGTCGAGTTCAACGAAATGGCCGCGCGCCAGCAGCTGGCCGAGCTCGGTGCCGCCGTCGATCGCCAGCCGCTCCATGCCCGCGCGGTCCGGCAGCACATGGGTCTTGCCGGCCAGGGCCAGCATGCGGCCTTCGTCGGCCAGATACTCGCCCAGCGTCACCTCGCCCACCGACAGGGGCACGCGATTCCAGGTCGCGCCGTGACTGCCGGGATAGCGCCCGGTGTAGAAGCTCATGCGCGAGGGGCCGCACACGCCGGAGTTCACGAAGGCGCGCGAGAAGCGCACGCCGCGCGCCGCCAGCGCGTCGAGGTTGGCCGTGCGCAGATAGGGATGCCCATGGCTGCCCAGGTGATCGGCGCGCAGCTGATCGGCCATGATGAAAAGCACGTTCTGCACGGTTTTCATCGTGGCCTCACTGCTCGGCCTTGAAGCCGGACGCGCGCACCACCGGCTCCCATTGCCTGCGATACGCGGCCAGCGCCTGCGCGGTCGCGTCCGCATCGAGCGCGAGCGGCTCGAGATTGATGGCGCGCACCTGCGCCTGCATGTCGGGCGCGGCCATGACGGCGGCGATCTCCTCGCCCAGCCAGGCCGCGCGTTCGGGCGGCATGCTGGCCGGTGCAAAAAAGGCATTCCAGCCGTCGGCCACCAGATCGACCCCGACCTCGCGGAAGGTCGGCACGTCGGGCAGGCTGGCCGAGCGTTGCGCACCCGACACCGCCAGCACCCGCACCTTGCCGGCCTGATGCTGCGGCAGCACCGTATCCAGGGTGTCGATCGCCTGCCCCAGCACGCCGCCGATCAGGTCGGTGAGCAAGGGGCCCGATCCGCGATAGCCGACTGCCTGTGGCTCCAGCGCCAGGGCCTGGCCCAGCATCAGGGCGAAGAAATGCGGCAGGCTGCCGGTCGCCGGCACCCCGACGTTGAACTGCGCGGGATGGGCCTTGAGCCAACTGCGCAGCCCGGCGAAGTCCTTGACCTCGGCGCTGGCCGGCACCGCCAGCGCGAATTCGTAGCGGCACACCATGGCCACCGGCCGGAAATCGTCCGCCGCATACTCGAGTTTGCCGTACACCAACGGCGCGACCACCATCACGGCGGGATTGGCCAGCATCAACACGTTGCGCTCGCCCGCGCCTTTCATCCACTGCGCCGCCAGCCGCCCGCCCGCGCCGCTCTTGTTCTCGACCACGACCGGCACGCCCAGACGCTGCTGCAGCCGCTCGGCCACCAGCCGTGCGATCCGGTCTGACGCACCGCCCGGCGCATAGCCCACCAGCACCGTCAACGGCCCGTCGAGCTTCGCGCCCGCGCTCGCCGCGGCCTGCGCCAGCGCAGGTCCCACCGGCAGCGCCAGACAGGCTGCCAGCAGCCAGCGTCGCAGCGCCGTCCGCCATCCCCGGGGCCCCGCCCGCTCACCTCGTTGTCCGGACCGCTGCACGGCCCGCCCCGCATCCCATTGCATCATCGCTGTCTCCTCGCCGGCGCCTGCCGCCTGACACGCGCGACCCACTCTAGCAACGGCCGGATCGATTGATCTAATCCAGCAAGCATGCAAAGGCCGCATGGCGATATGCGAAATGCGTCGTGGCGCGCGCGCGGCGCCGGCCTCATGATCGGGCGCATCGCGAGCGGGCCGCGCGAGCGGCGCACCCGGCGAACAACGCTTCGGCCGACCCCTCGGCGCACGAACGCTATGCTCGCAACACCCCATTCCGGCGAGCGGCCCCGACGCGCTATAAGCGTAGGCATAACGAGCCCGCGCCAGCCCGGCCGGCAGCGGGCCCCCAGAGAGAGACAGGTCATCATGCCCACGCCATCCCGCCACGCAACCACGGCGCCTTTTCCCTCCGCCCTCGCCTCGACCGACCCGGCATCGCTCGGGGCCGCCGCGCACGCGCCGCAGCTCGACGACATGCTGATGTATCGGCTGTATCGGGCCTGGTCCAGCGCCAGCCCGGTGTTCGTGCGTTTATGCGAGGGCCGGTTCGGCATCACCCGGCGCGAATGGCGCCTGCTGGCCACCGCCGTGGAAACCGGCCCCACCACCTCCGCCGGGCTTGCCGGCGCGGCGGACCTGGACCTGGTGCGCACCTCCCGCACCCTCGGCACGCTCTGCGAGAAGGGCTGGCTGCAACGCCAGGCCGACCCGCACGACGCGCGCACGGTACGCGTCCAGGCCACCCCGGCGGGCCGGGCCCTCTACCAACAGGTGATGCCCGAGATCGCCCGGCTCAACACCCTGTTCATGGCCGACCTGGACGAAGACGAACGCGGGCTGTTGCTGCGCCTGCTGCGCACGCTCGAGTCGCGCGGCGCCCGCATGGCGGCCGACAACATCGTCGAAGACAAGGCCAGCCGCCTCGCCGGCGGTACCCGCCGCACGGCCCGCACGAGCGCCGTCACCTGCTGATCGCGGCAGCTCGCCCACCGCTTGCCGCCGCCCACGACCGCCACGCAAGCGCGTTCGCCCAAAACAAGACACCCCGCAGGCGCAGCCTGCGGGGTGTCTTTTCGTGGGTCTTTTGTGCAGTGTTCTTTTCGGGTTGATCTTTGATCGGGTGTGGGCCGACGTGAGCTGATGCGCGCATCAGCGCCTGGCAGCACGGCGCTTTGCGCGCCCCAAAAACAAAACCCCACTGGAGGGTATCCAGTGGGGTTTTGAGGAATAAAAGCCTGACGATGACCTACTTTCACAGGCGAATGCCAACTATCATCGGCGCGAAGGCGTTTCA
>Ga0160496_1000278_pt1 | contig 28489 bp, 23 predicted proteins | sample DIDPMG_2_FD_108231 | JGI IMG/M metagenome (GOLD analysis project Ga0160496, IMG submission 108231) | Enriched soil microbial communities from UW Madison campus, WI, USA - DID2937_E24_FP MG | ecosystem: Environmental > Terrestrial > Soil > Grasslands | place: USA: Madison, Wisconsin | collected...
CGGGCTCGAGGATGGGCGGCGCATAGATGTTGCGCGCGGTCTTGATGCGCGGCCCGCGCACCTCCCTGACCGTGTCGGCCAGCGCCAGCGTGAAGTCCACCAGGTGGCGGCTCTTGAAGCGGGTCCAGCGCGCCATCGCGTCGGGATCGGCGCGGATCGCGCCCACGCTCGCCGGCAGCCCGGCCGCCGCGTAGGCCGCCAGCGCCGGCGCGCTGGCATCCTCGAAATCGCCCAGCAGCGCATCGTCGTGGAACAGGATGCCGTCGAAGATCGCCTGGCGCGACAGGTCCTGGTAGATCTCGGTGATGCGCCGCCGCGCCTCGGCATCGAAGGGCGAGAGGCGCCGGTACTGCGCCGGGTCGATCTCGGCGGCGCCGGTCGCCGGATTCCAGCGCTGCACGCGCGGCAAGGCGGGGTCCAGGTCGAAACTCAGCACCGGCAGCCAGGCGTAGATCTGCACGTTGGCGCGGTTGCGCAGTTGCCAGGCCACGCGGCTGAACAGATCGGCGCGCACCGGCAGCCAGCGATTCGGAAAATACAGCTCGCGCGCGAGACCGTCGGCCTGCGGATCCGCGAAGGCCTGCAGGAACACCGTGTTGATCTGCATGTCCACGATGCGCTGCACCAGCGCGCCCAGGTTGCGGTCGGTCTGCGCCGGGTCGGGATCGTAGACGTAATCGATGTCCACGTGCGCCACCCGCATCAGCGGGCGCGCCTCGGTGCCCACCACCGAGTTGGCGAACATGCGCGTGGTGGGATCGCTGGAAACCAGCAGGCGCGGCGTCGACATCAGGCTCTGCGCGCGCGCCGTGCCGTCTTCGAGCGTCATGCCCATCACGTAACCCTGCTGGCCCGCGATGCCCAGCGCGGTGCCGCTCTCCGCACCGTACGGCCAGACCCAGGCGCGCGGCGCACGGCCCGTGGCGCGCTCGATCTTGCGTGTGATCGCGCTCACGTCGCGCGTCACGCGGGCGCGGTGGGCCGCCTCGGTTTCGTAGGTGCCGGTGCTCTGGTCGTAGATGCGCACCGCGGCCGCCGGCTGGCTGTTGCCCTGCGGGTTCGCAAGCACGCCGTAATGCAGGTTGTCGGTGTGCGCCGCGATCTCCACCAGGCCCGAGCGCGACAGCTCGCCCACCGCAGCCCAGTCGAGAAAGCGCGCCCGCTCGACCTGCGCGCCGCCGAAGTCCACCGGCTGGTCGGCCGGCGTGTCCATCCACTTGCCCACCGGCGCCACCACCGCGGGCCAGTCGAACGCGCGCAGGATCGGCAGCACGCGCGTGAGCGAGCTGCGGTAGCCGTCGTCGAAAGTCAGCAGCACGGCCTTCGGCGGCAGGTCGGGCCCGCCGCGATGGGCCGCCAGGATCTGCTCGATCGTGACCGGCTGGTAGCCATTCTCGCGCAGCCAGGTGAACTGCTGCACCAGGTGATCCGTGCGCACGCTCAGGAAGCGCTGGTCGGGATCCTCGTCCTCCACGTCGTGGTAGCCCAGCACCACGAACTGGTTGCGCGGCCACGGCGCGTCGGCGTGGCCGCGCTGGCGCTCGGCCGGCGGCACGAATACCGGCACATCGCTGGCGCAGGCGCTGAGCACGAGCGCCGCGATACACAAGGCCATTGCACGCAGGAAGGAGAGGCGCATGGTCGGGCTCTAGAAGCGGAAGGTGAGGTCGAGGACGAGGCGGACCTCGCGTTCGCGGTCGCCGTCGTAGGGGCGGCTGATCGCGGTGGCCGTGGCGCCGATGGCGAACACGTCGCTGGCCTGCCAGCGCTGGCCGTAGCTCAGGGTCAGGATCCCGCCCGAGCCGTAGTCGCGCTGCGTATAGAGGCCGGCGCCGAGCGCCGCCGTCTGGGTCCAGACCGACTCGTAGCGGCGGCTCAGCAGGTGCGTGAGCTGCACGCTCGGGAGGATGGTGAGGTCGGCGCGCGGGTTGAAGTACGGCGTGTCGCGCAGCGTGTTGCGCGAGGCGGACACGTCCAGGTTCAGGTCGGCGGTCAGCCTGGGATCGGTGTAGAGCCGTTCGCGGCCCTGCACGCCCAGCGTGTAGCGGTGGTTGCCATCGGAGAAACGCGCGGGCGACGCCACCAGCATCCATTCGCGCCGCTCGTCGGCACGCCAGCGCAGAAAGGCCGCAAGGCTGTTGGACGACACGTCGTTGGTCAGCGCGCGCAGGGGCGTGGCACGCGAGCGCCAGTCCGCGCTCGCCCCGACCTGCCACGTATCGTCCAGGTCCAGCGCGCCCGCCAGCCGCAGGCCCGGCCGGGTGCCGAAGCCGTAGTTGTTGGCCGACACCTCGCCTTCGAGCGTGACGTCGCGCACCCGCCATTGCAGGCCGGTGCGGGCCCAGCGGTAGCGGCCCTTGCCTTCCTCGAACTTGCCGGTGGCGTAGCCGGCGCCGGCGAACACGCGCCAGTCGTCGGCAAACGGCGCGGAATACAGCACCGTCTCGACCGCGGTCTCGCCATCGCCCGCCACGGCGCTGTCGTTGGCCAGGCCACGCGTGGCCGTCACCTGCAGCTCGGCCTTGTGATGCACGGCCACGGCGCGCGCCAGCTGGCGCGCCGACAGGTCGTCGGGAAAGCGCGTGATCACGTCGTCGGCAAGCAGATCGGCCTGACGCCATTCCTGCAACGCCAGGGCCGTGTGGCCCTGGCCGGTCTCCACCGCCAGGCTGCGCGGCGACAGCGTCTCGGCCATTTTCAGCTCGCGCTCGGCCTCGCGCGGGCGCTCGCGCGCCAGCAGCACGTCGGCCCGCCCCGCGCGCAGGCCCGAGTTGTAGGGCGCCTCGCGCACGAAGGCGTCGAAGCGCGTCTGCGCCGCCTCCGTGTCGCCCGCCAGCAACCGGGCCTGCGCGGCGGCACGGCTCGCCTCCAGGTGGAGATCATTCGGCATCCGCATTTCCTGGCCCTTGAAGTAGAGCCAGGGCCCAAAGTCGTCCTGCACCGCGTCGATCGACACGATGGCCTGGGTCGCGCGTTGGTCCTCCGACAGCGCGTAGAACAGGCCCGTTTGCGTGATGAGGCGGTCGCCGGCGTCGTCGCTGCCGGCGGCCGGGTCGGCGGCGGTCTCGGCGAACAACGCGGCCGCGCGCTCCGGCTGGCGCAGGTAGAGATAGGCGTTGGCCACGTCGTTGTTGACGTAGCGCGGCACGTTCACGCCCTGCGCCTGCAGCCGCTCGTACTCCGTCACCACGTCCTGCATGCGGCCGCGCACGTACAGGGCGTGCAGGCGGTCCATGCGCGCGCGCAGCACGTCGCCGGCCGCCTCCGTGCCGAGCGGCGTCCAGGCCGCGATCTGCGCGTCGAGCAGCGCGATGGCGCGATCCGCCACCACGTTGCGCTCCTGTTCGTTGCGCGCCGGCAGCCCCGCGATGCGCACCAGCTCGGCCGCCTCGTCGCCCTCGAGCCGGCGCATCTGCGCCGCCGTGAGCAGCTCCGGGTCGGCGCGCGCCACGCGCAGCGCCGCGTCGGCCAGGCGGGCACGCTGCAACGCGAACACATAGGCCCGCTTGACGTCGGCGTGCCCCGGCGTGAGCTGGTAGGCCCGGTCGGCCTCCTCCAGCGCGGCGTAGGGCTGCTGGGCGCGCGCATAGGCATAGCTGAGCGCCAGGCGGCGATCCGGATTGCGCGGCGCCGCGGCCACCAGCCGCTGACCCAGCGCGATGGCCTCGGCGTCCTGGCCCGCGTCGGCCAGCACCATGGTCTCGCCCAGCACGAAGGTATCGTCGTGCGGAAAGGGCTTGGCGCCCTTGCGGTACAGCGCCAGCGCCTGGTTCCAGCGTTTCTCGTCGCGGTACGCGCGGGCGACCACGGCCAGCGCCTCGGCCGGCAGCGGCATGGCCACCGCCATCGATTCATAGACCTCGATCACCTCGGCGCTGCGCCCGGCCCGCCCCGCGATCACGATCAGGTCGATGATGGCGCGCACGTCGTGCGGATCGAAGCTCACGCGCTGGCGCAACATCACCAGCGCGGGGCCGTAGCTGCCCTCGCGGGCTTCGCGGATGAGCGCGTCGTATTCCGCATCGACGCGGGCCGCCGCCGCCGGCGCACATGCCAGCATGCCTGCGAGGGCGCCGGCGAGGGCGGTGGCCAGCGCGGCGGCCATCGCCCTCGCGCGGGCCCATGGCAACGCGGCCGCGCCGGAGCGCCGGGGGCAATGCGTGGGACCTGCCGATCGTCGAGCCATACCGGTTCTGTGCGCCGTCTGCGTTGGAGGGGAGGTGTCGAGCGTCGGGCAAGTATGGGGAGGCGGCCGGCGGCCAACCTTTTCGTGGCCGCCAAAAGCGTTTTCCGCGCGGGAAAATCTGCGCCGATCCGCGGGGCGGCCGCGTTGCAGTGCAAAAGGCGGATCGGCGCCGTGCACCGCGCGGGTGCGGGCACCGTTTCGCGCCGTGCCGCCCGCGGCGCGCGCAAGCGCCTCTGACCAGCATGAGGCGTCCGATATCCGGCGCGACCCGCGCCCCGTTTGCCAAATATCAAGATGCGGTGCGGCCGCAACTTCTACAGTTGTGTCCGGTCAGACGGCCGCCGGCGCTGCCGCGCAGCGCGCGCGCGGCCACGCGGGCGGCCCTCGCCCACATCACGTTCCAGACATCAGGAGAACAACCATGGCCCTTGGAAAAACCCTCGCCTGCGTGGCACTCACGCTGGCATCGTCGTCGGCCTTCGCGGCCGATTGCGCCGTGGAGATCACTGGCAGCGACCAGATGCAATACAACACCAAGGCCATCTCGGTGCCGAAGGAATGCAAGCAGTTCACCGTCACGCTGTCGCACGCGGGCAAGCTGCCCAACAACGTGATGGGCCACAATTGGGTGCTGTCCAAGGCCGAAGACATGCAGGGCGTCGTGTCCGACGCCATGGCGGCCGGCGCCGCCAAGCACTACATGAAGGAAAACGACGCCCGCGTGATCGCGGCCACAAAGATGCTGGGCGGCGGCGAGAAAGACAGCGTCACGCTCGACACCGCCAAGCTCGCCGCGGGCGCCAAGTACAAGTTCTATTGCACCTTCCCGGGCCATTCGGCCATGATGAACGGCGAACTGACGCTGGCCCAGTAAGCGGCTGCGCGCCAAAGCAAAGGCCGCGCTCCCGCAAGGGGCGCGGCCTGCTTCATGGGCGGCAGGCGTTCAGGCCTGCGCGCGGCGCGGCAGCCAGCGCCAGAACACGCCGGCCGCGACCAGCCCCAGCGTGCCCACGCCAAACGAGGCGCCGCCCAGCGACACCAGCGCGGTCAGCACCGACAGCGCCACCGGCCCGCCGCTCGATCCGATGTCGGCCATGAAGCGCCAGATCCCCAGAAACTGCGTGCGCGCGCCGGCCGGCGCCGCGTCGGCGCCCAGCGTCATCACGATCCCCGAGCCGATGCCGTTGCCGAAGCCCAGCAGCAGCGACACCAGCACGAAGCTCGTCACCCCGCCGGTCAGCGGGATCGCCATCAGGCTCAAGCCCATCAACACCGTGCACGGCAGCGCCACCCACAGGCGGCCGCGCTGGTCCATCACCTTGCCCGCCGGATAGAACACCGACATGTCGACCGCGGCGACCAGGCCGTAGATGAGCGAGGTGGTGGTGGCGTCGAGGCCGAGATGGTCGGCCCACAGCGGGATCACCACCTGGCGCGACGCGCGCAGCGCGCTGATCAGCATCACGCCCACGCCCAGCGTGGCGTACACGCCGCGATGGTCGCGCGCGACCGCGCCCATGCGCACGCGCGGCGCGCCGGACGCCGCGCCGCCCGACGGCGCGATGTCGGGCGCCTTGATGGCGATCAGCCCCGCGCCCAGCATGGCGCACAACGCCACCCAATAGGCGCCGTCGAGCCCCACGAAATGGATCAGCGCCGCGCCCGCGAACGGGCCGATGAAGGTGCCGATCCGCGTGGTGCCGCCGAGCGTGGACAGGGCGCGCGCGCGAAACGCGAGCGGCACCACCTCGATCATGTAGCTCTGGCGCGCCAGCTGGAACACCGACTGCGCGCAGCCCTGCATCAGCATCGCCAGCGCCAGCACCCAGAGCTGCGGCACGCCGATCACGAGCAGCAGGCCGATCACGCTCAGCAGCGCGGCGCCGGCCATGGCGCGCTTCTCGCCGAAGCGGTCGGTGATCAGCGCGGACGGAATGTTGGAGAGCAGCGAGCCGACCCCGATCAGGGCCGCGATCAGGCCGGCGGTGGCCACCGACGCCCCCTCGTCGCGCGCGGTAAGGGCGATCACGGGAAGGATGGCGCCGTTGCTGATGCCATACAGCAGCGACGGGCCGAACGCCGGCACGGCGATCTGCTTCAGATTGAACGAATCGGGTTGCGACATGACGGGAGCAGGGAAGGCCAGGCCGCCTGCCGGCCGCCGCGGCGGGCGGGGCCGGCCCGGCGGCCGGCAGGCGCGGGATCCCGAAAGTGTAGCTCGCGACCCGCGCCACCGGCTGTCAGCCGGCTGACAGCACCGCCCTGCCCCGGCCCTCAGCGCCCGACGAAGACCGGCTTGCGCTTTTCGGCGAAGGCGGCCGCGGCGTTGCGATAGTCTTCGCTCTGGTTGGCCTGGTCGGACAGCGCCTGGATGCGCGCGGCCTCCTGCGCCAGCGTGCCGGCCGAGATTGCGTTGAGCTGGGCCTTGCTGCCGGCGATCGAGAGCGGCGCGTTGTCCATCATGCCGGCGCCGAACGCCAGCGCGCCCGCCACCACGTCATCGTGGATCGCGTCGATGAAGCCCGCCAGGCGTGCCGCACCGGCATCCACGAACTCGCCGGTGTAGAGCCAGCGCCGGGTCTGGCTCACGCCGATGAGCTGCGACAGACGCTGCAACTGCACGGTCGGGTACACCAGGCCGAGGCGCGCCACCGGCACGCTGACCCGCGCGGTGGGATCGCCCACGCGGAAGTCGCAGCACAATGCCAGGCTCGCGCCCCCGCCCACGCACACCCCGCTGAGCGCGGCAATCACCGGCACCGGCGCGGCCTGCACCGCCGCGAAGCATTCCTGGATGACCGCGCGGTAGGCGTCGGCGCGCTGCGGATCCGACAGCGCCTCGCGGAACGCGAGGATGTCGTCGCCCGCGCAGAAGTGGCCCCCTGCCCCGGTCAGCACGGCCAGCCGCAGCGCGGGGTCTTCGGCAAAGCCGCGGAACACGTCCCGCAGGTCGCGCCAGGCCGCCAGGTCGCAGGCGTTGCGCCGATGCGGCCGATCGATCGTGACGACGGCCACCCGGCCCCCGTCACGGCGTTCCACCCGGATTTCAGATGCCAAAGCAGTCTCCTTGCCGCACACGCGGCGGATCAATTGAGCGTGATGCGCGTGGCGTCCACCACGCCGTTCCATTTCTCGACCTCGGCGCGCAGCGCCGCGTCGGCCTGCACGGTGTCGGTGTAGACCGGCACCACGCCCTGCAGCCGCAGCTTGTCGGCGAGCGCCGGCCCCTCGTTGAGCCGCTTGAGGGCGGCATTGAGCGCCTGCACCACCGGCTCCGGCGTGTCGCGCGAAACCAGGATGGCGTATACCGACGACGCCGTGAAATCCGGCAGCCCCTGCTCGATCAGCGTGGGCGTGTCGGGCAGTGAGGCCAGGCGTTCGCGCGCAGCCACGCCCACCGGCACGATACGGCCGCCCGGCAGGTTGGCCAGCGCGGTCGGGGCCGTGGCGAACATCATCTGCACCTGGCCGGCCAGCAGGTCGACCATGGCGGGCGCGGCGCCACGATACGGCACGTGCAGCAGCTCCAGCTTTTCGCGCAGCCGAAACATCTCGGCGATGGCGTGTTCGAGCGTGCCCGGCCCCGACGAGCCATAGGCGAACTCGCCCGGCGCCGCCCGCACCTTGCGCACCAGCTCGGCCCGGGTCTTCACGCCCAGGCCCTGGTTCGCCACCAGCACGATGGGCAGCTCGCCCACCACGCCGACCGAGCGGAAGTCCCTGAGCAGATCGAAGCCGACGACCTCCTTGCCCATCAGCCGGCTGTTCAGCACGTACGAGGTGGTGGGTGCCATGAGCAGCGTGTAGCCGTCGGCCTTGGCGCGCCGCACCTGCTGCGCACCGATGTTGCCGCTGGCCCCGGCCTTGTTCTCGACCACGACGGTCTGGCCGAGCTGTTCGCCCAGCGCCGTGCCGAGGATGCGGCCGACCACGTCGACCGCGCCGCCAGCGGCGAACGGCACGATCAGCGTGATCGGCCGCTCCGGATACTGCGCCTGCGCCGACACCGCGGCCAGGCCCAACGCGCCGGCCGCGAACCAGGCGGCGCAACGCGACTTCCAATTGAAGATGGTGTTCATAGACTTCCCCTTGATGCGGTGCGCCACGGCGCCCGCGGATTCTGATGCGTCCGTTGAACTGCGGGTGTTGTACTGCGGATGAAACCGGTGCTGCTACTTGCCGACCCGGTAGCCCGAGGCCTGCAGGTCCCACACGCCGGCGGTCTGGCGCGACAGTTCCTTCTTCTGGATGCGCTGCGTCGGCGTCTTGGGAAACTCGTCGATGAAGGCCACGAAACGCGGGATCTGGTAGTACGGCAGGCGCGGCTCGCTCCAGCGGATCAGGTCGAGCGGGGCCAGCGCGCGGCCGTCGCGCAGGCGCACGAAGAGCTTGAGCTCGTCTTCGCCCAGGTCGCTCGGCACGCCCACCAGCGCGGTCTCTTCCACATCGGGATGCTCGGCGATCACGCGTTCCACCTCCCACGCCGAGATGTTGATGCCGCGCCGTCGCAACATGTCCTTCTTGCGGCCCGCGTAGTGGAGAAAGCCCTGCTCGTCCTGGCGCGCCAGGTCGCCGGTGCAGAACCACTCGCCGCGGCGCGCCTCGCGCTCGGCCTCGGGATTGCGGAAGTAGCCCAGGAAACCGAGGCCGGGCACGCGCGCGCGCACCGTGATCTCGCCGCTTTCACCCACCGGCACGGGCGCGCCGTCGTCGTCGGTGAGCTGCACGTCGTAGTAATCGAGCGGCTTGCCCACCGAGCCCGCGGGCCCGGCCGGGTTCACGGTCACGAAGGTGATCAGTTCCGACAGGCCGTAGCCCTCGCGCATCTCCACGCCGAAACGCTGCGAGAAGGCCTGCCACAGCTCCGGCGGGCAGCCGCCGCCCCAGGCGATGCGCACGCCGTGGTCGCGGTCGTCCGCGCGGGGAGGCTGCTTGAGCAGCATCGGGATCACCGTGCCCAGGTAATGGATGTGCGTCACGCCGTAGCGCCGCGCGTCGTCCCAGAAGCGCGACGCGCTGAAGCGCTCCACCATCGCGAGCCGGGTGCCGCCGAGCAGGGCCGAGATGACCACCGCGACGCCGGCGCCGTGATGCAGCGATTCCCACAGCAGGAACACGCTGCCGGGCGCCGCGCCGGTCAGGCGCAGGATCGCGAGCGGACCCGCCCGCAACGTGCGGTCGGACTTCAACACCCCCTTGGGTGCGCCCGTGGTGCCCGAGCTCGGCGTGAGCGCCAGGATGTCGTCGGGGCCGGGCGACACGGGCAGCGGCTCGGCCGGGGTGTCGAGATAGCGCTCGAAGGCGCTGCCGGCCACGCCGTCCGGAGCGGGCCCGCCGCGCCACAGCACCGCCTCGAGGCGGTGCAGCTCGGGCGCCAGCGCCGCCGCGTGCTCCGCGTCGGCGATGAGGGCGCGCGGCGCCAGGTGTTCGAACAGATGCGTGAGCGACGCGCCCTTCAGGTGCACGTTCACCGGCACCCGCACCAGGCCCAGCACGGCCAGCGCAAAGATGGCCACGATGTGATCGGGGTGGCTGGGCAGCATCAGCGCCACCCGGTCGCCCGGCCGCAGGCCGTCGCGCCACAACAGGTTGGCCAGGCGCAGCACGCGCTCGTGCAGCATCGCCAGCGTGAGCGGCGCGTCGTTGAACAGGCAATACACCTCGTCCGGCGCCTCGGCGGCGCGGCGGGCGATGAGCTGGGCCAGGGTCTCGTCGGAGGCCGGCGGGATGTCGATATGGGTTTCAGCGGTCATGATGCCAATGCGGTCGGAACGTCGGATGAAACGGCCCGCTCAGCGGGCGGCGTGACGGCGCTGTTCGCGCTCGGCGAAGAAGGCCTGCATCATGCGCGCGGGCTCGCCGCTCTCGTACGATTCGTGGTGCAGGCGCGCGGCCGCCTTCATCGCGTCGCGAAAGCCCGCCTCGGTCATTTCCTGGAAGCGCTGCTTGTCCAGGCGCAGCGCCACCGGCGGCTTGGCCGCGAGCTCGGCGGCGATCGCAAGCGCGCGGGCGCGCACCTCTTCGGGCGCAACGAGGTGATGGATCAGGCCGAGCTGGTGGCACTCGCGCGCCGTCATCATGCGGCCGGTCAGCGTGAGCTCGATGGTGCGCGACAGGCCCAGCATCTCGCGCATGATCCACGGCCCCGTCACGCTGGCGATGCCGGCGTTGATCTCCGGCTGGCCCATCTTCACGCCCTCGTGGGCGACCCGGATGTCGCCCAGCAGCGCCACCTGGAAGGCCGAGCCCGCGGCCGTGCCGTTGAGCGCCATGACCAAAGGCTTTGGGAAGCTGCGCAGCAGGTGGTAGTAGGTCTCCCACTCGCCGATCCAGGTTTCGGCGCGCGCAACGTCGAAGTCGCGCGCCTCGTTCAGGTCCTGGCCCGCGCAGAACGCGCGATCGCCGGCGCCGGTCATCACCAGCGCGCCGACGGCCGGATCGGTCGCCGCCTCGCGCAGCACCTGCATGATCTCGGCCCGCATCGCCGTGTGCCAGGCGTTGAGGCAGTCGGGTCGGTTCAGGGTCAGCACGGTCACATTGCCCACGCGTTCCAACTTGATGAAGTCCATGGTGTTCGTCCTTTGCATCGCGCCGGGCGTCCCGGCAAATTTAATTACATAGCAATTTCTATAATTACTATTTAATTTTTAGCAATGCTACGCCGGATTGGCGCACGAACAAAGCAAGGGATTTCCCGCAGGCGCAAGAATGCCCCGGCAAGAAAATTGCCTTTCAATTTTCAGGAGGGAACGGTTTCAGGCGGCGACGAGGTCGCGTGCGGCCTGGATGACGAGCGGCAGCAGGCGCGAGCGCACGGCATCGGCGTCGTGGCGCGCGGACAGCGTGGACAGGTTGAGGGCGGCGATGGTGTGGCCCCGGCCGTCGATCACCGGCACCGAGATGGAGACGCTGCCCTGGCCGAGATTCTTTTCGGTCAGCGAATGGCCCTGGGCGCGGGCCCGGGTGAAGAAACCCAGGATCTCGTCGTCGTCGCGATCGCCGAAGCGCGCCCGAACGCCGGCCGGCATGGCGGCGATGCGCGCGCGCAGCGCCGCGTCGGGCAGGTGCGCCAGCAACACCTGCCCCGAGGAGGCGGGCATGGCGGCATAGCGGCTGCCCACCGGCAGGTTGACCGCCACCGGATGCACGCTGGGAATGTTGCCCAGCACGATGATCTCGTCGCCGTCGAGCTCGACCCAGGATACCGATTCGCCGGTTTCGCGCGCGAGCTCGACCAGATGCGGCCAGGCATGCTGCAGGGGGGCATTGCCGCCCAGCATGGCGCCGGCCAGCCCGACCAGCCGGGCCGACAAGCGGTAGGTCTTGGCGCCCGCGAGCCGTTGCAGATAGCCGAGCCGATGCAGCGTGTACACGAAGCGCTGGGTGGCGCTGCGGCCCAGCCCGGTGCGCTCGTTGAGCTCGAGGATCGACAGCGCCTGGTTGTCGCGATCGAAGCTCTCGAGCACGCGCATCGCCTTCTCCACCGAGGCCACGAACAGCCGTTCGTCCACCTCGCCGTCGCGAGCGGGGTCGGAGGCGGGTGCGGCAGCGGGCATGAACGGGGCGGTGGACACGGTCGGACGGGTAACGCTGTGGGCCAGTGAGCGCACAGTGTACCGCCCCGTCCGCGCGCGGCGATCGGCGCCGTCGCGCCGATGTCAGCCTGGCGCCGGCCTGCGCACGAAGCGCAGCGGCTGCTCGACCAGCGCGGGCGGCGGCAGGTCGAGCGCGCGCGCCAGCGTCTGCCCCTGCGGATCGGCCAGCGCCGCGTCGCGCGCGCGGGCGATGCGCGCGGCGAGCGGCGCGCTTCCTTCGGCGCGCGCGGCCACGTCGTCGAGGATGGCCGTGAGATTGCGGTGTCCGCGCTCGCTCGTCTCGCCATAGCCCTTCACCAGGTTGCCGCAACGTGCCAGCTCCAGTGCGGCCGCCGCATCGCGCGCAAGCAGCCCGCGCACGGCATCGAGCCAGCGCGTCATGAGCGCGTGTTCGCGCGCGTAGCGCTCGGTGCGCGGGCGCCAGCGCCGCAGGCCGCGCAGCACACAGAGCAGGGCAAAGCCGCTCACCGTGCTGGTGCGCAGGTGCAGCGGCACTCCGCCCTGGCCGCCGCGCGCGCCCCAGCGTCTGCGCACCCGCCAGGCCAGTGCGCCGGGCAGCACCGAACACAGTTCGTCGAGGCCGGGCTTCAGGAACTCGGTCAGATGCATGGGCTCGTCGTCGGCGGCGCCCGCCTCGCGGCGCACACGCGCGAGCCGGTCGCGGCGGGTCTTCAGATCGGCCACGCGGATCACGTCCTCGTAGCTCATCCACAGCGCGAGCCAGCGCGCCACCGCCAGCGTCACCGGCAGGTCCGGCTCGCCGTGCGCCTGTTCCGTGCCGAGCACAGACTCGACCCGGTCCAGGTAGCGGTCGGCATAGTCGAGGTCCTGGTAGTCGAGCACCTGCGCCACGCCCTGCGCCGCGATCGCGCGCAAGGCAGGCGGCAGGCCCGCCACGCGCGCGCCGCGCGGGCCCGGCGGCGGTTCATCGGCGGCAGGCTCGGCGGATGGACCGGCGAGCGCGTCGGGGGCCATCGGCATCGCGGCGTGAGGCAGGCCCGCGCCGGGTTGCGGCGGCGGCTCGACCGGGGACTCGGCCGCGACGTCGTTCCGCGCACGGGCCGCGCTCACCGCGTCGAAGCCCGCCGCAAACCCGGCCAGGCTCGCGGCCACCGCCTTGCCCGTGGCGCGGATCGCGTCTTCACAGGCCGCGCGCGAGAACGGCAGGCCGCCGCTGCCCGCCATCGCGCCGAACAGCACCGTGTTGATCACCGTGCGATGCCGCGCCGCCAGCACCGCCATGTCGAACAGGATGGCCTCGCGCGCCAGCGTGCGCGCGCTGGCCACGATGCGCTCCGTGCGGTAGCGGCCATCGCCCATCGCGGCCTTCTCCGACACGGCGTACTCGCGGTGCGCGGAGCCGACCAGCAGGGTGCGCTCGGGGCTCACATAGCCCGACTGCAGCATGCGGCCCGCCTCCACCAGTTCGGTGGCGGCAACGAGCGTCACGTCGCCGGGAAACGGCACCAGCGACAGCACCGGCTCGCGCCCGCCGAGCGCGGCGCGCGCGACCGGCAGCACCTCGAGGTAGTAGTTGGTGGCGCCCGTGCGCTGCGCCACGCCCGGCACCGAGGTGCTCTGCACCGGGAAGCCCTGCGCGGTGGCGGCCGCGATGATCCAGTCGGCCAGCACGCCGCCGCCCTCGCCGCCCAGCGCGGCGATCAGGATCGAAACCGGTCGGATCCCGTTCATGCCGACGCTCCCCGCGCCAGCGCCGCGCGCCCGGCCAGGGCTCCGATCACGCGCGCGCGCCAGCGCGCCAGCCGGCGCTCCCACGCACTGGCGTGATGCACAATCTCCGCCTTGTAGAAAGACGGGCACAGCTGGGCCGCGTGCGCCACCTCGCCGCACAGGCCGCAGCCCACGCAGCCCGCGTTCACCGTGGCCACCGGATCGGTGCGCAGCACGCTGGGATTGGGCTTGAGCGACAGCGACGGGCAGCCCGACAGCCGGATACAGGAATGGTCGCCGGTGCAGACTTCGTCGTCGATGCCGAAGCGCGTGCGCACCACGCGCTGGCCGCGCCGCATGCGCTCGGCGTTGCGCGGCTTGATGCGGCGCTGACGCTCGAGCTGGCACTCGCCGTCCGCGATGATGACCTTCAGCCCGCCCTCGGGCGTGCTCATGGCCTCGTCGAGCGTGCGCCGCATGTTCGCCACCTGGTAGCTCGGCACGGTGCGCAGCCAGCGCACGCCCACGCCGCGCAGCGCGGCCTCGATGTCCAGGCTGAGCGGGCGCGAGGCGGGCTGGCTCGGCGACGAAGGGATCGCCTGCGTGCCGGTCGCCGAGGTGTAGCCGTTCTTCAGGATCACCAGCACCGAATCCTGGTTGTTGTACATCGCGTTGACCACGCCGCTTGTGAAGCCGTTGTGCCAGAACCCGCCGTCGCCCATGATGCTGATGACGCGCTGCTGCATCAGCGGCGCGATGCCCGAGGCGCTCGCGAGGCCCAGCCCATAACCCAGCACCGTGCTGCCGATGTTGAAGGGCGGCAGCGTGCCGAAGGTGTGGCAGCCGATGTCGGCGCTCACGTGCAGCGGCCCGAGCCGTTGCTGCGCCAGCTTGATGGCGGCAAACACCGGCCGCTCCGGGCAGCCCACGCAGAAGCCCGGCGGCCGGTTCGGCACGGGCGTCTGCAGCGACTCGACCGCCTGCTGGCGCCAGCCGGTCAGCGCGTCGGCCCGCTGCGTCGGCGCCGTGTCGCCCTGCAGTGCCAGATAGCGGCCGATGCCGCGCAGCATCACCTCGCCGCCGTACTCGCCGGCCATCGGAAACACATTCTTGCCATGCACGGTTGCGCGCGCACCCGCCCGGCGCAGCATGGCCTGCAGCGCCTGTTCGAGATACTCGGGCTGCCCTTCCTCCACGACCAGCACCGACGCCTTGCCCTCGCAGAACGCGAGCAGCGTCTCCGGCACCAGCGGGTACACCACGTTGAGCACATGGATCGGGATCTCGCTCGCGCCGAAGGCATCGGCCAGCCCCAACTGCTGCAAGGCGCGGATCACCCCGTTGTAGAGGCCACCCGGCACGATCAGGCCGACGTCGTCGCGCGTGCCCGGGAACGTCTCGTTCAGGCCGGCCGCCACGATATGGCGCAGCGCCGCCGGCGCGCGTTGCGCCACTTTCTGGCGCTCGTGGTCGTAGGTGGACGGCGGCAGGTTGACGCGGCCGTAATCGAAGCGGCCCTCGGCCAGCCCCGCGCGCGTGGAGATTGCGGGCGCAACGTTGTCCTTGCAGACGAAGCTGCCGTGCACGTGGCAGGCGCGGATGCGCAGCTGCAGCATCACCGGCGTCTGGCTCGCCTCCGACAAGCGGAAACCCTGCTCCACCGCGGCCACGATGGACGGCAGGTTGGGCCGCGGATCCATCAGCCAGATCTGCGACTTCATCGCGAAGGCATGGGTGCGCTCCTGGATGATCGACGAACCGTCGCCGTAGTCCTCGCCCAGGATGATGAGCGCGCCGCCGGTCACGCCAGCCGAGGCGAGGTTGGACAGCGCGTCGGAGGCCACGTTGGTGCCGACCGTGGACTTCCAGGTCACGGCGCCGCGCACCGGGTAGTGGATCGAGGCGCCCAGCATGGCCGCGGCGCCGGCCTCGGACGCGCTGTTCTCGAAGTACACCCCGAGCTCGTCGAGCAGGCCGCGCGCATCGCCGAGCACGTCGATCAGGTGCGACACGGGCGCGCCCTGATAGCCGCCGATGTAGCTCACGCCCGACTGCAACAGCGCCTTGGTCACGGCCAGGATGCCCTCGCCGTGGAAGACCTCGCCGGCCCCGAGCGCCAGGCTGCCCACCTCTTTCGCGAACGAACGTTCCATCCTCGTCTCCCTTGCGATGGCGGCCCGGCGCGATGCGCCGGCCCCACCGTGTCGTCATTGCTGCGATGGTAGGGTTTGCGTCCTTATCCATTCAATCGATGAGTGGTATGTTGCATATAGAAGGCATCGATAACAGCACACACACTGGCGCATGCACGCCGGCGGAGACAACCCCATGGCGACAGCCGCTTCCCTGGAGGCCGGCCACGCGCATCGGCTCGACCTGAATCTCGTGCGCGTCATGGTGGCCGTCTTCGAGACCGGCAGCGTGAGCCAGGCCGCCGACCGGCTCGAACTCACCCAGCCCACCGTGAGCTACGGTCTCGCCAAGCTGCGCCAGACCTATGGCGATGCGCTGTTCGTGCGCGATGGCCGCGGCATGGCGCCCACCCCGCGCGCCGAGCAGATCTATCGCGCCTTCCAGGAGGCCCTCGCCTGTATCGACCGCACCCAGGAGCTCGCCGGCGCGTTCCAGCCGGCGCGCTCGCGCCGGCGCTTCCGGGTCGCCATGTCGGACATCGGCGGGCTCTGTTTCCTGCCGCCGCTGGTGGCGCAGCTGCGCCGCGCCGCGCCGCTGGCCGAGCTCGACGTGCTGCAGGTGCCGATGGATGCGCTCACCGAGCAACTCGCCTCCGGCAAGGTCGATGCCGCCATCGGCAATCTGCCGCTCGGCGCGGAGAAGCTCTCGAGCCGCCTGCTGTTTCGCGAACACTACGTCTGCCTGGCGGCGCGCCATCATCCGGCCGCCCGCGCGCGCCGGCTCACGCTGGCGCAGTTCCTCGCGGCGCGCCATGTGCTGGTGACCTCCCCCTTCTTCGCGCACCAGCACGTGGAAGACTCGCTGCGCGCGCAGGGCGTGCAGCGCAGCATCGCGCTGCGCATCCCGCACTTCACGGTGCTGCCCGAGCTGATCGCCCACAGCGACCTCATGGCCACGCTGCCGCTGCGCGTGGCGCGCGTATTCGAATCCTATGGCGGACTGCGCGCGATGCCGCTGCCGGTGAGCGTGCCCGAGTTCGAGGTGCGGGTGTACGTCCATGCCTACCAGGCCGCGCAGCCGGCGGTGCAATGGTTCGCCGGACAGATCGAATCCGCGCTGCGGGGGCTGTGAGATGAGCGCCCTGTCCCAACTCGATATGACCGCGCTGCGGCTGCTCATCGCCGTGGCCGACTGCGGCAGCATCAGCGCCGGCGCGAGCCGCTGCCATCTGTCGGTCGCGGCGGCGAGCAAGCGCATCAGCGACCTGGAGGCGCGTGTCGGCACCGCCCTGCTGCTGCGCCACCGGCGCGGCGTCGAGCCCTCGCCGGCCGGCGACATCTTCATCGCGCACGCGCGCCGCATGGCCGCGCTGGCGGGCGTGATGGAGGAAGACCTGCGCGACTGCGCCCACGGCGTGCAGGACCGCGTGCGCATCGTGGCCAACTCGGCGGCCATCCTGCAGTTCCTGCCCGAAGACCTGCATGGCTTCATGCAGGGCAACCCGCGCGTGCGCATCGAGCTCGAGGAGCACACCAGCCGCTCCGCGGTGGAGATGCTGCAGACCGATCGCGCCGACATCGGCGTGTTCGACGATGGCTACACGCCGGGCAACCTGCACGCGCACGCCTATCGCGAGGACACGCTGGTCTGCGTCATGCATCCGCGCCACAGCCTGGCGCGGCGCAAGGGCGCGCTGCCGTTCGCGCAGACGCTGGCGCACGACCACGTCGGGCTGTATCGCGGCACGGCGATCCTGACGCAGATGGAGCGCGCGGCGGCGCAGGCCGGCCGCGCGCTGCGGCTGCGCATCCAGGTCACCAGCTTCGACGCGGTCTGTCGCATGGCCGAGAGCGGCATCGGCGTGGGCATCGTGCCGCAACGGGTCGCCCAGCCCTACGCGGCGCTGGGCCGGCTGCACCTGGCGCCGCTGCGCGATGCCTGGTCCAAGCGCCGACTCGTGCTGGGCTGGCCGCAACAGCGCGAACCGTCGCCGGGCGCGCAAGGCCTGATCGGCCATCTGCTGCGCGCGGCCGGGCATTGATGCTTTCGTGTTTCTCGAAAGCAGCTTGAAAAAATGCCGATTGTCCGCGCTCGGGCGACAGGCCTATAACGCAGAAAACGCGCTTTATGCCGACAACGAGACGGAGACCACCATGCAGCATGCCGGCGACCTGGCCCAGGACCTCGCGATCGAGCGGGTCCAGGCCATTCCCCTCAACATCGAAGTGGCGATGCCCGTGCCGGGCGGCGAGAAGCGCAGCTCGCTGTCGTGCGTGCTGGTGCGCATCGACACCGCCTGCGGCCTGACCGGCTGCGGCTTCACGGCCATCACCGAAGAGGAAGCGGTCGGCGCCACCATCAACGAGATCGCGGCCGCCGCGCTGATCGGCGAGTCGGCGCTCGACACCGAGAGGCTGTGGGAGCGGCTCTACTGGCTGTTGACCCCGCGCGGCCAGAGCGGCTATGCCGCCCACGCCATGGCCGCCATCGACATCGCGCTGTGGGATCTGAAGGCGCAGCGCCTGGGCCTGCCGCTGTGGCGCCTGCTGGGCGGCGCGCGCGCCCGCGTGCCGGTCTACGCCACCTTCGGCTTCAACTTCCTCGACCGCGAACAGCTGGCCGAGGCCGCCTCGCAATGGGCGGCGCGCGGCTTTCGCCGGCTCAAGATGACGGTGGGCAACCACGGCCTGCAGCGCCGCGACGAGCCGCGCCCGCTGTCGGAACTGATCCGCGAGGACGAGGCACGGGTGCGCGCCGTGCGGGCCCGCGTGGACGCCGACGTGGAGCTGTGCATCGATGCGAACTGCAGCCTCGATCCCTATCACGCGCGCCTGCTCGCCGCGCGGCTGGCCGACTGCGACATCGCCTTTTTCGAAGAGCCCCTCACGCAGAACGACGCCCGCGCGCTGGCCGACCTGCGCCGGCGCGCGCCGATGCCGCTGGCCGCGGGCCAGAACGAAGGCCTGGCCGCGCGCTTCGCCGACTTCTTCCAGCACGACGCGCTGGACATCGCCCAGCCCAACGTCGCGATCACCGGCGGCTACACCCAGTGTCTGCGCATCGCCGGCATGGCGCAGGCCAACAACGTCGCGATTGCCAACGGCGGTGCCTGGCCGTTCCACAACATGCATCTGCACGCGGGTCTCACGCACGGCGGCTTCATCGAGTATCACACCGTGGCGGTGCGGGTCTGCGAACAGATCTTCGACGGCCTGCCCGAGCCCGAGGCCGGCTGGCTGGCCCTGCCCGAGCGCCCCGGCCTGGGCTTCACGCCCGACTGGGCGCGCGTGCGCGAGCTGGCGCGGCGCCCGCTGTCGCGCGGCCACGGCAAGCATTGACACCATAACCACCGCCGCGCAACGACGCGGGAGGAGACAGACGATGAACCAAGTCCGCCCCGACGCGGGCCGCCGGCGGCTGGCCGCCGCCAGCCTGCTCGCCTGTACCAGCTTGCTGGCCGCCCTGGCACCGCGGGCCGCCCAGGCCTCGGACTGGCCGGCGAAGCAGCCCATCAGGCTCGTCGTGCCGGCGCCGCCGGGCGGCTCGCTCGACATCCTCTCGCGCCCGCTCGCCACCAAGCTGAGCGGCATCCTGGGCCAGACCGTGATCGTGGAAAACCGCGGCGGCGCGGGCGGCATGGTGGGCGCCGACTTCGTCGCCAAGGCCACGCCCGATGGCTACACCTTCCTGATGGGCGCGGTACACCACGCGATCGGCGCCACGGTGAACCACAACCTGGTGTTCGATCCCGCCAAGGATCTGGTCGGCGTCGCCAGCATCGGCACCACGCCCAACGTGGTGATCGTCAACAACGCGCTGCCGGTGCGCACGCCGGCCGAGCTGGTGGCCTGGATGAAGCAGAAAGGCGACCGCGCCAACTACGCCACCGGCGGCCCCGGCACCCTGCAGCACCTGAGCATGGAGTGGTTCAAGTCGGCGGCCGGCGTGGGCGCGATGGCGGTGCACTATCGCGGCAGCGCACCGGCCATGAGCGACCTGCTCGGCGGCCAGGTGGACCTGATGTTCGAGACCATGCCGCTCGCGCTGGCGCAGACGCGCGCCAACAGCGTGCGCGCCATCGCGGTCACGAGCGCGCGCCGCACCGCCGCGCTGCCGGACCTGCCGACCCTGGGCGAGACGGTGGCGCCCGGCTTCGCGGTGTCGAGCTGGTACGGCGTGATGGCGCCGCAAGGCACGCCGCAGCACGTCCTCGACCGCATGCACGACGCGATCGCGCAGGCGCTCGCGCTGCAGGACATGGAACAGACCTGGCAGGCCGCGGGCGTGGAGCAACAGCCGATGTCGCGCCCGCAGTTCCAGGCCTTCTGGCTGGGCGAGATCCAGCGCTGGGGCAAGGTCGCCACCGAACACGGCATCCGCATCGAGTAGCGCGGCGCACGGGCGCGGCGCCGGGCTATCATGGTCCGCGTCCCGACCCGGAGCCTGCCCCTCATGTCAGCGCATCACCAGTTCGTCTTTCCGCGCGACCTGCACCTGCCCCCGCCCGACTGGCCCGCCCTGGAGGCGCGCCTCCTGCGGGACGGCTTCATACTGCCGGCGCAGGGCGACGGCGTGCCCACCGCGGCGCTGATGCGCCTCACCCTGGGCCTGACGCAGGGGCTCGAGGGCGGCCAGTTCCGCCATGCCAACGGCCTGCGCAACACCGGCGACGTGCTCGCGCTCTATGCCGACCTGCTGCCCGCCGGCCTGCCGGTGCGCCATGACCTGTCCATGCAGCAGACCCTGGCCCTGCTGGCCGAGCATGGCGTGACGCCCGGCCCGTTGGCCCACGACACCGAGGGCAGCGACTGGCGCAGCCCGCTCTACACCCTGGGCCCGGCCGCACGCGACCTGCTCACGCCCGATACCCGCGCCGGCTACGACGCCGATCCGGCGGCCTTCGGCCTGCTGCTGCTGGCCTATCACGGTCCGAATCCCGCGGTGCACGCGGGCGAGAATTTCATGCCGCCCGCGCTTCCCGGCGCCAATGCGCCGCTCGAGGCGATGCCGCCCTTCGACAGCCCCATGGACTTCATCGGCGCCGCCTGGGAAGACCCGGCCACGCAATGGCACTGCGCCGACCACGGCCGCGACTATCGCATCCTGGAGCTCGACTGGCACTACAGCTTCGCGATCGGCTTTCGCATGATCCGCCTGACCGGCCTGGACCAGGACAGCACGGAAGCGATCGCCGCCGCCATCGGCGCGATGCTCGACGCCCCCATGGGCTGCAGCCACCGGCATCTGTAGCCGCGCCCCGGGGCAGGCACGCCACGTGCTCCCTGGTGGGTTCACTCACGCAAGGAGCCCACCATGAGCGACAACCTCGAGAATCGCGGCGCCCAGGATCGCGCCCGGGTCAACGTGAACGAGCCGCACGAGCTGCGCTATTGGACGCAGGCGCTGCAGGTCAGCGAGCAGCAGCTGCGCGACGCCGTGGCGCGCGTCGGCGTATCGGCCGATGCGGTGCGCGCGCACCTGAAGAAGTAGTACCCGGCGCCGGCCTGCGCCGTATCGGGCCAGGCCCGCCGCCGCCGGCCCGGGCTAGGCTTCGAGGCGCGGCCCGCCGTCGAAACGCACGAACAGCGGCTTGATGCCGCCCGCCCCGAGGTCGAGGTACTCCAGCGTCATGCGCTGCCCCGGCCGGCCGGGCGCGCCCAGGTGCGCCACGCGATACAGCTCGCCGCCCACGCGGTAGTTGTATTCCATCGAAGCGCCCACCATGTCGTTGCCGCGCAGATGCAAGGTGCGGTAGCCGATGGTCTCGTCCACCTCGCCCGTCAGCACCCGCTTGTGGGTTGCGCGCGCAACCAGACGGTCGCCCGGCAGCGGCAGGAACGCCACGGCGGCGAAGACGGCCGCCAGCAGGAACGCCGGCGCCATGACGAAGCCCGCCGCCGCGGCCACGAGCGCCGCGCCCAGCAGAATTTTGCGCACGACGCCCCCGGCCTGGCGGGTGGGCGCACGATCGGCCGCCTCCATGGGCGCGTCGGTCGTCACGGCCGCGGGGGTGCCGGGGTACTCGGCGCGCAGCAACAGCGGCTGGCTGTCGGGCAACACGTGCAGCAGGTGCAGTCGCACCGGCACGTCGGCCCGCGACACCAGCAGGGAGGGCCGCATCCCCAGGTCGGGGTTTTGCGTGATGTCGTTCCAGTAAGGCAGCGCCACGTCCACGCGCTCGCCGTCCAGCGTGTAGCGCAGACCCGGAGCCGCCGCCGGGCCGAAGTCGTCGGCCGTGCCGCTCACGACCGACTTGCGCAGCTCACCGCGCAGCGCCGCATCGAGCGCGCGCCGGCTCGCCGGGCCGCGCCGCAGGCCGCGCCAGACATAGAGGCTCAGGCCGGCCAGGCACAGCACCAGCAAGGCGATCGGCCAACCCGCGTCGCGGCGCACGCCGGCATCCAGCAGCAGTGCGGCCAGCACCAGCGCGAACAGCGTGAAGAGGCCGAACAACGCGTAGCCGAGCGCGGCTCGGATGCGGCGGCCGTAGCGGCACCGGTGCAACAGCGCGAGGTCGGCCGCGTCGAGCGGCTCGGCCGCAGTGGAAGGCGGATCGATGGGGAGGGTCGACATGGATCAGCGCATGGCGCTTGCAAGGCCGGGCCCGGCTCGGGACAGCAAGCATACCCCAGTGCCCGCGCGCGGCGCGGCGGTCAATGCCACCATGGGCCGAGCCACTCATACGATGGTCCGATGGCGCCGCGCCACGCCCTTGCGTATCGTCCGCAGGCTCTCATCACACCGCCGGCCGGCCCGCTCACGCGGCCCCGGCGCGCCCTGGAGCCTCATGCAAGTCCCGTCACACCCTCCCCTCTCGTCATGCCTGCGCGCCACGCTTGCCGCCGCCGCGCTCACCGCCAGCGTCGCCGCACACGCCCAGCCGGGTGTCACGCTCTACGGCCGGCTCAACACCGCGCTCGAATACGCCTGGATCCACGGCGGCGACGACGCCCACGGCGGCGCGCGCATGACCAACAACCGCTCGGTGTTCGGCCTGCGCGGCGTGGAAGACCTGGGCGACGGTCTTTCCGCGATCTTCCAGATCGAGAGCGGCATCGCGCTCAACGACGGCCGTGGCCAGATCGCCAGCCGCAACACCCGCGTCGGACTGGACTCGCCCTACGGCACGCTGTTTCTCGGCCACTGGCACACGGCCTACACCGAGGCCACCATGAAGCTCGACCCGTTCTATCCCACCACGGCCGGCTACATGGCGCTGATCGGCAACGGCTCGGCGGCCAGCACCAGCAACGTCTCCAACACCAGCTCCTTCGACCGGCGCCAGCAGAACTCGCTGCAGTACCGCTCGGCCCAATGGCGCGGCCTGAGCGCGGGCCTGTCGTGGGGCCTGCCGCAGGAACACATGGACACCCCGCGCAATCCGCAACTCTTCTCCGGCGCCGCGAGCTACCGCGAAGGGCCCGTCGCGCTGGCGCTTGCGTACGAACAGCACCGCAACTACCAGGCGGCGCACACGCACGACGAGGCGTACAAGATCGGCCTGTCGTATGCCTTCCCCACCACCCAGGTGAACCTGGTCTACGAGCAGCTGCGCTACCGCACCGGCAGCGGCGACCTGGCCCGCAAGGGCTACTACCTGTCGGTGGTGCAGCAGGTCGGCAGCGGCAGCCTCACGGCCGCGGTGGGCGTGGCCGCCAACGGCACCGGCTCCGTCGACGCGCCCATCGGCATGATCGCGAGCGGTGCGAAGACGGGCGCGGTGCAATACACGCTGGGCTACGAACAGCCCCTGTCCAAGCGCACCTCGGTCTACGGCTACTACTCGCGCATCCGCAATCGCGCCAACGCCGCCTACGACTTCGCCATCAACGATCTGGGCGTGACGGCCGGCGCGAGTCCGCAGACCCTCGCGCTGGGCCTGCGCCACAACTTCTGAACGCGCGCAACAACGACAACGCCCGCCGGGATGCGGGATCCCGGCGGGCGTTTCGACGCCTTGCGCGGCCTTACTGCTGCAGCGGCGCCTTGGCGGTTTCCTTCGCGGCGAACACCGAGACGGCGGTCAGCACCAGGGCGAACACCACGTAGAGCGACACCGCCACCGTGCTGCCATACGACTTGAACAGGCTGGTGATGATGAGCGGCGCGAAGCCGCCGCCCACGATGCCGGCCAGCGTGTAGGCCAGCGAGGATCCGGCGTAGCGCACCCGGCCCGGGAACTGTTCCGTCACGAAGGCGGCTTGCGGACCGTACATCATGGCGTGGATCAGCAGGCCGCCGACCACCGCGACGCAGATCGCGAACGGGCTGGCCTGGTCCATCAGGAAGAAGAACACGAAGGCCCAGAGCATGCCCAGCACCGCGCCGAGCAGGTAGACCGGGCGGCGGCCGATCCTGTCGGACAGCGCGCCGAACATCGGCACGGTCACCGCGTTGAGCGCGGCGCCGATCATGGTGGCGGTCAGCGCGAGCGGTCGCGACAGGTTCAGCACCGTGGTCACGTAGGTCAGCGTGAACACCACCACCAGCGCATACAGCACGTCGCTGCCGATGCGCGAGCCGCCGGCGATCAGCAGCTGGCGCCAGTAGGTCACCAGCACGTCCTTGATCGGGGCCTTGGCGGTTTCGCGCTTCTCTTCCATTTCACGGAACACCGGCGTCTCTTCCACGCCGCGACGCAGCCACAGGCCGAACAGCACCAGCGCCACGCTGGAGATGAACGGAATGCGCCAGCCCCAGGCCTGGAAGTCCTCGGCCGACAGCGACGCCGAGATCACCGCGATGAAGCCGGTGCCGATCAGCGTGCCGCACGACGGGCCGACCTGCGTGAACGAGGCGTTGCGGCCTCGCTGGTTCGGCTTGCCGTGTTCCATCGACAGCAGCACCGCGCCGGCCCACTCGCCGCCGAGCGCCACGCCCTGCACGAATCGCAGCGCCACCAGCGCCACCGGCGCCCACACACCCCAGGTGTTGTAGGTGGGCAGCAGGCCCATCATGCCGGTCGACACGCCCATGATGACGAGTGTCGCCACCAGCACGAACTTGCGGCCCAGGCGATCGCCGAGATGGCCGAACACGAAACCGCCCAGCGGGCGCGAGATGTAGCCCACGGCGTAGGTCGAGAACGCCAGGATGGTGCCGGTCAGCGGATCGAACGACGGAAAGAAGATCGCGTTGAAAACCAGCGCGGCCATGAGGTTGTAGACCGTGAAGTCGTACCACTCCAGCGTGGTGCCCACCGAGCTGGCCATCGCCAGCCGGCGCATCTTCTTGTTGTGCCCGTCCGGGCTCGCCGATGCGGGTGCGTCGAGCGTGTGTTCTGCCATCGTATTCCCCTTCTATGGTGCGGGGCGCCCGCCTTCGGGCGCCCGGTCAGTCTCGTCGGCCCTCAGGCCAGGTCGGCGGCGGTGAGCTTCCAGCCCAGCGCCATCAGCCAGCCCGCTTCGACGGGCACGCCGAACGCGGCCGCGGCCTGCGCGCGCAGTGCCCGCGCGGCGTCGGCGGTGCTGGCCTCGATCACGTAGATCGGCAGCAACTGGCGGTTTTCCGTGCTTTCGCGCGGCAGCGGCGAGCTCAGCGTGGCGTCGGGCGTGAGCAGGTAGCCGTGGATGAACCCGTCCCGCGCGGCCAGTTCGGCGCCCAGCTTGAGCGCGGCCGCGCTGTCGGCGGCACTGCCGAGCGGCAGCACGACCAGGTGGGCGCCGCTGCCGAAGCCCGTGGTGGCCTCGACCGCGCACACGCGGCGCATCGGGTTGCGCATGCGGTCCAGGTTGGTCACGGACCAGGCGGTCTGCTGGCCGAACGCGGCGCGATAGTCATCCGACGTGAAGGCGCCGAGGTCGCGGGTGCGGTACAGGCCGAGGTACTTGCGGCCGCCCTCGACGCTGGAATAGCGCGCGCCCGACAGAAAGCCCGGGATGCGCACGCGCTCTTCCACGTGCTCGCGGTCGTACCAGCGGTTGAAATCGAGTTCTTCGGCAGGATCGACGTCGGTCGCGACGAACAGCATGCCGTTCAGGGAATCTTGGTGGGAAGTCATGGCTGAGATGCGCCTTTCCTAAATAACGGAAGGCACTATCTTCATGCCCGGCCGCCTCGGCCGACAAACGAGTAATTTTGTGGACGGCTCAATAAAATTTATACGGCGCGTCTCAGGGTAAATCCTATTGCGCGCTGCCCAGAGGCGGCGGTTGCACCGAGGTCGTGAACTGGTCGGAAGCGCGACAGGCGAGCTCGGCCACCAGGCGGATCGCGTCGCTCGACGCGCCTTCGAGATAGCTCACCACCAGCCGCTGCGGCGGCACCACGGCGTCGGTGCGCAGGATCTGCAGCTCGCCGCGTGCCACGTATTCGTAGATCGGCGGCAGCGGCACCAGCGCGCGGCCGAAGTTGCTGCGCACCAGGCGCGCCAGCGCGGAGATCGAGCTCACGCAATGCACCTTGCCCAGCGGCATGCCGGCATCGCGGTAGAGATTCTTGAGCGCCTCGTGCGGCTGCGAGCCGGGGCTCATCGTGAGCACGGGCACCCGCAGCAGCTCTTCCACGGTTGCGCTCTCCTCGCCGCCGGCCGGCCCGACCCAGCCCATCTCCATCGGCAGGCACGGCAGGTTCACGGCGCCGGCCTCGGTCACCGCATCGGTCTGCAACGCGATGTCGAGCGAGCCTTCGCGCAGGCCGCGGTGCAGCGCGCGCGTGGTCTCGGAGGTGAGCTGCACCTCGATGCCGGGATAGGTGGAACGCAGATTGGTGAGAAAGCCGATGAGCCAGGTGTGCACCACGGTCTCGATCGCGCCGATGCGCACCAGGCCGAACACCTCGTCGCCGCTGCGGCCCAGCGACAGGATCTGCTGGCGCAGCTCGAGCAGGCGTTCGCCATAGTCGAGCAGGCGTGTGCCGACCGCGGTCAGGCGCAACTCCTTGGAGTCGCGCTCGAACAGGCGCGCGCCGATGTCTTCTTCGAGCGAGGCGATGCGGTTGGCCACCGCCGCCTGCGTGATGTGCAGGCGATCGCTGGCCGCGCGGAAGCTGCCCAGCCGGGCGGACCACAGAAAGGCTTCGACGAAACGCGTGTTCATGCAGGCGGGCGCCGCGCGTCAGGCGCGGCGGGCGCGTTCGTGCGGATCGTCGATCTCGCGCTGGAGCTCGGCGATCAGCCACTCGAACCACTGATGCTCGGCGCGCGCATACACGGCGGCGGCCGGGGTCTTGCCCTGGCGCCAGCCGGCCTGATGCACGTCGAGCCACAGCGCGAGGCTCTTCTGCGGCGCCAGCAGGCCCGAGAGCCAGGTCCAGAGATAGGTCGCGAGCGAACGCTTGTAGCCCTTGGCGCATTGATACAGCGTGGGCTCGAGCGGCAGCTCGCCGGCGCGCGCCAGGCGGGCCTGCACCCGGCGCAGGATCTCCACGGCGGCCTGCAGGTCTTGCGTGCTGAGTTTTTTCATGTGAGCTTCTCCAGGAGATCGGCGGTGCGGCACGCGCACGGCACAGCGCGGATTATCGCCGCCCGCGCGCGCCGGGGGAAGCCGTCGCGATCACGCGCGCTCCAGCCAGCGGTCCAGGCGGGGCAGCACGCGGCGCGCGGCGGCGGTGGTGCCGGCCTCGATCTCGGCCAGCGGCAGCCCGCGCAGCTCGGCCAGCACGGCGCCGATGCGCGGCAGCCAGGCCGGCGAGTTGCGCCGGTCGGGTTCGTGCAGCCAGGCCGGCGGGATGTCGGGCGCATCGGTTTCGAGCACCAGGTGCGACAGGTCGATATCGGTGGCGTGGCGGCGGATCTGCAGCGCGCGCTCGAAGGTCATGGCGCCGCCCAGCCCCAGCGCGAAGCCCTGCGCCACGAAGGCCTGGGCCTGCTGCGCGCTGCCGTTGAAGGCGTGCGCGATGCCGCCGGCGAGATTGCGTTGCCGCCGCAGATACTTGAGCAGGATGTCCTGCGAGCGGCGCACGTGCAGCAGCACCGGCAGGCCGTACTCGGCCGCCAGGCCGAGCTGGGCCGCGTAAAAGCGTTCCTGCCGTTCGCGCGGTTCGCCGCTGGCGATCTCCGGCACGAAGAAGTCCAGGCCGATCTCGCCGATCGCCACGAAACGCGGATCGGGCAAGGCCGCCTCGATGGCCGCCCGCAGCACGTCCAGATCGCCGTCGCGTGCGCGGCCGACGTACAGGGGATGGATGCCGAGCGCGTAGGTGCCGCCCTCGAACTGCCGGGCCAGCGTCGCGACCGTCTCGAAATTGGCGACCTCGATGGCCGGGATGACGATCGCGCCGACCCCGGCGGCCTGCGCCGCGCGCGCCACCTCGAGCCGGTCCGGATCGAACTCGGCGGCGTCGAGATGGCAGTGGGTGTCGATGAACACAGGCGGCTCCGCAAGCGCGGGCGTGGCGCGGCCGGCTGGCGATCAGCCGGGCAGCAGCCGCCCGCCTTCCATATGCAGCTGGCGATCGGCACGCGCCGCCAGCTCGGGATCATGGGTCACGATAGCAAACGCCGTGCCGGATTCCTGGTTCACCTGCGTGAGCAGCTCGAACATGATCTGCGCGGTGTGGCGGTCGAGGTTGCCGGTGGGCTCGTCGGCCAGCACGCAGGCCGGCCGCGTGACCAGGGCGCGGGCCAGGGCCACGCGCTGGCGTTCGCCGCCCGACAGCTGGCCCGGGTAATGGCCTTCGCGCGCCGCCAGGCCCACCAGGCGCAACACCTCGCGCGCCTCGGTGCGGGCGGTGTCGCGATCCACGCGCCGCACGATCAGCGGCATGGCCACGTTGTCGAGCGCGGTGAATTCCGGCAGCAGGTGGTGGAACTGGTAGACGAAGCCCAGGCTGCGGTTGCGCAGCGCGCTCTTGCGCCGCTCCGACAGGCCGGCCGAGTCGATGCCGTCCACGATCACGGTGCCCTCGGACGGCACGTCGAGCAGGCCGAGGATGTGCAGCAGCGTGCTCTTGCCCGAGCCCGACG
>Ga0160496_1000282_pt1 | contig 28238 bp, 28 predicted proteins | sample DIDPMG_2_FD_108231 | JGI IMG/M metagenome (GOLD analysis project Ga0160496, IMG submission 108231) | Enriched soil microbial communities from UW Madison campus, WI, USA - DID2937_E24_FP MG | ecosystem: Environmental > Terrestrial > Soil > Grasslands | place: USA: Madison, Wisconsin | collected...
AACAACATGCTGGGCTACAACTTCCGCATGGGCGAGATCGAGGCTGCCATCGCCGCGGTGCAGCTGCGCAAGGTCGACGGCCGCGTCGCCAGCCGCCAGCGCATCGCCGACGAACTCAACGCCGGCCTGGCCGGCCTGGCGGGCCTGTCCACGCCCGAGGTGAGCGAGGGCTGCACGCACGTCTATTACGTGTATGGCATGACGCTCGACGTCGACGCGCTGGGCGTGCCGCGTGCGCGCATCGCCGAGGCGCTGCGCGCCGAGGGCGTGCCGTCGCTGGTGGTGGGCTACCAGAACCTGCACCTGCTGCCGATGTTCCAGAACAAGATCGCCTACGGCGCCAAGGGCTTCCCCTGGACCTCGCCGTACGCCAGCCGCGACGTCGACTATTCGCACGGCATCTGCCCGGTGGCCGAAGACCTGCACGAGCGTCGCTTCCTGGGCCTGAGCATCTGCATGCACGAGTATCCCTCGCAGGACGTGCAACTGGTGATCCAGGCTTTCAAGAAGGTCTGGGCCAACCTCGACCAGCTCAAGACCGCGGCGCCGATCGCCGCCACGGCCTGAGGCGGGGCGGGTCATGATCCTGCAAGGGCAGAAAGTGCGGTTGCGGCCGTTCACGCCTGACGACGTCAGCGCCGACTATCTCGGCTGGCTGAACGACGCCGAGGTCGTGCGCTTCAGCAACCAGCGCTTTCGCCGCCACGACCAGGCATCGTGCCTGGCCTACCTGCGCTCCTTCGACGGCAGCCCGAATCACTTTCTCAGCGTGCGCGATCTCGACGACGCGCCGCTGGGCACGATGACGGCCTACGTCTCGCCGCAGCACGGCACCGCGGACATGGGCATCATGATCGGCGCGCGCCGGGCCTGGGGCCAGGGCTACGGCCTGGACGCCTGGCGCACGCTGGGCGAATGGTTGCTCGCGCAACCGGGCATGCGCAAGCTGACCGGTGGCACGCTGGCCTGCAACGTGGGCATGGTGCGCATCATGGAGCGCGCCGGCATGCAGCGCGAGGCGGTGCGCGTGGCCCAGGAGCTGGTCGATGGCACGCCGCAGGACATTGTCTACTATGCGAAATTTCGTGACGCCTGAGCTGCCGCCCGGAACGGCGGTGGTGTGCCACGACGCCGGCGCGGCCAACATCATCGTGGCCGGCCTGCGCGCGAGCGGCCGCAGCGATTGGCGGCCCGTGATGCACGGGCCCGCGCACGCGCTGTGGACGCGCGCCTTCGGCGAGCCCGGCACGGCCGACCTGCACGACACCATCGCGCGTGCGCCGATGTTGATCAGCGGCACCGGCTGGGCCAGCACGCTGGAGCACGACGCCCGCCGGATCGCGCGCGACGCCGGGGTGCCGAGCGTGGCGGTCATCGATCACTGGGTCAATTACGCCGCGCGCTTCGAGCGCGATGGCGAGGTGGTGTGGCCCGACGTGTTCTGGGTCACCGACGAGTACGCCGAGGCCGAGGCGCGGCGGGTGTTCGGCGCGCAGGCGCGCATCGAGTGCGTGCGCAACGAATACGTCGAGGCGCAGCTGGCGGCGATCGCCGCCGTCGCGCCCGCGTCTCCCGCCGAGCTGCTCTACGTGCTGGAGCCCACGCGCAACGACTGGGGCCGCGGCGAACCCGGCGAGTTCCAGGCGCTCGACCAGTTCGTGCGCCTGCTGCCCGCGCTGGGCCTGCCCGACGCGCTGCGGATCGTGTTGCGGCCGCATCCGTCGGACCCGCCCGGCAAGTACGACGCATGGTTGAGCGCGCAACATGACGCGCGGATGGTGCTGGATGTCGAGCCCGACATCGGCGTGTCGATCGGGCGCGCGCGCTGGATCGCCGGCTGCGAGTCGTTCGCGCTGGTGCTGGGCCTGCGCGCGGGCCGCGACGTGATCTGCACCTTGCCGGCCTGGGCGCCGGCCTGCCGCTTGCCCCATCGCGGGATGATTCATTTGAAAGACATCGAGAGTAAGGCGAAATGAAATACTGCTCGCGCTGCTTGCAGCCGGACACCCGGCCCAACACGCACTTCACGCCCGAGGGCATCTGCCCGGCGTGCGACTACTTTTCGCGCCTGAAGAACGTGGACTGGCAGGAGCGCTACGAGATCCTGCAGGATCTGCTCGCCACGTTCCCGCGCCGCCCGGGCCAGCAGTTCGACTGCATCATCGGCGTGAGCGGCGGCAAGGACAGCACGCGCCAGGCGCTGTGGGTGCGTGACAAGCTCGGCCTCAAGCCGCTGCTGGCCTGCCTGAGCTATCCGCCGCAGCAGGTGACCGAGCGCGGCGTGGACAACATCTCCAACCTGATCGAACTGGGCTTCGACGTGGTGCTGTCGGCGCCGGCGCCGACGACGTGGCAGAGGCTCATGCGCGAGTCGTTCCTGCGCTTCACCAACTGGGCCAAGTCGACCGAGCTGGCGCTGTTCAGCTCCGTGCCGCAGCTCGCGATCCGCTACGACATCCCGCTCATCCTGTGGGGCGAGAACCCTGGCCTGCAGCTGGGCGATCTCAAGACGCTGGGCCGCACCGGCTACGACGGCAACAATCTGCGCTACATGAACACGCTGTCGGGCGGCGCGGCCGACTGGATGCTCGAGGCCGGCGTGCAGCCGCGCGACCTGCTGCCCTATCGCTACCCCTCGCCCGAAGAGTTCGACGCGCACGGTCTGCAGATCGTCTACCTGGGCTGGTTCCTGGGGGATTGGTCGCTCGTGAACAACGGCATGTACTCGGCCGCGAGCGGGCTGCAGATCCGTGAAGACACGGTCGAGAACACGGGCGATCTGCTCGGCGTGACCTCGCTGGACGAGGACTGGGTCACGCTGAACCAGATGATCAAGTACTACAAGTTCGGCTTCGGCCGCGTGACCGACTACGTGAACGAAGAGATCCGGCTCGGCCGCGTGACGCGCGACGAGGGCATTGCGCTGGTCGAGAAGTACGACGATGCGTGCGCGCCGGAGTACATCGCCAGCTTCTGCGAATACATCGGCATGTCGGTGGACGATTTCTGGCGCCAGGTGCGCGCCTCGGTGAACCGCACGCTGTTCGACGTGGACGACGCCGGCCGCATCACGCGCCGCTTCCGCGTGGGAGAAGGACTATGAAACGACGCACCATCGGTATCGTCGACTACGGCGTGGGCAACCTCGCCTCGGTGTGGCGCGCGCTGCACAACATGGGCTATCGCTGCCGCATCAGCAGCGAGCGCGACGTGCTGAGCGAGACGGACCTGTTGCTGCTGCCCGGCGTGGGCGCGTTTCCGGCGGCGATGCAGGCGCTGCACGCCTGCAATCTCGTCACGTATCTGCAGGAGCAGGCGCGGAGCGGGCGCCCCATCGTGGGCATCTGCCTGGGCATGCAGCTGCTGGCCGACACCTCGGAAGAGCTGCAGACCACCGCGGGCCTGGGCCTGATCCCCGGCCAGGTGCAGGCGATCCGGCAGGCGCGCTGGCACATCGGCTGGAACAGCATGGAAGTGCTGGGCGACGACGACATGCTGCGCCCCAGCGACGGACAGTCGCTGTACTTCAATCATTCGTATGTGTTCGAGGCGCCCGAGCCGTACCGCGCCGCCGTGGCGCGGCTGGACGGGCAGGGCGAGCCGTTCACGATCGCCGTGCGTCGAAACAATCTGGTGGGGCTGCAGTTCCACCCCGAAAAGAGCCAGGCGGCCGGACGCACGCTGCTGGGCAATGTGATCGAGGGGCTGTGCCGTGCTTAAGAAGCGCCTGATCGGTGTCGTCACCGTCAAGGACGGCTGGGCCGTCCAATCGTTCGGCTATCGCCGCTATCTGCCGCTCGGGCGTCCCGAAGTGCTGATCGAGAATCTCGATCGCTGGGGCGCCGACGAGGTGGTGCTGCAATGCATCGACCGCACCCGCCAGGGCCAGGGCCCCGACTTCGCCCTGCTCGAACGCGTGGCGCGCAAGGGCCTCTCGACCCCGCTCATCTACGCCGGCGGCATCGCGAGCGTGGACGATGGCGTGGCCGTCATCAAGGCCGGTGCCGACCGCATCTGCCTCGATGCCCTGCTGCATGACACGCCGGCCTCGGCGCGTCTGCTGGCCGAGCGCCTGGGCGCGCAGGCCCTGATCGCCGCGCTGCCGCTGTCGGTGGAGGCCAAGGGCCTGCGCTGGCTCGATTACCGCAACGGGCAGCAACAGCCGCTGTCCGACGCGGTGACCGCGCTGCTGCGGGAAGGCGTGCTGTCGGAGGCGCTCGTGATCGACTGGCGCAACGAGGGAACGCCGGGCGCGTTCGATGCGCGCCTGCTCGACCAGTTTCCGGTGGCCGACGTGCCGTTGCTGGCCTTCGGTGGCCTGAGCGAGCCCGGCCAGCTGCGCGACACGCTGCAACGCGAACGCGTGGTGGCTGCGGCGGTCGGGAATTTCCTGAGCTATCGCGAACACGCCGTCCGTCTGTACAAGCAAGAACTCGGTGGCCTGCCGCTGCGCGCACCCGCCGTCGAACGAACCTTCCCGACTCCGACATGAAGCACGCTCTCACCTGCCGCCGCTGCCTGTACACGACCCGTCATCCGCTGGGCCTGACGCTCGACGACGAGGGCATCTGCTCGGGCTGCCGCATCCACGAAGAGAAAGACAGCCTCGACTGGGATGCGCGCTGGGCCCGCCTGCAATCCCTGGTGGCGCCGTATCGCAGCGCGGGCGGCACCACCTACGACTGCATCGTGCCGGTCTCGGGCGCCAATGATTCGTACTACATCGTGCACCTGGTCAAGGAGCGGCTCGGCCTCAACCCGCTGCTGGTGACGTACAACAAGTACTTCAACACGCCGCTGGGCATCCGCAACCTCGCCAACCTGCGCATCCGTTTCGATTGCGACATCCTGGTGCAGAACGTGAACCCGCTGTCGGTGAAGAAGATCACCCGCGCGGCGTTGCGCCAGTTCGGCAGCCTGTACTGGCACTGCCTGGCGGGCCAGACCGTGTTCCCGGTGCAGACCGCGGTGCGGTACAAGGTGCCGCTCATCATCTGGGGCGCGCACCAGGGCCTCGAGCAGGTCGGCATGTTCTCGCATGAGCACGAGGTCGAGATGACCCGCCGCTACCGCAAGGACCACGACCTCATGGGCCACGAGGCCGATGACCTGCTCAGCATCTTCGACACGCTCGACGAGGGCGACATCTGGCAGTACCGCTATCCGGAGGATGCCGACCTCGAGTCGGTGGGCGTGCGCGGCCTCTATCTCGGCAACTTCGTTCGCTGGGATCCGAAGGCCCAGCACGAACAGATGGTGCGCACGCACGGCTACGAGTCGGCGCCGTTCGCCCGCACGTTCGACACCTACGACCACGTCGACTGCTTCAACTTCATGGACCTGCACGACCAGCTCAAGCTGTACAAGCATGGCTACTCGAAGGTGACCGATCACGCGTCGCGCGAGATCCGCCACGGCCGTCTGTCGCGCGAGGAAGGGCTGGCGCTGGTGCGCAAGCACGAGCAGGCGCCGGTGCGCCAGACCGACAAGTTCTGCGAGTGGCTCGGCGTGGATCCGCGCGGCCTGCAGTTCATCATGGACCAGCACCGCAACCCCGCGTTCTGGACCCAGGACAAGCCCGGCCAGTGGCGCTTCCATGGCCTGAGCACCCAGGCCCAGCCGGCCGACGCCGAAGCCGTCGCGCCGTGGCGCGACGACCGCGCGTTCACGGCCACCAACGTGCTCGAGTACGAGGGCGTGGACCGCTACATCACGATCGGCAAAGGGTATCCCTGAATGTCCGGCCAGGGCATCCATTCCGCGCTGAAGTACAGGCGGGATATCGACGGCCTGCGTGCGATTTCGGTCGCGCTCGTCGTCATCTATCACGCGTTCCCGGCGGCATTGCCCGGCGGGTTCGTCGGCGTGGATGTGTTCTTCGTGATCTCCGGCTTCCTGATCGGCTCGATCATCGTGACCGAGATGGAGCAGGGCGGTTTCAGCTACGCGCGGTTCCTCCTCAAGCGCGTGCGCCGCATCATGCCCGCGCTCGTGGTCGTGCTCGCCGCAACGCTGGCGATGGGGTATCTGCTGCTGGTGCCGGAAGACTTCGTCGCCGCCGGGCGCAGCGTGGTCGCGGGCAGCCTGTTCGTGGCGAATTTGCTGTTCTGGAGCGAGTCGGGCTACTTCGACGTGGCGGCGGAAAGCAAGCCGCTGCTGCACCTGTGGTCGCTCGCCATCGAAGAGCAGTTCTATCTGGTCTGGCCGGTGCTGCTGTGGTTCGCCTGGCGCCGTGACGGTGCGCGCAGCCGATCGCTGTGGATCGTGGCGCTGGCGTCGCTCGCGCTCTGCCTGGTGTGGACCGCGCGCGATCCCTCCGGTGCGTTCTACGGCCCGCTCACGCGTTTCTGGGAGCTTGCCGCCGGCACGCTGCTCGGCCTCTGGCTGCGCAAACGACCGTTGCCCGCCGCGTCGCGGACCGCCGCTGTGGCGTGCGCGGTCGGACTGTCGCTGATCATCGGGCCGGCACTGCTGTATGCGAGCGGCCAGCCTTATCCGGGCTGGCGCGCCATGTTGCCGGTCGCCGGCACGCTGCTGTTCCTTGCCAGTGCGCATCGCGCTCGTTGGGCGGTTCCTGTTCTGTCGAATCGCCTGATGGTGGGCCTCGGTCACATCAGCTACCCGCTCTACCTCTGGCACTGGCCGGTGCTGTTGTTTGCCAAGCAGTTCCGCCTGGTCGAGTCGGGCGTGTTCGCCCTGAATTCGCGCAAGGCCTGGCTTGCACTCGCGCTGTGCGTGGTGCTGTCGTGCCTGACGTACTGGTTCGTCGAATTGCCCAGCCGCCGGGCGCAGCGCTGGCGTTCGCTGTGGCCGGTCTTGACGGCATGGGCGCTGGTGACGGCCGCCGGGCTGGGCGCGTGGCTCTGGATGGGCAGCAAGGTCGAAGGCCTGGAGACGACCAAGGCCGCCTATATGAGCCAGCTGCAGCGGCGCCAGGGTACCTGCTTCGTCGAGACGAGCAAGAGCCAATTCGACCCGCAATGCCTGGCCAAGGGCGCCACGCACCCCAGCGTGTTCCTGGTGGGCGACTCTTACGCGGCGGGCTTCTCGCGGGTGCTGCGCGAGAAGTACGGCGCCGGCGTTTCCGAGTACACCGCCAGTTCCTGCCCGCTGAATTTCGATTACGACGGCGCACCGGCGCGTGAGCAAGCGTGCCGCGAGATCAATGACGAGCGCCGCGCCATCATGTTGAAGCAGCCGTTCGACGTGATCTTCATCGCGTCCTGGTGGCTGCAGAACGACAACCCGACCCAGATCGAGAATCTGCGCCAGACGGTGGCCGAGATTCTTGCGCGCACGCAGTCGCGCATCGTGTTGCTCGGACCTTCGCCGGTGTTCTATTCCGCCGTCCCTGACATCGATCGGCGTCTCGTGCCGATCAAACGTGACGACGCGGCCGGCGTCCCCGTCCTGCACGATTATCGCGAGGCACGCAGGCGCTTCGACACGCTGTTCGGGGGCAATCCACGCGTGCAGTTGGTGGACCCGTTCGCCGTCTGGTGCCGTGCCGTCGACCCGACGCCGCAGGCGCCGGAGACGCGCTGCCGCATGCGCGACGAGGCGGATCTGCTGTTCATTGACAATAGTCATCTCAGCTTGCGGGCGACCCGGGTGATCATGGAGCGCTCGCACATCGATCGATTCATCGAGGCGGCGGGCGCTCGCGCTGAAGACCAAGTAAAACCATGAAAAAACAAATTCTCTGTCTGTCGCGCGCCTATCTGTCGCGACTGTTTCCCGCGATGGCCGCGCGGCATGCCGGCGCCGATTACTTTCATATCGTGCAGACCGACGCCGAAGAGGCCGACATCCGCGCGCAGGGCGGCAATGTGGTCTTGAATCTCGAGCGCGTGGTGCGCGAGGGCATGGCCCGGGACGAGGCCACGACGTGGCGCGAGCCGGCGGATTTCCGCGCCGTGACCGAGTTCGACTGGTCGCCGATCTACAGCGACCGCAGCCTGGTGAATTTTGCGCCGGCATTGCGCGACCGCATCGCCGGCATCCTGCACGCGGCGGTGGCCGACCTGTTCGCACGCCATCGCTTCGACGCGTTCGTCAGCGAGCCGGTGGCGATCTTCATCACGCACCTGCTGTTCTACTACTGCCGCAAGCACGGCACGCGCCCGCTGCTGTGGGCCAACAGCTATTGGCCGGACTACTTCTATTTCGTCGACGCGACCGACCTGACCCAGCCGATCCGCACGGCGCCGGTGACCGACGCCGAGGCCGAGGCATTGCGCCAGAAGGTGGAGACGTTCGTCGACGGCGTGGCGCAGGACAAGGCCGGCCCGATCTATCACCACGCGTTTTCGGGCGTGCGCAATTCGCGGCTGGGCTACTTCAAGCAGCGCAAGGGCGAACTGCCGCTGGTGCTCAGGCCGGGCTGGAGCAGCCAGGTGCTGCAACTGCTGCGGCTCGGCCGTGCCAGCTACAAGCGCCTGCGCTTCCCGGGCGGGGCCGACTACATCACGGCGGGATCGGTGGCCGAGCAAAAGGCCTACATGCGCTTTCTCATGACGCCGCGCCGCATCTATGATGCGCCGCCGGCCGAGTACAGCGCCGACAACGTCGTGTATTCGCTGCAGTACGAGCCCGAGGCGTCGCTGCTGTACTTCGGCGCACCGTGCGCCGACCAGGTCGCGTTCGTCGAGACCCTCCTGCGCGCCCTGCCCGACGGCAAGCTGCTGTGGGTGAAAGAGCACCCGAACCAGTTCGGCGCGCTGGGTGCGCGCCGCTGGCGCGAACTCAAGCGCCGCTATCACAACCTGCGCTTCGTGCACGGTCGCGAAAACGGCCGCTACCTGCTGCGTTGCGGCCCGCTGATGGTCACCATCACGAGCAGCATGGGCATGGACGCGCTCATCCAGGGCCGCCGCGTGCTGGTCGCGGGCGACGTGTTCTACAACACCTTCACGGGCGCCACGCAGGTGCGCTCCTACGAGGCGCTGGCGCGCGCGCTGAACGAGCCGGTCAACTACTCGCCGAGCGACAACGCCGCGGCCATCGTGGGCGAGATGGCCGCGTTCGGCCTGGGTTGCTATCCCGGCGATCCGCAGCCGTCGGCCACGCTGTTTTCCGAGGCCAACCTCGACGCGCTGGTGCGCGCGGTCGACATCGAGGCCGGGCGCGCGCTGACGCGGGAGGCGACGGCATGATCAAACGCCTGCTGGGGCGCATGCTCTCGATCGAGCCGCACATCCGCGGCCAGAGCTGTGTCTCTACCTTCTTCTGGCGCAAGGTGCCGCTGCTGGGCAAGCCGATCTCGCTGATCCTCGACCGGCTGCTGCTGTGGTGCTATGCCATCGACCTGCGGGCGCATTCGATCGGCGGGGTCCAGCTCGCCATCTCGCATCCCGGCGGCGTGCTGCTGGGCGGCAACGCCGTGGTCTCCACCGGCCGCGTGGCGATCATGGCGGGCGTGAAGCTGGTGGCGCGCAGCCCATCCAACCCGGAATATCTGCGGCGCCATGCCAGTGTGAAGTGTTCCGCCTGGGCGACAATGTCGTGTTCGGCGCGAACGCCGTCGTGATCGGCCCGATCGATATCTGCGACAACGTGGTCATCGGCGCGATGAACCTGGTGAACAAATCCATTACCGAGCCCGGCGTGTACGTCGGGACGCCCGTGCGTCGCATCGCAGACGTGAGCAGCGACGAGTGGGTCGCGCATCTGCCGAAGATCTGAGTTCCGAGGAGCCATCATGTCGATCCGTTCCGTGGCAAGTTTCATCCGCTGGCGTCTGCTGCCGTCGCGCTATCTGCAGACGCTCTCGACCAATCGCCGTGTCGCGCGCCAGCGCTGGGCCATGCCCTCGCGCGAGATGAACGATGTGCAGACCCGCGGCTATGCGCCGGGCCCGTCGCTCGGCCTGCAGGCGCGGGAGGCGATCTCCGCCATCTACCGGCCGCGCACGGCCGAGGTGCAGGCGCGCACCACCGGCCATCCGTTCGTGAACCAGTTCCGCGCCGAAGACATCCGGGCGGACAACCCCGTGGTGCGCTTCGCGTTCTCCGAGGCCGTGCTGGGCCGGGCCGCCGAATACTTCGGCAATCAGGTCACGCGCGACAGCATCCAGGTGCTGTATTCCTACCCCACCGAGGGCGCGCCGCGCGAGAGCCAGCTGTGGCACAAGGACTACGGCGATTCGCGCTCGCTGCACTGCATGACCTACCTGAACGACGTGCAGGAGCCGCAGGGCGGTCTGTTCGCCTTTGTCGACCGCGCCGACCGCGCCCACGTCCGCCGCTCGTCCTTCGTGCGGCGTATCGACGACGCGCAGTTCGCGCGCGAGTTGGGCGAGGGCGAGGTGCGCTATTTGAAGAGCACGGCCGGCACCTCGGAGTTCGTCGACGCCGCGGCCTGCTTATCACTAAGGCAGTCGCTGCCGCAATCCGCGCCTGGCCCTGTTCGTGGCCCTCAACACCGACCGCCCGTTCGTGCCGCCGATCCCGGTCGACGCGAATGCGCAGGCGCTGTTCGACGTGGCGCGCGAAGTCCTGCCCGACCTGAGCGAGCGCTTCCTGCGCACGCTGCTGCGGCTCAACGGATGACCCCGGTGCGACACCACGGCCACGGATGGACCGCGCGGTGAAAGCCTTCTTTGCCCTGATGCTCGCGGCCTCGGCCCTGGGCTTCGTCAAGTTCCTGACGCTTGCCAAGATCATGCCGGGCGCGGCCTTCGGCGATTACGTTTCCATCGTCGGCGTGGCCATGCTGTCGGCGAGCGTGCTGAGTTTCGGCGCAATCGAGGGCACCGTCAAACGCTACCCGCGCCTGTGGGTGGCCGGCCAGCGCGCCGCGATCGGCAGCGACGCCCGGTCCATCCTCGTGCGCGTGACGCTGCGCTTTCTCGCCGTGGCGGTGCTGCTCGCCGCCATCAACGACGTGTTCGGCTGGTCGTACTCGCGCCTGGACGTGGTGATCGGCACCCTGTTCGGGCTGGGCACGGCGCTGCAGGCGCTGATGGCGTCGTTGCTGCGCGCCGTCGACCGCGCCAGCGCGCTGGCCTCGTTCAGCCTGGCACGCAGCAGCTTTGCCTTCGTCGCGGCCATCACCGGCGGCGCGCTGGCGGGCTGGGAGGGGGCCCTGACGGGCGAGGTGCTGGCCTGTGTGGTGTCGCTGGCGCAAGGGCGCTGGATCGCGCTGCGCGCCTATCGCGACCTGCCCGCCGGCTCGGGCGAGATGGCCGAACAGGTGCCCGAAAACCGCCACGACGGCCTGCGCCTGTATCTGGCCAACACGCTGTCGTCGGTGACCGGCCTGGGCGACCGCGCCTTCGTGAACGCCGCCCTGGGTGCGGCGGCGGCCGGTTCATATGGCGTGCTCGCCATGGTGTTCCAGGTTGGGCAGTTGCTGGTCGGCATCCTGGCCCAGCGCATCGGCACCACCTTCATTAAGGCCAGCTATGCCGGCAATACCGGCTACGACGCTGTGCGGCGCATCTGGCTGGTGTTCGCGGGGCTGTTGCTGGTCTCCGGTGGCATGGTCGGCACCCTGCTGCTGCTCGAACGGCTGAACTGGCCCGCGTCGTTCTTCGATAAATACACGCTCTCGCCGCTGTCGATAATCCTGGCGGGCGGCGTCGCCGCCATGCAGATATATATGGTGATCGAGTTTTATCTGTTGTCGCGCGACCAGGAAAATGGCGTATTGGTGGCGAGTATAATCGGCGCCATTTTGCTGGTGGGCTGCGTCATTATCGGAAGCCATAATGCCTGGCCGCTGGAATGGTTCGTCGGATCCGTATTCCTCGCCAAGGCCGTGCAGCTGCTCGCGCTGGTGGTGGCGGGCAGGAGGGCACGATGAGGCCGCCCGAGCGGGCGTGGCCGCCAGTCAGTGATACGCGGAGACTGTCATGTACGTAGTGTGTGGCCTGTTCCTGCTGGCAACCGTATTTCCGTATACGCAGATCGTGCCGTCCAGCGGCTATACCCAGCCCTATGCGATGCTGCTGGGCGGCATGATTTTCCTGATGCGCTTCACGCCGATCTGTGCGGCGCTGAGCCGCCATGACCGCTGGGCGCTGTTCGGGCTGGCGCTGCTGGGCGTGTCGGTATTCTTTCTCAGCGCGTTTCCGTACGACAACGTGCAGGAGATCAAGTACCTGCTGAATTATCTGTCGCCGCTGGTGGTGGGCGGGGCGGCGCTGTTCTGCGCCACCCGTTACCCCGAGCTGACGCGGCGCGTCGTGCTGTTTGCCCTGTTCGCGTGGTTATTCACGGCGATCGTGCAGTGGCGCATCAAGCCGGACTTCCTGGCCTTCCTGGTCGGGCCCTGGGCCGGCGTGGCGCTCGACATGGCGGCCTCGGGCCGCGGCGTGCTGTCGCTGGCGCCCGAGCCCACCCACCACGCCTTCCACATGATGCTGCTGGCCGCCGCGGCCAGCCTGCTGGGCCTGGGACGCTGGGTGGTGCTGCTGTGCCTCGTTTCGGTGCTGATCCTGGCCAAGTCGTCCAACGCGCTGCTGGTGCTGGCGCTGGGTTTCGCCTGGTTCGCCTGCCTGCGCCCGACCCGCTTCGTGGTGGTGGCGGCCGCCGGTCTGCTCGGGCTCAGCCTGCTGCTCAGCCTGCACGACAGCGTGCTGCCCAGCGGCAGCCGGATGGCCGTCCTGCTGGGCGAAATGCTGCAGGACCCGTCGCAGTTGTTGCGAGATCGCAGCACCAACGCGCGCCTGGGCGGCCTGGCGGCCTCCACGATGTATCTGTTCCAGGACTGGCTGATGCCACACGGGATGGGCTTCGACACCTGGCAGCAGGCCGCGGCCTCCATTCTCAAACAGTTCGACTGGCTGTTCTTCATCAGCGACAGCGGACCGCCCTCGGGCTACGGCATCCTGGTGTTCCAATGTGGCCTCCTGGCCGTGCCGCCGCTGGCGATCATCATCTCGCGCATCGCCTCGGTCCCCGTGCCGCGGCCGCAGCGCTTCATCGTGCTGTCGGCGATCGTGGTGTTCCTGTTTCAGTTTTATGTGTCGTCACCGATGTTTGGATTCATTTACGCGATGGCGATCTATGCTCACCGGCGCGTGCTGGCCCCGGAGGTTGGGGGATATGCGAGTGGGTGCCGGCCCCCGCCCCGTGTCCCTGGTGCCGGAGGGCGGGTCGCTACAATTGGTAAAATTCCGCGCCTGAACGCCGACAGGCGCTGGCAGCCGCGCCGACCGGGGACGCGGGCCGTCGGACGTGGCTTGGTAATAAATCTATGAAAATACTGATCAGTGGGGGAGCCGGATTCATCGGCTCGGCGGTCGTGCGGCATGTGCTGCGCGACACGCCACATAGCGTGGTCAACGTCGACAAGCTCACCTACGCGGGCAATCTGGCCTCGCTGGCCGAGTGCGCGGACGACCCGCGCCATGCCTTCGAGCGGGTCGACATCTGCGACCGCGCCGAGCTCGACCGCGTCCTGCGCGAACACCGCCCCGACGCGATCATGCACCTCGCGGCCGAGTCGCACGTGGACCGCTCCATCGACGGACCGGCCGACTTCGTCCAGACCAACCTGGTCGGCACCTATACCCTGCTCGAAGCGGCGCGCGCCTACTGGGCCACGCTCGAGCCGGCTGCCCGCCAGGCATTCCGTTTCCACCATATTTCCACCGACGAGGTCTACGGCGACCTGGAGGACGACGAATCGCTGTTCGTCGAGACCACGCCGTACGCGCCGAGCTCGCCCTATTCGGCCACCAAGGCTGGCTCCGACCATCTCGTGCGCGCCTGGCACCGGACGTTCGGCCTGCCCGTGCTGGTCACCAACTGCTCGAACAACTACGGCCCCTATCACTTTCCCGAGAAGCTGATCCCGTTGATCATCCTCAACGCGCTGGAGGGCAAGCCGCTGCCGATCTATGGCAAGGGCGACCAGATCCGCGACTGGCTGTACGTCGAGGACCATGCCCGCGCCCTGGTCACGGTGCTGACGGCCGGCGCGGTGGGCCAGACCTACAACATCGGCGGCCACAACGAGAAGCGCAATCTCGACGTGGTGCACGCGCTGTGCGACCTGCTGCAGGCGCTGCGGCCGCGCGCCGAGGGCCACTACCGCGACCTGATCACCTATGTGCAGGACCGCCCCGGCCACGATCGCCGCTACGCGATTGACGCGGGCAAGATCGAGCGCGAACTCGGCTGGCGTCCGCGCGAGACCTTCGAGACCGGCCTGCAAAAGACGGTGCAGTGGTACCTGGACAACACCGAGTGGGTGGACGGCGTCAAGAGCGGCGCCTACCGCCAGTGGCTCGACAAGCAATACGGCGAGCAGGCGGGCACGCGATGAAGATTCTGCTGCTGGGCAAGAACGGACAGGTGGGCTGGGAGCTGCAGCGCGCGCTGGCGCCGCTGGGCGAGCTGGTGGCGCTGGATCGCCATGGCGAGGCCGGGCTGCACGGCGATCTGGCCGATCCCGCCGCGCTCGCGGCCACGGTGCGCGCGGTGCGCCCCGACGTGCTCGTCAACGCGGCCGCCTACACCGCGGTCGACCGGGCCCAGCAGGAGCGCGAGCTGGCCTGGACCATCAATGCCGAGGCGCCCGGCGTGCTCGCGCGCGAAATGGCCGCCCTGGGCGGCTGGCTGGTGCACTATTCCACCGATTACGTCTTCGACGGCAGCGGTACGATGGCACGCGCCGAGGATGCCGAAGTCGGCCCGCTCAATGAATATGGCCGCAGCAAGCTGGCCGGCGAGCGGGAGATCGCGAGCAGCGGCGTGCGCCATCTCACGCTGCGCACCAGCTGGGTCTATGCAGCGCGAGGCGGCAACTTCGCCAAATCGATGCTGCGCCTGGCCGCCGAGCGGCCGCAGTTGCGCGTGGTCGACGACCAGATCGGCGCGCCCACCGGCGCGGACCTGATCGCCGACGTGACCGCGCTGGCGCTGTTGCAGGCGCGCGAGCGTGATGCGCTGGCCGGGTGCTATCACCTGAGCGCCGCGGGCGAGGTGTCGTGGTGCGATTACGCACGCTACGTGATCGACACCGCGCGCGCGCTCGGCAAGACGCTCGCGGTGCAGGAGGTCCTGGGCATCCCCTCGGCAGAGTATCCGACGCCGGCGCCGCGTCCGCGCAATTCGCGCCTGGACACGTCGCGCCTCCAAGCGGCCTTCGGCCTGCGCCTGCCGCACTGGCGCGCGGGCGTGACGCGCATGTTGAACGAAATCCTGACGAACTGATCATGACATCCCGCAAAGGCATCATTCTGGCCGGAGGTTCCGGCACCCGGCTGCACCCCATCACGCTCGGCGTCTCCAAGCAGATGCTGCCGATCTACGACAAGCCGATGATCTACTACCCGCTGTCGGTGCTGATGCTGGCGGGGATACGCGACATCCTGATCATTTCGACGCCGGTCGACCTGCCGGCCTTCCAGAAGCTGCTCGGCGACGGGTCGAACTTCGGCATCTCGCTCAGCTACGCGGAGCAGCCCTCGCCCGACGGGCTGGCGCAGGCCTTCCTGATCGGCGAATCGTTCATCGGCCACGACGACGCCTGTCTGATCCTGGGCGACAACATCTTCTATGGCCAGAGCTTCTCTGCCAACCTGAAGGCCGCGGCCAGCCGCAAGCAGGGCGCCACCGTGTTCGGCTATCACGTCTCGGATCCCGAGCGCTTCGGCGTGGTGGAGTTCGACGCGCAGCGCAAGGCCATCAGCATCGAGGAAAAGCCGGCCAAGCCCAAGTCGAACTACGCCGTCACCGGCCTGTATTTCTACGACAACGACGTGGTCGAGATCGCCAAGTCGATCAAGCCCTCGGCGCGCGGCGAGCTCGAAATTACCGACGTGAACCGCTGCTACCTGGAGCGCGGCTCGCTCAACGTCGAGATGCTGGGCCGCGGCTTTGCCTGGCTCGACACCGGCACGCACGAGTCGCTGCTCGAGGCCAGCCACTTCGTGAGCACCATCGAGCAGCGCCAGGGGCTGAAGGTGGCGTGCCTCGAGGAGATCGCGTTCCACGCGGGCTGGATCGACGCCGCCAGCCTCGATGCGCAGGCCGAGCGCCTGGCCAAGACCGGCTACGGCCAGTACCTCAAGAAGCTGTTGCAGGAGCCCACCCGATGAAGCTGACCCAGACCCGCCTGCCCGAGGTCGTGGTGATCGACCTGACGCTGTTTCCCGACGACCGCGGCTGGTTCGCCGAGAGCTACAGCGACCGGCGCTTCCACGACGGCCTGCGCGCCTTCGGACTGACCCCGCCGCGCCCCTTCGTGCAGGACAACCATTCGCTGTCGGCCAAGGGCGTGCTGCGCGGCCTGCACCTGCAGAAGGCGCCGCATCCGCAAGGCAAGCTCGTGCGCGTGGTCGCCGGCGCGGCCTTCGACGTCGCGGTGGACGTGCGCGTGGGTTCGCCCACCTTCGGCCAGTGGGTCGGCGTCGAGCTCAGCGCGGCGAATCACCGCATGCTGTGGATTCCCGAGGGCTTTGCGCATGGCTTCATGGCGCTCGAAGACGACACGCATTTCCTCTACAAGACCACCGACTACTACGCCCGCGATTGCGAGCGCGCCGTGCGCTGGGACGACCCGGCCATCGGCATCGAGTGGCCCGACCTGACGCCCGTGCTGGCGGCCAAGGACGCCGAGGCGCCCACGCTGGCCGAGGCGCGCGACGCAGGCGATCTTTTCTGAATTCACCATGACGATCAAAACTGTACTGATTACCGGCGGCGCGGGCTTCATCGGCTCGCACCTCACGCCGAAACTGCTGGCCCGCGGCCTGGCCGTGCGCATCCTCGATCCGCTGATCCCGCAGGTGCATAACGCCGTGCCCGCCGGCCTCGAATGGCTCGAGCAGCCCGGCGTCGAATTCGTGCGCGGCAGCGTGACCTCGCGCCCCGACCTGGAGCGCGTGCTCAAGGGCGTGGATGCGATCGTGCACCTCGCCGCCGAGACCGGCACCGGCCAGTCGATGTACGAGATCGCGCGCTACAACGAGGTCAACAGCCAGGGCACCGCGCTGTTGTTCGACGTGCTGGGCAAGATGGACGGTCACGCGGTCAAGCGCGTGGTGCTGTCGTCGAGCCGTTCGGTCTACGGCGAGGGCGCCTACGAGCGCCCCAGCGACGGCGCGCGGGTGTTCCCCGGCATGCGCACCGGCGCCGAGCTGTCGGCCCAGCAATGGGAGCCGCGCTGCCCGCAGACGGGCGAGGAGCTGCGCATGGTGCCCACGCGCGAGAGCGATCCGCTCTCGCCGGCCTCGATCTACGCGGCCACCAAGTACGCGCAGGAAGACCTGGTGCGCATCGCCTGCCAGGCGGGCGGCATCGGCTACGCCATCTTCCGCCTGCAGAACGTCTACGGCGAACGCCAGTCGCTGCACAATCCCTACACCGGCATCCTCTCGATCTTCTCCACCAAGATCCGCCGCGGCTCCGAGCTGCCGCTGTTCGAGGACGGCCTCGAAAGCCGCGACTTCGTGCACGTGGACGACGTGACCGATGCGCTGCTCGGCGGCGTGCTGGCGGCCGAGTCGCCCGACTGCGTGATCAACGTCGGCAGCGGCGTCGCCACCTCGGTGCGCGAAGTGGCCGAGGAGCTGTCGCGGGCCTACGGCAAGGAGCCGAACGTGGTCGTCACCGGCCAGTTCCGGATCGGCGACATCCGCCACAACATCGCCGACGTGACCCTGCTGCGCGAAAAGCTGGGCGTGACGCCGCGCGTCTCGCTGGCCGAGGGCCTGCGCCGCTTCGCGGCCTGGGTGCTGGAGCAGCCCATCGCCGAAGACCGCCTGGAGCAGGCCAATCGCGAGCTGCGCGAACGCAAGCTGATGAACTGACCATGGAACACGCCGTTCCCGTCCGTCTCGGCCTGCGCGCCCTGCTGCGCGCCGACCTGGTGCGACAACGCGAGTTGTTCGCCGCCGGCAACACGCGCCGCCTCTGGCTGAGCGCGCTGTCGCCGCGCTTCGCGCCGGTGCTGCTGTGCCGCCTGGCGCAATGCAGCGACCGCGCCGGGCTGGGTCCGTTGGCGAAGGTGTTCTCGCTGCTGAACTTCATGGTGTTCGGGCTGGAGATCGCGCCGCGTTGCGACATCGGGCCGGGCGTGTTCTTCCCGCACACCCAGGGCACGGTGATCGGCGCGCAGCGCATCGGCGCCAACGCCGTGATCTACCAGGGCGTCACGCTGGGCGCGCGCGACCTGGACTTCACCTACGACGCCGCGCACCGGCCGGTGTTGGGCGACAACGTGATGTGCGGCGCCGGCGCCAAGATCCTGGGCGGCATCACGGTCGGCAACAACGTGACCGTGGGCGCCAATTCCGTGCTGCTGATGTCGGTCCCCGACCGGGTGGTCGTGGCCGGCATCCCCGCGCGCGTGGTTCGCGGCTCTCCTGAAGGCACCGAATGATCTCGCTGCAAAACAAGCGGGTGCTCTACGTGGCGCCCAAGTTCTTCGGCTACGAACAGGACATCGGCGAGGAGTTCCGCCGACGCGGCGCCCACGCCGACTTCCTGCTCGACCGGCCGTTCAACACGCCCTTCATGACAGCGGTAACGCGCTTCAAGCGCGACTGGATCATCAAGGCCGCCGACCGCTATTACCGCGACGCGCTCGCGGCCCTGCCGGGCGCCGACTACGACCTGGTGTTCGTGGTGAATGGCCAGACGCTGTCCGAACAGACGCTGCAGGACTGGCGCAAGCGCTTTCCCGGCGCGGTGTTCGTGATGTACATGTGGGATTCGTTCGGCAACCGCCCCAACGCGGTGACGAACATGAAGTACTTCGACCATGTCTTCACGTTCGACCGCAACGACGCCGAACGCTACCAGCTCAATTTCCGCCCGCTGTTCTTCGTGCGCGGCTTCGAGCGCGAGCCGGTGGCGCAGCCCGACTACGACATCAGCTTCGTGGGTACGGCGCACACCGATCGCTACGCCGTCGTCTCGCGCGTGAACGCCGCCTTGCCGGCGGGCGCCGCGCCGCACTGGTACCTGTACCTCCAGGCGCCGTGGGTCTACTGGGCCTACCGCGTGCTGTATCGCGACTTCCGCAACGCGCCGCGCTCGGCGTTCCGCTTCGAGCCGCTGGCGAAGGCCACGGTGCAGTCGATCTTCAACAACTCGCGCGCCATCCTCGACGTGGAACACGCGCAGCAGACCGGCCTGACGATGCGTACCCTCGAGACGCTGGGCGCGCGCAAGAAGCTGGTCACCACCAATACCGCCGTGCGCGACTACGATTTCTATCGTCCCGCCAACGTCTGCATCATCGATCGCCAGCAACCCCGCATCCCCGACGATTTCTTCACGCGGCCCTACGAAGACGTCGCGCCGGAGATCTATCAGCGTTATCGCCTCGAGGGCTGGCTCGACGAAATGCTGGCCGCGACCGGCCGCTTCTAGAGTCCCGTGATGTCTACGCTTTCCACTCTCTACTGGGTGCTGCCCCTGGCGCTGGTGCTGTCGGTCTGGATGACCGGCCGGCTGCGCCGCTATGCGCTCGCGCGCAGCATCATCGACGTGCCCAATGCGCGCAGTTCGCACACCGCGCCCACGCCGCGCGGCGGCGGCGTCGCCATCGTGGTGACGTTCCTGCTGTTGTTGCCGCTGCTCACGGCCTACGGGCTGGTGGCCGGCACCACGGCGCTGGCCGTGGGCGGGGCCGGCCTGCTGATCGCGGTGATCGGCTTTCTCGACGACCATGGCCACGTGGCGGCGCGCTGGCGCCTGCTGGCGCATTTCAGCGCGGCCGCCTGGCTGCTGTATTGGGTCGGCGGCATGCCGCCGGGCGTGCTGCCCGCGCTGGTGCCGGGCTGGCTGGCAAACGTGCTGGCCGCCTTCGGCCTGGTGTGGCTGCTCAATCTCTACAACTTCATGGACGGCATCGACGGCATCGCCAGCGTCGAGGCGCTGTCGGCCTGCATCGGCATCGCCGTGTTGTACGGCCTGCTGGGCGCGCCCGAGCTGGGCGCGGTGCCGATGCTGCTCGCGGCCGCCGTGTGCGGCTTCCTGGCCTGGAATTTCCCGCCGGCGCGCATCTTCATGGGCGACGCGGGCAGCGGCTTCCTGGGGATCGTGCTGGGCGCCCTGGTGCTGCAGGCGGGCTGGCTCGATCCGGTGGCGTTCTGGGCCTGGATCATCCTGCTCGGCGTGTTCATCACCGATGCCTCCTGGACCCTCGCGCGCCGCCTGCTGCGGCGCGAGAAGGTCTACGAGGCCCACCGTTCGCACGCCTACCAGTACGCCTCGCGCCAGGCGGGGCGCCACCTGCCGGTGACGCTGGCGGTCGCCGCGATCAATGTTTTCTGGTTGTTGCCGTGGGCCCTGCTGGTGGGCACGGGCGGGGTGCATGCGGGCCTGGGCGTGGTCTGCGCCTATGCGCCGTTGCTGGTGCTGGCGTGGCGGTTTCGCGCCGGGCAGCGCGAGCCGGCGCCTGCCTGACCCGGTACGTGCCTGCTGACGGCGGCGGCGGCGGCGAGTAGAGTATTCCGTTATGCTGCGCCCGGCGCGTGTCCGGCCTCATGCGGGCCGCAGCGGCTGCGTTCCACGCGAAATAACCAAACAACATCGTTGCAAGGTGCAGCTTTTGAGCAACACTTTCCGTTCCCTGCTGGTATTCCTGTTCGACATCCTCGCCGTGGTCGTGGCGTGGGTCGGCGGCTTTTTCATTCGATTCAATTTCGATATGCCGCCGTTCTACTATGTGGGCTCGATGTTCCAGTGGTTGCCAGTGCTCGCGCTGGTGCATGCCGTGGCCTGTCGCCTGGCTGGCCTGTACCGCGGCATGTGGGTATTCGCCAGCCTTCCCGACCTGCGCCGCGTGCTCAAGGCGGTGGGCGTCTCGGCGCTCGCCCTGTGCGTGCTGCGCGCGATCAGCGTGAACGAAGCCACGATCCCGCGCTCGCTGCTCGTGCTCTATCCGCTGCTGCTGATCCTCATCATGGGCGGCGGCCGCGCCGCCTGGCGCATGTGGAAGGAACACCGTCTGTACGGCCGCCTGGCGGGCCAGGGCAAGCCGGTGGTGATCGTGGGCGCCGGCACCAGCGCCAACATGCTGTTGCGCGACCTCCAGCGCAGCGCCGACTGGCAGGTGGTCGCGCTGGTGGACGACGATCCCAAGAAATGGGGCCGTGAGCTCTACGGCTATCCGGTCGTGGGCGCGATTTCGCAGCTGCCCGAGGTGCTGGCGCAGAAAAAGGCCAACCACGTCATCCTGGCGATGCCTTCGGTCAGGGCCGAGGCCCGCCGCAAGGTGATGGACCTCTCCGTGCGTGCCGGCGCGCAGGTGTTCACCGTGCCCAGCGCGGATGAGCTGCTGAGCGGCCGCATCGCCATCAGCAGCATGCGGCCGGTCGATATCGAGGACCTGCTGGGCCGCGAGCCCGTGCGCATCGATTCCGCGCCGGTCGAAGACATGCTGGCCGACAAGGTCGTGCTGGTGACGGGCGCCGGCGGTTCCATCGGCAGCGAGCTGTGCCGCCAGCTGGCGCGCTTCAAGCCGCGCGCGCTGGTGCTGGTGGAGTCGAGCGAGTTCGCGCTCTACAACATCGAGCAGTGGCTGTCGCAGCACTTCCCCGACCTGCGGCGCGTGCCGCTGGCCGGCGACGTGAAGGACGCCCAGCGCATGGACGAGATCTTCGGCCAGCATCGCCCCGACGTGGTGTTCCACGCCGCGGCCTACAAGCACGTGCCGCTGATGGAAGTCGGCAACGCCTGGCAGGCGGTGCGCAACAACGTGCTCGGCACCTACTGCGCCGCCGAGGCGGCCGCGCGCCATGGCGCCCAGCGCTTCGTGCTGATCTCCACCGACAAGGCGGTCAACCCCACCAATGTGATGGGAGCGACCAAACGCTTCGCCGAGATGATGTGCGAGGCCCTGGCCAAGACCTATCTCAACACCAGTTTCGAGATCGTGCGCTTCGGCAATGTGCTGGGCAGCGCGGGCAGCGTGATCCCCAAGTTCCAGGAGCAGATCGCCCGCGGCGGTCCGGTCACGGTCACCCATCCCGACATCAACCGCTTCTTCATGTCCATCCCCGAGGCGGCCCAACTGGTGCTGCAGGCGGCGGCCATGGGGCAGGGCGGCGAGATCTTCGTGCTCGACATGGGCCAGCCGGTCAAGATCGTGGACCTGGCGCGCAACATGATCCGCCTGTCGGGCCATACCGAAGACCAGATCCCGATCCACTTCACCGGCCTGCGCCCGGGCGAGAAACTCTACGAAGAGCTCTTGGCCGACTCGGAACAGACGCGCGAGACCTGCCATCCCAAGCTGCGCATCGCGCGCTCGCGGGCGGTGCCCGACACGTTCCTGCCGGAGGTCCGCGCCTGGATCACCCGGCTCAGCCCGGTCAGCGACGACGACGTGCGCGCGGGGTTGCGTCACTGGATGCCGGAGTACCAGCCCAACCCCGACGGCGTCTGCGACGGCGAGGCCGCGCCCGCGGCGGCGCCCCAGGATGCGAAAAAAACCTCGGTGCCCGCACCCCGGGTATCACTGCTGCAGTAGCCAATTGTTGTACATTCCGAGGATTTACCGAACCTGCGCCGTCCCCACGGCGCTTCCTCATTGATGGCCACACGCATACTGATCGTCCGCACCTCCTCGCTAGGCGACCTGGTGCACATGCTGCCCGCGATCTCGGATATCGCCCGGCATGTACCTGATGCCAAGATCGACTGGATCGCGGAGGAAGCCTTCGCGGAGATTCCGGCATGGCATCCGGCGGTCGGCAACGTCATCAAGGTGGCGCATCGGCGCTGGCGCAAGGCCTGGTGGTCGGAGCAGGTGCGGCGCGAGCGCGCGGAGCTGCGGCAGCGGCTGCGCTCCGAGCCCTACGACATCGTGCTCGACATGCAGGCCCTGCTGAAGTCGGCCTGGCTGGTGCGCCAGACGCACGGCGTGCGCCACGGGCTGGACTGGCGCTCGGCGCGCGAGCCGCTGGCCTCGCTGTTCTACAACGTGCGCCATCGCGTGGAATTCTGGCAGCCGGCCGTGATCCGGCAGCGCAAGCTGGCCGCGCAAACCTTCGGCTACACCTACGCGGGGGCGCCCGACTTCGGCCTGCAGGGCTTCGCGCGTCCCATGACCGATCCGCTGCCCGAGCTCTCGCTGGGCGGGGACGACGGCCGCCGCCTGCATCACGTGAACAGCGACCGCGGCTATGCGGTCATCATGCCCTCGGCCAGCCGCGACGACAAACTCTGGCCCGAAGACGACTGGCGCGCCGTGTTCCGGCGCCTGCAGAGCGCGGGCTGCACGCTGCGCCTGCTGGCCGGCAACGAACAGGAATCGCAGCGCGCCGCCGCGCTGGTGTCGGGCATGGAGGGCGTGGAGATCATGCCGCGCATGGACCTCACCTCGGTGGCCCGCCTGCTGGCCGGCGCGCGCCTGATGGTGGGCCTGGACAGCGGCCTCACGCACCTGTCGGCGGCCCTGGGCCGGCCGACCATCGGCATCTATCGTGCCTCCACCCCGGTGCGCACGCCGCTGGTGGGCTCCAACTTCACCGCCAGCCTGGGCGATCGCGGCGCCTCGCCGTCGCGCGAGGCCGTGATGGCCTCGGTGGAACAGGCGCTGGCGGCGTCCTGAGATGCGCCGCGGCGGCTACACCCTGGCCCTGCGCGCGCTGGCGCCGCTGCTGTGGCTGTTCATGTGGCGCCGCGCGCGTCGCACGCCCGGCCAGTGGGAAATCCTCGGTTCGGCCCGCTTCGGCCATGTTCCTTCCGCCGTCCTGCATGACGATGCCCCGGTCTGGGTGCATGCGGTCAGCCTGGGCGAGACCCGCGCCGCCCAGCCGCTGATCCAGGGCCTGCTCGATGCTGGCCTGCCGGTCTTGCTCACGCACATGACCGCGACCGGGCGTGCCGAGGGGGCGCGCCTGTTCGAGGCCGCGATCTCGCGCGGCCAGCTGCGCCAGACCTGGCTGCCCTACGATTTCCCGGCCTCCGCCCGGCGTTTCATCGCCGCGGTGCGGCCGCGCTGCGGCCTGATCGTCGAGCGCGAGATCTGGCCCAACGTGCTGGCCGAGGCCAGTGCGGCCGGCGTGCCGCTGGCGCTGGTCAATGCGCGGTTCTCGCCCGGCTCGCTGCGCCGGGCGCGGCGCCAGGGCACGGTGATGCGCGAGGCGCTGGGCCGGCTCGATCGCGTGCTGGCCCAGACCGCCGACGACGCCGCGCGGCTGGCCGAGGCCGGCGCCCACGGCGTGCAGGTCACCGGCAATCTCAAGTTCGACCTCACCCTGCCGCCCGCGCTGCTGGCGGCGGGACGCGACTGGCGCGTCGCCAGCACCCGGCCGGTCATCGTGATCGCCAGCACGCGCGAAGGCGAGGATGCGATGTTCGCGGCCGCCATCGCCGCGGCCCGGGCGCGCTCGCGCGCGCTGTTCGTGCTGATCCCGCGCCACCCGCACCGCTTCGACGAGGCCGTGGCGCATCTCGAGGGCGCCGGCCTGCGCTGCGTGCGCCGCTCGCAGGCGCCGCAGGTGCCGGGCGACGAGATCGACGTGGTGGTGGGGGATTCGCTGGGCGAGATGCCGTTCTATTACGCCAGCGCCGACGTGGCCATCGTGGCCGGCAGCTTCGCGCCGTTCGGCGGGCACAACCTGATCGAGGCCTGCGCGGCCGGCACGCCGGTGATCGTGGGGCCGCACACGCACAATTTCGAGCAGGCGGTGGCCGACGCGATCGAGGCCGGCGCGGCCGAGCGCGCGGCCGATGCGGCCGCGGCGGTGACGCTGGCACTGGCTTGGGTGCAGGACGCGCCTGCGCGCGCGCGCAGGGCGCAGGCCGCGCAGGCCTGGACGGCGGCCCATGCCGGCGCGGTGAAGCGCACGCTGGCCGCCCTGGCCGACTGGCTCGGTGCAGAGCGCCCCTCAGGACGCCCCTCTGCAGGGCGCCCCTCTGCAGAGCGCCCCTGAATCTCAGGGCGCGCGGCCCTGGCTGGCCGCGGTGAGCGGCAGGACGGCGACGCGGTCGGCGTTCAGTTCCTGGGCGGCGCGGCGGTAGTCGCGGCCTTCATCGTCGGGGCGCACCCCGAGCCAGCCCTGGCCCAGGCCATAGGCCCAGACGTTGGCCAACACGATCAGGAAAAACAGAATGCGCATGGATCGGGCTCTCCGTGGGTCGGATCGACTGCGAGCTTATCAGGACTGCACGGCGCCGTGCGCCACCAGCGCGGCCAGGCCGTCGAGCACCGGCCCCGCCAGCACCTGCGGCATCGCGACCGCGCCGGCGTCCGCCAGCAGCCGTTCGGTTTCCTCGCGCACCTCGGGCCAGCCGCCGCCCGCCACGTAGATCTCCGGCGCGACGCCATAGCGGCGCTCGGCCACCAGCCACTGGCGCACCAGGGCGCCGGCCTGGGCCGCGCCGATGCCGCTGGCGATGGCCTGGACCGTGTTGGTGGGGAAGTCGGCGATGGCGCCTTCGGCGAAGGGCAGGTTGGCGGTGCCGCGGTTGAGCGCGTTGCGCATCATGGCCGGGCCGGGCAGGATCAGGCCGCCCGGGAAGGCGTTGTCGGGCGCGATGGTGTCGATGGTGGTGGCCGTGCCGAAGCAGGCCAGCAGCACCGGCGGGCGCTGCGCCGGCAGGCGTGCCAGCACGCCCAGCAGCGCGGCCCAGCGGTCGGCGCCGAGCTGCTCGGGCCGGTCGTAGTGGTTATGCAGGCCGAGCGCCTCGCGGCGCGACTGCTGCCAGTGCACGGCGCAGCCGCGGCTCGACAGGGTGTCGGCGATGGCCTGGCCGCGCTCGGCGCCGGCCACGTTCACGCCCACGGCCTGGGCGGGACGCTGCGGCAGCGTGTCGAGCCAGCGGCCCAGGGCCTCGAAATCCAGGTTGTCGAAGGCCAGCGGCTGGTCTTCGCGGCCGCCGTCGGCGTGGCGCAGGCCGATCTTCAGGCGGCTGTTGCCGGAGTCGATGAGCAAGGTGGTGGCGGGCGGGTTCATGCGCGCGCCCGGACCGAGATCTCGCCCACCGACACGGTGATCGTGCCCTGCTCGGTACGCACCTGCAGGCGGCCCAATTCGTCGAGGCCGCAGGCGATGCCTTCGTGCAGCACGCGGCCCTGGTCCTGGACGGTGACCGGGCGCCCGATCAGCGCGTCGAGCGCGGCGTAGCGCGCCTGGAAGGCCTCGAAGCCGCCTTGCTCGAGCGCCGCGACCGCGTCCTGCCAGGACAGGGCCAGCGCGGCGACCAGCTCGGCCACGCCGGCGGCCGGCCCGGCGTCATGCGCGGTGACCTGGCTCCAGTCGGCCACCTCGCGGCCGAGCGCGGCGCTCAGGCCCGCGGCGTCGCGCAGGTTCAGGCCCATGCCGATCACCACGGTGTGGGTGTCGCGGCCGGGCGTGCGGATCGATTCCACCAGGATGCCGGCGAGCTTGGCGTCGTGCCATTGCAGGTCGTTGGGCCATTTGACGCACAGCCCGCTCGCACTGCTCAGCGTGCGCAGGGCCTCGCAGGCGGCCAGGCCGGACAGCGGCGAAATCGCCGGCAGCCGCGCCGGCGGCACGCGGATCTCATAGGCACAGGACACCATCAGGGTCGCGCCCGCCGTGTTGGCCCAGCTGCGCCCGGCGCGGCCGCGGCCGCTCTGCTGTGCGTGCGCGCCCAACAGCCAGGGGCGCGCGGCGCCGCCGGCGCGGGCCCGTTCCATCAGATCGGCGTTGGTCGAGCCGGTCTGCGCGACCCAGGCGACATCCTGGAATCCGGGCAGGCGGGCGGCAATCGCGCGCGCGAGCTCGTCGGGCGCGGGCAGGGCTAGGGGGCGGGCGGGTACTGACATGGGCGGGATTGTAGGTCACTCGACACCGGCGGGCCGTATATGATTCTGTTACGGTGCGACTAACGGCCCTGCCTTGCGAAGATACATGCATCAAAACCCGACTACAGCTGTCCGACCCGCCCAGCCGCTGCGGCTGGACAACGGCGTCTGCGTGGTCGCGGGCGACTGGAGCATCGAGGCCCTGTCCGCGCCCGGCGAGGTGAGGGCGCGCCGCGAGCTGCTGGCACGCGCCGGCGCCGAGGCCCGCTGGGACCTGCGCGACATCGTGCGCCTGGACACCATCGGCGCCAACGTGCTGTGGCGCGCCTGGGGCGAGCAGCTGCCCGAGCGCGTCCGCCTCACCGACGGCCAGCGCGACGTCTTCGATACCCTGGCGCGCCACCGCGGCGAGCCTTGCCCGCCCGAGCCGCCGCGCGATCCGGTCGGCTGGGTGCGCGCCATCGGCCAGGCCATCTTCGACGCGGCCGGCCACGGCAAGGTGCTGCTCATCATGCTGGGGCAGCTGGTGCTCGATGTCTTCGCCATGCTGGCACGCCCCGCGCGCGCGCCGTGGCGCGAGATCTCGGCCCAGATCTACCGCACCGGCGCGCAGGCGCTGGGCATCACGGCGCTGGTGGGTTTCCTGATCGGCGTGGTGCTGTCGTATCTCTCGGCGCAGCAGCTCCAGCTGTTCGGCGCCGACCGTTTCATCGTGCGCCTGCTGGGCGTGTCGATCGTGCGCGAGCTCGGCCCGGTGCTGGCCGCCATCCTCGTGGCCGGGCGTTCGGGCTCGGCCATCACCGCGCAGATCGGCGTGATGCGCGTCACCGAAGAGCTCGACGCGATGCGCGTGATGGGCATCTCGCAGAGCCAGCGCCTGATCCTGCCGCGCGTGGTGGCGCTGGCGATCACCATGCCGCTGCTGGTGATCTGGACCGACGCGATGGCGCTGATGGGCGGCATGCTGGCGGCGCAGGCGCAGCTGGGCGTGTCGGCCGCGTGGTTCATCAAGTCGCTGCCCGACGCGATCACGCTCACCAACTACTGGATCGGCGTGGCCAAGGGCGTGAGCTTCGGCGTGCTGATCGCGCTGGTGGCCTGCCACTTCGGCCTGCGCATCAAGCCCAACACCGAGAGCCTGGGCCGCGGCACCACGGCCTCGGTCGTCACCGCCATCACCGGCGTGATCCTGGTCGACGCGCTCTACGCCGTCGTCCTGAGCCTGTTGAGGATCTGATGAGCGCCACCGCCCAGGCCCGCCTCTTCGCCGACAACGAAATGACCGTCGCCCCGGTCATCGCGGTGCACGGTCTGCGCACCGCGTTCGGCGACCACGTCGTGCACGACCGGCTCGATCTCACCGTCTATCCGGGCGAGATCATGACGCTGGTGGGCGGCTCGGGGTCCGGCAAGACGGTGCTGCTGCGCACGCTGCTGGGCCTCAATCCGCCGGCCGCGGGCCGCGTCGAGGTGCTGGGCCACGAGCTGGCGCGCCTGTCGGGCCGCGACCGCCTCAGCCTGTCGCGCCGCTGGGGCATGCTGTTCCAGGCGGG
>Ga0160496_1000283_pt1 | contig 28217 bp, 18 predicted proteins | sample DIDPMG_2_FD_108231 | JGI IMG/M metagenome (GOLD analysis project Ga0160496, IMG submission 108231) | Enriched soil microbial communities from UW Madison campus, WI, USA - DID2937_E24_FP MG | ecosystem: Environmental > Terrestrial > Soil > Grasslands | place: USA: Madison, Wisconsin | collected...
ACTTCGAGCGCCCCGGGCCCGATGGCCGAGGCGTAGTTCACCGTCAATGCGATGGGCGTGCCCAGCAGGTCGGGGTGCTGGAGCACGGCCCGCAGCATCAGCGCCGCGGTGGTGCCACCGAACGGCCCCACCATGTTCCAGTAGTCCGCACTGGCCGTGCCCGTGAACAGGCCGGACTGCGTGTCGCTGTGTTCCAGCGCCAGCGCCTGGTCGAAGATGTGCGCCGCTTTGTTCATGTCTTCTGGTCTCCTGATGGGGGCACGGCGCCGAGGGCCTGGCGGGTTACACGCGCTCGAAGATGCCCGCGGCGCCCTGTCCCATGCCCACGCACATGGTGACCATGCCGTACTTCAGATTCTTGCGGCGCAGGGCGTGAACCACTGTCGCCGATCGGATAGCACCGGTGGCCCCCAGCGGGTGACCCAGCGCGATGGCGCCGCCCATTGGGTTGACCTTGGCCGGGTCCAGCTTCAAGGTGTTCAGCACCGCCAGCGACTGGGCCGCGAAGGCTTCGTTGAGCTCGATCCAGTCGATGTCATCCTGTTTCAGCCCGGCGTAGCGCAGCGCGGCCGGAATCGCCTCGATGGGGCCGATGCCCATGATGGACGGCGGCACGCCCTTGCTCGCAAAACTCACAAAGCGCGCCAGCGGCTGCAGGTCGTACTTCTGGCACGCGGCTTCGCTCGCGAGGATCAGCGCGCCCGCGCCGTCGGAAGTCTGCGAGCTGTTGCCCGCCGTGACCGAGCCGCGCGCGGCGAACACCGGCCGCAATCGGGCCAGCGCCTCGAGGCTGGAATCCGGCCGCGGGCCCTCGTCGATCTCGGCCAGCCGCTCCACCACCTTGATCGCGCCGCTCTGGCCGTCGGGCAGGTGGCTGCGGATCAGATAGGGCGTGGTCTCGGCCTCGAAGTGGCGCGAGGCGATGGCCTGGCAGGCCTTCTGGTGCGAGGCCAGCGCAAAGGCGTCCTGGTCTTCGCGCGACACCTTCCAGCGTTCGGCGACCTTCTCGCCGGTCAGGCCCATGCCATAGGCCATGCCCAGCATTTCGTCGTGGGCGAAGATCGCCGGGTTCATGGCGACCTTGTTGCCCATGATCTGCGGCATCGCGCTCATCGACTCGGTGCCGGCGCCGATCATGATGTCGGCGTCGCCCTGGCGGATGCGCGCGGCGGCGTCGGCCACCGCCTGCAGGCCCGAGGCGCAGAAGCGGTTGACGGTGACGCCCGCCACCGAGTCCGGCAGGCCGGCCAGCAACAGGCCGATGCGGGCCACGTTCATGCCCTGTTCGGCCTCCGGCATCGCGCAGCCGGCGATCACGTCTTCGATGTTCGCGGGATCCAGGCCGGGGACCTGGGCCAGCGCGCCCTGGAGCACCGCGGCCAGCATGTCGTCGGGGCGCACGGTGGCGTACATGCCGTTGCGCTTGCCGGTGGGCAGGCGGGTGGCGGCGACGATGTAGGCGTCTTGCAGGGTTTTGCTCATGTTCGGCTCCTCAGTTGCGCAGCGGCTTGCCGGTGTCCAGGGTGTGGCGGATGCGGGCCTGGGTCTCGGGCGTGCGCAGCAGCGCCACGAACTCGCGGCGCTCGACCGCCAGCAGCCATTCCTCGTCGACCCGCGTGCCGGCCTCGACCTCGCCGCCGCACAGCGCCAGCGCGGCGCTGCGCGCCACGCGGTAGTCGTGCGCGCTGATCATGCCGCCTTCGCGCATGTTCAGCAGCACCATCTCGAAGTTGGCCACGCCGGTGCGGCCGGCCACGGGGATGCCGCGCACCGGCAGGGGCGGCACGTGGCCGGCGTCGGCCGCGGCCCGCGCCTCGCGCAGCGCCACCCACAGCAGTTCGTCGGGATGGAACACGATGGTGTCGGTGGTGCGCGCATAACCCATGTCGATGGCCTGCAGCGCGCTCTTGGCGACCTGCGCGGTGGCGATGTTCTGGAACACCGGCTGCAGATAGGGGAACACCTCGGCGGGCGTGGCCGTGGTGGCGGCCAGCGCGGCGGCGCGCGCGGCCAGCAGCTTGCTGCCGGCGCCCGCGGGGATCAGCCCGACCCCGGCCTCGACCAGGCCGATGTAGCTCTCGAGCGCGAGCACGCGGCGGCTGGTGTGCATCAGGAATTCGCAGCCACCGCCCAGCGCCATGCCCTGCACCGCGGCCACCGTGGGAATGGTGGCGTAGTGCAGCGCCAGCGAGGTGCGCTGGAAGGTTTCGACCATCTTCTCGAGCCGCTCGAACTCGCCGGCCTGGCAGGCCTGGTAGACCTGTTCGAGGTTGGCGCCGAAGGCAAAGGGCGGCTCGTGCCAGAACACCAGCGCGTCGAAATCGCGTTCGGCGCGGCGCACGGCCTCCTGGATGCCCTCGAGCACCTCGCCGCCGATGGTGTGGTTCTTCGAGGTGAGCGACAGGATGGCGATGCCCGGATCCTGCGCGGGCAGGGTCCAGAGGCGCACGCCTTCGGCCTCCCAGACCGTCTCGCCGCGATCGTCGCGCCGTTCGCCATGGACGCGGTCGGGGAAGATCTGGCGCTGGTAGACCGGCAGGGCGCGGCGCGCCTTGTAGGCCTGCTCGCGCGCGGACCAGGAGCCCGCCTCGGTGTGCACGCCGGTGCGCGCGGGGTCGAGCGCCCAGTCGGGCAGGGCCACGTCGCTCATGGCGCGACCGGCCTGGATGTCGGCCGCGATGGCGCGCGCCACCTGCTGCCAGCCCGCGGCCTGCCAGGTCTCGAACGGGCCCTGGGCCCAGCCGAAACCCCAGCGCATCGCCAGGTCGAGGTCGCGCGCGTTGTCGGCCACGTTGCCGAGCTGCACGGCGGCGTAGTGGAAGGTGTCGCGGAACAGGCTCCACAGGAACTGCGCCTGCGGGTCCTGGCTGGCGGCCAGGGCGGCGAAGCGCTTGGCCGGGTCGCGCTCCTTCAGGATGGCGCCGACCTCATCCGACAGCTTGCCGGCCTGGGCGCGGTACTCGCCGCTGGCCGGGTCGAGCACCAGGATGTCTTTGCCGGTTTTCTTGTAGACGCCCGCGCCGCTCTTCTGGCCCAGCGCCTTGGCATCGATCAGCTTCTGCAGCCAGGCCGGCGTCTGGAACCAGCGATGCCAGGGATCGTCGGGCAGGTGTTCGCGCATGGTGCCGATCACGTGCGCCAGCGTGTCCAGGCCGACCACGTCGGCGGTGCGGTAGGTGGCGCTCTTGGGACGGCCGATGCGCGGCCCGGTGAGCGCGTCCACGTCTTCGAAGGCCAGGCCCAGCCGCTCGGTGTGGTGCAGGGCCGCGAGGATCGAGAACACGCCGATGCGGTTGGCCACGAAGTTGGGCGTGTCGAGCGCCCGTACCACGCCCTTGCCCAGGCGCGTGGTGAGCCAGGCCTCGAGCTGGTCGAGCACGCGCGCGTCGGTGTGCTGCGTGGCGATGATCTCCACCAGGCGCATGTAGCGCGGCGGATTGAAGAAATGGATGCCGAGAAAGCGCGGCCGCAGGCTCTCGGGCAGCGCGGCGGCCAGCGTGTTGATCGACAGGCCGGAGGTGTTGGAGGCCACCACCGCGTGCGGCGCCAGGTGCGGCGCGATGCGCTCGTACAGCGCGGTCTTCCAGTCGAGCCGTTCGGCGATGGCTTCGATCACCAGATCGCAGCTCGCCAAGGCGGGCAGGTCGTCGTCGTAGTTGGCGGCGCGGATGAGGTTCAGGCGGTCGGCCTGCGCCAGCGGCGCGGGCTCGAGCTTCTTGAGCGCGGCCAGCGCCTTCCTGACGATCCCGTTGCGGTCGCCCTCGGGCGCGGTCAGGTCGTACAGCGTCACCGGGACGCCGGCATTGGCCAGGTGGGCGGCAATCTGCGCGCCCATGACGCCGGCGCCCAGTACGGCGGCGTGCTTGACGGTGAACTTGCTCACGGATACCTCCTGTGGATGCGTCCGGGGCCGCCGGCCCCGGACCGGTGCTGCGCGTGCGGCGTCAGAAGCGCGTCGAGACCTGCAGGCCGACGATGTTGCCCTTGCCGCTGTAGGTGCCGGCCACGCGGCCCTTGCTGGCCTGGCTGCCCGAGGTGGTGTCGATGTCGGTGTCGCGCAGGTAGAGATACGCGTACGACAGGTCGATGGTGGTGTTCGCCGTGGGCGTCCATTGCACGCCGGTGGCGAACCACCAGCGGTCGGTGTCCGGCAGCGAGGTCGGGCGGTCGGAGGCCTTGTGCACCGGCGACTGGTCGTAGGCCACGCCGAACTTCCACTTCCATTGGGGCGCGAACTTGTAGTTGGCGCCCAGCGCCACGCGCCAGGTGTCGCGGAAGCCCAGCGGCAGCGTGTCGGTCGGGCCGCCGCTGTTCTTGATCTTGAGCTCCTGGATGCTGCTCCAGCCGGTCCAGGACACGTCGCCCAGCAGCTCCCAGCGCTCGTTGAGCTGGTGCGAGGCGCTCAGGATCAGCGAGTCGGGCAGGTCGACGTTGGCGCTGGCGTCGTACGACACCGATTGCGTGCCCAGCGGCGTGGAGATGTTGCTGACGTCGGTGTCGCCCTTGGCCTTGTAGCGGATCTTCGAGCGGTACGACAGGCCGATGCGGGTGGCCTCGGTGGGCTGCAGCATGAAGCCGATGTTCCAGCCCCACGCGTCGTCGTCGAGCTTGAGCTTCGCGTCGCCGTTGGAGAAGAACGGCGTGCCGGGCAGCGGCACCACGGTCTTTTTCTTGTACTCGGCGTCGATGCGCTGCCAGTTCAGGCCGAAGCCCATCGAGAACTGGTCGTTGACCTTGTAGGCGATGGTCGGGTTGACGTTGATGGTGCGGATGTCGAACTTGTTGGAGTGGTACTGGCCGACCCAGTCGTCGTCGTATTCGGTCATGAGGCCGAACGGCGCGCCGACGCCGATGCCCAGGTACCACTGCTCGTTGACCTGCCACGAGAAGTACGCATTCGGCACCACGCCGAGGTGGCCGGCGTCGCCGCCGTTGCCGCCGGTGGGCACGCTGCCGCCCAGGCCGGTGCTGCCGGGCAGGCCCGGCGCGCCCGGATTGCGGCTGTCGCCGTTGTCGCGGAACTTGAACGACGGCCAGATGAAGTTGACGCCGGCCGTGGCATTGGCGCCCTTCAGGTACGTGATGCCGGCGGGGTTGTAGTACATCACGCTGGCGTTCTCGGGATTCGCGGCCGAGCCGGCGTAGGCGTTGCCCAGGCCGCTGGCATTCTGCTCGAGCAATTGGAAGCCGGCCGCGTGCACCTGGGCTGCGCCCAGTGTGCCGAGCGCCGCGCACAACGTTTTCAATGCGAGGGAACGTCGGGTCATGATGTCTTGTCTCCGGTGGTTTTATACGTGTTCACTGCGCGGTGCTGCGGGTGTTGCTGGTGCTGCCTGCCGGCTCGCCGTGAGGAATCAAAGGCCACTGCCGCCGGTCTCCGAGGTGTCTGTGCGGGTTGCGCGGGGGGGCGCCGCGGCGGATGCCGGGGCGGAGGCCGCGCCGCGATGGGCGCGGTAATGCAACGGGCCGCCCGTGAACGGGGCGAATCCCGTGCCGAAGATCACGCCGGCGTCGGCCAGCTCGGCATCGGCCACGACGCCGTCGGCGACCTGGCGCGCGGTGCGCTCGACCAGCGGCGTGACGAGCCGCTCGGCCAGCCCCGCGGGGGCGGTGGCGGGCTGCGGTTTTTCGGCGCGGCCATTGTGCCAGCGATAAAAGCCCGCGCCTGTCTTCTTGCCGAGATCGCCGCGGGCCGTGCGCTGCGTGAGGCACTGCGGCGGCTCGGCCTGTTGCGTGAGCTGGCGGCCGGCGTCGAGCACGATGTCCAGCCCCACGGTGTCGGCCAGCTCGAGCGGGCCCATCGGCATGCCGAAGGCGGTGAGCGCGGCATCGACCGTGGCGGGCGACAGGCCTTCGTCGACGCAGCGCATCGCCTCCAGCATGTAGGGCGCCAGCACGGCATTCACCAGGAAGCCCGGCGCGTCGCGCACGGGCAGCGGCAGCTTGCCGAGCTGGCCCACGAACGCGGCGGCACGTTGGCCGGCCTCGGGCGGGTCGCCGGCGCAGCTCACCACCTCGACCAGCGGCATCTTGGCCACCGGGTTGAAGAAGTGGATGCCGACCAGGCGTTGCGGCTGTTGCAGCGCGCCGCGCAGCTCGGCCAGCGACAGGCTGGAGGTGTTGGTGGCGAGCAGCGCGCCGGGCTTGAGCCGCGGCTCGAGCGCGCGGTACAGGCCCTGCTTGGCGTCCAGGCGTTCGCTGATGGCCTCGATCACCAGGTCCGCGCGCGCCACGCCATGGCCGGCGGGGTCGGGCACCAGCCGGTCGAGCGCCGCGCGCGCGGCGCGCTTGTCTTTGAGGCGGCGCGCGTAGAGCGTGGCGGCGCGGCCGAGCGCGGGCGCGATCAGCGCGGTATCGCGGTCTTGCAGCGTCACCGTCATGCCCTTGTAGGCGCACCAGGCGGCGATGTCGCCGCCCATCACGCCGGCGCCGATCACGTGCACGTGGCCGATGGCGGGCACGCCCTCGGCGCGCGCCTGGCCCTTGAGGCGCTCCTGCAGGCGGAACACGCGCAGCAGGTTGCGCGCGGTGCCGGACTGCACCAGCGCCGCGGTCTGCTCGCGCGCGCGCAGCGGATCGCCGTCGTGCTTTTCCCAGGTCTCGACGATGGCCAGCGGGGCGGGATAGTGGCGGTGCGGATCCTTTGCCGCGATCTGTTTGCGTGCGCGCGCGGCCACGAGGGCGCGCAAGGGCCGCAGATTGAGCAGCGCATTGAGCCCGCGCGCGCGCCGCGCCGGCTTGCCCGACAGCACGTGCTGTCGCGCCGCTGCCTCGAGCAGGCGCAGCGGCACGCGCGCGTCGGCCAGGCCCAGCGCGGCGGCGCGGCGCGCGTCGATGCGCCGGCCGGTGAGCATCATGTCGAGCGCGGCGGGCGGACCGATCAGGGCCGGCAGCCGCTTCATGCCGCCCCAGGCCGGGAAGATGCCCAGCATGACTTCGGGCAGCGCCAGCGCGGTGTCGGGCGTGTCGGCCACCAGCCGGTAGCGGCAGGCCAGCGCGAGCTCCAGGCCGCCGCCCAGGCAGTTGCCCTGGATCAGCGCGAGCGTGGGATAGGGGGCGCGGGCGAGGCGATTGAAGGTGGTCCAGCCGCGCTCGACCAGGGCCTGCGCCTGCTCCGCCGACTGCACGTGATCGAACTCGTCGATGTCGGCGCCCAGGATGAAGCCGCTGTCTTTACCGGAGCGGATCACCAGGCCCTGCGGCCGGTCGGCCTGCAGCTGGTCGAGCACCAGGTTGAACTCGTGCAACACCTCGGCCGACAGCGCGTTGACCTTGCTGCCGGCGCGGTCGAGCGTGAGCCACGCCACGCCGCCGGGGTCGCGCGCCAGGCGCCAGTGTTGCCATTGGGCTTGCGGACTCATGCGGCCTCCTTGGCGTGTGCCGGGAATGCTTCGACCAGCATGGCGCCGCCCTGGCCGCCGCCGATGCAGATGGCCGCCATGCCGCGCGTGAGCGCGCGGGCGCGCAGCGCCTCGATCAGGTGCAGCACGATGCGCGCGCCCGAGGCGCCCACCGGGTGGCCCAGCGCGATCGCGCCGCCGTCGACGTTGAGGCGGTCGAGGTCGAGCGCGCCCCAGGGGTCGGTGCCGAGGTGGTCGCGGCAGTAATCGGGATCCTGCCAGGCCGCCACGCAGCCCAGCACCTGGGCCGCGAAGGCCTCGTTGATCTCCCACAGGTCGAGCGCATTGAGCGTGAGACCGTGGCGTTGCAGGATGGGCGTGGCGGCGTGTACCGGGCCCAGGCCCATGTAGGCCGGGTCGAGCGCGGCCCATTGCGTGTCGAGGATGCGGCCGATCGGCGCGAGGCCGTGGCGCTGCACCGCCTCTTCGGAGGCGAGCAGCAGCAAGGCCGCGCCGTCGGTGACCTGCGAGCTGTTGCCGGCGGTGATGTTGCCCCAGGGCTTGTCGAACACGGGCTTGAGCCGCGCCAGGCGCTCCACCGACGAGTCGGCGCGCACGCCGTCGTCGTCGGGATAGACCGTGCCGCGTGCGTCGACCAGCGGCACCACCTCGGCCAGCCGGCCGGCCTCGCGCGCGGCGAGCGCGCGCTGGTGGCTCGTGACGGCGTACTCATCCATGCGCGTGCGCGAGATCGCGAAGCGGGTGGCGACGTTTTCGGCGGTCTGGCCCATCGAGAGGCCGACCACCGGATCGGTGAGCCCCTTGAGCAGGCCGATCACGGGCGCCAGGTCGCGCAGGCGCAGCTTGCGCAGCTGCGCGAGCTTGGCGCCGGGGCCGCGCGCCGCATACCACTGGGCCAGCCAGCGCGCCATGTCGTCGGAGAACAGCAGCGGCGCGCGCGACAGCGCATCGACGCCGCCGGCCAGCACCAGCTGGCTGCGGCCCAGCTGGATGTCGGTGATGGCGCTGTCGAGCGCCTGCATGCCCGAGGCGCAGTTGCGCATCACGGTCCAGCCCGGCACGCGATCGCCGCAGCCGAGCCGCAGCGCGATCACGCGGCCGATGTTGACTTCGTCGGGCGAGGGCGCGGCGCAGCCGATGATGACTTCGTCGAGTTCGGTGGGAGCGAAGCGCTGGCGCAGCAGCAGGTCGCGGCCGGCCTGCACCGCGAGGTCGGCGGCGGAGAACGGGCCGGGACCGGTGCGCGCCTTCAGGAAGGGGCTGCGCGCGCCGTCGACCACATACACCGGTTTGAATGCCATGCAGAGCGCTCCTCAGGCAGCACGGCGCGCCGCCGGCCGCGCTGCGCCGGTCACGCCGAAGTCGAAGGGGAAGTCGTCGACGCCGATCACGAGGTCGCGCAGACGATTGCGTTCGGCAATGATGGCATAGTCTTCCGCGCCGAGGGCGCCGGCCGCGTGCGCCGCTTGCGCTATGTCACGCACATTGGCTTGCGGATTGCCATCGAGCACGCCGCCCTTCTCGAGCGCGCGCAGGCGCTGCTCGGCGGGCTCGGCGCGCACGGTGGCCGCGAGCGCGGCCTCGATGGCGCCGACGGGCTCGTCGGTGCTGGCGGGCAGGTAGCAGCCGGCGGTGAGCCGGTCACGCGATTCGCCGGGCGCGATGAGCAGACGCGCCACTTCCTGGCCGAGCCGGTCGGCGGGCGCACGATTCGGACGGCCCCAGGGGTAGATCACGGCGCGCAGCAAGCCGGCCACCGCGCGTTGCGGCACGTTGGCGAGCACGCCGTCGAAGGCCTCCTGCGCGCGCAGCAGCGCGTCCTGCAAGGCCCAGTGCGCCAGCGGCGCATCGGCGGCCTGCCGGCCTTCGTCCTCGAAGCGCTTGAGGACGGCGCTGGCCAGGTACATCTGCGCCAGCACGTCGCCGAGCCGCGCCGAGATGCGTTCGCGCCGCTTGAGGCTGCCGCCCAGCACCAGCATGCAGGTATCGGCCGTGAGCGCGAAGGCGGCCGACAGGCGCGAGAGCTGGCGATAGTAAGGCAGCATCTCGGGCGCCGCGTCGGCGGGGGCGCGCGCGAATCGCGCGCCCGTGAGGGCGGTGCCGGCGGCGCGCGCGAAGTTGCCGAGCACGAAGCGCACGTGGCCCCAGAAGGCGCGGTCGAAGGCGGGCAGGGCCTCGTCCGCCTTGGGCAGCTGCGCCGCCTGCATCTCGGCCAGCACGTGCGGATGGCAGCGGATCGCGCCCTGGCCGAAGATGATGAGACTGCGCGTGAGGATGTTGGCGCCTTCCACCGTGATGCCGATGGGCAGCTGCTGGTAGGCGCGGCCCAGGAAGTTGGACGGGCCGAGGCAGATGCCCTTGCCGCCGATCACGTCCATGCCGTCGTTGACGACCTGGCGCGCGCGCTCGGTGACGTGATACTTGACGATGGCGGACACCACCGAGGGCTTCTCGCCGAGGTCGATGGCACCTGCCGTCATGGCGCGCGCCGCGTCCATCGCGTAGGTGTGGCCGCCGATGCGGGCCAGGGCCTCTTCCACGCCCTCGAACTTGCCCACCGGCATGCGGAACTGGCTGCGCACCCGCGCATAGCCACCCACCGCGCGCGCGGTGAGCTTGGCCATGCCGGTGTTCGACGAGGGCAGCGAGATCGAGCGGCCCGCGGCCAGGCATTCCATCAGCATGCGCCAGCCGTGCCCCGCCATCGCCGGTCCGCCGATGATGAAGTCGAGCGGCATGAACACGTCGTTGCCGCGCGTGGGGCCGTTCATGAACATCGCGTTGAGCGGGAAGTGGCGCCGGCCGGTGTCCACGCCGGGGTGGTCGTGCGGCACCAGCGCGCAGGTGATGCCGATGTCGCGGCGCGCCCCCAGCAGCCCGTCGGGGTCGTAGAGACGGAACGCCAGGCCGAGCAGCGTGCACACCGGTGCCAGCGTGATGTAGCGCTTGTCCCAGGTGACGCGCATGCCCAGCACCTCGCGGCCCTGCCACTCGCCCTTGCACACGATGCCGAAATCGGGGATGGCGGCGGCGTCGGAGCCGGCCCAGGGGCTGGTGAGGGCGAACGCGGGAATCTCGTCGCCGCGCGCGAGACGCGGCAGGTAATGCGACTTCTGTTCTTCGGTGCCGTAATGCAGCAGCAGCTCGGCGGGGCCGAGCGAGTTCGGCACCATCACCGACACGGCCAGGGCCGAGCAGCGCGTCGACAGCCGCGTCACGATCTCGGAGTGGGCAAAGGCCGAGAACTCCAGGCCGCCGTAGGCCTTCGGGATGATCATGCCGAAGAAGCCATCGCGCTTGAGCTTGTCCCACACCTCCACCGGCAGGTCGTAGCGTTCCTGCGTGATGTTCCAGTCGCTCACCATGGCGCAGACCTCGGTGGCCGGGCCGTCCATGAAGGCCTGTTCCTGGGCGGTGAGGCGCGGGCGCGGGTAGGCCAGCAGGCGCTCCCAGCGCGGCTTGCCGCTGAACAGCTCGCCTTCCCACCAGACCGTGCCGGCCTCGAGCGCGTCGCGCTCGGTGTCCGACATCTGCGGCAGCGCCTTGCGGTAGGCCGCCAGGATGGGCCGCGTCAGGAGGGCGCGCCGCAGCGGCGCCACGGCGAGCACCAGCGCCGCGAGCAGCAGCACGAACAACAGGATGGCGAGAACGACGGTCATGGTGTCTCCGGTGTATTTATCGTGGACGTGCGTGCGCGGGCCTCGCGCTCAGGGTGCCGCGGAGGTGGGCAGCGGCGCGCGCAGGCCGCCCAGCAGGAAGCTCATCAGGCGCGGCAGCAGCATGTCGGGATCGTCGGCGCGCTCGCCGTCGGCGGGCGTCCAGCCGGTCACGATGCGCAGGGTGTCGGTGCCCATGATGGCGTAGGAGGTGGCGCCCAGCATGAACTGGAAGCGCCAGATGATCTCGGCGCGCGGCACGTCGGGCAGGGCCTCGAACAGGGCCTGGCGGTAACGCTCGATGACGTCGGCGTATTCCTCGGCGAGCAGGGCGCGCAGAAAGCCCGCCGGGTCGGTCATGGTGCGCTCCAGCAGCGGCAGGAAGGTCTTGCCCGCGTGATCGGGGCTGGACGCCAGCCGCAGCAGCGTGCCGAAGAAGGCGTCCACGATCTGCGACGGCTTGAGCGGCTTGCCTTCGGCCTGCGCCTGCAGCGCATCGAGCAGCCGCAGCCGCTCGCTGTTCACCACCGCCAGGCGGCGCTTGAGCACGGCCTGGACCAGGGCTTCCTTGGAACCGAAGTGGTAATTGACCGCGGCGAGGTTCACGCCCGCGGCGCTCGTGATCTGCCGCATCGAGGTGCCGTCGTGGCCCTGCTGGGCGAACAGCAGCTCGGCATGGTCCAGGATGGCGTCACGGGTGGTCGAGGCTGGGGTTTCGGTCATCGAGGCGTCAATTCAAACGTTTGTTTGAAAGCACTATACCCATGCCGGGTTACCGCCACGAATTCTCGTATTCCCCTATGTCGCGCCCTATCGGACCGGGGCGCGCGCGCGGCATTGCGCCGCACCATGCTGCATTTAAACGGTGTTGGAAATTCGTTTTAAAACAAACGCTTGGAAAACATAATGAATGTGTTTCGAGCGATCAAGTCTGCTGAAAGCCGCATGAATCCACGTCCGGCCGCTCGGGCGAGCGGCCTCGGGCGCACGATCTAAACGGCGAGGGACGAGGATTCCGCAAAGAGACTGACGTCCCGGATTGGCTCATGAAAAAGAATGAATCCGCGCGGCTAAATGATTTGTCGCGGCCATGATGTTTCATGACGGGTCTTGGGCGACATGCAAGTCATTGAAAACAAAGGGGAGTGCAGGGTGCCGGAGACGTTCGGAAAAGGTGGCAACCAGAAAATTCGCAAACTTGTTATTAAACGGAGGGATTATTCCCGTCGGGCGTTTATAACGTCGTTATTCGGCGCGCGCTGTGACATATTTTTCGCCGACGGTCACGGCAGGAAATTTAATTCTGATGATTGCTGCGGGCCGGGATGACTCCCCCGTGTCGGATGGGTTGCCTGGAAAAAACAAGCAAAATCAATAAGTTGTGAGGTTTTCGTGCGGCGCAGGGGAGGAGGGGGATACCAACCGGATGGCATCTTTCGAACAGTTTAAAACGCGTGGTATGACGACTCCTGTGGTCATGCTTTCGATTTATGAAAACTTTAACGCACTAATTCAGCAGGGCGTAGATTGCGTTAACAAGATCCGACAAATATTATGTTTTCGTGCCTGGCAGGCTGAGGCCGGATTGGAGAGGAGCCATCCGGTGGTGGGATTTCCGCGTTGCAGCAGCGGCAGCCAGGAGGCACGGGGAACCGCAACTGTGCGGGTTCACAACGTTGCTGACGTGGAAAGGTGAGAGCAATGGTCAAGATCGTACTTGTCGAAGCTCACCCGCTGTTGCGCCTTGGTTTGTGGCAAGTTTTGTCTGAACTGGACGATGCGTGGGAAATTACAGCGACGGGTGTGGCGGAGCTGGCCACCCCCGAGGCTCGTCATATGGAGGCGGATCTCCTGATCTATGGCCTGTGTCCGGAAGCGGACCTGGCGGCCAGCGCGCTGGCCGAGATTCAGCGGGTATTGCGGCCGCATTCCCTGTTGTTGCTGACCGATGCGGCGCCGTTGCCGCCGGCCGTGCTGGCCCAGTCGGGCGGCGCGGCGCGCGGCTGCCTGCTCAAGACCGCGCCGGTCGAAGTGATGGAAGCGGCGATCCGGCTGGTGCTCGCGGGCGGCCAGTGTTTTTCGGGCGAGCAGGTCATGCCGCAGGCCGCCGGCACGCCGGCGCTGCACGCGGTGCTGCCCGCCCGCATCGATGGCGCGCGAGGCGCGATGCCGATCTCGGCGGGCGCGCAGTTGCTGCAGATCACGCCGCGCCAATACGAAGTCCTGGTGTTGCTGGCGCGCGGCTACCCGATCAAGACGGTCAGCCGCATGCTCAACATCTCCGTGGCGACCGCCAAGACCCACGCGTGCACGCTGTATCAGCGGCTGCACGTGAAAAACAAGGGCGAGGCCGTGTACGCGGCGCTGCAACGCGGCGCCACGCTCGAGTGGGAGGCCGGCGCGCCGCCCGCGCCGATCCGCGATCCCGGGCTGATGCAGGCCTACGCCATGTGCAGGTAGCGCGCCGTGCAGGGGGCTGAGATCCCGGCCAAAAGAGCCGGGCGCTTCATTCTCCTGCACGAGGGTGACGCGCGCAGCCCGCTGCTAGGATCGATCTCAACGATGCCCCTCGAGCCGCCACGATGCGCGGCGGCCGGGGGGATCGGCCAGCGAGAGGTCGAGCGGATGAGCACGGTTCTGATCGAAGACTATGCCCTGCTGCGCGTGGCGATCCAGCACGTGCTGCACGAGGCCGGCCTGGACGCGGGGCTGGTGGCCGGCGATTCGTCGCAGCTGCAGGCGCTGCGCGATAGCGGTGTGCACCCGATCGAGCTGCTGCTGTTCGGCGGCGGCGCGCAGTCGGCCCGCAACGTGCCGGCGCTCAACGAGGCGATCGGCCTGTTGGCGCCGCGCCGGGTGCTGGTGCTGTACGCGGAATTCGATGCGGCGCTGATGGCCGCCGCGATCCGCGCGGGGGTGGCGGGGTATGTCTCGAAGTCGCTCAATCCGGCCGCGCTCACTGCCGCGGTGCGGCTGGTGCTCGCCGGTGGCGAGTGCTATCCGATGCCCATCCGCGGCACGCCGGCGCGGCGCCAGGCCAGCACGCCCGAGGCGCCCACGCGGCTGACGCAGCGCCAGGAGGAAATCCTGCGGCTGATGGTGCGTGGCAAGACCATGCGCGAGATCAGCCGCGAGGTCGGCACGTCGGTGGCGACCGTGAAGTCGCACGCACGCACGCTCTATTGGAAGCTGAATGCGCGCAACCAGGCCGCCGCCGCCTTCACCGCGGTGAACCTGGGCCTGGTCCCGGGACTGGAAGAGGACGAGGATGAGGCAGGCTCCCCCTGATGGCCGGGCATCCTGCTTTGCTTCATCCATCTGCCTGACTGCCAGTCCGAACGAAACCCGTTGGAATACTGCCTACGTGGTGCGCCGCCAGCGCCACGCGGGAGTCAAGCATGATAGACACACCTGCAATCGCCACCCGTTCCATCTCGCGCGCCGTCTTCAAGGATGGCGAGGTGCGAGGACCCATGCCGCTCGTCATCGATGCGGCGTTCGCCCATGCGCTCGGCACGGCGATCGGCCTGCGTGCCCGTGATGCGCGGTTCGGCGCGGTCGTGATTGGCCGCGATGCCACGCTGCCCAGCGTGGAGCTCGCCGCCGCGATGCAGGCGGGTCTGCGCGCCGCCGGGGTCGACGTGGTCGACATCGGCATCGCCACCAGCCCCATGACCTGCTACGCCACGCGCCTGATGGACTGCGGCGTGGGCGTGAGCGTGTGCACCAGCGAAACGCCCGCGCCGCGCGCCTCGATCAAGGTCATGTGGGACGGGCTGCCGCTGCAGGGCGATGGCCTGCTCGCGCTGCGCGCCGTGATGCAGGAGACGCCGTCCGGCATCGCGCCGGGCGCGCGGCGCGCGCTCAATCTGCTGCCGTGCTACCTGGCGCGCGTGAGCGCGGACATCCGCCTGGCGCGGCCGGTCAAGGTGGTGGTCGATTGCGGCCAGGGCACCACCGCGCACGTCGCGCCGGCGCTGTTGCGCATGCTGGGCTGCGAGGTCACGGTGCTGTTCGACCAGACCCAGCCGGGCGCGCCGGCGCATCCGGCCCATCCCACGCTGACGCAGAATCTGCAGGACCTGGTGTACTGCCTGCGCTATTCCGATTGCGAGCTCGGCATCGCCTTCGACGGCGACGGCGACCGGATGTCGGTGGTCACCAAGCGCGGCCTCGTCCTCACCGCGGACCAGGCCATGATGCTGATCGCGCCGCAGGTGCTGGCGCGCCACCCGCGCGGCCTGGTGCTGCACGACGCCCGCACCAGCCTGGCCCTGCCGCGCGTGGTCACGCGCGCCGGCGGCGAGTCGGCACCGTGGCGCGGCGATGCGGCGTCGATCCGCGCGCGCATGCAGGCCACCGGCGCGCTGCTGGGCGTGGACCTCAGCGGCCGGCTCTACTTCCGCGACCGCTGGTATGGCTACGACGATGCGGTCTACGCCGCGGCGCGCCTGCTCGAGTGCCTGTCGGCCTGGCCCGAGGCCGACCTCGGCTTTGCCACGCTGCCCGCCTCGTTCCGCGCGCCGGTGCTGCGCGTGCCGATGCCGGCCGCCGAAATGAGCGCGGTGCTGACGCGGCTGCGCAGCCAGGCCCGCTTCGACCAGGCGCGCCGGATTTCCTATGTGGACGGGGTGCGCGTCGAGTTCGAGGACGCGTTCGCGCTGCTGCGCGCCAGCCGCCTCGAAGAGGTGCTGGTGCTGGAGGCGGAGGGCACGTCGCAGGCCACCGTGGCGCGGGCCCGGCTGGCGCTGCTGCAGGCGGCCGCGCCGCTGGCGCCGGCGCTGGCGGCACATCTTTGATCTGGAGGGGACGACATGGCCCACTATGACGACAACAATCGGGTCCCGGCCTGCTGGTCGCATTTTCTGCGCGCGGCCGAGGGCGCGAGCCTGGATGCGCGCACGCTGCGGATGCTGGAGCCCGCCGGGATCGGCGTCGACCTCGCGTTGCAGCCGGGTTCGCCCGCGCTCACGATGGCGGGGCTGGGCCTGCTGGCGGCCTGCGGCATCGAGCACACCGACGCGCGCAGCCAGTGTGCCCCGGCGCTGTCGGCCAGCGTGCTCACCATGCGCCAGGACGGCGACGCGCAGCAGGGCGAGCTGCTGGCGCGCATGCGGCGCTGGGTCGAGCAGGCCGACGCCTCGGCCGACTGTCGCCACGTGGTGCTGCTGGGCGAGGGCGCGCTCGATTGCGGCCTGCGCGGCGTGCTGCATGCCCTGTCCGACCAGATGCACCGGCGCCGCCTGCATTGCGCCGGACCCTGCGGCGGCGGCTTCGGCGCGGGCGCGGAGGCGCGTCACGCCCTGATCGTGATCGGCAGCCTGAGCTTCGACGACGCCCGCACCCGGCTCGAACTGGAGCAGGCGCGAGACTGGCTGCGGCGCGCCGGCGTGGCCGACCCGGCCGGCCGCATCGTGGCCGTCACGGCCGACCCGGGGGCGGCGCGCGCCGCCGGCATCGCCAGCGCCCAGATCTTTGCCCTGCCGCCGGACCTGCCGGCGCGCCACGCCTGGTGGGCCATGGCGCCGCTGGTGCTGGGGCTGGCCGGTGGCTGGTCGTTGTGGCTGCAACTGAGCGCGGGCGCGGCCGCGCTCGACCAGCACGTGGCGCAGGCGCCGCTGCTGCGCAACGCGCCGGTGCAGATGGCGCTGGCCAGCCTGGCGCGCGCCGGCGCCCGCGGCGGCGCCACCTGGCACATCGCGGTGTGCGGCCAGGCGCTGGCGCACGTGCCGAACTACGTGCAGCAGCTGAACATGGGCGATCCGGCCGGCCCGGCCGCCGGGCCCGTGGTCTGGAGCCTGCCGCCGGCCCTGACCGCGGCCGGCTGGCTGGAGCGCCACCCCGAGGGCGCGCCGGTCGACTTCGTGGCGCTGCTCGACGATCCGCGCGCGGGCGGGGCGCACGGCGCGGTGCTGGCCGAATGCCTGGCCGAGCGCCGGCTGCTGAGCCTGCGCCAGCCGGTGCGGCCGTCCACCCTCATCATGCTGCCACGCCCGGACGCCCGCAGCATCGGCGCGCTGCTGGCGCTCTACGAGCACCATAACGCGCTGTTCGAGGCGGTCCTTGCCCGGGTGCATGGTTGCGACGGCAGCGGCCCGGTGCGGCGCCGCCTGGCCGCCGAGATCGAGCGCCAGCTCGGCGTGCCGGCTCGCGCCGGCACGGTGGACTGGCACCACGACGCCTCGACCGGCTATTGGATCGACCGCTACCGCCACGTGATGCACGCCACCGGCGCGGGCGGCCGCACGGCATAACCCCGCCGCCGTGTCGGACGCGCTGCGAGATTGCGCCCGCAACGGTTACAGTTGACCCATGTGCGCCGCCCCGGCCGGGGCGGCCAGGCCGCCCGCGGGCGGTTCCGTCATTCACGAGGTCAAATCATGTCTGTCCAGCCGAAGCCGGCGTCCTGGAGGCGCCCATGAGCGGGTCGTCGCGTTTCCCCACCGCCCACTGGAATCTCGATGGCATCGTCTCGGGCCTGCGCACCGCGCGCCACGAGTGGCGCGGCCCGCGCGGCCGCCTGCGCGAAGAGTCCGGCGGCCGCGAGTTTCCGTCGCAGGAAAGCCTGCGCGACATCATTCGCCAGCTGCGCGGCGCGCTGTTCCCGATGCGCCTGGGGCCGATCGACCTGCGCGAGGAAGTCGAAGACTTCTACGTGGGCCACACCATCGGCGCCGCGCTCGATGCGCTGCTGCACCAGGTCTGTCTGGAATTCCAGCACCTGGGCCGCGAGGAGCCGGTGCCGTTCGAGCAGACCATGCAGCGTGCCGTCGAGCTGGTGCGCCAGTTCGGCGCGGCCCTGCCGCAGGTGCGCAAGGCGCTCGACCATGACGTGACGGCGGCCTACCAGGGCGACCCGGCCGCACGCAGCGCCGACGAGGTGCTGCTGTGCTATCCCGGCGTGATGGCGATGATCCACCACCGCCTGGCCAACGTGCTGTATCGCCTGGGCGCGCCCATGCTGGCCCGCATCGTGGCCGAGATCGCCCACGCCGAGACCGGCATCGACATCCACCCGGGCGCGACCATCGGCCGCAGCTTCTTCATCGACCACGGCACCGGCGTGGTGATCGGCGAGACCGCGATCATCGGCGACCGCGTGCGGCTCTACCAGATGGTCACGCTCGGCGCCAAGCGCTTCCCGCCGGGCGAGAACGGCGAGCTCAAGAAGGGCCTGCCGCGCCACCCGATCATCGAAGACGACGTGGTGATCTATGCGGGCGCAACCATCCTGGGCCGCATCACGATCGGCCAGGGCTCGACCATCGGCGGCAACGTCTGGCTCACGCGCAGCGTGGCCGCCCACAGCAACGTCACGCAGGCGAGCCTGGTCAGCGACACGCCCGACTGCGGGCTGGGCGGCTGACCCCGCCGCGGCGCGCAGCGTGCGCGCCGCGCCACGGGCGCCGGGCCGGAACCGGTCCGGCGGCCCGACACCATAACGACAATTCGATCCGCAAGAAGCCGTGCCGGCCGCCGCGCACGGGGGAGCAAGAGGAAATGGACAACGCTTCGCCGCGCGCCGCGCGCGCGTCTTCGATCTGGCCCGTGGTGCTCGCGGCCGGCATCGTGCTCGGCCTGTCGCTGGGCCAGCGCCACAGCTCGGGCCTGTACCAGCTGCCGGTCATCGACTCGTTCGGCCTGACGCGCGAGACCTTCTCGTTCGCCATCGCCGTGCAGAACATCGTGTGGGGGCTGGCGCAGCCGTTCTCCGGCTATCTGGCCGATCGTTTCGGCACGGCGCGCGTGGTGTTCGGCGGCGCGCTGCTGTATGTGGCCGGCGTGGCCCTGACCACGCTGTCCGACGGGCGCCTGTCGCTCACGCTGTCGGCCGGCCTGCTGATCGGGCTGGGCCTGGCCGGCACGGCCTGGACGGTGAACGGCGCGGTCGGACGCAAGGTGCCGGCGGCGCAGCGCTCGCGCGCGCTCGGCGCGGTCTCGGCGGTGGGGGCGCTGGGCCAGTTCGTGATGCTGCCGCTCGGCATGTTCCTGATCGGCACGCTGGGCTGGCAGGGCGCGCTGCTGGCCTGCGCCGTCTTGCTCGCGACCATGGCGCCGCTGGCGTTCTTCCTGAGCGAGCCGAAGCAGGGCGGCGCGCCGGCGCCCGCCGCGGCAGCGGGCCCCGCGCCCGTGCCGATCCGCCAGGCGCTGGGCAATCGCGACCTGTGGCTGCTGTGGCTGGGCTTCATGGCCTGTGGCTTCCACCTGGCCTTCATCGCCACCCACCTGCCGGCCTATCTGTCGGACCACGGCATCGGCGGCGGCACGGCCGCGCTGGCGCTGGGCCTGGTCGGCCTGTTCAACATCGCGGGCACCTTCTTCTTCGGCCTGATGGGCGAGCGCCACACCAAGAAATACGTGCTGGCGATGCTGTACCTGCTGCGCACGGCGGTCATCACCGTCTATTTTCTCGCCCCGGTCAGCGTCGCCTCCACCCTGGTCTTCGCCTGCGCCATGGGCTTTCTGTGGCTGGGCACCGCGCCCGTCACCACCGGGCTGGTCGCGAACCTGTTCGGCCTGAAGTCGCTGTCCACCCTGTTCGGCGTGGTGTTCCTCGGGCACCAGGTGGGCAGCTTCCTGGGCGTGTGGCTGGGCGGGGTGTTGTTCGAGCTCACGGGCTCGTATGATCCGGTCTGGCTGCTGTCAATTGCCATCGGGCTGTTTTCTGCTGCCATGCACCTGCCGGTGCGCGAGCAGCGCGCGCCGGTGGCCGTGCCCGCCTCGCGCTGATCGCGCGGGGCAGGGCGCCCGCTTCCGGAGTTTCCATGGACGTCGCCGTGTCCCAGATTGAAGCCCTGCGCGCATTCGTGCAGGCGCACCCGCGCCTGTTCGTCCTCACCGGCGCGGGCTGCAGCACCCCCTCCGGCATCCCCGATTACCGCGACGACGCGGGCGCCTGGAAGCGCCGCCCGCCGATCGATTTCCAGACCTTCATGGGCAGCGACCACGCCCGCGCGCGCTACTGGGCGCGCGGCATGGTGGGCTGGCGCCGCTTCGGCCACATGAAGCCCAACCCGGCCCACTACGCGCTGGCGCGGCTCGAACGCGAAGGCCGCATCGAAGTGCTGCTGACGCAGAACGTGGACGGCCTGCACGAGGCCGCCGGCAGCCGCGAGGTGATCGACCTGCACGGCCGCATGGACGAGGTGCGCTGCATGCGCTGCGACTGGCGCGGTCCGCGCCAGGCCTGGCAGGAACAGCTCGAGGCGCGCAACCCCGCCTGGGTGCACCTGGAGGCCGACGACGCGCCGGACGGCGACGCCGACCTGGAGGGCGTGGACTTCAGCCAGTTCGACGTGCCGGCCTGTCCGCGCTGCGGCGGCATCGTCAAGCCGGACGTGGTGTTTTTCGGCGAGCTGGTGCCGCACGAGCGCACCGAGCGGGCCTATGCGGCGCTCGGGCGCGCCGACGCGGTGCTGGTGGTGGGCTCGTCGCTGATGGTGCACTCGGGCTATCGCTACGTGCAGCATGCCGCGCACGAGGGGCTGCCGATCGCGGCGCTCAACCTGGGCCGCACGCGCGCCGACGACCTGATCGGCCTGAAGATCCAGCAGCCTTGCGACGTGGTGCTGGGCACGCTGTGGCCGGCGCAGCCGCCGGCCTGATCCCGCTCAGAAGGTGGGGATCTCGTCGCTGCCGAACAGCGCACGGCGCGCCGCGTGCCAGCTGCCCGCGTCGGGTGCGTACAGCAGGCCGCCGCTGCGGTGCGTGGGCTTGTAGGGCGAGCCGTCGAAGTGCGCGCAGTAGCCGCCCGCCTCGCGGTGCAGCAGCCAGCCGGCGGCGTGGTCCCAGGGCATCAGCTTGTTGTAGAACAGCAGGTGCGTGTGGCCCGAGGCGGCCAGGCGATATTCGTGTGCCGCGCAGCGCAGGTAGGCCGTGGCGGCCAGCTGCGCCTGGTTGGCGTTGACGGTGGCGCGCACGTCGGGCGGCAGGCTGCCCGTGGCGATGATGCCGTCCATCTCTTCCACCGGCACCGGCTCGGCCACGCGCAGCGGCTCCTGGGTGCCGTTTTCGTGTTCGAACCACGCGCCTTCGCCCCGCAGCGCCACCGCCGCGTCGCGGCCGATGGGATCGTAGATGATGCCGGCCATCACGTCGCCGCGATGGCAGATCGCCACCATCATGCCGAACAGCGGCAGGCCGGCGACGAAGTTGCGCGTGCCGTCGATCGGATCGATCAGGAACGCCAGCTCGGCATCGACCAGCATGTTGAGCAGCGCGGGATTCAGCGTGGTGGCCTCTTCGCCGATCATGACCGCGCCGGGAAACAGCTTGGACAGACGCGCGCTGATGAAGCGCTCGGCGCCCTCGTCGGCGTCGGTGACGAGATCGCGCGGCGAGGTCTTGTTGCGCACCGCCTGCTGCGGCAGGTTGCGAAAGCGCGGCAGGATTTCCGCCTGGGCGGCCTCGGCCAGGATGGCGATGATGCGGCGCAGATCGTCGCGGGTGAACGTGCGGCTCATGGTCGGATGGGTAGCTCTTGGAATGCGCAAATCTAGCATGGGCATGCCGGCGCGCAAATGAAAAACGGCCGGCAACTGTTGCCGGCCGTTACGTGCAGGACGCGGGGCGAGATCAGGCGCCCAGGTCCACGCAGAGGTACTTCAGCTCGAGGTAGTCTTCGATGCCGTACTTGGAGCCTTCGCGGCCCAAACCCGACTGTTTGACGCCGCCGAACGGACCGACCTCGTTGGAGATCAGGCCGGTGTTGATGCCGACGATGCCGTATTCGAGGGCTTCCGACACGCGCCACACGCGCGCGTAGTCGCGCGTGAAGAAGTAGGCGGCCAGGCCGAAGATGGTGTTGTTGGCCATGCCGATGACTTCTTCTTCGCTGTCGAACTTGAACAGCGGCGCGACCGGACCGAAGGTTTCTTCGACCGCGAAGCGCATCGACTGCGTCACGTCGCGCACCACGGTGGGCTCGAAGAAGTTGCCGCCCAGCTTGTGCGGCTTGCCGCCGGCGATCACCTTGGCACCCTTTTCGGTGGCGTCGGCGATGTGTTCCTTGACCTTGGCCACGGCGTTGTCGTCGATCAGCGGACCCTGGGTCACGCCCTGCTCGAAGCCGTCGCCGACCTTCATGGCGTTGACCTTCTCGACCAGGCGCTTGGCCACTTCTTCGTAGACGCCGGCCTGCACGTAGATGCGGTTGGCGCAGACGCAGGTCTGGCCGGCGTTGCGGTACTTGGAGGCCAGGATGCCGTCTACCGCGCGATCCAGGTCGGCGTCGTCGAACACGATGAAGGGCGCGTTGCCGCCGAGCTCGAGCGACAGCTTCTTGATGGTGGGGGCGCACTGTTCCATCAGCGTGCGGCCGACTTCGGTCGAGCCGGTGAAGCTCAGCTTGCGCACCACGTCGCTTTCGGTGAGGGCGCCGCCGATGTCGCGCGAGCTGCCCGTGATGACGTGGAACACGCCCGCGGGCACGCCGGCCTCTTCGGCCAGCACGGCCAGGGCCAGCGCGGTCAGCGGGGTCTGCTGGGCCGGCTTGACCACCATGGTGCAGCCGGCGGCGAGTGCCGGGCCGACCTTGCGGGTGATCATCGCGGCCGGGAAGTTCCAGGGCGTGATGGCGGCGGTGACGCCGATCGGCTGCTTCAGCACCATCAGGCGCTGGCCGCCCTTGGGGCTGGTCAGCACGTCGCCGTCGATGCGCTTGGCCTCTTCGGAAAACCATTCGAGGAACGACGCGGCATAGGCGATCTCGCCGGCGGCCTCGGGGTGGGGCTTGCCCTGTTCCGAGGTCATGATGGTGGCCAGGTCCTGCTGGTTGGCCATCATCAGGTTGGCCCACTTCAGCAGGATGGCGGCGCGTTCCTTGCCGGTCTTGGCGGACCAGGCCGGCAGCGCGCGCTCGGCGGCGGCGATGGCCTGCTCGGTTTCCTTGCGGCCCAGCTTCGGCACGGACACGATGGTCTTGCCGGTGGAGGGGTTGTCCACGGGAATGCTGGCGCCGGTCGCGGCAACCCACTTGCCGTCGATGTAGCAGGCGTCGCGCAGCAGGTCGGGGCGGGCAAGCGTCTTGGTCAAGGACATGAAAGTCTCCTTAGAAAACAAGCGCGGGGTGGGAGGGCCCACCCCGCGCTTCGTGTCAGCGATTGGCGATCAGCCGGCCAGTGCGTCGGCCAGGATGTCCAGGGCCTGATCGAACTGGGCGTCGGGGATCGTCAGCGGATACAGGAAGCGCAGCACGTTGCCGTACACACCGCAGCTTAGCAGGATGAGGCCGCGCTCGATGGCCTTCTGCTGCACGCGCTTGACGGCCTCGGCGTCGGGCTTGCCGTTGGCATCGTTGAGTTCCACCGCAACCATCGAGCCCAGGCCGCGCACGTCGGCGATGGCGGGCACCTTGGCGCGCAGGCTTTCGACCCGCGCTTTCAGACGCTGGCCCAGCACTTCGGCGCGTTCGCAGAGCTTCTCTTCTTCGATCACGTCCAGCACGGCGTGTGCCGCGGCCACGGCCAGCGGGTTGCCGGCGTAGGTGCCGCCCAGGCCGCCAGCGGCCGGGCCGTCCATCACGTCGGCGCGGCCCACCACGCCCGAGATCGGCATGCCGCCGCCCAGGCTCTTGGCCATCGTGATCAGGTCGGCCTGCACCGAGTGGTGTTGCATGGCGAACAGCTTGCCGGTGCGCGCGAAGCCGGTCTGGACTTCGTCGGCGATCAGCAGGATGCCGTGCTCGTCGCACACCTTGCGCAGCGCGGCGAACAGCTCGGGCGGCGTGACGTTGAAGCCGCCTTCACCCTGCACCGGCTCGACGATGATCGCGGCCACGCGCTTGGGATCGATGTCGACCTTGAACAGCAGGTCGAGCGCCTTGAGCGAATCGGCGACCGAGATGTCCTGGGTCTTGTTGGGGAAGGGCACGTGGAACACGTCCGCCGGCATCGGGCCGAAGGCCAGCTTGTACGGCGCGACCTTGCCGGTCAGGGCCATGCCCATCATCGTGCGGCCGTGGAACGAGCCGGAGAAGGCGATCACGCCCGAGCGGCCGGTGGCGGCGCGGGCGATCTTGACGGCGTTCTCGACGGCTTCGACGCCGGTCGTGAAGAAGGCGGTCTTCTTCAGGCCGTCGATCGGGGCGATCGCGTTGATGCGCTCGGCCAGCGAGACGTAGCCCTCGTAGGGCACGATCTGGTAGGCGGTGTGGGTGAAGTTGTCGAGCTGGGCGGCGATGGCGGCCTTCACCTTCGGGTGACGGTGGCCGGTGTTCAGCACGGCGATGCCGCCGGCGAAGTCGATGTATTCCTTGCCCTCGGCGTCCCACAGCGTGGCGTTTTCGGCGCGCACGGCATAGAAGTCACACATCACGCCCACGCCACGGGGAGTGGCGAGCGCACGGCGGGTATTCAGATCACGATTTTTCATCACAGCCTCGATGGCAGATAAGCAGGTGCCGCGCAGGCGGCAGGCATTCGGTTACGCCCATCTGCGGACGGGCGGCGTGGCGATACTTTAATGCTAAGATGGCCCCATCCGTAGGAACCACTTTTGCAAATCAGGTAGAACCAATTGAGGTCGATCGTCGGGGACATGTTGCAGCTGCGGCTCGGGGACAATGCCGACGGGCCGATGAACCAGCGCCTCTACCGCGCGCTGCGCGAAGCCATCCTCGATGGCACGCTGGCCGGCGACACGCGCCTGCCCGCCTCGCGCGACCTGGCCACCGAGCTCGGCATCGCGCGCAACACCGTGGTGCACGTCTACAGCCAGCTGCAGGCCGAGGGCTACACGCGCAGCCGCCAGGGCAACGGCACCTTCGTCACCGACACGCTGCCCGACACCTATCTGTCTGCCGGTCGCAGCAAGCGACATGCCGAGGCGCCGCAGGGCAGGGCCGCCCTGTCGGAGCGCGGCGCGCGCATCGTGCACGGCGCGTCGGCCTCGCCGTTCCAGTGGGGCGCCTTCATGCCGGGCGTCCCCGACGTGACCGAATTCCCCCATCGCAAGTTCGGCCGCATCTTCAGCGCGCTGTGGCGCAAGCCCTCGCCCGACATGCTGACCTACGCCTATGGCGGCGGCCTGCCGGCCCTGCGCGAGGCGCTGGCCCAATACCTGGGCCTGACGCGCTCGGTGGATTGCGATCCCGAGCAGATCATCATCACCGAGGGCTCGCACCAGGCCATCGACCTGACCACGCGGGTGCTGGGCAACAGCGGCGACGTGGCCTGGATCGAGAACCCCGGCTACTGGGGCGCGCGCACGGTGCTCGCGGCCAACGGCATCCAGCCCGAGGGGCTGCCGGTCGACGAAGAAGGCATGCGCCTGCCGGCCGAGCCCGTGGCCGTGCCGCCGCGTTTCATCTTCGTCACGCCCTCGCATCAGTATCCGCTGGGCTCGGTGATGTCGCTGGCGCGCCGCCGGCAGCTGCTGGCGCTGGCGCGCGGCTGGAACAGCTGGATCATCGAAGACGACTACGACAGCGAGTTCCGCTTCTCGGGCCGGCCGATTTCGTCGCTGCAGGGCCTGGAGCCGGACGCGCCGGTGATCTACATGGGCACCTTCAGCAAGACGCTCTATCCGGGCCTGCGCGTGGGCTATCTGGTGCTGCCCAAGACGCTGGCCCCCGCCTTCCAGGCGGCCCACGCCGAGCTCTACCGCGAAGGCCACCTCATGACCCACGCGGCGCTCGCCACCTTCATCGCCGAGGGGCACTACGCCGCGCACATCCGCCGCATGCGCATGCTCTACGCGCGCCGCCGCGCCATCCTGGTCAACCTGATCGACCGGCGCCTGGGCGCGGGCTGGCTGCACCGCGATTCGAGCGACGCCGGCCTGCACGTGGTGCTGAACCTGCCCGCCGACATGGACGACACGGCGGTGGTCGACGTGGCGCGCCGGCGTGGCGTACTCACGCGCGCGCTGTCGCGCTACTACATGGCCGGCGAACCCGCGCGCCAGGGCTTGCTCCTGGGCTATGCCTGCGTGCCCGAGAACCAGATCGCCCGCAAATTCGAGGTGATCCTGGAAAGCCTGGCCGACGTCGCGCGCCGCAAGCCGCAACGCGCCGCCTGAGCGGCAGGGGCTCGGTGAGCGGGCGGCTGTTCGCCCGCCTGAACCCACCCCGGCGCTTCGTTCCCCCCGGCATGTCCCGCATGCCGACCCCGCCGTACGAAATCCGGACGCCGTACGAATTTCGTACGTCCGGCCCGCCGTCATGAACCCGTGATCGCGGCGGCGCCGAGGCGTCGGTCCCGCCCGAAATCGCCCGAAATCGCCCGCCATGCTGCGCGATACGGCCCGGCCGTGGCATCGCGCGAAACCTGGCATCGATATTGCGTTCCTCGTGAACGTGCGCCTCGCCCTGGCCGAGGCGCGCGATCACGAGGAGACACTCATGCAGATGCAATCCCCCGCGCAAGTGATGGGCATCGATGCCGGCGGCACGATGACCGACACTTTCTTCGTCCGACAGGACGGCCGCTTCGTGGTTGGCAAGGCACAAAGCAATCCGGCCGATGAATCCCTTGCCATCCTGGCGTCGTCGCGCGATGCGCTGGCGCACTGGCAGCGCGATGTCGACGATGTCTTTCCCGAACTCGTCACGTGCGTGTATTCCGGCACCGCGATGCTCAATCGGGTGGTGCAGCGCAAGGGCCTGGACGTGGGCCTGATCGTCAACAAAGGCTTCGAACACGTGCATTCGATGGGCCGGGCGATCCAGAGCTATCTGGGCTACGCCCTCGAGGAAAGGCTGCACCTGAATGCCCATCGCTACGACGAGCCGCTGGTGCCGCTGGCGCGCACGCGCGGCGTGACCGAGCGCACCGACGTGCAGGGCGAGATCGTGATTCCGCTGCGCGAAGAGGAAGTGCGGCAGCGCGTGCGCGAGTTGGTGGAGGCGGGCAGCAAGGCGCTGGTCATCGTGCTGCTGCAGTCGCACAAGAACGGCACGAGCGAACGGCTGGCGCGGGACCTCGCGGTCGACGAGCTCGCCAGGCTGGGGCAGGACATTCCCGTGTTTGCGTCGGTCGACTATTACCCGCAGCGCAAGGAAAGCCACCGCATGAACACCACGATCCTGGAGGCCTACGCCGCCGAGCCGTCGCGCCAGACCCTGCTCAAGGTCAGCGACCGCTTCAAGCAGCATGGCGCGAAGTTCGACCTGCGGGTCATGGCCACGCATGGCGGCACCATCAGCTGGAAGGCCAAGGAGCTGGCCCGCACCATCGTGTCCGGTCCGATCGGCGGCGTGATCGGCTCGAGGCTGCTGGGCCAGGTGCTCGGCCATGACAACGTCGCATGCTCGGATATCGGCGGGACCTCGTTCGACATGGCCTTGATCACCAAAGGCAACTTCACGATCGCGGCCGATCCCGACATGGCCCGGCTGGTGCTTTCGCTGCCGCTGGTCGCCATGGACTCGGTCGGCGCCGGCGCCGGCAGCTTCGTCCGGCTCGATCCCTACAGCGATGCCATCAAGCTGGGGCCCGACAGCGCGGGCTATCGCGTCGGCACGTGCTGGCCCGAGAGCGGGCTGGACACGGTGTCCGTGTCGGATTGCCATGTGGTGCTGGGCTACATCAATCCCGACAACTTCCTGGGCGGCGCCATCAAGCTCGACGTGGCGCGGGCGCGCGACAGCATCCAGCGCCAACTGGCCACGCCGCTCGGCCTGTCGGTCGAAGACGCCGCGGCCGGCGTGATCGAACTGCTGGACCTGCATCTGCGCGAGTACCTGCGCGCCAACGTCAGCGCCAAGGGCTACAACCCGACCGACTTCGTGTGCTTCAGCTACGGCGGCGCCGGCCCGGTGCATGCCTATGGCTATACCGAGGGGCTGGGCTTCAAGGACGTCATCGTGCCGGCCTGGGCGGCCGGCTTTTCCGCCTTTGGCTGTGCCTGCGCCGACTTCGAGTATCGCTACGACAAGAGCGTCGACCTGGCGCTGCCGCAGGTTGCGGCCGAGGCCGACAAGCTGGCCGCCGTCGCGACCCTGCAGAGGGCCTGGAACGAGCTCACGGAAAAGGTGATCGACGAATTCCGCATCAACGGCTTTCCGCCCGAAGACGTCATCCTGCGGCCGGGCTACCGCATGCAATACATGGGGCAGCTCAACGACCTGGAGATCGACTCGCCGCTGGCCCGCGCGGAGGGAGCGGCGGATTGGGACCGCATCGTCGGCGCGTTCGAGGAAACCTATGGGCGGGTGTATGCCAGCTCGGCGCGTTCGCCCGAGCTGGGCTTCTCGGTGACG
>Ga0160496_1000284_pt1 | contig 28090 bp, 20 predicted proteins | sample DIDPMG_2_FD_108231 | JGI IMG/M metagenome (GOLD analysis project Ga0160496, IMG submission 108231) | Enriched soil microbial communities from UW Madison campus, WI, USA - DID2937_E24_FP MG | ecosystem: Environmental > Terrestrial > Soil > Grasslands | place: USA: Madison, Wisconsin | collected...
GCCGTGACACCCCTGCGCAAGATCACCGGCCTGAACTGGCTGGTGCGCATGCGGCGCATGCTGGGGCTGATGGCCTTTTTCTACCTGTGCCTGCACTTCACGACCTTCGTCTGGTTCGATCACTTCTTCGACCTGGGCGAGATCTGGAAGGACATCGTCAAGCGGCCTTTCATTACTGTCGGCGTGCTGGCACTGGTGCTGTCGATTCCGCTGGCCATCACCAGTACCAATGGTATGGTGCGCCGCCTGGGCGGCAAGCGCTGGCAGGCGCTGCACCGGCTGGTGTATGTGATCGTGCCGCTGGGCGTCTTGCATTACTGGTGGGACAAGGCCGGCAAGAACCTGATTGCCCAGCCGCTGCTGTTTGCCGTGCTGGTCGCGCTGATGCTGGCCCTGCGTCTGTTCTGGCGCAAGGGCAGGGCGCCGGCCGGGCAGGCTTCTGCAAGTTCGCGTCCCTGAGCCGGCCTGGCTTGGGCGGCGCGACTGCCTACAATTCTTTCTTGTCTGATCGACCGTACCGGAGATTCACCATGACCATCCTGAAACCTGCCGCCCTGGCCTCGGCCGCCTTGTGCCTGGCGCTGGCCTCGTTTGCTTGCCTTTCCAAAGCCCATGCCGCTGAGGCTGCCGTGGCAGTGCCGGCACCGGCTGGCAAGGCCGTGCTGGCATCGACCGCCAGCAGTGAGACCGTGGTGCTGGCCGGTGGATGCTTCTGGGGCATGCAGGGGGTGTTCCAGCATACCCAGGGCGTATTGAAGGCGGTTTCCGGCTATGCCGGCGGCAAGTCCGATACCGCCAGCTATTCCATGGTCAGCTCTGGTACCACCGGCCATGCGGAGGCGGTGCAGGTGACCTATGATCCGCGCAAGATTTCCTTCGGTCAGCTGCTGCAGATCTATTTCTCGGTGGCGCACGATCCTACCCAGCTCAATCGCCAGGGCCCGGATCAGGGTACGCAATATCGCTCGGCCATCTTTACCGCCAGTGACGAGCAGAAGCAGGCGGCCCAGGCCTACATTGCGCAGCTCAACGCGGCCAAGGTGTTTTCCGCACCGATCGTGACCCAGGTGGCGCCCCTGCAGGGCTTCTACCGCGCCGAGGATTACCATCAGGATTACGCCACCCTGCATCCCAACCAGCCCTACATCGCCTACAACGACCTGCCCAAGATCGGCAACCTGCAGAAGATGTATCCGGCCATCTACCGCGCCGATCCGGTGCTGGTGTTCAAACGCTGACATCGCCCCGCCAGCTGGCGTTCGCCCCCGTGGCGGGCAGGGATGAGACAATACGCCCGTTTGTCTCCCTTGCCCAGTCATGAATCCACACGCCTCTCTCCAGCTCGCCCTCGACCATTTCGACCTGCAGGACTACGCTGCTGCCGAGCAATCGCTGTTTGCCCTGCTTGAACAGCATCCGCAGCACAAGGATGCGCTGCACCTGCTGGGCAGCGTGGCGGCGGCGCAAGGACGTTTCGAGGAGGCGGCGCTGGCCTGGCAGCAGGCGCTGCGGCTGGTCGAGCCGGACAGCGAGGAAGCGCTGGCCCTGCGTTATCGCCTGGGCCGCGCCTTCTATGAACAGGGGCGCTTTGAAGATGCCTTCCTGCTCTATCGTGATCTGATCGAGGCGGGCCATCAGCAGGCCGAATTCTTCGTCGCCGCAGCGACCGCCCTGCAGGCATTGTCACCTTCCGGCAAGAATGACCCGCAGGCGCTGGCCTTGCTGGAGGAGGCCCTCCAGCGCAATCCCGAACAAGCCGACACCTGGCACCGCAAGGCATTGCTGCATGAGCGCGCCGCTCAATGGGAGGCGGCGCGCGACTGCATCCACCAGGCGCTGCGCCTGAACGATCAGTCTGCGCAGCTCTGGCTGGCCGCCGGACTGATTGAGCACGCCCTGGGCGCCTATGAGGAAGCGCTGCGCTACTACGATCAAGCCCTGATTCTCTCGCCCGAGCTGGTGGACGCCCACGTCAGCCGCGGGACCACGTTGGCCCGCCTGCGCGACCATGAGGAGGCCATCGACAGCTATCGCCGTGCCCTGCGCATCGATGCGGGAGATGCCGACGCCCACGTCAACCTGGCGCTCTCCCTGCTTGCCCTGGGCCGGCTGGAAGAGGCGCTGCCCTTGTACGAATGGCGCTGGGAAGGACGTGATGCCGACCCCTACCGGCATGCGGCGATTCCGGCCTGGAACGGTGGCAGCAGCTTGCAAGGCAAGCGTCTCCTGCTGTGGGCCGAGCAGGGGCAGGGCGATACCATCCAGTTCAGCCGCTATGTGCTGCAGATGGTCGGGGCCGGTGCCGAAGTCGTGCTGGAGGTGCCGGCCAGTCTGCTGAGGCTGATGCACGGCTTGCCCTGCGCCGCAAGCATCCGCCTGGTGGCGATGGGACAGGCCTTGCCGGAGGTCGACTTCCAGTTGCCCTTGATGAGCCTGCCGCTGGTGTGCAATACCTCCCTGGCTTCTATCCCGGAAAGCTTTCCGGGTTCGTCCTACCTGGCGCCGGAGGCCGGCTTGTGCAGTCAGTGGGAGACCCGCATCGCAGCGCTCGCTCCCCGTGCAGCCGGACGGGTACGCGTCGGCGTGGTGTGTTCCGGCAACCCCGGCAACGTCAACGATGCACGTCGCTCTATCGCCCTCGAACGCTTTGCCACGCTGGAGCAGGCGCGTGGCGGACTGGATTTCTTCGTGCTCCAGCCTGACCTGCGCGACGCCGATGCCCAATGGCTGCAGCAGGCCGGTCCTCACTGGCATGAGCTTGGGGCTGACATCGGCGATTTCGCCGATACCGCCGCCGCCTTATCCTGCATGGATCTGCTGATCAGCGTCGATACTGCCGCCGCCCACCTGGCCGGTGCGCTCGGCCGGCCGGTGTGGGTCGCCTTGCCGCATGCGCCCGACTGGCGCTGGTTCCTGCAGCGACATGATTCTCCCTGGTATCCGACTGCCCGCCTGTTCCGCCAGCAGCAGGCTGGCGCCTGGGATGACGTGATCCGCATGTTGCGTGCCGCACTGGCGATCGAAAATTTCAAGGCTTGAGGATCGGCCAGTGCCGGGAACGGCTGGTGTCCTTGATCCGGGCTTTCTCCGTGCGACCTGAACTTTCTTGGCATTTCTCGAAAAATTACGAGAGTGCGAGAACATTTCTGCCCCAATAGACAATTCGTCACTTCGCGCATTTCCGCGATCATCCAAGACCCATTCTTGTCCTTGTCGTCGCCCGCTACCGACCGGCTACAGTGAACCTCCGAGCGCGTTGTCGGAACCCGCTGACCGGTCGCAATTTCCGCTTTACCCAGCGCCCGAGGCGCGCCGAGGAAGCGACCTGCGCGACATCCTGTGTGGACAAGACCAACAGGAAATGATCGCACATGAACGACCACACCAAGCAACGCGCCCCCCGCTCCCTGCAGACCGGCCTGACCACCCCGCGCAGCCGCATCACCCGACTGGCGGCCACAATCGCGCTGGCCTTTGCCGGCTGGACCAGCCAGGCCGACGCCACCACCCTGGGCGACCTGGTCAGGCAGGCCGCCTTCAACAATCCGTCCGCACTGGCGCGCCAGCGGGCCGCCGAAGCGGCGGCTGACGCCGTCTCGTCAGCTCGCTGGCAATTCTTCCCCACACCTTCGCTCTCTGTGGAACGTGCCGGGATGACCAGTTCCCGTGATATCTCCTACAACGGCGACGACACCGTCGTCACGATGCGCCTGCAGCAGACCTTGTGGTCCGGTGGTCGCCTGTCCGGTCAGTTGGAGCAGGCCGGCCACAATCAGCAGTCGGCCGAAGAAGCCTTGCGCGAGCAACGTTTCCGCCTGGCCGAGCAGGTCATTTCGCAATACAGCCTATGGGTGCGCTCCGACCTGGCTGCGGCCGCCAACCAGAAGAACCTGAAAGCGCTGGAAGATTTTCTCGCCCAAAGCCTGCGTCGGGAGAAGGAAGGCGCTGCCGCCCAGGTCGACGTCACGCTGGTCCGTGGTCGCCGCGACCAGGCCATCACCGATCTGCTTGGAGCCAAGTCCAGCCGCGTGTCGGCACGCCTGCAACTGGAGCAATTGGTCGGGCTACCCCTGAGCGACGAAGAACTGCGGGCCGACGTGGACAAGCAGATGATCAGTGAGGACCTGCCCCTGCTGACCGAAGCCATGCTCGACAGCAGCCCTGTGCTCAAGCGCCTGCGCGCCGATGCCAAGGTGCAGGAGGCCGCAATCAAGATCCGTAGCGCCTCCTACTGGCCGGAAGTCTATGCCCGCGTGGAACATCAGCGCGGCAATTTCAGCGTGCGCAATCAGCCAAGCAACAATCGCGCGTTTGTCGGCATGCAGATGCAACTGGGTGCCGGCTTGTCGCTCGGGTCCGAAGTCGCAGCTGCCCAGGGGCGCTACCAGTCTGCCATACTGGCGGTGGACGCAGCGCGGCTGGAGCTGATCGCGCAGATGGCCGCCATCTACACTGAATACCAGCAGGCCGTGGCACGGTCCAATAATCTGGATGACGTGGGATTGTCTGCCGAGGATGTGCTGGCTTCATATACCCGGCAATATCTCTCGGGCAGGCGTTCCTGGCTGGATGTGATGAATGCTGTGCGCGAGGTGGTTCAGACGGACCTGCAAAAGGCCGATGTGACCGCGCTGATCATCGCTGATGGTCGCAAGCTGCAACTCTGGGCGCACGGCCTGGAAGAGGTGCGCTGATCCTCGTTGACGCGCTCTGTCCAGGGCGCGTCGCAGGTTGTCGGCCGCCGGGGGAGACATGATCAATAAATCACAGCTGAAAAACGCGATCCGGCGCAAGGAATTCATCGTCGTCTATCAGCCCATCGTGGCCTTGGCGAGTGGCCGCTGCGCTGGTGCCGAAGTGCTGGTGCGATGGCAGCGTGAGGACGGCATGCTGCTCGCGCCAGACAGCTTCCTGCTCGCCGCGCAGCGACATGGCTGCCTGGATGCCATTACCGACCTGGTCGTCGATCAGGTGATCACCCAGACCGGTGCTTTGCTACGTGGCCATCCTGATCTGCATCTGGCCGTCAACATCCCGGCGCATGACATCAACAGCGGCAGGATACTGGACGTCATCGGACGAAAACTGGCCGGTACCGGCATTTCGCCAGCGCAGTTGTGGCTGGAGGTCACAGAGGGGCGCAGTATGGAATTGCCGTCCTGCCTGGCTAACCTGGCGCGCGCCCGAAGCGACGGCTACGTGATTGCGCTGGATGATTTCGGTACCGGTTATTCCTGCCTGCGCTACCTGCATGAATTGCCTTGTGATGTACTCAAGCTGGACCGCTCCTTTGTTGCCAGCATTGGCGGCGACGCCACGCCGCATCCGGTGACAGCCTGCATCATCGAGATGGCCAGGCAACTCAAACTCAGGATCGTCGCAGAAGGCGTGGAGACGGCGGCACAGGCTCGCTATCTCAGACAGGCCGGCGTCCAGTATGCACAGGGATGGCTCTACGCTCGTGCCATGCTGGCGTCGGATTTTTTGGTGCATTGTGCATTTCCGGGGCCACTAATGCACGCGTCGCCAACGGAATCATGTTCACCGCTGGTTAAGCATGAATCAATCCCAGTGATGGGGAGCGACGGATCTTCATTGTCGCGTGATCTGTCTGGGCCGGGCGTCAGAGTCACAGAGCGATTGGCTGAGATTAAACATTAACGGATTGTCGCTGCAAAGCAGCACTTGTTCTGCCCTAAGGAACAATTTCACAAAAAGCTATCAATCTATAAAGTTCGCTTTGCGCTGCTGTTCATGGTCATTCAGCAATGCTGTCACCAGCACCGACTCATTGTCTGTTCCACAGGTGACGAAGAGCGTCAGGCTCCCCTCGATTTCGGCAGAATTCGCGGGGAGTTTTTTTTGGGCGCATTGAAGGAGAGAGATAGCGTCCTGATTCCCAGCCTTGGGAATGCTCTCAACAATATATTTTTTCCGTTATTTGTCTCGCTCAGCGACGGGGAAAAGAATGCTTCTTCGATAGTGAAAATTCGAACAAATAGAAGTGTCATTTTTTAAGTAAATAGTGGTGAGTAAAAATATTTAATGCACTAAAAGACAATTAAATATTTATATATTTTCAAACATCATAGCCCTCAATTGACGAGCTGCCGCAGCGCAATGAAGGATGCGCTTTCATTCGGCAGTTGCCTGCATCCGCCGGCACGGCAATGCGCTATCGATAACCGGGAATCCTGATTTTTTGAGTCATCGCGGAATGCGTCGTCGGAGGGACTTTCTTCCTGCTTCTGCTCTCTCTTCGATCAAACCGAGCTTGTCCTGATGACACGTTGCGTTCCGCTCATTCCAATTAGTAAGCGGATCGTGGCGCCCGATACCACACCTAACGAATCGCCATGAGAAAGAACGCCCTTCGTCATCCTCGCCGCCGACAGCTTATGTCGCCCAGGCTGATTACACCGTCGCACGACATGTGTCGTCGAAATGTCCGCGACCCGCGAGTGCAGGGAGCCACGCAATGAGTGAACTTGCCTCCTCCCTGTCATGGGCACTGATGGCTGTTGCGCGACGCCAGGGTGTCGTGATCGACAGTGTGCGACTCAATGCCGCCATCGCTGCGGCGATGAAGAAGTCTGGCGGCAGTGCCATTGACATCAATTCCCTGTGTGGCGCTCTGAGTCTACCCAAGGCACAGCTTCTCAAAGCACCAGATCGCAGTCAGTTGCCCGTGCTGGGCGTTGTGCAGGAGCGTGGTTGGGGCATCATCGTCGATCAGCGTCCCGACGGTCGCTGGATCTTCATTAGTGAGGAGGGCCATGCACTGATCAGTGATGGCGATCTCGCTGAAGGTGTTTGCAAGATCGATTTTTCCGTTCTTGCTGCCAAGGGCGGGCAGAATGGATTCGAACGCGTCTTCAAGGAAGCCCTTGCCGAATTCCGGCCCGTTTTCCTTGAGGTCGTTCTCGCATCGGTCGTGATGAGCATCATCGCCCTGGGTGCTTCGATCTTTTCCATGCAGGTATATGACCGCGTCATTCCCACCCATGGTGTTGCCACTCTGATCGTGCTGGCCATTGGCGTCGGACTGGCCATTCTCTTCGAGCTGGGTATGAAGTTCGCCCGCTCGCACATCATGGATACCGTCGTTTCCGGTCTGGATGCAAAGCTCTCGCAGGCACTTTTTGAGAGACTCTTATCGGTTCGGGTGGATCAGCTGCCTGGCTCGGTTGGTAGTCTCGCTGGCCAGTTGCGTGGCTATGAACAGATCCGCTCCTTCTACACCTCCCAGACCCTGTTCACCCTCGTCGATCTGCCATTGGGCCTGCTGTTCGTTCTGGTGATCGCCTTCATCGCCAGCCCCTGGATGGCGGCGGTACCGACGCTCTTCGGCTTGGCCGCCATTGCCATCGGTTACCTCTCCAATCGCAAGGTCGTACGTTTGGCAGACAAGAGCGCTGCAGCTTCCAATCTCAAAACGGGGCTGCTGGTGGAGACGGTCGAGGGTGTCGAGACCATCAAGTCCGGTTCCGGTGGCTGGAAATTTCTTTCACGCTGGATCGACGTCAGCGCCGAATCGATCCGTAGCGACATGGCCATGCGCGCCATCGGCGATCACGCCGGCTACATCGCGGCCACGTTGCAGCAGCTGAGCTATTCGACCACCGTCATTGTTGGCTCTTTCCTTGTCATCAATGGTCAGATCACGATGGGCGCGCTGATTGCCTGCTCCATCCTTGGTGGTCGCATCCTGGCACCGGTCGCCATGATCCCGGGCCTGATGGTGCAGCGCGCGCACACCAAGGCGACTCTGGCTGGCCTCGAAAAAATCTACGCCCTCCAGACCGATCAGGGCGACGAAAGGCAATTGACGCCAGATAGCCTGCGCGGCGAGTTCCGCGTAGAGGATGCCAAGTTCACATACGCTGGCAGCCTGCTCAACGCCATGACCATAGACCAGCTCTCCATCAAGGCTGGCGAACGTATCGCCATCCTGGGGCCGATCGGGGCCGGCAAGTCGACCATCCTACGCCTGCTGTCGGGTCTGTATCGCCCGCAGCAGGGTCGCATCCTGGTTGACGGTCTTGACATCGCTAACATCAATCGTCTGACCTTGAACCAGCACATCGGCTACCTGCAGCAGGATCATCGCCTGTTTGTGGGTACGCTACGCGAAAACCTGCTCATCGGTCTGCCCGACCCAGGTGACGAGACATTACGTCGCGTGATGGAACGTACCGGCCTGCTGCGTCTTGTCGCGGCTCATCCCAAGGGGCTGGACCTGCCGATCCAGGAGGGGGGGCGTGGACTATCCGGTGGACAGCGTCAATTGGTGGCGTTCACCCGATTACTGCTGTGTCGGCCGGACATTTTCCTGCTAGACGAACCCACGGCGTCCATGGATGAAGACCTGGAGCGTCACTGCCTTGGCGTGCTCAATGAGGAGATCAACGGCGGCCGCACGCTCGTCGTGGTCACGCACAAGCCGGCATTCCTGCCGATGGTCGATCGTGTGATCGTGGTCGTCGGCAACCGCATCGTGCTTGATGGGCCGCGCGACGCCGTACTGGCGAGGCTGCGCGGCGAAGTACCAGCGGCATCACCCAATGTCATTGCGGGAGATGCGCAATGAGTCTGCACATGAAAAACTCCAACCCTCACCATTCGCTGGTTTCTGCGCGCTGGATGTTGCGCCTGTCCATGGCCAGCGTCGTTCTTCTGCTGATCTGGGCCGCGTTGAGTCACATCGATCAGGTGACCCGCGCTCAGGGCCAGGTGATCGCCGTCTCACGCACCCAGTCGGTCCAGGCGCCCGATGGCGGCCCGGTCAAGCAGATCCTGGTCAAGGAGGGCGAGGCAGTCAAGCAGGGGCAATTGCTGATGGTGCTGCAGCAGGATCGCATCCATACCTCGCTCAATGACAGTCGTGCCAAGGTGGCAGCACTGCGTATCAGCTTGGCTCGCCTGCGTGCCGAAGTCTACGGCCATCCCCTCAGCTTCGATACCGATCTGCTGGAATACAAGGAATACATTGCCAACCAGAAGGACCTCTACGTCAAGCGTAAGGCACTCATCGATCAGGACTTGCAGGCCCTGAACGACATGCTCGGCCTGGCCTCGCAGGAATTGGAAATGAACCGCACGCTGGAGCAGACTGGTGACGTGGGGCGTGCCGACGTGTTGCGTCTGCAGCGCAACGTCGCAGACATTCGCGCCCAGATCAACAACAAGCGCAACAAGTATTTCCAGGAAGCGCTGGTGGACATGACCAAGGTCCAGGAGGATCTCAATACACAGCGCGAACAGCTCGAAGACCGTACGCAGGTGCTTGAACACACCGAGCTCAAGGCACCGGCGGATGGTGTGGTCAAGAACATCAAGGTCACCACCATCGGCGGCGTGGTCCGTCCTGGTGACGTGGTGATGGAAATCCTCCCGGTCGACAACCTCATCGTCGAGGGCAAGGTATCAACCGCCGACTCAGCCTACGTCAAGGTCGGCCAGCAAGCCAACGTCAAGCTTGATGCTTACGACTACTCCATCTACGGCACCCTCAACGGTCACGTCGTCTAGCGCGCAGTTCAGCTTGGTCAGCAGCACGGGTGAAGTGGGTGGTGCATCGACGGCGACGCTGATAGTGGATACCCAGGCCCCGACGCTGGACTCCGACAAAGCGACCATTGGTGTGCAGACTGGCGGGAAGAAGCTGTTCAGCGTTCCCGAGATGATCGCTGGCGACCATATGTTCAACACCGAGTTTTACATCTGGCCTGCATCCGATATCGCAAGTATCACCATCAGGATGGGAGGCGCGCAGCTGGATCCGGCGCGTGACAAGCTGGTGCTCGATACGCCGATTTCCCTGAACAGCAACCTGGCCACCGTCAACGGCAAGGTGGTCGGTGGAATCGGCGGACTGAGCTATGGCTTTGACAGTGGCACCCGTACGCTGACTATCACCAAGAGCTCGGGCGCGACCTTGAACGATGTCGAGGCGCGTGCCATCCTCAAGGCCATCCTGTTGCAGAACAGCACGCCCAGCAGCGGCGACCGCACCGCGAACGTGATCCTCACGGACAAGGCGGGTAACACTAGTCAGACGAACCTGACTGTCACGGTAGATACGACAGTTCCGTCGTCTATCACCGCAGTCTTGCTACCCACCAAGCAGACCAGCTTCAGACAAATCGACATTCCTGATCTTCTGGGCAATGCCCCTAACAGGCACAACATGGAAGCGAAGGAGAAAATCGAGCTGAGCTTCATCTTGCCCAACGGCTTGGATGCGCCGACCTTCCTGGCATCGATTCGGGCCATTTCGCTCGACTGGGGAGGGATCAACATCACGGGCAATCCAAACACGACGTCGCCGGACTACTACAGCACCGTGTCGTTCAACGGCGTAGTCCCTGGCTACCCTATCCGCTTTTTTCATCAATCCGGTACCTCTGTCCGGGGCGGTGACATCCAAGTCTTGATGCCGAACGCTACCAGGCTGATGTTAGAGGGATTGGGCTCGTACTTGAACCCTAATATGGATCTCTACGTCCTGCAAGCTAACGAAAACCTGAGGGCCCGAGGGCCAGACCTTGATGTCGGCAATATCCGCCTGTTCTATCAGGTGACGACCAACATCGAAAGTTCGGCGCCGACGATCAACGTGACCTACGACGGCACGAAGGCCAGCGAGGGTGACGCCATCGCGCTCTACGAGGGCGAAAAGCTGTTGGTTCGCACAACGTTGGGCAGAGGCGACGTCGGCAGAGCCGGGATCACGTTAGGGCTGACCGTCGAGAACAACCTGTCGCCCGGCAAGCACGTGATCACGGCCAAGTTCATCGATCTGGCCGGCAATACGGTCAGCTCGAACGATGTGCCGGTCACGATTGCGGAGGGGCTGGCCGCGCCGGTGGTGAGCAATCTGCGGATCACCGGTGAATCTGGAGTTCCCCAGGCCCTCAATGACTCCCTGACCAAGTACGCAATGATCACTGAGCTACCGAGCACTTCCACCGGGAAAATCGCGCCGGAGCAGAATGTGATCTTCTCCGGCACGGTGGGCACGCCCGGAAGCAGCGGCGAAGAGTATGAGATTCAGGCCATCATGGGGAACAGGATCATGGCGTTCGGTAAGTTCAAGGCGGGTGATTTTTCGCTGAAGGCTCCTGCCAATATCCTCGAGCCGGGCCTTTACAAGGACGTGAGGTTCGTCGTCACCAATATTACGGACGGCGTCAACAATGGGCAGACGCTTTGGATCAAGAACCATACCGTGGCCTGGTACTGGATCCCGCAAAGCCTAAGGGATTTGACCGGTGGGGCCGGCGATGACGTCATTCCGCTGGGTGCCACCGAGAAGGGCCAGGGTACCAACATCCAGACAGGCGCCGGCAAGGACACCTTGATAGTCGGGGATTACCGTAATGCTACCGATAAGAGCAAGCTGGCCGCCACCATCACGGACTTCTACCTGGGCCAGGACAAGGTATCCATCTTCGGGCAGACGGTGACCAAGGCCAACCTCGACAGCTTCGTCAAGGCATCGTCGTTTGGAGGTCTTTCCACCAAGCTGGCGATCGATCTGGATGGCGCCGGTCCCGGCACGACCATCTACAACCTGTACCTGCAGAACGTGGCGTACAACCCCAACAGCATCGCGACCATCTTTGGAGTGTGAATGTAGCAAGTATCGATAACAGGCAACCTCGCCAGCGCATCGGATCGACCGGCGCGCTGGCCACACCACGGGACGGCCGCGACAGGGCAGCCGTCCACGGATTTCAATCAAGAACGTCAATCAAGACTTAGGAGAAAAAATGGCAGGCCATTCCACCGACGCAGATGATCAAAATTTCTGGCCCGGGTTCGTCGACTCGATGGTCAACATGGTCATGTACCTGCTCTTGCTGATCGCCATCCTCGCCATGGCGGTGATGTACTTCTCGATGAAGGCGCGCGACGAGGCCTACGAGAGCAAGACCGCCAAGATCGAGGCACAGGGCCAGGCTTCGGAGAAGCCGCATGCGGGTGACAAGGAAGAAAAACCGGTGGTGCCCAGCCCCGATGACCTGCATGCCCAGATCGAACGCTTGCGGCAGACACTCAACGAGAACGAAATCCGCTACAAGGCCGATGTCGCCGAACTGAAGGAAAAGCTGCGCGAGAGTGACATGCGCTTCAAGGCCAATGGCCTGTCCAAGGTCGAAAAGCCCAACCAGAAGGAACGTGGCAACAATCTCAAGTCCACCACCGAGGCCGACCTGGCCAAGGAAGGCGCCTCCGAGCGCATACTCGACGCCAGCGGTGCGGCGGGCAGCCTGGACAAGGGCGTGGAAGCGCTGGCCTTGCGTCCGAGCGTGCTGATCGTTCGTTTCCGCCCCGGTACCGTGGACCTGAACCCGCCGGAAGCCAAGCGCATGACCGATACCTTCCTCAGCCACTTCGACTGGAATGCACGTCCCGACCAGACCTTCGTCATCTCCTCCACCGCCGTGGAAGGCCTGTCGGAGTCCAACCGGATGGCCTTCTACCGGGTGGTCGCCGTGCGTAACCACCTGCTCTCCGTGGGTGTCCCGGCGGCCCGTATCCGCCAGCGCATCGAGCCGGTCCCGGCGGCGCGCCAGAGCGGCACAGAGGCGCTGGAAATCCGTATTCAGAAGGTTGAATGAGGATAGCCGATGTCAGATGCAGCAAGTTCCATCGAGGAAGCCCTGGTGGGCAAGACCACCTATACGATCGATGTGAGACAGGCCGGCACTGCGTTGCGCAAGATTCCGATCGAATCGATCAAGGATGTGCGCAGCCTCGGTATCGACCTGCTGCTGGTGCTGCGTGGCGGTGGCCAGATCCTGTTGCGGGAGGGGGCGCTGGATGCACTGGTGAACCCCAATCGCCGCATCGAATTCAGTGATGGGGTGTTGACCTTGCAGCAGATTTTCATGCAGAGCGAACACTTCGACTTTTTCAATTCGGGGTCCAGCATCGACGGCCACCTGCACTTCGTCGATGCCCACAACATGCATGCGCCCGATGCGGTGCATGCAATGTTCTACCCTTTCGGAGGATAAGAAGATGAAGCGAGAGATCGATATCGCACCCACCAAGTCCGTGACCGAAACCAAGGAAGCCATCGGTGAACGGCTCAAGGCGATCCGGTTGACCAGCGGCCTGAACCAGCGCGACTTCGCCGGTCGCCTGGGGACGTCCGGTGCGTATATCAGTTGTGTGGAGCTGGGACACAGCATGCCGGGTGGGCGCTTCCTGCGCACTTTGCATCGTGAGTTCGACGTCAACATCAACTGGCTGCTCAGTGGCATGGAGGCAGAATTGCCGCCGCGCCACGGCTTTCACGTCAAGGCACTCATCCGGGACTATGTACGCGCCACAGAACGCGGCAAGTCGCTGGTGATGATGGTGGCGAGTTTTCTGGTCGTCAAGCGCGGCTGAAGTTAATGCCTGTGGTCCTGCCGGCGGCGTTGCCAGGCGGACCCGGCAAGGGATACAGGCAGCGCGCATGGCCTGCCCGTATTGAGGAGAGGACATGTTCAGTGAAGAAATCGGCGGTCGCATCAAGGAGATCCGGCTCGCCAACGGCCTGAGCCAGCGTGAGCTGGGTCAGCGCCTCAATACATCCACCGGACACATCAGCTGGCTGGAAGCCGGCAAGGCCATGCCCGGTGGCGAGTTGTTATTGCAGTTGCATCGTGAACTGGCGGTGGACCTCAACTGGCTGCTGACCGGCAGCGAGCCCGAGGTACTACCGCAGGAGGGAGACAAGGACGTACGGCTGCTGGTCGATCACTACTGCCGTTCGGACCTCCAGGGGCGGGAAATCATCCGCATCCTAGCAGGTTATGCGGGGCGGGACTGCGGCTGAAGCGTGCGACCAGCCCCGCCGGGCGCGGTGGCGCTCAGCCACCTGCGCCCGGGGCCGCGGTCGTTGCCGTAGCCGCTGCGCTTGTGGCGGCTGCGCGCAACTGCACATCGCGGTTCAATCGCCACACCAGCAAGGAGGCCAGCAAGGTCGTGCCGACGATCACGAAACCGACCACATCGAAGTGGCGCAACTGTCCCTCAGGACCGAGCGTGACGATATGCCCGGCCACCACCGAGGCCAGACCGCCGGAGAGTTGCTGGATCGAAGCACTCACCGCATTGAACGAACCCCGCTGGGTGGGCGAAGGGATGGACGAGACCAGCGCCTGGAACGGAATCATGCGCGAGAAGATCCCCAGGAACAGCACCGCGTTGATCAGCACGATCATCGGTACCGTCACCGGCCCCAGGTGGGTATAGATCAACACCATGATGATGGACAGCACCGCCCCGAAACAGAACACGCGGAACTTGCCGACCTTGTCGGCGGCGCGCCCGATCAGCGGACCAAATGCGATGGTGCACAGGCCGGTGACCAGATAGACCGTCGGCAGGTGGTGCAGATCGATGCCCAGATTGCCGACCAGATAGGCACTGCTGAAGGGCATGAGCATGAAGCCACCTGTCATCAGCAAGGCCGTCGTGCCGAAGGCAATCAGGTAGCGCGGCTCGGTAATGGTGTGATACAGGTGCATCCATGCGCTGTGCTCCTGCTTGAGCTTCAGGTGACCGTCCACCGGTTGCATCTTCATGCTCACCACCAATCCCCCGATGGCGCCCAGCGCCGCCATGGCCAGGAAGGGGACATGCCAGTTCCAGGTATTGGACAGGTACAGCCCGATCGGGATGCCCAACACCTGGCTGGCCGCAAACGAGGTCTGGATGATCCCCATGACACGCCCGCGCAGATGCGGGGCGAACAGATCGGTGGCAATCGCCAGCGTGATGGAGCCGATCACACCGCCGAAGAGGCCCGTCACGATGCGGGCCAGCAGCAGGCTCTCGAAGCTTTGCGCCAGGCCGCACCAGACTGTGCCGAGCACGAAGCCACCATAGAAGAACAGCAGCAGCCGCTTGCGGTCGAAGCGATCCGCAAAGCCTGCCGTGAACAGGCCCGAGGCCCCGGCGCTGAAGGCATAGGCTGACACCACCAGGCCGAACTGCTGCGGCGTGATCTGCATGGCCGGCATGATCACCGCGCCCAGCGGCGACATCAGCATGAAGTCCAGGATGACGGCAAATTGCAGGAAGGCCAGCAGGCCGGTCACGGTCTTCTGGTAGCGGGTGAAGCCCGTCGGGCTGGACGGAGTCGGTGGCGTGGAGGGCGTAGGTGGCGTAGGTGGGCGGGCAGGGCGGTTGGCTTGGGGCTGACTCAAAAGGGGCTCCTTGGCGTATCGGTAGGGCAGTTCTGCCGTGTCTTCGCGTCCTGGCCGGCGTGAACGTGGCCTCACGCTGTGTCGTCGCTGACGGATGAGCGTGCGCGATATTGTCCCGCCGTGTCATGAACGGCGCCCATGGCAGGGGTATTGGTCGTGAGGCAGGCTTGCAAGAGTAGGCGCAAGCGGGAGCTTAGGCAAGCCTGGACCGGCCTTCTCTGCAAAGTTCGCACGATTGGTCAGGCTTTCGTCACATTTCGTATGGAAAATGTGAAGATAAAAAAGCGGAGAGGCCCGTCCTGCGGGCCTCTCCGTCCTTTTGTGCTTACAACACCGGTTAACCCTGGCTCAGGGGCCGATTTCCATCACCTCATTGCTTGAGCAGGCTGCATTTGGATTCCGCCACGGTGGTGAAGGCCTGCTCGCCCGGGATGGTCTCCAGCAGTTTCAGGTAATCCCAGGGCTTCTTCGATTCGGCCGGCGACTTCACCTGGTACAGGTACATGTCATGGATGTTGCGGCCGTCGGCGCGGATGTAGCCCTTGTTGTAGAAGTCATCGATGCGGGTCTTCTTCAACTGTGCCATCACTTTGGTCGAGTCATCGGTGCCAATCGCTTCCACCGCCTTCAGGTAGGTCATGGTGGCTGAATAGGCGGCAGCCTGGTGGGTGCTGGGCATCTTCTTCATCTTCTGGAAGAAGCGCTCGGAGAACTTGCGCGAGGGCTCGTCCTTGTCCCAGTACCAGCTGTCGGTCATCATCAGGCCCTCGGCGTTGGCCAGGCCCAGGGCGTGGATGTCATTGATCACCATCAGCAGGCCGACCAGCTTCATGGTCTTGGTGACGCCGAATTCCTTGGCAGCCTTGATCGAATTGACGGTGTCCTCGCCGGCATTGGCCAAGCCCAGGATCTGCGCCTTGGAGGCCTGGGCCTGCAGCAGGAAGGACGACAGGTCCGAGGATTGCGGCGGATGCTTGATCGAGCCCACCACCGTGCCGCCACTGGCCTTGACCACGGCACTGGTGTCGTTGGCCAGCGAATGGCCGAAGGCATAGTCGGCCACCAGGAAGAACCAGGACTTGCCGCCCTGCTTTATCACCGCGCTGGCCGTGCCCTTGGCCAGGGCCACGGTGTCGTATTCGTAATGCACGGTATAGGGCGTGCATTCCTCATTGGTCAGGCGCGCGGTGCCGGCCCCGATGTTGATGTAGACCCGCTTCTTCTCGGCCATCACCTTGTTCATGGACAGGGCCGTGGCCGAGTTCACGCCGCCGATCAGCATGTCCAGGCCGCGCTCGTCGGCCCATTCGCGGGCGCGGGTGGCGGCGATGTCGGCCTTGTTCTGGTGGTCTGCGGAGATCACTTCAATGGGTTTGCCCAGCACCTTGCCGCCGTAGTCGGCCACCGCCATGCGGATTGCCTCCAGGCCGCCCAGGCCGTCGGTATCGGCATAGGGGCCGGACATGTCGGTGATGAAGCCGATGCGCACGGCGTCATTGGATACCTGTGCCGCCGCCGGGCCAGCCAGGCCAAAGGCGCCGGCAACGGCGCAGGTCGCGGCCAGCAGGCGCAGCTTGGTCGATGTAGTCATGCTTTGTCTCCTCGTTTTTATCGGCCGCCTGGTGGCGGCTCGTGGTTCGTGATTACCTTGCTGCCCTTCAGCCCTGGCGACGTTGCGCCAGCAACTGGCGGGCATAGTCCACCCGCACGTCATGGCTGGCGACCATCTGCTGCACCAGCCAGTCCATTTCCGCCGGTTCGGCACCGGCCGCCAGTGCGATGTTGCGGGCATGCAGCGCCATGTGGCCGCGCTGTATGCCTTCGGTGGCCAGCGCGCGCAGGGCCGCCATGTTCTGCGCCAAGCCCACGGCCACGGCGACTTCGGCCAGTTCCTGGGCGCTTTGCACGCGCAGGATCTTCAGCGCCGCCCGCGCCGCCGGATGGGTCTTGGTGGCCCCCCCCACCAGGCCCACCGGCATGGGGATTTCCAGCGTGCCCACCAGGTCGCCGTCGGCAGCGATTTCCCAATGGGTCAGCGAAGTGTAGCGACCCTGGCGGCAGGCATAGGCATGGGCACCGGCTTCCACCGCCCGCCAGTCGTTGCCGGTGGCCACGATCACCGGGTCGATGCCGTTCATGATGCCCTTGTTGTGGGTGGCCGCCCGGTAAGGATCGACGGCGGCGAATTCATAGGCATCGACGATGCCGTTGATGACTTCCTCGCCACTGTATTGGTCGGTGGCCAGCACCTTGGCCGACACTTTCACCCGCGCCCGCGCCAGGCGCAGGTCAGCCAGGTTGGAGAGGATGCGCAGCCGCACCCGGCCACCGGTGATCTGCTCGATGTGGCCGGCCACTGCCTCGGCCATGGTATTGACGGTATTGGCGCCCATGGCGTCGCGCACATCCACGATCAGGTGGGTTACCACCATGGCGCCGCGGCGGGTATCCGGGAAGACATGCACCTCGATGTCACGGCAACCGCCCCCCAGCTGGTTGAGCAACTGGTCGCGGCTGTTGGCGATGTCGATGATGGCCTGGCGTTCCTTGAGGATGGCCAGCCGCGCTCCATGCGGATCGCCCACGCCGATCAGCTGGATCTGCGCCCGCATCAGTGGCGTGCTGCTGGAGGTCTGGAAGCCGCCACAGGCGCGTACCAGTTTGGCCATGAAGGAGGCGGCGGCCACCACCGACGGTTCTTCCACGGCCATGGGCACCAGCACGTCGCGGCCGTTCAGCTGGAAGTAGCCGGCCACGCCCAGCGGCAGCTGGAAGGTGCCGACCACGTTTTCGATCATGCCGTTGGCAGTCGTCAGCGGCAGGCCGCCGGGCTGCCCCAGCAGGGCTTGCTCGGCTTCATCCAGGTGGGCCAGCCGGCTCACTTCAGCCAGGCGCTCGGCGGGAGCAAGGGAACGGAAGCCGGGCAGGCGGGAGTCCGGGGCCGCACCCGGGAGGGTGTCATTGCGCATGCGTTTGTCTCACTGGTTGTCGTTGGTATCGTCAGCCCGGGGCGAGGAAGCCTTGTCCGGGCAGCGCAGGCAGGATAGCAAGCGTGTACCATTGCGCATGGGTACAGTTGTGGCCAACAGCAAGTGAACTGTACCCAAGACAATCCCTTTGCATTGCAGCAAGAATCTTCATATTTCCCCACCCACGGGCCCGCCAGAGGCCTCGCCGGAGACCCATTGCCATGGCTGACGCACCCACCCTCACCAGCACGCTGGTCCAGTTGATCCGCCGCCAGATTGCCGAAGGCCTGCACCCACCCGGCAGCCGGCTACCGTCGATTCGCGAGATGGCGGCGCGGCACGGCTGCGCCAAGAACACCATCGTCAACGTCTTCGATGAACTGACGGCCCAGGGCGTGGTGGAGCCCAGGCGCGGTTCCGGTTTCTTCGTCTGCGTGACGCCGCCGCGCCCCAAGGAAGAAGAGGAGGGCAGCCTGAGCCGCGCCATGGACGTGGTCTGGCTCATGCGCGAACAGTTGAAGCACGACCCCGGCCATCTGCGCCTGGGCGACGGTTTTCCACCGGTGGAATGGCTGCACGATGTGCGGCTGGACAAGTTCCACCAGAAAGTGGTGCGCACCGGCATGGGTGCGCTGTTCGGCTATGGCAGCCGTTTCGGCTACCTGCCGTTGCGCCAGCATCTGGTACAGAAACTGGCCCAGCACGGCATCGATGCCGGCACAGGGCAGATCGTCCTGACCCACGGTGCCAACCAGGCGCTGGACATCGTGATCCGCAACTTCGTGCGCCCCGGTGACCGGGTGCTGGTCGACGAGCCGGGCTACTACATGCTCTATGGCAAGCTCAAGCTCTCGGGGGCGCGCATCGTCGGCATTCCGCGCCTGGCGGATGGGCCGGACGTGGATGCACTGGAGCGCGAACTGAAGCTGCCGGGCAAGCCGCCGCTGTTCTTCACGCAGTCGCTGGCGCACAATCCGACTGCCTCCGACACCTCGCCCCACAAGGCCCACAAGATCCTGCAACTGGCTGACCGCTACGATGCCCTGATCGTCGAGAACGATGCCTTCGCCGACTTCAAGCCGGCCACCGCGCCCCGTATCGCGACACTGGACCAGTTGCGCCGCACGCTCTATATCGGCAGCTTTTCCAAGTCGGTCTCGGCGGCCTTGCGGGTGGGCTTCATTGCCTGCCATCGTGACTTGGCCAGCGATCTGGCCGACATCAAGATGCTGGTCCACATGAGCAGTTCAGAATATTGCGAGCGGACCCTGGACGTGATCCTCTCCGACGGCCACTTCAGCCGCCACACTGCGCGTCTGCGCGATCGCCTGACCCAGGCCACCGAAGCCGCCTGCCACCAGTTGCAGCAACTGGGTGCGCAATTGTTCTGCGCGCCGCAGCAATCCATGTACCTGTGGGCGAGGTTTCCGGCATTCCCGGATGCCAGGCAGCTGGCCCAGGGCCTGATGGCGCGCCATATCGTGTTGGCGCCGGGCAGCATTTTCCATGTGGATCCAGAGCAGGATGTACCCTGGTCGCGTTTCAATGTCGGCTTGTTGTCCGATCCCCGTTTCGCGTCGGCGATGGCGGAAATAATGACGACTTCCGGCGCCATTCCCGGCGGTTGAGGCGTTTTTGATCCTCCTGGCCCGCCCGTGGGAAGTGAGGCCGCATTGTCCATGTGTTCTGCCCTTTGCTTTCTTGTCCAGCCTGATTCCCCGTGCCATAGTGCAAGGCAGCGGCAATCGGGGTTGCCGTGGTCAAAAGAATAATGAAAGCATGCTAACTAATGGGGGAGTACCTGTCAGGTGCTTCACTCGGGACGGATCTCAAATGAACATCTTAGGCAATATGAATATTGGCAAACGCCTTACGCTCGGCTTTGCCATCATCCTGGCTTTTTCCGTCGTGGTGGCGGGGATGAGCCTGTGGCGACTGGAGCAGGTCTCCTCTGCGACCCGTGAAATGATGAGCGATCCACTCAAGACCGAGCGGATCATGGGGGACTGGTACACCAATCTCTCGTCCGGCATTCGCCGCACGCTGGCCATTGCCAAGAGCAGCGACCCGTCGTTGGGACCCTATTTCGCCGCCGAGGCGGCCGAATCGACCCGTAGTTCCACCGAATACCAGAAGGCGGTAGAGAAGCTGCTGGTGACCCCTCGCGAAAAGGAGCTGTTCCAGAAGATCGGCGAGCAACGCAAGATCTACCTGTCCTCGCGCGACCAGATCGTCAAGCTCAAGGCCGAGGGCAAGGTGGATGAGGCCATGCAGTTGCTGGACAAGACCTTCGTGCCGGCCGCTGCCCTGTACCAGCAATTGATGCGCGACATGGTCGATCTGCAGCGCAAGGATATCGATGACACCGCCAAGGAAATCGACGATATCGCCGCCCAGAGCCGGGTACTGATCCTGGTGCTGGAAGGCCTGATCCTGTTGCTGGGCATCGTACTGGCACGCTACCTGACGCTGGGCATCACCAAGCCGCTGCATACGGCCGTGACCGTCTCGCGCAAGGTGGCCGAAGGCGACCTCTCGGCCCAGGTTCAGGTCAGTACGCGTGACGAAACCGGCCAGTTGCTGCAATCCCTGCGGGACATGAACGACAGCCTGCGCGGCATCGTCACCAACGTACGCACCGGTACCGACACCATCAGCACCGCCTCTTCCGAGATCGCTGCCGGCAACCTGGACCTGTCCTCGCGCACCGAACAGCAGGCCAGTTCGCTCGAAGAAACCGCCTCGGCCATGGAAGAACTCATTTCCACCGTGCGCCAGAACGCCGACAACGCCCGCCAGGCCAGCCAGCTGGCGCATTCCGCCTCGGCCGTGGCCGAGCAGGGCGGGGGCGTGGTCAACCAGGTGGTCGACACCATGGGCGCCATCAACGCCTCCTCGCGCAAGATCGTGGAAATCATCAGCGTGATCGACGGCATCGCCTTCCAGACCAACATCCTGGCCTTGAACGCGGCCGTGGAAGCGGCGCGTGCGGGTGAACAGGGACGGGGCTTTGCGGTGGTGGCCTCGGAAGTGCGTTCCCTGGCCCAGCGTTCGGCCTCGGCCGCCAAGGAAATCAAGGAACTGATCAACGACTCGGTGGAGAAGGTCGATGACGGCAGCCGTCTGGTTGAACAGGCCGGCAATACCATGCAGGAAGTGGTCAGCAGCGTGCGCCGCGTGACCGATATCGTGGCCGAGATCAGCGCCGCCAGCGCCGAGCAGACCAGCGGCATCGAGCAGATCAACCTGGCCATCACCCAGATGGATCAGGTCACCCAACAGAACGCCGCGCTGGTGGAAGAAGCGGCCGCCGCCGCTGCGTCGATGCAGAACCAGGCCGGTCAGCTGATGCAGATGGTCAGCGTGTTCCGCCTCAGCGAGGGCGAACCGGTGGTGCGACGCGAGATCGACGTCACGCCGACCGGGCCTACGTTGCCGGGTTGAATCGCACTTCGAAGACGGCCCCGCGTGGGCCGTTGCCTGCCGTGGTTTGCTATCGAAACGCCTCGGCGATCATGGAGCAAATGGGGAAAATGAAGAATCTCATGGAGGCGAAACCTAGTGCGTACCCAAGCGCTTGCGACAAGTAACGACGAGGGTAGGACGAATCAATGATCATGTGGTAGCGCGCAATCTCTTGGAAAAGGCATGCCACCACAAATGGTCCAAGAAACAAGCTGATAGTGAGAAATTTGGTGGACGAAATAGATAGCTGTTCCACTAGTAAGAGTGTGAAACCGGAGGTAATGCAGCCTCCGATAAACGATACAAGACATCTTGTGATGAAGTGTTCTGCATTGTTTAGCCACATGAGCTGACGTGGCCACGCGAATGCGCGCGTAAAGACAAGGCATGCGACTTCAACAATCGATCGAAGAAAATGAAGGAATAGTTCTTCCATGTGGTTCTAATGCGGATAAGAGAGGCCACCATCGAGATTTTTCTGAGCCATTCATTGATCAGGCTGGCGGGTAACAGGCTCAGATCAACATCAAATCACCCACCCACCGCCCCATTTCCCAAAACAGCGCCGCCGCGCCCGCGACTGCAAGATAGGGGCCGAAGGCGATGGCCTGTTCACGGCCGTTGTCGCACAGGCGCATCTGCCACAACCCGACCACCGCCGCACCGGTCGACGCCAGCACGATGATCGGCAGCAGCGGTGCCCAGCCCAGCCAGGCACCAAGTGCGGCGAGCAGTTTGAAGTCGCCGTAGCCCATGCCGTCCTTCCCGGTGAAGAGGCGGAAGATCCAGAAAATACTCCACAGCGCCGCATACCCGGCGATCGCACCCCAGACGGCCTCTCGCAGGGGGACGAAGGTTGCAAGCGAATTGAGTAGGAGACCCAACCAGAGCAGCGGCAAGGTAAGGCAATCGGGCAAGATCTGGTGATCGAGGTCGATGAAGAAGAGGGCGGTCAGCGTCCACAGCAGCAGTAATGCACCCGCCAGTTGTAGTGTCGGGCCAAAGTGCCAGGCGGCGCCGGCAGCGAGCAGGGCGCTGCCCAATTCGATCAAGGGATAGCGCAGCGGAATGCGGGCCTGGCAGCCGGCACAGCGGCCGCGCAGGAACAGGTAACTCAGGACTGGAATGTTTTCGACGGGGCGTACCCGGCGCTTGCAGGCTGGGCAATGCGAGCGGGGCGTGGCCAGTGTCAGTGGCGCTACTGGTGTCGCCAGCGTCACTGGTGTCGAGGGCAGCTGTCCTGCGCCCAATGATTCCTGCTCGTGTGGGTAAGCGTAGGCCGCTTCCAGCATTAATGGCAGGCGATAGATCAGTACATTCAGAAAGCTGCCAATGAAGAGTCCGCCCAGCGCCGCAGCGCTGATGACGAACCTGGTGTCGGCGAAAAGCGCGTGGGCCAATCCAAACATGCGTGTTCCTTGAGGGGAGGGGAGAAGCGGTGCCGACGCACCGCTGACTACCTGGCTTCTCTGAGCAGATGGCGCAGGCGGGCGATGACCTGGGTGGCGTAGCGGGCGCGCTTGTCCGGGCTGACTGCGTTGTAGGCGCCGAGGGCTTCCCAGCTCACACCCATGCGCTGGAAATTGGAACCGAGTATCCAGGCGCCGACATGGATGTTGGTACAAGCATCAAGCAGGTCAGATTCATTGATGCGGTAGCGCGCAAGAAATCCCAGCCAGCTGGAATTGATCTGCATGATGCCGATGTCGCGCGTGCCATTGCGGTTGCGGTTCAGCGCTTTGGGGTTCATGCCCGACTCTTGCTGGGCAATGGCCTGCAAAATCAGCGGAGATACGCCGTAGCGCGTCCCCGCTTGTTCGAAGCACAGGTTGGACGGCCGCACCGGCGTGCCGTACAAGGCGCTCGCCAGTGTAGCGCCCAGTATCAGGGCTTTATAGGGGCGGTACATTCAGCGTTCATCCGGTGTGGAAGGTCTGGCCTTGACTAGCGGTGCGGCACTGAGGAAGAACACCGGCGCTCCCAGTACCATCGACAGCATGATGGCGCCGGGGTAGCTCAGTACCCGGAAGTGACCGAGCCCAAAGGCCAGCAACAAGGTCGCCACGCAGAGCAGAGGTAGCACGGCAGAGCGCTTCCGGCCGGAGGGAGCGACCGGTACGTGACCCCTGCGTGCACGCCGCAGGCGGAAGTACAGGTAGCCCAGCAAGAACGGGACGCCATAGGCTAGGAGCAGGAACAGCAGGATCAACATCATTTTGGCAGCGTGCATCGCTTATTCCGTGATCAAGTAGGTCCGTACGCGAATTTTCTTGAACATGATGAGCTGGTAGTAGTGGATTGCACCATAGTTGGTGCCACCTTTGTTATAGAAGTTAAATTCGAGGTATCCACTATCGAAGAAGATCTTTCGTCTGTCCGGGCCACTGGGATCCTTCGGGTTTCCGACCCTTCCATCATCATCGAGATAGCAATTTTCACAGGTGCCGGCCGGCCTTCTAAACTTCGGTGCGGTCCATTCCGACGTGTTTATGGGAGTGTCGTTGAACTCGAACCGCACGCGGCTGTAGTTTTCATCCGGGTAGGTCCCCCCCGCATTTCTATTCGGGTGAAAATACAGCCCATTGTCGGGGCCGTGCGGCACTTGTATGTTTTCCCAGCGCTTGATGATGACGCCATCTTTCCAGTGATTCAGGGTGACCGGTCCCCGGATGGTCTGGCCCCAATACGATCCGGGGTTAATGTACCAGTCCTTCCAGCTAAAGTCGGCGGCCAGATATTCGTTGGTATCGATGGCCCATTCCGTGTATTTCTTGAAAGGCATCTTCCACTGTACGCCGCCGCTGCCATTGGCGGTACACCTCAGAATGCCCGACTCATCACCATTGCTGTTACTTGCCAAGGCATTGATCTGATCGGTGTTGCATCTGTCACCTTCTTTGGCGACTTCTGCCTTGGGGCGCGCATAGATGCTGGCCGACCACACCAAGCTGCTGCCGCTGCCCGCCTTGCAGACCAGCAGATTGGCCACGCCTTGCGCCGTGATTTCAGCAGCCATCATGCCCTTCGTGGTGCAGGACTGTCCCGATACCTGACTACCCATGGCTGCGGGTTGCCATTTATGTTCCCTGCAGATGGCCATCAGGCCGTTGGGCAGATAGGCGGCTGAACCGTCCGGGCTGCAACTATCCCCGGAATTGACTTGGCTCAGGCCATAGTTGTTGTTGGCGCTCTGCCAGCTGCCGGCGGCGCACATCATCAGGCGTCCAGTGGTGTCCTGTGCCAGCGCTAGATTCTGTGCGCATTTCGTACCCAACGTGACGAAGTCGCCATTCACCAATAGACGGGCGCCGTCGCTGGTAAGCTGGGTGCCGTTCTCGATGTTCAGATGGGCGGTGCTAACACCACCCTTGGCGTTCAACTGGCCTGCCACATCCAGCGACTTCTCCATCTTCACAGGGGCCTTGAAGGTGGCCTCACCATTGACCACCAGCGACTGGATATCGGTAGCACCCTGGACCACCATCTTGCCCAGCGCCGTCAGGGTACCAGTGACATCCAGCGTGCTGTTGAGTTTGGCGGAACCATTGGCCGTCAGGGTGCTGGTGGTTATGTGCTGCGCCTCTAATTCTTTGAGATTGGTGATGGAGTGATTGGCAAAATCCCAGTCCGCCGTCGGCTTGAGCGAGCCGTCGCGGCGGATCAGTTCCAGCGCGACGGCGGCTGCATAGCCATTGCGCCAGGCCAGGATGCCTGGTAGGCCCGTGGTGACGTTTTTCACCCGCTGCTGCACCGGATTGGGAACGCTCCAGGCACCGGCGTAGGCTTTCAGGTCGAACTTGGGATTGATGCTGCTGGTGGCGGCGTCACGATCGGGCAACCCCGAACTTGCACCTGCACCGTTGGACATGCGCAGCAGCGCCGACATGTCGGCATGCACCAGCGCATAGGGCTGTACGTTGAAGACCAGCGAATCCAGATTGATGTCGGTCCCAGCCGGCGTGCGTTTGATGACGATGCCGTAGACGTTGTCATTCTTTGTGGCCGCGCTGCCGGTGGCGCCGCCCGTGACCACCGTGGCATGCACCGGCAACAAGGGGGCGGCAGGAATCTCCCGGGCCACCAGGCCGAGGGTCTGCAGGTCGGTCAGCGTTGGCTGCAGGATGTTGGTGACCTGATGTGTCTTGCTCGCGCCGGCAGCATCTGTGTAGCTGGCCGCGAAATAGCATGATTTGTCAGGGCTGCCTGAGGCTGGATAGCTGACCTTGGCACAGCTGTCGGGGTAGGTGCTACGGTCGATGATGTGCGGATAGTACAGTGTCATGTACGCGCCTATGCCATTGTTGATGCGCGCATAGGCAGCGTTCTGCGCTTCCAGCACGGCGGTCTGGCGTTGCTGCGAAGCCCAGTCGGTGCCAACCGCGCCGGCTGTGCCCAGCATGGCCGTGGTCACCAGTGCCTGGCCTAGTGCGAAACCGCGTTGTCGGCGGTAGGGGTGGCGCCGTGGGTGCCGATGGGGGGCAAGGAGAAGACTGCACCGGGGGAAGCACAGCAGCTGCTGCGCGATGCGATGAAGTATGGAAGTCATCAGTTCCTCTGCGACGTTTGTTGGGTTTTCTTTTGCACGGCACTCTGCAGTTGTTGCGTGGTCGCCATGAAGCCCAGCAGCATGGAGGCCAGCGCGACACCGCAGAGCAGGAGCATCACGCTGTTGAGACGGGCAGACGATTTTTCGATGGAGGTGGCGATGCGGTCGATGGAGCCGGTGCCGATCTTGACGAAGGCTTCCACCGGATCGCGGCGTTCGGAGGCGTCCATGATGCGGTCTTCCAGGTCCTGGTTGAGCACGCCGGTGCCGAAGGCGGCACCGAAGTTTTCAGCGTTGGCAGAGCTGATGCCGCGCAGGATGCTGCGGACGTGCCAGCGCATCCATGGGGTCGAGTAGCGCACCGCCTGCTCCAGCGAAGAACGCAGGGAAATTCCCGAGCGCATCAGCGAGGCCAGCGAGACGATCAGCATGGCACCCGAATAGTCGCGGTAGACGCTATAAGGCAGGCGCTTATCGAACGGCCGTCGGCTTGGGCCGGCCCAGTGGGCCAACGAATACATGAAGGCGATGAAGAGGATGACATTGGTCCCGATCATCAGCAGCCCGTAATGCCGCACGCCGTTGGCAACGGCGGCCAGGGCCTTGCCCGAGGCTGGCCACTCGCTCACGGGCATGATCGATTCCAGCACCGGAATGGCGTAGAACGAAAAGCCCAGCAGGATGGCGTAGAACAGCGCGATCAGGAACAGCGGATACATCACCGCACCCTTGATGGCAGCCGTCATGCGCTCGGTCTTTTCCACCGTGCCGGAGAGGAAGCGCAGGCCCTCGGCCACGCTGGCGTCGCCAGCGGTCTGGGCGGCATCGAGCATCATCAGTTCCGAGGTGGGCGCCACGCCCTCCAGCGCCGTGGCCAGGGAGCCGTTGATGGCATTCCTGAGGATGTGGCGGTACAGCAGGGCCATGCCGCGGTCGCGCTTGCGGGCGCGCTTCTCATACTTCTTGAAGGTGGAGAACAGCGGCACCCGGTCTTCCAGCGACATGGCCAGGTCGAAGTAGAACTCGGCCCGGCGTGCGCGCAGCTGGCGCTTGGCCATGCTAAGTTGCAGGTGTTCGAATACGTTCATGACATTCTCTTGTGCACGATCTGGCGGAATCCTTTGGGATGACCAAAGGTGGTCTTGAAGTAATAGGGGTCGATCTGCCCCTGGGTCAGGCTGTAGAGGGCATGGCCCCAGGCGGCTTTGCCGCGCATGTCGGGGGCGTCGAAGGGAGCTGAGCGGGCGGCATGGTAGTGGTCACGCGCATCCAGATCGCGTCCGGCCAGCAAGAGCCGCAGCAGGTCGTTGTCGGGCGTGATCACCTCGGCCGCCACGCATACGCCGCGGGTACCGGCGTGCGACAGCTGGCTGTAATCCACGCCGGGGATGCGGCAATGGACGCAGCCGCTGTCGCTGGCGCACATCATCTGGTCGATGTCGAGACCGAACACGGTTTCGTAGGCGTTCAACTCCTCAGCCGGCAGGCGCTCCCTCGCGGGCAGCTTGCAATGCGGGCAGTTCCTGGGCAGCAGCGCCTGATAGACCAGGATGGACAGGAATTCCGGATTGCAGACGGCATGCCGGTCCAGTCCTACCATTTTGGAGGTCAGGCGCGAGACGATGCCTAGGGCCGAGGTGGCATGCACGGTGGTAAAGATCTTGTGGCCGGTTTCGATGGCGGCCTGGGCGATTTCGCCGGAGAGCGGATCGCGCACCTCGCCGAACATGCCGATATCGGGGTCCAGCCGCAGAAAGGCCCGCATGGCGTTGAGGAAAGGGTTTTCCGCGCCGATGGCATTGGTCCGCTGCACCGAGAGATGGGTCACGCCCGGCACGATGTACTCGACCGGGTCTTCGATGGAAATGATCTTGCGTTCGCCACCGGCCGCCAGCATCGAC
>Ga0160496_1000285_pt1 | contig 28009 bp, 21 predicted proteins | sample DIDPMG_2_FD_108231 | JGI IMG/M metagenome (GOLD analysis project Ga0160496, IMG submission 108231) | Enriched soil microbial communities from UW Madison campus, WI, USA - DID2937_E24_FP MG | ecosystem: Environmental > Terrestrial > Soil > Grasslands | place: USA: Madison, Wisconsin | collected...
CAGCGTGTTCCAGCGGCCCTTGGTGATGCCGATGGTGAACAGGATGAAGAACGAATACAGGCCGGTCTTCTCGACCACCACGCCGTGCTCGGTCAGGTACTTGGACACCAGCGCGGCCGGGATGCCGGTCTCGCCGAAGCTGCCCGACATGTCCAGGCCCGGGGTGATGATGGTGGCCTTGATCGGATCGAGCATGTTGAAGCCCGGCGCGAGGTCGCCGAAGCCGTGCCAGTGGTCGTTCGATTCGAGGATCCACTCGTCGCGGTTGCCGATGCCTTCGGCCACCAGGCGGTTCGGGCCCCAGACCTTGAACCACCAGTCGTTCTTGCCGTACTCGGATTCGACCTTGCGCATGGCGCGGCGGAAGTCGAGGGCTTCGCGGATGCTCTCCTCGACCAGCGCGGTGCCGCCCGGGGGTTCCATCATGGCCGCGGCCACGTCGCACGACGCGATGATCGCGTACTGCGGCGAGGTCGAGGTGTGCATCAGGTACGCCTCGTTGAAGACGTTGCGGTCGAGCTTGCGGGTCTCCGACTCCTGCACGATGATCTGCGAGGCCTGCGAGATGCCGGCCAGCAGCTTGTGCGTGGAGTGGGTCGCGAACACCATCGCATCCTTGCCGCGCGGCCGGTCCTGGCCGATGGCGTGCATGTCCTGGTAGTACTCGTGGAACGAGGCGTGCGGCAGCCAGGCTTCGTCGAAGTGCAGCGTGTCGACGTAGCTGCCCAGGCGCTCCTTGATCATCTCGACGTTGTAGATCACACCGTCGTAGGTGCTCTGCGTCAGCGTCAGGATGCGCGGGTTCTTGTTGACCGCCTCGCGCGCAAACGGATTGGCCTCGATCTTCTTGCGGATGTTTTCCGGATCGAACTCTTCCAGCGGGATCGGGCCGATGATGCCGAGGTGGTTGCGCGTCGGGCGCAGGAACACCGGGATCGCGCCGGTCATGGTGATCGCGTGCAGGATCGATTTGTGGCAGTTGCGGTCGACCACGACCACGTCGCCGGCCGCCACGTTGGCATGCCACACGACCTTGTTCGAGGTCGAGGTGCCGTTGGTGACGAAGTAGCAGTGGTCGGCGTGGAAGATGCGGGCGGCGTTGAGCTCCGACTCGGCCACCGGACCGGTGTGGTCGAGCAGCTGGCCGAGTTCGTCCACGGCGTTGCAGACGTCGGCGCGCAGCATGTTTTCACCGAAGAACTGGTGGAACATCTGGCCCACCGGGCTCTTCAGGAACGCCACGCCGCCGGAGTGACCGGGGCAATGCCACGAATACGAACCGTCCTGGGCGTACTTCACCAGCTCGCGGAAGAACGGCGGCGGCAGGCTGTCGACGTAGCTGCGCGCCTCGCGGATGATGTGACGCGCCACGAACTCGGGCGTGTCCTCGAACATGTGGATGAAGCCGTGCAGCTCGCGCAGGATGTCGTTCGGAATGTGTTCCGACGTGCGCGTCTCGCCGTACAGATAGATCGGGATGTCGGCGTTGCGAAAGCGCAGTTCGCCGATGAACGAGCGCAGGTTCTTGATGGCCAGCGCCACGTCTTCGGGCGAGTCGACGTCGAACTCTTCGTCATCGATCGACAGGATGAACGCGCTGGCGCGGCTCTGTTGCTGGGCGAACGAGCTGAGGTCGCCGTAGCTGGTCACGCCGATGACCTCCACGCCCTCGGCCTCGATTGCCTGGGCCAGCGCGCGGATACCCAACCCCGAGGCGTTCTCGGAGCGGTAGTCTTCGTCGATGATGAAAATGGGGAAGCGGAATTTCATGCGGGCGCTCCTGGCGGGCAAGGCAAAACGGACGCGAGTGTACAGCGAGTCGCAGACCGTCTGGTGACAGCTTGGCCCGCGGGACGGACCGCGACTCGCGCGAGAATTGTAGGACGGATTGGCGAACGCCTCCCGGACCGGCCGGCAGGGCGGTCAGGCGAGGCGGACAAGGGAATGGCGGTCGGCCCGGTCAGGGTCAACGGATCGTCTCGGCCCGGCCGGCGGCCAGGGCGGCTTCGAAGCGCTGCAGCGCGGCGCTGACGGGTTCGGCGTGGGCGCCGGTGAGATAGCGTTCGACCCGCGAAATGCCGCACAGACAGACCTCGGCCTCCTCGGGCCCGGCGACGAACACGACCGGGTCGTCGTTGTCGCAGACTTCGTAGAGGCCGCCATGGGCGCGGCGCAGGGTTTCGTAGAGGTAGGCCGCAGCGCCGACGCGCTGCATGGGGGTGAGTGCCAGGTCGCCGGCGCGCACGCGCGCCAACGCCTCGTCCAGGGCCGCCATGCTGGCGGGGGTGTAATCGAGGCGGCCATGGCTGGCCGCGACCGCGCGGAAGTCTTCGGCGGCCGCGCTGACGCGCTCCACGAATTCTTCCTGCACTTCCTGGTCTACCTGCGGGGTCGAGGTCTTGAGAAAACCGAACATCGCTGGCTCCTGCGCTGGCATCCGCGCGTGACGACAAGTGCATTATATTGGGGCCAGGGGGCTGCGCGAGCCCGAACTTCCTTCCGGAGCACCTGTGAATCCATCGAGCGTACGTCAATTATCGGAGGCAGATGCTGCAGAGTATGCCGAGCTGCGGCTCGCGGCCCTGCGGGACGCGCCCACCGCGTTCGGATCCAGTTACGAAGAGGAGCGGCTCGTCACGCCGGCCACCTGGCGCAGCCGGATCGCCGGCGGGCTGCAACAGGCCACGTTTGGCGGGTACGTCGACGGGGGGCTGGCCGGCCTGTGCACCGTGGTGCGCGAACAGAAACTGAAACAACGCCACAAAGCGTATCTGTACAGCGTTTACGTTGCACCCGAGCAACGGGGACGGGGTCTGGCGCGGCAGCTGATCGAGGCCGCCATCGCCTACGCGCGCTCGCTCGAGGGCGTGCGCCAGCTGCTCCTGACCGTCACCGACGGCAATCTGCAGGCGCAGAAGCTCTACGCCGGCCTGGGCTTCATGACCTACGGCCGCGAGCCCGACTCGCTGATCGTGGACGGCCGCCCCTACGCCGAGATCCTGATGTGCAAATCGCTGGTCAGCTACTGAAGGAGGCGCCATGCGCCTGCTGGTCAATATCGACGTGCCCGCGCTCGCGCCGGGCATCGCCTTCTATACCGAGGGCCTGGGCCTGAGGCTGGTGCGCACGCTGGGCGGCCGGGTGGCCGAGCTGGACGGCGCGGGCGCCCCCGTCTACCTGCTCGAGAAGCCGGCCGGCTCGCGCCCCGCGCCGGCGGCGGCGGCGGCGCGCGACTACGGCCGCCACTGGACCCCGGTGCACCTGGACTTCGTGGTCGATGACGTGGACGCCGCGGTGGCCCGCGCGGTGGCCGCGGGCGCCGCGCTCGAGGGCGCGCCCGCCGACCATGCCTGGGGCCGCATCGCCCACCTCGCCGATCCGTTCGGCAACGGGCTCTGCCTGATGCGCTTCACGCAGGCCGGCTACGACGCCGTGGCCGATCCGGCCTGAAACGCGCGCGCGCAAACACGACGGCCCGCCCCTTGCGGGACGGGCCGTGGCCGAGCACCGGCTGCAGACGGGCGGATCAGGTGCGCGGCAGCGTGACGCCGCGCTGGCCCTGGTACTTGCCGCCGCGATCGGCGTACGAGGTTTCGCAGATCTCGTCGCTTTCGAGGAACAGCATCTGCGCGCAGCCTTCGCCGGCGTAGATCTTGGCCGGCAGCGGCGTGGTGTTGGAGAACTCCAGCGTGACGTGGCCTTCCCATTCGGGCTCGAGCGGCGTCACGTTGACGATGATGCCGCAGCGCGCGTAGGTGCTCTTGCCCAGGCAGATCGTGAGCACGCTGCGCGGGATGCGGAAGAACTCGACGGTGCGGGCCAGCGCGAACGAATTCGGCGGGATGATGCAGACGTCGCCCTTGAAGTCGACGAACGAACCCTCGTCGAAGTTCTTCGGATCGACGATGGTCGAGTTGATGTTGGTGAAGATCTTGAATTCGTCGGCGCAGCGCACGTCGTAGCCGTAGCTGCTGGTGCCGTAGCTGACGATGCGCTCGCCACCGGCGGTACGGACCTGGCCGGCCTCGTAGGGTTCGATCATGCCGGCTTCGGCAGCGCGGCGGATCCAGCGATCGCTTTTGATACTCATAGGGGTGCCTTTGGAACAATGCCGCCTATTTTATCGCGAGCCGGGGCGCGCGGCGGTGCGACTCATTTCGGGGTCGGATAGCGGGGCCGCCCGCGGCGGCCCCGGCCTCAGTCGTCGATCAGCCAGCGATACACCAGCGCGATGCCGTTGACCGTGCCGCCCTTCAGATCGAGCGACAGGCCGCGCGCGATGCGATAGCTGGCGCGGCCCACGGTTTCGCTGCCCGACAGCGCCTGCTCGATGCTCAGCGTGATGTCGTTGGAGAAGCGCTTGCTCGCCACCAGGAACTGGGTCGCGAGGTCGCTGTCGGAGTCGCGGTTGACTTGGCCGGCCACGGTGCGGTCGGGCAGGATGCTGCCCGAGCTGCCGATGGCGCCGGTGCGCACGCTCACGTCGTCCAGGCCGAACTGCTTGTAGAGCGGCTCGCCGCCGCCCAGCAGCGCCGTGCCGATCGACAGCAGCAGCGCGGTGTCGCCGCCGCCCGAGTCGGGGCCGCGGCCCAGCACCAGCCACGACAGCTTCTCCACGTCGCTCACGTCCGGATAGGAGACCAGGTCGATGCGCGGACGCTGGGCAGTGCCCGAGACGCGCACGCCGGCCTCGACCTGCTCGCCGGTGCGCAGGGCCTCGATGTCGAGCAGCGGATTGTCGAGCCGTCCCTGGAAGGTCAGCGTGCCGCGGCGCAGGCGCAGCTTCTGGCCGTAGGCCTCGATGCCGCCGCCGCGGGTGCGCAGCGCGCCCATGCCGGTCAGGCGCCCTTCCTGCAGCAGGATCTGGATGCTGCCCAGCAGGCCCGCGTCCAGCCCCATGCCGGTGATGTAGAAGCGCGGGCCCATGTCGAACTTGAGGTTCATGCCCACCTGCATCGGCGTGCCGCCGGCCGCCTTCTTGTCGCCGGCGCGCACCACCTTCACGTCATCGTCGAGCGAAGGCACGCCCTGCAGGATCTCCAGGCTGACCCAGCCGGCGTCGGCCGTCAGGTCGCCGGTGATGTCCAGGCGCGGCAGCGCGGCGTTGATGTCGATGTTGCCCGACACCATGGCGTAGCGGTCGGACCGCTGCAACGCCGGGAAGCGGTGCAGCTGCACCCGCACGTTGCCGCGCGAGGCGCTCAGCGCCCACTCGCCGCGCGCCTCCACGAAGCCGCCCTTGGCATCCTTGTTGGTCGTGATCCATTCCTTGGTGCGCCATTCGGCCGGCATCACGCGCAGCACGGCCGGGAAACGCAGCGAGTCCAGGATCACGCGATCGTCCTGCAGCCGCGCCCGCAGCGTGCCGTCGAGCAGGCGCACGCCGTCGTCGATGCGCACCACGCGCAGCTTGTCGCCCGCGATGGTGCCGGTGGCGCTCCACTTGCCGGCCAGGGTGCCCTGGGCCTGCACATTGGCCTTGAGCGCGCCGCCCAGCTCCAGCGCGTCGCCCACGAACAGGCCCAGCCAGGCCAGGTCGGAGATGTCGGCGTTGACGTTGGCGCGGATCGGCTGGCGCGGGTCCAGCGCGAGCCCGCGCAACGTGGCATTGGCGGTGGCGTTCAGGCCGCCCATTTTTTCGGTCTGCAGGGCCAGGTTGGCGGCCAGACGGCTCGCCCCGCCCTCGCCCGGCGTGGCCGTGGCGTCGAGCACCAGCGTGCGCAGGCCGAGCGGGATGGGCGGATCGCCCGGCACCATCAGGTCGCCGTCGCGGCGCGCGATGCGCACCTTGCCGCCCAGGCTGCCGGCGAACTTCAGGTCCCAGCTGGCATCGAGCGCGATGCGACGCTGCGCCGCCGGCGAATCGGGATTGACGCGGCCGGCCTCGCGCTCGGCGCGCGCCACCGCTTCGGGGTCGAGCGCCATCAGCACCTGCCGCAGCATGCTGGTGCGCAGCACGAGATTGTCGGCGCCGCCCGCAGTCTGCCACTGGCCGGTCCGGCCCTGCGACGCCGCATGGCGGATCGACAGCGTCTGCGCATCGGGGAAGCGGGCGGTGAGCGTGGCCGCGCCGACGCGCCATTGCGGCGCGGGCGCCACCGCGTCCGGCACGTAGGCCAGGGCCACGGGCCCGGCGATCTCGGCGGAGAAGCCCGCGCTGGCGGCCTGCACGCGCGACACATTGCCGCGCCAGCCGGCCGTGCCGGGCTTGCCGGCCTCTTCGCCCCAGCCGCCCTCGAAACGCAGGCTGGCCTGCGCGGGCGCGCTGCCCAACACGCGGGGGCGCGGCGACGGCGGGGTGTAGGTGGCCTCGAGCGAGCCCTTGTGCGAGGCCATCGCGCCGTCGATCGCGAACTTCGCCGTGGCGCCGCCGGGCAGGCCGGGCCAGAACGCGTCCAGCCGCGGCGCCTGCACGTCGAGCTGCAGCTTGCCCGCCGCTTCGGTCAGCGCACCGTTGCCGCGGATGCGGTTGGGCCCCAGCTTCAGGTCGGTCTCGAAACGCGGGATGCTGGCACCGGCCGGCAGACCCGGCAGGCCCTGTCGCGCGGCCGCCTCGCCTTCGGCCGGGACGCGCGTGGCCCATTCGGCAGCGATCCGGCCCGACAGCGGCTGGCGGTTCCAGCGGCTGTCCTCGCCCAGCTTCAGCGAGAGCGTGGCCTGGCGCAGCACGGACAGATCCTGCAGTTCGGCGTCGAGCTCGGCCTCGGCGCTGAGCACCGCGGGCGGGATCAGGTCACCGAGCAGGCTGCCCAGGTCCAGCTTGCTGGCGTCCAGGCGCGCCTCCAGCCGATGGCGCGCGGGTGCGTCGGGCACCGGCGCCAGGCCCAGGCGGGCGGCGAGGCTGGAGCCGTCGTCGCGCTCGATGTCGAGGGTGGCGCGCTGCACCGGGAAGGCGGCCTGCGGCAGCAGATCGGCCAGCGCATGCACGCTGAGGCCGCTGCCCGTGCCGTCGAGCACCACGTTCAGGGCCTCGAGCGAGCCGCGCACCTCGAGCTTGAGGCCGACCGGGCACAGGCCGGTGGCGGCCATGCCGTCCAGACGCGCCAGCGTCGCTTCCATCAGCGCGGCGTCGCCGTCGAGCGCCGGCTGCATGAGGCGCTGCGCGCCGGCACCCGCCACCTCGTTGGCCGCCTGGCCGCCGGCAATGCGGCCGGCCTCGGTGCGCAGCGCGCGCGCCGAGGCCGCCCCGGGCAGCTTGGCGCCGAAGCACAGCGCCGAGTCGCGCGCGGGCGCGGAGCCGGTGAGATCGAGGCGGGCCACCGTCGGCCATGGCGCCGCCAGGCGGGCCACCTCGGCCTCGCCCTGCAAGGCCAGCTGCGCCTGCGGATGCCGGGCGCGCAGGCTGTCGATGCGCAGGCGCGCACCCGGCGCCTCGGCCGTACCGGCCTGCAGCGAGGCCACCAGATCGCCGAGCTCCAGCGGCAGCAGGTCGGTCACGCTGCCGTCGGCGGCGCGGCGCGTGAGCGCGAACGCGCCGAGCGCGACCCGATCGAGCGCCAGCGCCACCGGCAGGTCGAGATGATCGAAGGGCTCGCCGGGCGGCGTGTCGGGCTCGGGTTCGGCGGCGGGCGGCAGGCCCACCGCGATCCGGTCGGCGGAGAGCTCGCGCACGTGCAGGCGGCCGCGCGACAGATCGCTCCAGTCCACGTCGAGCCAGAGATTGGCGGCCTCGATGTCGGTGTCGGCCACGCTGACCTGCAGCCTGCCGACCCGCAGGCCCAGCAACACGCTGCCCTCGACTCGCTCGACCTGGCCGCCCAGGTACTGCACGGCCGAGGTCACGAGCAGGCGCGAGCCGGTCTGCGAACCGAGCAGCCAGAACACGCCGAGGGCCAGCAGCACGGCGCACATGGCCAGGCCCGGCAACCACCAGACCAGGATCTGTCGGAGTAGCGCGCGCAGAAACCTCAAAACGCGATCCCCAGCGAGAAGTGCAGGCGCAGGTCGCGTTCGCGCTGGCCATAGGCCACGTCGAGGAACAGCGGGCCGGCGGGCGTGCGCACCCGCGCGCCCACGCCGTAACCGAGCGCGATGTCCATCGACCCGAACGACTCGGCCGCGTCACCGGCATCTACGAAGAAGCCGATGCCCCAGCGGTCGTTCAGGTAGTGGTCGTACTCGAGGCTGGCCACCGCCAGGGTCGGCGCCCCGACGGTCGCGTCGTTCTGCTTCAGGCCGATGCTCTGGAATTTATAGCCGCGGATCGAGCGCGCGCCGCCGGTGCGAAAGCCGAAGTCGTCGGGCACGCGCGTGCGGGTGTTGGACCAGACCCGGCCGACCTCGCCGCGCAGCGTCAGCACGTCGCGCTCGCCCACCGGCCACCACTTCTGGCCGCGCAGGCGCAGCCGGGTGTAGGGGCTGCCGTCGTCGAGCGTCACGCCCACGCCGCCGCCCAGCGCGATCAGGTTGCCCTCGCGCGGATCGTATTTGTTGTCCACGTCGCGCCGCAGCCATTCGCCGGTCACGGTGGCCGTGGGCAGGTCGTAGGTGTCGCCGCCATCGATCTTGACGTGGTCGTGCGCCAGCAGCAGACCCCAGCGGGTCTCGTACTCGACGCGGCTGTCGCCCGCGCCCTTGCGCTCCTGGCTGCGCGTGAGACCGAGCGCGTAGCGCGTCACGTTCAGGCCCTGGATGTCGGAATGATCGAACAGCAGGCCGATGGAATCGCGCCGGCCGCGCGCATCCGGCGGCAGCGTGAAGTCGGCATAGGCGCGCTGGCGCAGGCGGTCCACGCCGAAGCCGGTTTCCATCGTGAGCGGATGGCCGAACACCACGTTCTGGCGATAGAGCGCCTCGAGACGCGCGCCGGCCTCGTCGTCCACGCCGATCGACACCGATGCCCGCTTGGGCGGCGCCTCGACCACGCGCACGTCGACCGGCAAGGTGACCTCGCCATCCGAATCGACCGGCTGGGCGCGCCGCACGCCGGGCGCGCCGGACACGTCGGGATCGCCGGCCGGCTGGGCCGCCGCCAGGCCGCTCGAGCCGGGCGCGCGCGCCTCCTTGCTCGGCGCGGTGGCCTGTGCCGGCGCCTCCGAGCGCTCGCCGTCGGGCTGGCGCAGCGTCACGAAGGCGCCGCGGAAGAACGCGGTCGACTGCAGCTCCTGCTGCCATTGATCGAGCTGGTCCTGGCTGTAGTCGGCGCCCTCGCTGTAGCGCACGTAGCGGCGGATCAGACGTTCCGGCACGCGCTCGAGACCCTCGGTCTGGAGCGCGCCGAGGCGCACGCGCGGGCCGCTGTCGATGGTGACGGTGAGATGGACCAGGCCGCTTTCCGCATCGACCTCGGCGCTGGAGCCGGTCATGCGCGCCAGCAGGAACTCGCGCGAGCCCACGGCGTCGAGCAGCGAGGACTTGGCACGGTTCCAGTCGGCGTTGATGAAGGGCTGGCCCTGCTTCAGCGACCAGCTGTCGCGCAGCTGCTGCACGCGCGCGGCGTATTCCGCGCGGGTGATGCGGCCGGTGAAGGCCAGGTCGACGTCGGCCACGCGAGCCTGCGGCCCGGCCTTGATGACGATGTCCCAGGTTTCGCCGCCCACGTCGGTGCCCGGCGTGAGCGTGACCTCGGGCGTGAAATAGCCCTGCGTGGCGAGCGCGGCCAGCGTGGCGTCGCGCGCGCGGCGCCGCAGCCGGTTGATTTCGCCGCCGTCCTGGTCTTCGGCCAGGCGCGCGATGGCGCCGACCGCCTGCGTGATGGCCTGCAGCGCGGCAGGCGGCACCCCGCCCGGATCGATGACGATTTCAGGCAACTCGGCATACGCCGTTTCCGCCACCAGAAGGCTTGCGAGCAATACCCCGCCCAGGAGCCTCCGCATGCCTCAGCTGGGCCGCTGCTGGACCACGACGGAGGGCATGCGGCCCGCCATGTCGCGCGGCAGCGCGGCGACTCCCGCTGCCAGTTTGATCGCGATGTCGCGATAGCGTTTTGCGGCTTCGCTGTCGGGCGCGGACACCACGGTGGGCGCGCCGGCGTCGGTGCTCTCGCGGATCGCGAGCTCGAGCGGCAGGCTGCCCAGCCAGGGCACCGTGTATTGCTCCGCCATGCGCTGGCCGCCGCCCTCGCCGAAGATGTGTTCGGCGTGGCCACAGTTCGAGCACACGTGGATGGCCATGTTTTCGACGATGCCCAGGATCGGCACCTCGACCTTCTGGAACATGCGCAGGCCCTTGCGCGCGTCGAGCAGCGCGATGTCCTGCGGCGTGGTCACGATCACCGCGCCCACCACCGGCACCTTCTGCGCCAGCGTGAGCGCCACGTCGCCGGTGCCCGGCGGCATGTCGACGATCAGATAGTCGAGGTCGCGCCAGTTGGTCTGGCGCAGCAGCTGCTCGAGCGCCTGCGTGACCATCGGGCCGCGCCAGATGGCGGGCGAATCGGCGTCGATCAGGAAGCCGATCGAGTTGGCCTGGATGCCATGGCCGACAAGCGGCTCCATGGATTTGTTGTCGAGGCTCTCCGGCTTGCCGCTGATGCCCAGCATGGTGGGCACGCTGGGGCCGTAGATGTCGGCATCGAGCACGCCCACCTGCGCGCCCTGCGCGGAGAGGGCCAGCGCCAGGTTGACGGCGGTGGTGCTCTTGCCCACGCCGCCCTTGCCCGAGGCGACGGCGATGATGTTGCGCACGTTGGGCAGCGGCTTCAGGCCGCGCTGCACCGCGTGCACGCCGGCGCGGCCGTCGATGGCGATGTCGGCGCGCACGCCGGCCGCCGCCAGGGCGGCCTGGGCCCGGGTGGCGAGGTCGCGGGCGGCATCCTGCGACGGATAGCCGAGCGCAAGGCGAACGCGGGCCGCATCGCCCTCGATCTGGATGTCACGATCTTTTACAGTTGCGCCGACGTCCACGCCGCTCGCGGCATCGGTCAGACCGCGCAGCGCGGCGCGGATTTGCTCTATCGTTATACTCATGACACTATGATTCCATAGGCAGTCAAGGCTGCCCTTAAGTCTGTTACCGCAAGGATAGCGGATCGGCGGGAACCTTTAGCTGTGATTTACATCCTATATACATGATCGACGCTCTCATCCGTTTCCTTCGCGCCATCCCCGTCATCCTGCTGGGTATCGTAGGCATGCTGATGGCATTGGTCTTCATGGCCTCGACCGCGGTCGCCCTGGGCATCCTCTACGTGGTGGCCAAGGTGCGCGGCAAGCCGTTCGGCGTGCGCTCCTACTGGAGCCAGCGCCAGGCAGGCCGTGCAGGCAGCCCCTTTGCCGGCGCCGCGCCGTTCCGCAATCCGCCGGCTGGCGACGTCATCGACGTCGAGGCCCGCGAAATCCGCTGATCCCCGCCCTCTCCTGCCCCGCCGGCGCGCTGCCCATGGCGCCGCGCTGATGCCAGGCCTCCCGACCAGGGACAGTCGCCATGCGCGCCTGTCCCTGATTGCGTCTGCGCCCCGGGCCGCGACGCCGCCTTGACGCCTCCGGGCGCCTCTGCGCGCGGGGCCGCGGCCGAATGGCCCTAAAATAGCCCGCTCATCCCGCCCTTCAACCGTCAGATACGTCATGTCACGCACGCTATTCGTCACCACTGCTTTGCCTTACGCCAACGGTTCGTTCCACATCGGCCACATCATGGAGTACATCCAGGCCGACATCTGGGTCCGTTCGATGCGAATGGCGGGGCACACGGTGCACTTCGTGGGCGCGGACGACGCGCACGGCGCCCCCATCATGTTGAAGGCCGAGAAGGAAGGCATCACGCCGCAGGAGCTGGTCGCGCGCTACGCCGGCGAGCGCCCGCGCTATCTCGATGGCTTCCACATCCGCTTCGATCACTGGCACAGCACCGACTCCGCCGAGAACGTCGCGCTGTCGCACGAAATCTATGGCGCGCTCAAGGCGCAGGGCCTGATCGAAACGCGCTCCATCGAGCAGTTCTACGATCCGGTCAAGGGCATGTTCCTGGCCGACCGCTACATCAAGGGCGAGTGCCCGCGCTGCCATGCCAAGGACCAATACGGCGACTCCTGCGAGGTCTGCGGCGCGGTCTACGCGCCCACCGAGCTGATCAATCCGTATTCGGCCCTGACCGGTGCCACCCCGGTGCTCAAGAGCTCCGACCACTTCTTCTTCAAGCTGTCGGATCCGCGCTGCGTGGAATTCCTGCAGCAATGGACCAACGGCAGCAACCGCCAGGGCCAGCGCCATCTGCAGGCCGAGGTGCAGGCCAAGACGCGCGAGTGGCTCGGCGGCGACGATGGCGAGGCCAAGCTGGGCGACTGGGACATCTCCCGTGACGCGCCCTACTTCGGCATCGAGATCCCCGATGCGCCGGGCAAGTACTTCTACGTCTGGCTCGACGCGCCGGTGGGCTACCTCGCCTCGCTGAAGTCGTACTGCGCCGTCAAGGGCCTGGACTTCGACGCGCTGCTCGACCCGGCCGGCAGCACCGAGCAGGTCCACTTCATCGGCAAGGACATCATCTATTTCCACGCCCTGTTCTGGCCCGCCATGCTCAAGTTCGCCGGCCGCAAGACGCCCGACGCGCTGAACGTGCACGGCTTCATCACGGTGAGCGGCGAAAAGATGTCCAAGAGCCGCGGCACCGGCATCTCGCCGCTGCGCTACCTCGAGGTCGGCATGGACGCCGAGTGGCTGCGCTACTACATCGCCGCCAAGCTCAACGCCCGCGTCGAAGACATGGACTTCAATCCGGAAGACTTCATCGCGCGCGTCAACAGCGACCTGGTGGGCAAGTACGTCAACATCGCCAGCCGCGCCGCCACGTTCATCACGCGCCACTTCGATGGCAAGCTGGGCTACCAGGGCGACACCGCCGCGCTGGCCGCCGAGTATGGCCGTGCCGCCGACGAGATCCGCGCCGCGCTCGAGGCGCGCGAATACAACCGCGCCATCCGCGAAATCATGGCGCACGCCGACCGCATCAACCAGGCGTTCGACGCCGCGCAGCCGTGGGTGCTCGCCAAGGGCCTGGCCGACGCGCCGCAGTCGCAGCGCGACCAGCTCCAGGACGTCTGCTCGCGCGCGCTGGCCGGCTTCAAGGCCCTGTCGGTGATGCTCGCGCCGGTGCTGCCCGCGCTGTCGAACCGCGTCGCCCGCGAGCTGTTCGGCGCCGCGCAAGACTTCGTCTGGGCCGATGCCGCCGAGCTGCCCGCCCAGGTCGCGCCGTTCAAGCACCTGATGCAGCGGGTCGAGCCCAAGATGCTCGACGACCTGTTCGAGCCGCCCGCGGCCCCGGTGGAAGCCGCCCCGCTGCCCGGTGGCGAGGCCCTGGCCGACACCATCACCATCGACGACTTCGCCAAGGTCGATCTGCGCATCGCCAAGATCGTCAATTGCGAGCACGTCGAAGGCTCGACCAAGCTGCTGCGCCTCACGCTCGACGTGGGCGAGGGCCGCCATCGCAACGTGTTCTCCGGCATCAAGTCGGCCTACAAGCCCGAAGACCTGATCGGCAAGCTCACGGTGATGGTCGCCAACCTGGCGCCGCGCAAGATGAAGTTCGGCGTCTCCGAGGGCATGGTGCTGGCCGCCAGCCACGCCGACGAGAAGACCGACGCGGGCATCTATGTGCTCGAGCCCTTCCCCGGCGCCCAGCCCGGCATGCGCGTGCGCTGATCCGGCTGGCAAGCACAAAAAACCCGCCTGGCGCGCCAGGCGGGTTTTTTATTGCCTGCGCGGATCAGGGCTGCTCGGGCGCCAGGGCGGGATCGAGCGAGATGCGCTCGTCGAACACGAAGCAGTTGCCCTCGTAGCCGGGGCCGCCCGTCTCTTCGAAGTACTTCAGGATGCCGCCCTCGAGCTGGTAGACGTGCTCGATGCCGATCTCGTTCATGTAGATGGCGGCCTTCTCGCAGCGGATGCCGCCGGTGCAGAAACTCACCACGGTCTTGCCTTCGAGCTCGGCGCGATGCGCCTGCACCGCATCGGGGAACTGCGTGAAGCGGTCGATGCGCCAGTCGATCGCATTGGCGAAGGTGCCGACGTCGACCTCGAATGCATTGCGCGTGTCCAGCATCACGACCGGACGGCCGGTGTCGTCGGCGCCCTGCGCCAGCCAGCGCGCCAGGGTCTGCGCATCGACGGCGGGCGCACGGCCCGCCTCGGGGCGGATCGTGGGATGGTTCATGCGGATGATCTCGCGCTTCACCTTCACCAGCATCTTGCCGAACGGCACGTCGGCCGATTCGCTGTACTTCACCTCGAGATCGGCAAAGCGCACATCGCGCCGCAGCTCGGCCAGGAAGGCCTCGATGGCCTCGCCCGCGCCGGCCAGGAACAGGTTGATGCCTTCCTCGGCCAGCAGGATGGTGCCCTTGAGCGCGAGCGCGGACGTGAGCGCGCGCAGCTGCGTGCGCAGGACATCGGGTTCGTCGATGGTGACGAACTTGTAGGCGGCGATATTGACGACGAGAGTCATGATGATGAGGCCCGCGCGCGGCGCGGGCAGAAAGAAGAACGGCGGCTGGCGATCAGGGCGTGACGACGCGCTGTTCGATCACCGCATCCAGCACCCAGCGCACGGCGGATGCGTCGGCCGGCGGATTGGGATCGCGCTGCTCGACCACGCGCAGCCGGTATTCGATGCCGGGCTGGAAATTGAACCCCACGATCTCCCCATACCACCGCTGCCAGGGCAAAGCGGGATTATCGCGCACCTGGTAGCACATGGCCTGGCCGGCGCCCGCGCTGCACGGCCCGCGCTGGCCCGCCACGTACACCAGCTTGGTCGGACCCTGCTGGCCGCCCGCGATCGGATCGTTCTGTCGCGCGAAGTCGAGCACGTCGCCGCTGGCCAGCACCAGGGTCAAACGGGCGGCGCGCGTGTCGTCGTTGAGCTTGCTGGCCGTGATGCGGGTGAGGCCCTCGAGAAAGTCGCGCTCGCGCTGCGCCGCGTCGCTGGACAGGCACGCCATCCGGGTCGAGATCGGCGGCTGGGTGACGACCAGCGTGCCGTTGGCCACCACGTACTCGCTGGCGTAGTTGTTGCAGCCGGCGAAGCCCGACAGGCGCGCGCGGCCCTGCTCGTGGGTGAACACCATGGTGATGGGCCGCTCGGCCTGGTGGCTGTGCGGCACCGGCCGCAGCGCGCCGCCGGGGCGGGTCCAGCGCGCCAGCTCCCAGCTGGTCTGGGCGAGCACATCCGACGACGGGGTGGCGGGGCCGCTGCCGCGCGGCGCGCTGGCGCAAGCCGTGAGGCCAAGAACGAGGGCCAGCGGCCAGAACAGGCGCAGGGAAAGAAAGGCGGGCATGTCGGCCTCCGACGAAACAGGGTGGGACGCGCGGCCGCCCCGCGGCCGGCGTCATGCCCCTATTTTAAATAGCCCGGACGGCCCGCGCCGTATCAGGGTGTAGGCGGATCCTGACGCCGGTCAAAGTCCAGCACCGCGCCGGACGACAGGGTGAAGGTCAGATGGCGCGGCGCCCCGCCCGCATCCAGCGTGAAAGAGCGGATGTCGGTGAGCGCCTTCAGATAATCCGCTTCGAGTTTGCCGCGCGCCGGATCGGCGCAGGCCATGCGGGTCGAGGCGGGCGCGGTGATACTGAGCCGGCCGGATTCGAGGCGGTAGCTGCCCATATACCGGTTGCAGCCCGAAAATCCCTCGACCCGATAATTCTTGCCTTGCGCCAGGAAGGTCAGTTTGATCGGCTCGCCATTATCGCCATGCGGTATTTCCCGCAGGCTGCGGTCGGCTTCGGTCCAGCGGGTCAGCTCCCAGGAAGTCTGCGCGAACGAATCCGCGCTGGTGCTGGCGTTGACCGCGGCGCTGCCTTCGGGGCGCGCCTGTCCGGTGTGCTGCGACGCGCAGCCGGCGAGCGCGGCCATCAGCAACGACAGCATGCAGACGCGCGCATAGCGGGAATTCGACATGAACTAGCCTCCTGATTCGAAACAGCCCTTACTGTAACCGCAGCATCTGCCGTGCCGCGACTAGCGCGCACGCGCGCCGATGTAAGCGGCCAATACCTGTTCGAGCTGGCATTTCTCCTGCGAGCTCAGTTGTTCGTAGTCCGAGAACGGCACGGACAGGAAGGGCCAGCCGCCCGGCCCGCCACAGCCGGCGGCCGGCGGGAACGTGTCATAGCGGCGCGCCAGCGCCTCCGCGTCGCGCGCCAGCATCGGGCCCTCGCCCGAACTGAGCCAGAGCGGCGCCACGCGCAGCGCACGCGTCAGCTTGATGAGGGCCTCGCCGCTGGGATGCAGCCGGAGCCCGCTTTCATAATTGCCGATGGCACTCTGCGACAGTTTGCTGGCGAGGGCGAGGTCCTTTTGTGTCCATCCGTGGAGCATGCGCGCGTTGCGCAGACGATGGCCGAAAGTATCCACTCGAAAGACTCGAAATCTGGTTTGAATTTTATGGATCGGATTAAAGCACCAGCGATGGCGCGCCAAACGAGGCATTAAACCCGATTTACGAGCCAAATCAAAATTTTTTGTTACATGTATCCGGGGCGTGCGAATTGCGCGCAAAAGTTCGTATCGCCCAGCGAAGTGCATGCAAACTTTCGGGTTCATCCGGAACCCCTGCCCGCCCCGGACGTGCGCGGGGAACGATGTGACCGGCGGGTCGGTAAACGAGACGCGCGAGACCGTCGTCACATATTGAAAATACTGTATAGAAATGACCACAATGCCGATCGGGCCAAACGGTTTATTTTCTCTCTGCTAAAACAAGATAGCGGCGCGCGCGAAAAAGTAACAACGCAGTTAAACAAGAAACGTATATTCACAAAGAATCACAAGCGTGTTTAAATGAAACACGACCGTGACTTTCGCGCGGACGGGCAACGCACCGAACCGTGTGCGGCCCGCCGCACGAGACGCGCCGCCCACCCGCCCGGATTGCCTGCGCGGCGGACCTGGCGCCAGTCCGACGTCGATCTGGACAGCCAAGGGGAGAACGACGCGCCATCCTGCCGTACTACGCGGCCGGCGCGGGCACGGGGCATGGGGAGATGCCACCGATCGCGCCGCCGGTACACCGGCGTGGTGCGATGACCGTGCCCGGGCATCGCGCGCCGGGACACGACCGCGCCGCCGCGCGCGCCCTGGCAGCTGCCCAGCGTTCGGCGCCCGGCTGTCCGACGAGTCGCGACCCTAAGCAGATTCGGACGAATTAATGAACAGTACGCTGGATGTCATCTTTCTCGTCAAAGACGATGCCACGCATAAGCAGCAGCTGGACAACCTCACACACCTGGGCTTCAAGGTGCGCGCCTGCGCCGAGATGGTCGAGCTGTACGATCACTTTGCCCGCCAGCCCTGTCCCCTCGTGGTCTTGAGCGCTCCGCTCGCCGACATTCACATTGCGGCCGTGCGCCTGCGCGCCATGGACCGCACCGTGGGCATCATCGCGATGGCGGCCTTTGCCGACAGCGAGAGCCGCGTCCGCACGCTGCTGTGCGGCGCCGACGCCTGCCTCGACGCGGCCGTGAGTGGCCTGGAGCTCGCCGCGGTGCTGCAGTCGCTGCTGCGCCGCATCGCCAGCACGGCGGGCATGCAATGGGGCAACGACGCGCTGGACCCGCGCGCGGCCGAGTTCGATGCCGCGCCCGCGGAACGCGACGACATCTTCGGCGAGACGCCGGGTGGCGCAAGCAAATGGCGGCTGGCGAACCAGGGCTGGACGCTGGTGAGCCCGAGCGGCCGTTCGCTCGGCCTGACCACCGGCGAGCGCGAGTTCCTCTCGCGTCTGATGACGGCGCCCGAGCGCAAGATCAGCCGCGACGCCCTGCTGACCGACGACATGCCCGCCACCGCCGATGGCGGCGCGCAGCGCAGCCGCTTCGTCGACGTGATGATCAGCCGCCTGCGGCGCAAGGCCGCGCACAACCAGATGGCCTTGCCGATCCGGGCCGTGCACGGTTGGGGCTATATGTTTGCGGCCGACGTGGCCGAAGCGTTTCACTGGCACGGCGACGGGCACGGGCGTTGAGCCCGCCGCCGGCCGGCGTCAGCTGTTGGGCGGGCGCCGGATCAGGGTGGACTTGCCGAACAGGCTCTCGACCAGGTCGACCGCGATCGTGGCGGTCTTGTTGCGCACGTCGAGGGCGGGATTGAGCTCGACGATGTCGAGCGAAGCCATCAGCCCGGTATCCGCGATCATCTCCATGCAGAGCTGCGCCTCGCGATAGGTGGGGCCGCCCGGCACCGTCGTGCCCACGCCCGGCGCAACGTCGGGGTCGAGGAAGTCGACGTCGAAGCTGACGTGCAGGTGCGTGTCCGGATCCAGGCCGTAGAGCGCCTGTTCCATGGTGACGCGCATGCCGGCCTCGTCGATGTAGCGCATGTCGAACACCTCCAGCCCCGCTTCGTGGATCAGGTGGCGCTCGCCCTCGTCGACGCTGCGGATGCCGATCTGCCGCACCCAGGAGGGATCGAGCGTCGGCACGTGGCCGCTCATCTCGACCAGCGGCGCCGGCCCGCGGCCGCACAGGCAGGCCACCGGCATGCCGTGCACGTTGCCCGAGGGCGTGAGCTGGTTGGTATTGAAATCGGCGTGCGCGTCGAGCCACAGCACGCGCAGCGGCCGGCCGCGTTCGCGGCAGTGGCGCGCCACCGCGCTGATCGAGCCCACGCCGAGCGAATGATCGCCACCCAGCATGATGGGCAGCCGGCCCGCGCGCAGCTGCGCGTAGACGGCGTCGTGCACGAGCTGGTTCCAGGCCGTGACCTCGTCGAGGTGGCGATAGCCGTCGGCGGGCTTCTGCCAGGGATTCGCCGGACCGGAGAGATTGCCGCAGTCGTGCACGCGCAGACCACGGCCGGCCAGCAGCTCGGCCAGGCCGGCGACGCGCAGCGCCTCCGGGCCCATGGACGCGCCGCGCGCGCCCGCGCCGATGTCGGTGGGCGCGCCGATCAGGCTGACGTCGGTGACGGGAATATTCATGGCGGGGCGGTCCTCCGGAAACAGGCCATCAGTGTGCATCGAGCACGGCCTGCAGTTGATCGCAGGCCCAGTCTATCTGCTCGCGCGTGACAATCAAGGGCGGCGACAGGCGCAACGTCTGGCCGTGCGTGTCCTTGACCAGCATGCCGCGTGCCGCCAGCCGCTCGCACATCAGCCGCGCCGGCCCGGCATCCGCCTCCAGCTCCAGCGCGAGCATCAGCCCCCTGCCCCGGGCCTCGCGCACGGGGCCGCGCAACGCGGCCAGGCGCTCGAGGAAATAGGCGCCCTGGACGCGCGCGTTGTCGATCATGCCCTCGTCGTGCAGCACCGCCAGCGCGGCGCGCGCGACGGCGCACGCCAGCGGATTGCCGCCGAAGGTGCTGCCGTGCTGCCCGGGCTGGAACACGCCCAGCACGCTTTCGTTCGACAGCACGGCCGACACGGGATAGAAGCCGCCCGAGAGCGCCTTGCCGATCAACGTGACGTCGGCCTCGATGCCCTCGTGTTCCTCGGCCAGCATGGCGCCGGTGCGGCCCAGGCCGGTCTGGATCTCGTCTAGGATCAGTACCACGTTGCGCGCGCTGCACAGCTCGCGCACCCGTTTGAAGTAGCCCGGCGGGGCCATGATGACGCCGGCCTCGCCCTGGATCGGCTCGACCAGGAACGCCACGGTGTTGGGCGTGATGGCCTGGGCCAGCGCGTCGGCGTCGCCGAACGGCACGACGCGGAAGCCGGGCGCGAACGGCGCGTAGCCGCCGCGCGCGTCGGGGTCGGTGGAAAAACCGACGATGCCGAGGGTGCGGCCATGAAAGTTGTTCGCGCAGACAATGATCTCGGCCTGCCCTTCGGGCACGCCCTTGACCTCATACCCCCATTTGCGCACGGCCTTGAGCGCGGTCTCGACCGCCTCCGCGCCGCTGTTCATGGGCAGGACCTTGTGGGCGCCGGTCAGGCGGGCGAGGTCTTCGTAGAGCGGCGCGAGCTGGTCGTGGCGGAACGCACGCGAGGTAAGCGTGAGGCGCTCGGCCTGCGCGGTGAGCGCGGCCAGGATGCGCGGATGGCAATGGCCCTGGTTGACGGCCGAATAGGCCGACAGGCAATCGAGGTAGCGGCGGCCCGCGGTGTCGTACAGCCACACGCCGCTGCCGCGCGTGAGCACGACGTCGAGCGGATGGTAGTTGTGGGCGCCCAGCGTGCGCTCGACACGGTCGCGGTGCGGCGCGGCGGGATCCGGGTGGCCCTGCCACGTGGTTTCCCCTGCCTGGTCCTGGCCCGCATGCGCTCGGGTTTGCGTGTCCATCATTCTCTCCGGAAGTTGGCCGGCCCTCGGGACCGGCATGGCTCCATGGTAGGCAAAGGCCGCGCTAGCGGATAGACAGGAATCTGGCAATAATGCTCAATCCGCAAGGCACTTTGCCATGTACTTTTGAACAAAATGTCAGAAACGCTCGATTCCCTCGACCGCCGCCTGCTGGCGCTGCTGCGCAGCGACGCCCGCCTGCCCACCGCGCAGCTGGCCGAACGCCTGCACGTCTCGCGCGGCACGGTGCAGAACCGCATGACCCGTCTCGAGCGCAGCGGCGTGATCTCGGGCTACACGGTGCGGCTGCGCAACGACGGCGACGACGACGGCGTGCATGCGATCACGATGATCGAGGTCCACGGCGCCGCCACCGACAGCGTCATCGCGGGGCTGCGCCGCATTCCCGAATCGGTGCACGTGCATTCCACCAATGGCCGCTGGGATCTCGTGGCGCAGTTCCATGCCACCGATCTCAACGCCTTCGACCGCGTCCTGCGCGAGCTGCGCGCCATCGAGGGCGTGACCAATTCGGAAAGCCACCTGCTGCTGGCCGCGTACAAATAACGGTCATTCCTTGCCGCTACAATGGCCTGGAACCCACTGTCCGGCGGCCTGCCCGCGGCCGCCGCCCGCTCGATGGCAGATCCTGCCCCCTCCTCCCGTCCCGCCGCGCCGGCAGGCAGCCCGCGCGAACAGGCTGCGCGCTGGCTCGTCATGGTCCAGAACGGGCCGCTCACGGACACCGAACGCGCCGCCTTCCGCGCCTGGTACCGCGCCGATCGCACGCACCGCAACGCCTGGCAACAGGCCGAGCGGCTGGGCCTCACGCTGAACCTCATCGACCCGAGCGCCACGCGCTACCTGACGCATGCATGGCGGGCGCCCTCGCGCCGCCAGGTCCTGCAGGGCATGGGCGCGCTGCTGGTCGGCACGCCGCTGCTGGCCGCGACGCTGCACGCCGAACCCTGGGAAGAATGGACCGCCGACGTCGCGACCGACGTCGGCGAACAGCGCCGCATCACGCTGCCCGACGGCGGCAGGCTCCTGCTGAACACCGATACCGCGATCGACGTGGAATACGGCTCGCGCTGGCGCGCGATCCGCCTGCTCGAAGGCGAGCTGCGCGTGCGCGCCGCCGTCACGCGCGATGCGCGGCCCTTCATCCTGAGCACCGACCACGGCGTGCTGATGGGCACCGACTACGTGGTGCGCCAGCACGACGTCGCGACGCAGGTCACCGCGCTGGGCGCCGGCCTGCGCGTATCGCCGCAGCGCAACGACACCGCGACCCAGGATCTGGCGCCGGGCATGTCGGTGCGATTCGGCCCGACCGTGGTGGACGCGCCGATGGCGGCCGATGCGGGCGCAACCGCCTGGGTCGACGGCCGGCTGCTGGCGCGCGACACGCGCCTGGATGTCTTCCTGGCCGAACTGGCGCGCTATCGCAGCGGCGTGGTGCGCTGCGCGCGCGAGGCGGCGGGGCTGCGCCTGACGGGGGATTTCGCGCTGGCCGACACGGACGCGGTGCTGCGTGCGCTGCCGCAGCTCCTGCCGGTGCGGGTGAACGCCAACAGCGCCTTCTGGGTCAGCGTGCGACTGGCCTGATGCGGCCGGCGAGGTGCGGCCGGCGAGGTGCGGCCGGCGAGGTGCGGCCGCAAGATGCGGGCTACAAGAAGCGGCCGGCCTGTTGCGCCGCCCCCTTCAGAACGCCGCCACCGCGCCGTCGGAGCGCGGATCGAAGCCCCCTTCCATGGCGCCCCCCGCGGCGCGGAACAGACATCCCGCGTGGCCGAAGGTCTCGTCGAAGTCGCCATAGACCTCGACGTCGTGGCCGCGCGCGCGCAGGGCCTGCACGGTGGCCTCGGGAAACCGCCCTTCGAGCTTGAGCGTGTCGGAGGTCTGGCCCCAGGTGCGGCCGAGCAACCAGCGCGGCGCCTCCACCGCGGCCTGCGGATCCATGCCGAACACCACGCTGCGCGTGAACACCGCCGACTGGCTCTGCGGCTGGCCGTCGCCGCCCATGTTGCCGTAGACCATGGTGCGGCCGTCGTGCAGCAGCGCGAGGCCCGGATTGAGCGTGTGGAACGGCTTCTTGCCGGGCACGAGCGCATTGATGTGGCTCGGATCGAGCGAGAACGACGCGCCGCGGTTCTGCCAGGCGATGCCGCTCGAGGGCAGCACCACGCCGGAGCCGAACTCGTGATAGATGCTCTGGATCAGCGACACCGCGCGGCCCGACGCATCGATCACGCCCAGCCAGACCGTGTCGGCCGGGCCCAGGCCCTTGCCCCAGGGCGCGGCCTGCGACATGGAAATGCGCGCGGCCATCGCATCGAGCGCGGCCGGCTCCAGGAACGACTCGGCCAGCACGCGCATGTGGGCGGGGTCGGTGATGTGCAGGTCGCGCACCGCGAAGGCCTGCTTCACCGCCTCGGCGGCGGCGTGCACGTAGTCGGCCGACAGCGGATCGAAGCCATCGATGTCGAGCCGGTCGAGCAGGCCCAGGATGATGAGCGACACCAGGCCCTGCGTGGGCGGTGGCATGTTGTAGACCCGGCCATAGCGGTGCTGCAGCATCAGCGGCGTGCGGCGCTGCGCGCGATGCGCCTGCAGGTCGGCGCGGCGCAGCGGCGAACCGCTGGCGGCGAGTTCCTCGGCCATGCGCTGGCCCAGGTCGCCGCGATAGAAGTCGTCGAGGCCCGCGCGCGCCAATTGCTCGAGCGTGGCGGCCATGCGCGGCTGGAAAAACAGGCTGCCGGGCTCGGGCGCGCCGCCGCGCGGCAGGAACACCTGCGCGAAACCGGGCAGGTGTTCGAGCTCGGCGCGCTTGTTGGCGGTGTTGCGCGCCTGGCTGCGCGTCACGGGCACGCCGTTGCGGGCGTAGTCGATGGCGTCGGCCAGCAGGCGCGACACGGGCAGCCTGCCGCCGAAGCGCTCGCGGCTCACGGCCAGCGCCTCGTCCCAGCCGGACACGGCGCCGGCCACGGTGAGCGCGGCGCTGCCGCCGCGAAACGGGATGGGCGCGCCGCCGTAGTGTTCGGCGCGCACGCCGGCCGCGGCCGCGCCACAGGCGTCGATGCCGATCACCTCGGGTTCGCCGCCGGGCTCGTGGATCAGCCAGAAGTTGTCGCCGCCCAGCCCGTTCATGTGCGGGTACACGACCGCGATGGTGGCCGCGGCGGCGACCATCGCTTCGACGGCGTTGCCGCCTTCGCGCAGCACGGCAAGGGCGGATTGGGAAGCGAGAGCATGGGGCGCGACGGCGATGCCGCGGCGGCCGCGTACGGGTTGGGTCATGGTGCAGGCAGGCGAGTGAGGGCAGCGGAAGGGTAGCGTGCCCGCCGGCCATGACGCAGCCATGACCAGCGCCGCCAACCGGAAGACCCGGCGCGGCGCGCGACGGACGCAGGCCCCAGCATAGTCAGCGCGGCCGCGCCGGACAAGCCCGGGCACACCCGGTTCCGGCAGGCGGACTCCGGCGCGCCGGGCCCCACCAGATCCGCCTGCGGCCCGGCCTCAGAGCTCCAGCACCAGCCGGCCGCCCTTGGCGCGCGAACAGCAGCTCATCATCTTGCCGCCGGCAGCGCGCTCGGCCGGGGTCAGCACCACGTCGCGATGATCGATCTCGCCGTCGAGCACCCGCACCTCGCAGGAGCCGCACAGGCCCTCCTCGCAATCGCTCTGCACGTCGATGTTGGCGCGGCGCAGCGCGGCCAGCAGCGTCTGGTCGGCGGGCACGGACAGCGTCATGCCGGAGTCCTTGAGCTCGACCTCGAAGGCGTGTTCCCGGGACGGGTCCAGCGCCCCGAGCGTGGACTGGAAGTGCTCGACCGTGAGCGCGCCTTCCGGCCAGTGCGCCGTGGCGGCGGCCAGGCCGTCGAGCATGCGCTGCGGCCCGCAGGCATAGATGCGCGTGCCCGGCGCCGGCTGCGCGAAGCGCGCGGCGAAGTCCTGCCGCCGTCCTTCGTCGCGGGCATAGACGTGCAGGCGCTCGCCGTGCAGCGCCTGCATGCCATCGAGCAGCGCCATGCGTGCGCGCGCCGAGCCGCTGTAGTGCACCTCGTACGACATGCCGAGCTCGCGGGCGCGGCGCGCCATGGCCGCGATCGGCGTGATGCCGATGCCGCCGGCCACCAGCACCACGTGGGCGGCGCTCTCGTCGAAACGGAAATGGTTGCGCGGGCCGCGCACCCGCACCCGGTCGCCGGCCGCGAGGCGCTCGTGCACCCAGGCGGAGCCGCCGCGGCTGTCGGGGTCGCGCAGCACCGCGATCTCGTAGGTGTCGCGCTCGGCCGGGTCGCCGCATAGCGAGTATTGGCGCGACAGGCCGGTGTCGCCGCATTCCACGTCGAGGTGCGCCCCCGGGGTCCAGCGCGGCAGCGCCGCGCCGTCGGGGCTGGCCAGGCGCAGATGCAGGATGTCGGGGCCCACGCGGGTGGCCTCGCGCACCACCAGCGTGCGGCTGATGTGGCGGGTGGACGGCTCACCGATGCGCACCGGCACGACGCGCGCGAGCAGCTCGGGCCGCGTGCGCTCCGGGTTCTGCGCGGGATCCCATTCGACCCACAGATGCTCGGGGCCACGGAACGAGGTGTTGGGCACGTAGCTGAAGGTCTGCTCGGCCAGCTTCAGGTGCGGCAGGCGGCGCGTGATCTCCTCGAGGAAGATCTGCATTTCCATGCGCGCGAGGTTCTTGCCCATGCACTGATGCGAGCCGTAGCCGAAGGTGAGCTGGTCGCTGGCGTTCTCGCGCCGGATGTCGAACAGGTCGGCGTCGGCGAAATGGCGCTCGTCGTGGTTGGCCGACGAGGTGACGATCAGCAGCTTGGCGCCGGCGTCGATCGGCACGCCGCCCACCACCGTGTCGCAGGTGGCCTGGCGGCGCCAGGCCGCCACCGAGCCGTTGTGGCGCAGGCACTCTTCCACCGCGTTGGGGATCAGGCTGGGATCCTCGCAGATCTCGCGCCAGGCGTCGGGATGCTGCAGCAACAGCTTGAAGGCGTTGGCGCTCGCGTTGGCGGTGGTCTCGTGGGCCGCCACGATGCCCGCCATCATCATCGAATGCAGGTAGGAGTCGGTCACGACGTCGGGCTGCTCGCGCTGCTTGCGGATGCCGTATTGCATCCAGCCCGGCTGCTCGGGATCGGCGCGCATCTTGTCGAGGATGCGGCCGGCCAGCTGCCAGAAGTTGCCGACCGCGTGCGCCACCTCGACCTGCTGCTCGGGCCGCGGACGCCCCCAGGTGTTGACCGTGTGCGCGATCGAGTACTGGCGCAGCAGGTCCATGTCTTCTTCGGGCACGCCCAGAAAGTGCAGCGCCACGGTGAGCGGCACTTCCCACAGCATCTGGTCGACCAGGTCGGCGCGGCCGTCGTCGATGAAGCGGTCGACGTATTCCCGCGTGAGCCGCCGCACCATGGGCTCGTGATGCACCAGCTCCTCGGGCGTGAACGGCGCCATCAGCGCCCGCCGGCGCGGCATGTGGGCCGGCTCGTCTTCGTTGACCAGCGTGCGGTTCATCGCATAGCCGTACGAGGCCAGCACCGCGTTGGCCTCGGGCCCGGTCGGCGTGATCTTCTCAAGCGCGATGGCGGGGCTGAACGTGATGTTGTCGCGGAAGATCGCCTTGATGTCGTCGTAGCGCGTGACCACCCAGTAGCCCAGCTTGGGGCTGAAGAACACCGGCTCCTGCTCGCGCGACCAGCGTACGTATTCGGGCGGGTCTTGCTGGTAGCCGTCTTCGAACGGGTCGAATTCGGCCGCGCGCGCGCTCACCGGACAGCCGGCCGCGGCCAGCGCCCGGTGATCGACCGGACAGCCTGAGGCGATGGGGCGGGCTTGCGACATGACGATCTCCTTTGCTGCGGCGGACGGCCGCGGGCGCGGCGCGTCCGCTTGATACGGGTTCAATCCAGCTTGATGCCCAGGTCGGCGATCAGCTTGTTCCAGCGGGTGCGTTCGGTGGTGAGCAGCGCCGCGTATTCCTTCGGCGTGTTGGCCACCGGCTCGATGCCGAAATCGACCAGCTTGCCGCGGATGGCCGGGTCGTTGAGCGTGGCGACCAGCTGCTTGTTGAGCTTGTCGATCACCGCGGGCGGCGTGGCCGCCGGCACCGAGACGCCGACCAGCGCCGCGGCCTGCACGTTGGGCAGGCCGGCCTCGGCGAAGGTGGGCACGTCGGGCAGCTGCGGCAGGCGCTGCGAATGCGCCACGGCCAGCGCGCGCACCTTGCCGCCCTTGATGAAGCCGGCGCCCGCGGCCAGGTCGACCATCATGGCGGGGATCTGGCCGCCGGCCACGTCGGCCAGCGCCGGGGCGGCGCCGCGATACGGCACGTGCACCAGGTTGAGCTTGGTCTCGACCTTGAACAGCTCCATGGCCAGGTGATGCGGGCTGCCCGCGCCGGCCGAGCCGTAGTCCAGGCCGGTGGGGCGCGACTTCGCCAGCGCGATGAATTCCTCGACCGTCTTGGCCTGCACCGAGGGGCCCACCACCAGAATCATCGGGAAGCGGCCCATCAGCGTGACGGGCGCCAGATCCTTGACCGGATCGTAGGACAGCGTTTTGTACAGCGCCGGGTTGAACACCAGCGTGCCGTTGTCGGCGGAGACCATGGTGTAGCCGTCGGGCGCAGAGCGCGCGGTTTCGGACGCGCCGATCGCCGTGTTGCCGCCGGGCTTGTTGTCGACCACGATGGTCTGGCCGACCCGGGCCGACAGACCCTGGCCCACGGTGCGGGCGAGGAAGTCGGAGCCGCCGCCTGCGGCATAGGGCACGACCCAGCGGATGGGCTTGCTGGGATAGCCGTCGGAGGGATCGGCGGCGTGGGCCGCGGGCGCGATGGCGAGGGCCGCCAGGGCCGTACAGGCCAGGGCGAGGACGGAACGATAGGACTGCGGGCGATAGGAACGCACGGGTTGTCTCCTGATGCGTGATGAGGAACACGACTTTTGTTTTGCGTAAAGTCTATACGCAATGCGTAATTCGTCAAGACCCGGCAAACCCGCCCCTGGCCGCCCGGCGCCAGCACGTAGAATCCCGCCATGACGACTACCGCCCCCGCTTCCGCCGCCCGGCCGCGCGAACGCCGCCAGCGCGTGCAGGCCGCCGAGACCGGCATGGCCGTGCTCAAGGCGCTCGCCCGCCTGGGCGGCCGCGCCAGCCTGACCGCCCTGGCCGCCGAGGTCGACGAACAGCCGGCCAAGGTGCACCGCTACCTGGCCAGCATGATCGAAGCCGGCATCGTGGCGCAGGACAGCGGCTCCTCGCACTACCGCCTCGGCCCCGAAGCGCTCTACATCGGCCTGGCCGCCATGCGGCAGGCCGACCCGATCCGCGTGGCCGAGCCCGCGCTGATCCGGTTGCGCGAGCAACTGGGCGTGACCTGCTTCATCGCGGTGATGGGCAACAAGGGCCCCACCATCGTGCGCTTCGAGGAGCCCGGGCTGCCCGTGACGGTGAACGTGCGCGTCGGGTCCGTCATGTCGCTGCTGTGGTCGGCCACCGGCCGGGTGTTCCTGGGCCTGCACGACGACGCCCAGGTGCGCCGGCTGGCGCTCGAAGAGCTGGACGGCGCCGACGCCGCCTCGCGCGGTGCGCTCGATCCGGCCGATCCGCTCGGCCCCCTGCAGCGCGAGGTGCGCGCGGCGGGCTGCTCGATCGTGATCGACACCAACCTCAAGGGCATCAGCGCCGTCAGCGCGCCGATCTACAACCATGCCGGCCAGGTCTGCGGCGCCCTCACCGCGCTGGGCACCACCGGCGGCTTCGACGCGCGGCCCGACGGCCCGATCGCGGCGGCGGTGCTGGCAGAGGCCCGCGCGGCCAGCCACGAGCTCGGTTACGCCAGCGCG
>Ga0160496_1000287_pt1 | contig 27793 bp, 25 predicted proteins | sample DIDPMG_2_FD_108231 | JGI IMG/M metagenome (GOLD analysis project Ga0160496, IMG submission 108231) | Enriched soil microbial communities from UW Madison campus, WI, USA - DID2937_E24_FP MG | ecosystem: Environmental > Terrestrial > Soil > Grasslands | place: USA: Madison, Wisconsin | collected...
CCAGCCGCCCACGATCGCAATGAGCGCGGCGGCCAGCAGGGCCAGCAACACCGGTGCGAAGGCCGCCACGCCGAGGTAATCCAGCACCAGCCCGCCCACCAGGCCGCCGCCCGCGATCGCGGTGTTCCACGAGGTCACCAGCATCGATTGCGCCACGTCGGCATGCGCGCCGGCATGGATGGCGAGCGCCGTCTGCAACAGCGTCGCCACGCCGCCGAAGGCCAGCCCCCATGCGGCGACCGACACATACACCAGCGCGGCGTCGCGGCCGGCCAGGCCCAGCGCGAGCGTGGCCGCGGCAAACAGCAGGGTGCTCGCGAGCGTGAGCGCCCGCAGGTGACGGTCGATCCAGGTGCCGGCGATCCAGATGCTCACCAGCGAGGCCAGGCCGAACACCAGCAGCACGCGGTCGGTCTGCCCCGGCATGCCCGCCGCATCCAGAAACGGGGCGATGTAGGTGTAGAGGATGTTGTGCGCGAGCACGTAGGCCAGCACCACGAACAGCACCGGCCGCACGCCCGGCATGCGCAGCACCTGGCCGAGCGAGGCGCGCGCGCCGCGCGACTGGCCCGGATAGTCGGGCACCTGCACGCGCACCCAGACGATCAGCAGCAGCGCGGCCACGCTCATGATGCCGAAGCAGGCGCGCCAGCCCATCAGGTTGCCGAGGAATGCGCCCGCCGGCACGCCCAGCGACAGCGCGAGCGGCGTGCCGACCATCGCCACCGCGATGGCGCGCCCGCGCAGGTGCGGCGCGACCATGCGTGCGGCGTAGCCCGCCAGCAGCGCCCACAGCAGGCCGGCCGACACGCCCGCCAGGAAGCGCGCCACCATCGTGAGCGCGTACCAGGGAGAGAAGGTGGTGACGGCGTTGGCGATGGCGAAGCCGGCCAGCGCGGCCAGCAGCAGGCCGCGGCGGCGCATGCCCTGGGTCCAGGCCGTCAGCGGAATCGCCGTGGCGAGCGAGCCGACCGCGTAGACGGTCACGGTCTGGCCCGCCATCGACGGCGACACGCCCAGGCCCTGGGCCATCTGCGGCAGCAGGCCGGCCGGCAGGGCCTCGGTGAGAATGGTGATGAAGGCGCCCATCGCGAGCGCGAGCAGGGCGCCCCAGGGCAGGCGGTCGGCGGCGGCGGGATTCATGACGCCACCTGCGGCGCAAGGGGATGAGCGGGGAAGGGGTTGAGCATGGTGCTGCCTCGTTCGGATGATCAGGCCGTCACGATAGACAGCGGCGCATTAAAGAAAAAGTGGGGTACAGTTCCTCGTTGTGCGGACAACTATGTCCGCAATGGGGATCGCAATGGACAGCCTGAACGGCTTCATGGTGTTCGTGCAGGTGGCCGAGACGCGCAGTTTCGTGGCGGCCGGGCGCGCGTTGGGGGTGTCCGCGTCGGCGGTAGGCAAGAGCGTGGCGCGCCTCGAGGAAAAACTGGGCGTGCGCCTGTTCCACCGCAGCACGCGCAGCGTCAGCCTGACGGCCGAGGGCGCGCTGTTTCTCGAACGCAGCCGCCGCATCCTGGCCGAGATCGAGGCCGCCGAACTCGAGCTGTCGCAAAGCAGCGGCGCGCCGCGCGGGCGGCTGCGCGTGAGCCTGCCCATCGTGAGCTCGCTGGTGTTGCCGGTGCTGGGCGACTTCATGCGTGCCTATCCGGAGATCCAGCTCGATCTGGATTTCACCGACCGCATGGTGGACGTGATCGAGGAAGGCTTCGACGCCGTGGTGCGCTCGGGCCATCCGGTCGACTCGCGTCTGTCGGCGCGCCGGCTCGGCGAATACAAGTCGCTGCTCGTGGCCTCGCCGGCCTACCTGGCCGAGTGCGGCACGCCGCGTTCGCCGGCCGATCTGGCGCAGCATCGCTGCCTGCAGTTCCGCTATCCCACGCGCGGCAAGCTCGAGGCGTGGCCGGTGATCGACGGCTCGGTCGAGGGCGAGCTGCAGCTGCCGGCCACACTGATCGCCAACAACCTCGAAACGCGGGTCTGCTTCGCGCTGCGCGGGCTGGGCATCGCCTTCGTGCCGCGTTTCGCGGTGGAGAGCGCGCTGGCCGACGGGCGGCTGGTGGCCCTGCTCGAAGATCAGGTCAGCTGGACCGGCGTGTTCTACGTGCAGTGGCCGGCGAGCAAACATCCGTCGCCCAAGGTGCGCGCGCTGGTGGATTTCCTGTGCGCGCGGGTGTTTCCGGACGATCGGGGCGAGCGCGCGCCGCTGCGTGCGCTGTGATGCTGAGCGCGGCGGCGCTCAGCGCCGCGTGGCGCGCCAGCAGACCAGCGAGCCGGCCGTCACCATCACCACGCCTTGCCAGAAGCCCAGGGTGGGTTGCGTGCGCAACCACAGGCTCGCCAGCAGCACGGACAGCACCGGCGTGAAGTAAGAGCCGGCGGCCATGATGGCCAGGTTGCCCTGCTGCACGCCATGATTCCAGCAGCTGTAGCCGGCGGCGGTCAACAGCGCCAGCATGCCCACCTGCGCCAGCGCGCCCGCCGTGAACTGCAGCGCCGGCTCCGCGCTCAGGCCGTACTTGAGCCACAGCACGGCGGCCGCGCCCGCCAGGAACACCGGCACGCCGTTCTGGCCGCGGCCGTAGCGGCGCGTCAGCACCGAATAGCAGGCCCACAGGCCGGCCGCGATGAAGGCCAGCGTGTACGCCACCGGGTTGTCCTGCAGGTTGCTGACGAAGCGGGTGATCGAGGCCGAGCCGTCGCCGTTCAGCACCCAGACGATGCCGGCCAGTGACAGCAGCGCGCCCGGCCACATCCACCAGCGCGCGTGAGCCTGGCCGCACAGCACGGCCAGCACCAGCGTGAGGCAGGGCCAGAGATAGTTGATCATGCCCAGTTCGAGCGACTGGGCCCGGGTATGGGCATAGCCGATGGACAGCGCCAGGCATACCTCGTAGGCCACGAACAGGGCGCCGCCCACCAACAGATAGACCGGATGGAAGCCGCGCAGGCGCGGCCAGCCCCGCACCAGCGTCACCAGCACGGCGCTGGTGGTGAACAGCATCGCACCGCCGCCCGCCGCGCCGAGCGCCTCGGTCACGCTGCGCATCAGGCCCACCATGGCGCTCCAGCACAGCACGGCGCACAGGCCGATGAGGGTGGCGCGGCGGGTCGCGGCGTCGGAGGCGGTCGTCATGATGCGTTGCGTCACTGCGGGTACGGCATGGAAAGGGCGGGGCCGCCATCGTAACGCAGCCGGGCGGGCGCGCCCGGGCCGGCTGCGGCGCGCGGGCGTCAGCGCGGCTGCGGGCGGGCGACGTGTTCGCCGGCGCCGCGCGCCAGCGCGAGGCTGTCGGCCAGGCCGAGCAGCGCCACCAGGCCGACCGCGACGAAGGCGAGCCGGAACGGGATGCCGGGCAGATCCTGCAGATGCAGGAAGGGCGCGGCCCATTCGCCCAGCCGGATCGACACCGCGCCGAGAGCGACGCCCATGCCGATCGCCAGCTGGAACACGGTGCTGAAGAGGGTGTTGGCCGCGCTCATGCCTTCCTGCGGCACGTCGGCAAAGGCCAGCGTGTTGAGCGCCGTGAACTGCATCGAGCGCGCCATGCCGCCCACGAACAGCAGGACGGCGGTGGCTGCCACCGGCGTGTCGGGGCCGATGAAGGCGCAGGCCATCAGCGCGAGCGCGTTGATCAGCCCGTTGACCATCAGCGTGGGCCGAAAACCGAAGCGCCGCAGCACCCGCGTGGTGTAGACCTTCATCAGCAGGTTGCCGGCGAACACGGCGATCACCAGCAGGCCGGCATGGAAGGCGTCCATGCCATAGCCGACCTGGAACATCAGCGGCAGCAGGAACGGCACGGCGCCGACCGACATGCGGAACAGCGAGCCGCCCCAGCACGTGACGGCGAAGGTCGGGATGCGCAGCGCGGCCAGGCTCAGCATGGGATGCGGCGTGCGGTGCAAGTGGCGCACGCCCGACGCCAGCAGCAGGCTGCCCAGGACGGCCCAGACGCCGATGGCCGACCAGTCGAGTGTCGACTTGCCGAAATGCTCGAGCGCCCACAGCACGCAGAACAGCCCGCTGCCGATCCAGAAGAAGCCGGCCCAGTCGAAGGGGCGCCGGGTGGCCGCGCGGTCGGTCGGGATCAGCACCCACGCGGCGGCCAGGGCGGCGAGGCCGATGGGCAGGTTGAGATAGAAGATCCAGCGCCACGAGGCATAGGTGGTGATGAAGCCGCCGATGGGCGGGCCCAGGACGGGCGCGACCAGGGCGGGCCAGGTCAGGATGGCGATCGCGCCCACCAGCTGGTGCTTGGGCGTGCTGCGCAGCACGACCAGACGGCCGACGGGAACCATCATGGCGCCGCCGATGCCTTGCAGCACCCGCAGCGCGACGAACATGCCGAGGCTGTCGGCCATGCCGCAGGCCAGCGAGGCCAGCGTGAAGATCACGATGGCGCTGGCGAAGATGCGGCGCGGGCCGAAGCGGTCGGCGACCCAGCCGCTGATGGGGATGAAGATGCCGAGCGTGAGCAGGTAGGCGCTGACGCCGGGATTGAGGTCGATCGGCAGCACGCCGAAATCGCGCGCCATCGCCGGCACGGCGGTGGTGATGATGGTGCCGTCGAGGTTCTCCATGAAGAACGCGGCGGCCACCAGCAGGGCCGTGTACAGTCGGCGGCGCGATTCGGCCGTGTCGGGAGGGGGAGCAGGGAGGGAGGTATCGGTTGCCATGGGCGAGGGGCCGCGTTGCGGTCATCAGGCCATGCGCACGACAGCGGGGAGCGGCGAGCCACGCGTGCACGCCAGCGCCCCGTCCGGCATGCGGACAGCGGGCGCGTTGATTGACGTGAACGCTTACGGTGGCGGCCGGGTGGCCGACACGATGGGGGGATACTAGCAGTGCCGGGATGACGCCCAACTGAATGATGGCATCATGGCGACTGCCGCGGCGCGCGCCGTCTCTCGATTACGACACCCCATGACGACCCTGCACGAACGCTTTCTCGACCATCTCGCCGCGAGCGGCTGGACGGTGCGCCGCGCCGCGCCCGGCGAGCTCGCGGCGGCCGCGGACGCCGCGGCGGGCGCGCCCAGCCACGCGGCGTTTCTGTCGTTGTACACGCAACTGAACAGCGCCGACGACACCCGCTGGTTCCTGGCCGCCGCCGACTATACCGCCGCCTCGGAGGACGCCTTCGGGCCCGACGCCTTCCGCCAGATCAGCATGGACGCCGCGATGAGCGAGGCCGACCGGCAGGCGGTGACCGCGTTCTGGGCCCGTCATCTGCCGATCTTCATGAGCGTGGGCGGCGACTACGCGTATCTCGCGCTGGACCGCGAGACGGGCCGGATCGTGCACGGCGTGGAGCCGGCGTTCGAGGAGGTGAGCGTCGTGGCCGAGAGCCTCGACGCGCTGCTGGCCGCGATCCTGGCGGGCGGCGCGGCGGCCGCGCTGCTGGACTGACGGTCAGCCTGCCTCCAGAACGCACACGGCCACCGCAGGGTGGCCGTGTGCCGTGATGCAGCGCGCCGGACGGGCCGGCGTCAGACTTCCTGCAACATCACATCCGCGGTGCGCAGCGACACGGCGGCGCCGGTCAGCGTCGGGTTCACGCAGCCCATGGCGGGCATCACGTTGGTGCCGACCATGAACAGGTTCGGATGGTCGTGCGAGCGGCCATCGCGATCCACCACCGAGGTGCGCGGATCGGCGCCCATGATGGTGGTGCCCATGATGTGCTGGCGATCCTGGTGGCCGGTGTCCATCTTGAGAATGTCGGCGTTGATCAGCTGCGCCATGCGCTGCAGGTCCTTCACCGCGAAGTCGCGGCCGGCGTTCCAGTAGTCGTTCACGCTGTAGTAGATCTCGGGCAGGGGCAGGCCCAGCGCGTCGGTCCTGGTCTTGCTCGGCGTGACGCGGTTCTGCGGCAGCGGCTCGGTCTCGAAGTCCACGGCGAAGTTGAGCGAGCGCGCCGAGATGCGGCGGATCTCCGCATCCAGCCTGGAGCCGAACACGCCTTTCTTCATCAGGTCGGTGGCGATCGACGAGGTCGGCACGGTGTTGCGCAGCTTGGTCTTGTAGCTCGGGATGTCCTTGCGGAACGCGCCGTCGCGGTAGTTCATGTAGACCAGCAGTTCGGTCGGACCCTGGCCCGGCCACAGGTCTTCGCTGGCCATCACGTTCATGGCGATGCCGGTGTGGCCCATGAGGTTGCGGCCGACCTGGTCGGAGCTGTTGGCGATGCCGTTCGGATATTTCTCCGAGGTCGACATCAGCAGCAGCTTGGGGCTCTCGATGCCATAGGCGGCCAGCACGAAATAGCGCGCCGTCAGGCGGTGCTCGGAGCCATCGGGCTTCTTGTAGTGCACGGCGACGATCTTGCCCTGGTCGTTGGCCTCGATGCGATAGACCACCGAGTTGTCGAGCACGCGCGCGCCATGACGCTCGGCGTCGTCGACGTGGCGGGTGCCGTCATACTTGGCGCCGCTCGGACAGACCGGGTTGCAGTTGTTGTTGCCCGAGCACAGCGGACGCTCCTTGTACTCCCGCGTGGCGCGGCCGTTCGGTTCGTAGATCGGGTTGTAGCCGCCCACCGACAGCTGCTCGGCCAACCGGCGCATGAAGTACGGCACGGCGAGGCCCGGCATCGGGAAGGGCTCGGAGCGCGGCGGAAACTGGTGCGGCAGTCCCTGGCCGCTTTCGTCCTGGCCATCCATGCCCGAGACGCCGAGCTCGGCCTCGGCCTGGCAATAGTAGGGCTCGAGCTCGTCGTAGGTCATCGGCCAGTCGCGGCCGCGGCCGTACAGGCTCTGGGTCTTGAAGTCGTTCGGGATCATGCGCCACAGCGCCGAGCCGAAGTGCCAGGTGGTGCCGCCGACCACGCGCAGGTACTTGGTGGGGTATTTCACCGGACCGACCTGCTGCAGGTAATCGCCGTACGTCGACGGAATGTGCGGCGGATTCGGGAAGGGCGAGCCCGCGCCCTGCAGCTTGATGTTGGTGAGCGAAAGCTTGACCGGCGCGTTGCGGAAGCGCTCGACGATTTCCGGGCGCGTGACGCGCGGGCCGGCCTCCACAATCGTGACCGACTTGCCGGCACGTGCGAGGCGCGAGGCCACCAGCGCGCCCATCACGCCCGAACCGATGATCAGTACGTCGCTATCGTATTCCATTATTTCTCAACCTTGATGTTGCTGTCCGCGGGCTTGGGGCCCCAGGTGTTGAAGCCGCGGCCGTAGGTCGGCACGACCAGCACGTCGCGCGTGGCGTCGTACATCAGCGCCTCTTCGTAGGCGAACAATTCGGCCTCGGCGTCGTCGCCGACCACGCCGAGATACAGGGCGCGCACGATTTCCTTGGCGTCCTGGTCCAGCTTGGGATCGACGTCGGTCAGCGCCAGGTAGTCGTCCATGTGCTTGAGCTGCTTCTGCTCGACCAGCGCGTTCACGCCGGCCGCGATCCTGTCGATGTCGGGCATGCGCTTGATCAGCGCGTCGTGGCAGCGGGCGGCCATCGCGGCGCTCACTTCCTTGCCGGTGAGAAACACCGAGGCACGCTGGAACGCCTGCAACGCGGGCGAGAGCGCGGCGGGTGCGGCTGCGGTCTCCTGGGCGGCGGCGAGCGCGCGGCGGATCGGCAGGGGCGCGAGCGCGGCGCCCAGCACCGTCCAGGCCACGGCGCCCTTGACCAGGGTGCGGCGCGCCGGGTTCTCGAGCGGCCGCGCGGGGAACGGGGAAACGGGATTCGTCGATTTCATGATCAGGCCTTCTTCCGGGCGCGTCGGCGCGCCACCAGGTACACAATCGCGATCAGCAGCAGCACCGCCACGGCGCCGCCCACTGGCAGGGCGTAGCGCGTCACGCGGATGAGCGCCGGTTCGGGGCCGCCGCTGCGCGCGAGCGCCACGTCCTGCGGCGTCACGCGTTGGCCGACCTGGCCGTAATGCGCCAGCACGTAGTTGCTCACGTCGGCGATCTGCTGGTCCGACAGGCGTTCGGTGTAGGACGCCTGCGGGCCGAAGCCGGGCATCGAGATGTCTTCGTGGCCGTCGATCTTGCGATGCACGCCGTACAGCACGGTGGCGATCAGGTTCGACGCGTCGGGCGCCCCGGTGGCGGTGTTGTGATACAGCGAGGGGTACGACTCGGTGCCTTCGCCGCGCGCGCCATGGCAGGCGGCGCAGGTGGCCGAGTAGACGCGCCAGCCCGGATCCAGGTCGCGCACCAGATTGCCGCGCTGGCGGGCCTCGGTGTCATCGGGCCCGCCAAAGGCGTAGCGCGGCTTGGCTTCACCGCTTGCAACGGGGCGGGTCTGCTTGAGATACGCCACGATGGCGTGCAGGTCCGGATCGGTCAGGTGCTGCAGGCTGTGCTCGATGGCTTCGGCCATCGGGCCGGCGGCCTGTGCCTTGCCCTTGACGTGGCCGGTGCGCAGATACGCGACCAGCTCGGCGTCGCTCCAGCCGCCGATGCCGGCGACCGGATCGGAGGTGATGTTGGGCGCAAACCAGGCGCCGAGCTGGCCGCCCGACAGGGCCCGGCCGGCATCCTCGGCGAGCAGGAAGTCGCGCGGCGTGTGGCAGGCGGCGCAGTGCGCCAGCGTGTTCACCAGATAGTCGCCGCGGTTGATCTGCTCCGACTTGGACGGGTCGGCCTGGAACGGGCCCGACGACAAGTTGACCGCGTTCCACACGATCATCGACTGGCGGATGCTGAACGGGAAGGGCAGCTCGGTCTTGGGCGTGGGCGCGTCCACCGGCTTCACTTCCTTCATGAAGTAGTGATAGAGCGCTTCGACATCCTGGTCGGTCATGGAGGCGTACGCGGTGTACGGCATGGCCGGATACAGGCGATGGCCGTCGCGGGCCACGCCCTCGCGCACGGCACGCGAGAAGTCCTGCAGCGAGTAGGCGCCGATGCCGAACTCGCGCGAGGGGGTGATGTTGGTCGACCAGATCTTGCCCATCGGCGAGTCGATGCCGTAGCCACCCGCGTAGGGCTTGCCGCCCGGCACGGTGTGGCACGCGACGCAGTCGGATGCGATGGAGAGATACTCGCCCGTGGTGGGGTTGCGGGAGGCGGGGGGGGCGGATTCGGCGGCAGGCGTGGCGGACCAGGCCTGCTGCGCACCCGCGAGCGCGAGCAGCAGACAGGACGTCTTGAACAATCGCCGGAGCATTGTGGGCATGACAGGGATCGAGCGGAAAGGAATGGGCGGAGTTGGCGCGCGCCCATGAGCGACGCGCCAGGCAATGGGAATGAAGCGTATGGGGGCGTGCCGATCAGGGAAATCGGCAGATGGTGTCGGTCCCTAATACTTTCGTTTATGTTGCCCGTCGAAACTGACACCCAGGTAAAAAAATGCCTGTTTTCCAGGCCTGGAATTCACCTTTCCATCATTTAATTGCGCGCGCAACGATTGCTTGAAAGGTGGTGGAAAGCTTGTGCACCAACATGGTTTGAAACTGTTCAGATAGCGGGAAAAATGGGCCGCGCTCACATAGCGGGACGCGTGCGGCGCGACGCGTGTGTCGGGACTTCTCGCGGCGGGTGTGGAGGCCGCATGCCGGTGCGTCGGCGCCGCTTGCGCCGGCGCGCTTCGTGATGGAAGGAGCGCCGACGCGGGTGCGGGCCGGCCCGGCGAGTCCTGGGGCGGCGCCGGCGCGGACCGCCGCGCGTGCCCGCCGGCTTGTCCGGGCCTGCGTTGCCGCGCCGGTCGTTGCGCGGGCAACCGCGCTATAGTGGGCGCGGGCCGCGCCCGCCGCGCAGCTGCGTCGCACGATCCGTCGCACGCCTGCGGCCGCGCCGCCGCCATCCTGCTCATGCCAGTCCCGCTTTCGACAGAGGAGTGTTTTTCGCGATGACCCGCCATTCCGCCCCGCGCACGCGCATCTCCCTATGGTGGCTGGCCGTGCCGGCGCTGGTGGCCGCCGCGGTCGGTGCGCACCTGCTCTATCACTCGGAAGACGGGCCGGGGCTCGACGACGACAAGATCCGGAACATCCTGGAGACCGAGCTGGCGCGCGCCGCCAACGTGCCCGCGCGGGCCTGCCTGCCGTTGCTGGGGGTGCCGCCGCTACCGGCCAGCGCCTCGACCGAGGTGCTCGCGGCCCAGAAGCCGGTGGTCGACGCGCTGGTGAAGAACAAGCTGATCACGCTGTCGCCCAAGGGCGAGGGCCGCGCGCCCGGATTGCAACCGGGCTACGAGATCGATGGGCAGCTCACGCAGGTGGCGCTCACGGCGGAGGGCAAGCGCGTGTACCAGGCCTCGCCGCACACCAGCGCCAACACGCTGGACACCGCGCTGTTCTGCCCGCCGGGCCTGGTCGTGGGGGAGATCCTGCATTCCACCGATCCGCTGAAGAACCCGAATGGCGGCAACGACAACCTGATCGCCCTGGTGAAGTTCCAATGGAAGCTGCCGCAGCCCGCGCAGGGCTGGGCGGCGGATCCCGCGCTCGCGAAGTCGGTGCTGGCCTGGCGCACGGCGCCCGAATCCGAGGATGGGTGGCACAGCGCCTACATCACGCTCGAGCGGCGCGGCTCGACCTGGGGCCTGGGCGACCGGCCGTACGTTGTGCGCTGGTAGACGCGGCGGCACGGCCGGGCCTAAGCCGAATTGCGCGGCAGGCCGGGCTGCCCACCGGCCGCGCCTATAGCAGCCCGGCCGTCAGTGCCTTGAGCGTGGCGGCCGCCCGCGTGGTGCAGTCCAGCTTGCGAAAGATGCTCTCCACATGCGTGCGCACGGTGCTCGGGCTGATGTCCAGCGTGCGCGCGGCCTCCTTGTTGCTGGCGCCGAGGCTGATCTGGCGCAGCACGTCGAGCTCGCGCTGCGACAACAGGCCGGACTCGCGGCGGGCGGCGGGCAGGCCGCCATCCAGCACGGTGAGCGCGGCATCGACAACGGCGGCATCGTGCCGCCCCGCGCGCGCTTCTTCATGCAGCAGCGCCGAGGCCTGTGCCGGCGTCAGCGCCTCGCGCCAGGGTCGCGGCTCCAGCATCGCCTGCAGGGCGACACAGGTGGCCAGCACCCGTTGCGGCGGGCCCAGGCCGGCGCCGCCGATGCCGCGGAAGTAGCCGTCGCCGTCCAGCCGCTCGTAGGCATACGAGGCAAGTTCGGCCGCATCCGCCAGGCCCTGGATCTGGCGCGCCGCGCGCGCGGTCCAGTACGGCATCAGCCGCACCTTCTCCCATTGGTCGGGGCTCAGGCGGCCCGGCGTGTCCCAGACATGATTGGGCGTGGCCGCCCGGCCGATGCCGTGCACCAGCGCCGCGGCCTGCAGGCGTGCCTGCGTGGCCTCGTCCATGCCCAGCTGCCGGGCGCAGCGCAGTGCCAGCGCGGCAGTGCGGCGCGAGTAGCCAGCGAGCCAGGGCAGCTTGAGCTCGGCCACATCCGCCAGCAGGCTCAGGTCGGCGTCGCAGGCCCCGGCGCTGTGGAGGTTCCAGGCCGCGCAGTCCGGTGGCGACGCGTCGAGGGCGTCCAGCCACGCGGGGCCCTGCGTGATCGCCTGCGCCACGACCGCCGCCGGATACTTGGCGTCGGCCTGGCTCTGCAAGAACCGCAGCGCGCGCTCGCGGCCATGCGCGCGGCTCAGGATTTCCAGATCGCTGGCGGCGTTGACATAGTGCGCCACCGGGGTGATCGCCGAGCCGGCCAGGCCCTGGGGCGAGCCGCTGCCGTCGTGGCGTTCGAACGCCTGGCGCAGCCCGGTCACCACCGTCTCGGGCATGCCGAGCGTGACCGCCACGTCGCCCGAGATCTCGCAGTGGATCACGGCGAGCGGCACGATCAGCGATTGGGTGCGCGCATCCAGGGGCGGGAGCGTCTGCGCCATCATGGCCTCGCGCGCGGCGATATCGTCGCCGAGCAGTTCGGCAAAGCCGCTGGCGTTGGCCGTGCAGCCCGACCAGCGCAGCAGCGCGACGGCGCGCGCGTGGTTCTGCATGGCGCCGTCGGCGCCGGCGGCTCGGGCGAGCCAGCCGGCCAGGCAGGCGGTGCGGCGGGAGTGGTCGGTGGCGCGGCCCATGCTGAGGTCGCCGACGAAGGCGAGCGCCAGGATGGCGTCGGTCAGGGCTATCGGACTGGCTGCGATCATGGCGAAAGCGTAGAGGCGGGCGGCGGGCGGGGGGATCGGTCGATCATCCGATACCGGCCGGAACCGGGGTTGGCCACACTGGCATCCAGCAAGCGAAACGTCGCTTGAAACCCATGATCCCAGGAGATTTCTGATGAAACGCCATCTTATCGCAGCCGCCTTCCTCGCCGCCGGCCTGACCCAAACCCTGTCGGTCCAGGCCGCCAGCCCCGTTGCCGATGCAACGCGCCCGTCCGTCGTGATCGTGCACGGCGCCTTTGCCGACGGCTCGGATTGGGCCAAGGTCATCGCGCTGCTGCAGGACAAGGGCGTGCAGGTGCAGGCCGTGCAGAACCCGCTCGAATCGCTGGCGGGCGACGTCGCCGCCGCCGAACGTACGATCGACAGCCAGCCCGGCAAGGTCGTGCTGGTGGGCCATTCGTGGGGCGGCAGCGTGATCACGCAGGCCGGCAACCATGCCAAGGTCGCGAGCCTGGTCTATGTGGCCGCGTTCGCGCCCGACGCCGGCCAGTCGGTCGCCACGGTCACGCAGAACCAACCCAAGGCGCCCGGCAACGACAGCATCGTGGCCGACAGCCATGGCTGGCTCAGCCTCACGCCGGCCGGCCTGGCGCGCGACTTCGCGCAGGACGTGCCTGCCGCCCAGGCCCGCGTGATGGCGGCCACCCAGGGCCCGATCAAGGCGAGCGCGTTCGGCGAGCCGGTGTCGGTCGCGGCATGGAAGACCAAGCCCTCGTGGTTCGTCGTGAGCCAGCAGGACCGCATGATCCTGCCGGCCCTGCAGCGCACGATGGCGCAGCGGATCGGCGCACGCATCACCGAGCTGCCCGCCAGCCACGTGCCGCAGCAGTCGCGTCCGCAGGACGTGGCGCGGGTGATCCTGGATGCGGTCGCGAGCGTGAAGTAAGCGGGGAGGGCGGGGCGCGCCCGGCTGCGGCGTCGTCGGCCCGACCGCTGCATTGCCGCGGCGTGCTCGCGGCGTGCTCGCTGCGGGCGCTCGTGCGCCGAGGCGGCGCGCGGGCATCAGCCGGGCGGCGTTGGCGCGCGGGTGAGGGGCGCGTCGTCCGCGTCCTCCAGCAGCCGCGCTGCACGCGAGGCGTCGACCGCCCCCGCGCGGTGGTAGCTGGCCACGCTGGTGACACTGGCGTGGCCGGTCATGGCCATCACCTCGGCCATCGGCACGCCGGCGCGGCCCGCTTCGGTCACGTAGCCGGAGCGCAGGCTGTGTGCGGCGTAGTCGCCCTCCAGTCCGGCCTGCGCGCAGCGCGCCTGGACGATGCGGCGCACTGCCTCGGCCGACAGCGGCCCACCCACGTGGCCCCCCTTCAGGACGCGGCGAAACAGGGCGCCTTCGCGCAGGCCCGCCGCGGTCAGCCAGGCATCCAGTGCCTGCGCGGCCCGGCCCACGATCGGCTTGACCATGTCGGCGCGCACCGCGCCGCTTTGGTTGGTCTTGCTGTGCGTCAGCATGTATTGCCAGCCTTCGCTCGTGCGCACCGTGTTGGCAAAGGTGGCGCGCACCACCTCCGAGCGGCGTCGCCCGCCGCTGGCCCAGGCGAATAACAGCAGCGCGCGGTCGCGCAGGCCGATCAACGACTCATCGCAGGTGGCCAGGATCCGCTCCAGCGGTTCGCGCGTGAGTGCCGCCTTGCGCGCCGGCTGCACGCCGCGACGCGCATAGGCGTTGCGCGCCCGCGCCATCAGGATCTGGACGGCGCGGTCGCGGCACGGATTGGGCAGCGCACGCGCTTCGTGGGCCTCCGACAGCACCGCGAGCCGATGCCGCACCGTTGCGAGGCTCAGTGGCCCGGCGCGTCGCTTCACGCGCTGCGCCACCAGGGCGGCATCGATTTCTGCCGGCAACTCATGTGTCAGGCCGTCGACGCCGGCGTGCTCGAGATGATCGGCCACGAACCGCAGCACCGCCTCGCCGCTGACCGGCAGCCGCATGGGCGCGCCCACGCGCAGCGCGTGCCAGGCAGACCAATACTGGATCGCGGCGCGATAGGCGTTGGCCGTGTTTTCGGAGGCGCCTTCGCGCAGTAGCGCGCGCACGCCGGGCGAGGCGTCGGCCAGCAGGGCGTAGGCCTGCCGTTCGGCCGGTGCGGGCTGCGCAGCGGTGGGCGCCTGGGCGGCGGGGAGGGGAGGCCCCGGGATCGCCGTGGGGCTGGCCGAGGGTTCGATCCCGCTCTCGGGGCGCTGGGGGGCGCCCGGCGCGTTTTCGCCACGGTTTTTCGGCGTTTCGGATGGCTTTTCGTCAGACGGCTGCGCTATATTGTCTAAAATCATACATAATACGTATTGGATAATACGTAATAGCCAAATAAGGTCGGATAACCTTCAATTATCCGCCCTTATTCCGGCTTGGCAATCAAATCAGGGCGTCGCCGATTGCGCGCGCCCGGTAAACGGCACATTGGGAGGCCGAGATGGCGCAGGGCGTACAGGAGCAGGATGTGTGGCAGGCGGCCGACGCGCTGCTGATGGAGGGCGATCAGCCCACTATCGAGCGGGTTCGGCTCAAGCTCGGCCGGGGGTCGCCCAATACGGTCGGCCCGATGCTGAAGTCGTGGTTCCGCAACCTGGGCGCGCGTCTGGCGGGGCAGCACACGCCCGGCGCCGCCGTGCCAGAGCCCGTCGCCAAGGCCGTGACGCAGGTCTGGCAGATGGCGCTCGAGGCCGCGCAAGACGAATGGGCACACACGGTGGCCGACGAGCGTCTGGCGCTGGTGCAGGCCCGCTCTGCCCTCGATGAGCGCGAACACGAGCTGCTGCAGGAGCGCCTGCTGCTGCAAGCCCGCGCCCAGGAGCTGGAGGCGCGGGCCCGCGACGCGCTGGCGCTGACCCAGGCGGCCGACGCGCGGCTCGGCGAGGCCCAGTCGCAGCTGCGCGACGCGTTGGCGCAGGCGCGCATCGAGCGCGCCGAGCTGGTGCAAGGCCAGCAGGCGCTGGAGGCAGACCGCAAGGCCCTGGCCGACCAGTTGCGCGAGCAGACACAGGCCCATGCCCAGGCCTTGGCCGCGGAGCAGGAGCGCCACGCGTCGCACGAGCGGCGCTGGCTGGGTGATCTGGATGCCCAGCGCCAGGCCTTGCGCCGTTCGCAGGAAGAGGCCGAAGCCGCGCGCCAGGAGCAGCAGCAGTTGCGCCGGGCGCTGGCGCAGGCGGAGGAGCGGCTTGCCGCCGCCGAGAAGGCGATCGTGGAGGCGCAGAACGCCGGCCGCGCCATGTTGCGCGAGCATCAACTGCAATGGCAGGGCGAGCGCAACGGTCTGCAGGCGGAGCTGGTCGGCGCCCGCGGCCTGGCCGAACAGGCCGCGCGGCAGGCGCGAGCCGACGTGGAGAGCGCCGCCGCGCTGCAGGCGATGACCCAGGCGCGGCTCGACGATCTCACGGCCCAGTGCGCCCGGATGGAGGCGCAGCTTGCGTCGCGCGACCGCCAGATCGAGCAGTTGCTGGCCGGCCGAACGGCTGCCAAACCTAAGAAATCAGGTCAGAGATCTGAGGTTTGATTGCGGCGGTATGTCGTTGATCTGGACAGAAATTCTGTGAACTTTTGCATGAATTCCCCTCCGTATCGTCTACCGGGTCCGCCCGCGGCCGCTACGTCTTGCGCTTGCGCCGCTCCAGCGTGCTGACCAGCACGGCGAGCACGATCAGCGTGCCGCCCGTCAGCCCCCAGAGGCCCAGCCGCTCGCCGGCCGCCGCACCGACCAGCGCGGCCCAGACCGGTTCCATCGCATAGATCAAGGTCGCGCGGGTCGCGTTCACGTAGCGCTGCGCCCAGTTCATGCAGAACTGGATCAGCGCGGAGGCCGCGGCGAGGCCGAGCACGCTGGCGATCAGTCCGGGCGTGAATTCGGGCTGGCGCTCGCCCAGCGCCACAGCCGTGGCCAGGGCCATCACGCCCACCGCGAGCAGTTGCATGAAGGCCACGCGACGCGGATCGCAATGCTGGCTGAAGTGGGCGATCAGCAGGATCTCCGCCGAAATCGCCAGCGCGCCCAGCACCGTATAGAACTCCCCAGGCGCCAGTGTGAAAACGAGTTCGCCCGGGTTGGTGAGCAGCACCATGCCCGTGAAGGCCAGCACGATGCCCAGGCCCGCACCGAGGCTCGGCGCCTTGCGCATCAGCACCCAGCTCAAGATCGGCACCAGCGGCACGTAGAGCGCCGTGAGGAAGGCCGACTTGCTGCTGTCGATGGTCTGCAATCCGACGGTCTGCAGCGAATAACCGAAATACAGGCCCAGACCGATGAGGATGCCGGCGCGCACCTCGTGCCCCGTCATGCCGCGCAGCCGGCTGCGCAACACCGCGCCCAGGATCGCCGCGGCGATCAGAAAGCGCGCGCCGACCAACGTGTAGGGGCCGATCCACTGCAGGGCTTTGCTGATCACCAGGAACGTGCCGCCCCAGATCACGGTGATGCCGGTCAGGACCAGTTGCGGCCACAACGTGCCGGGGTCGCGCGGGGCGGCTGAGGAGGAGGGGGAAGTGGCGGGCTGCAAGAGTTGCTGCTTGGAAGACACCGGCGAGCGGCGAAGGCGGCATTCTCGCAGCAACGGAGCGGGAGTGCACCACGGCGGGGCGTGAATATCGACGGCGTCTGGCCGGTTGGTGGCTTGAATTTGTTAAAGCGATTTGTTTAATGTGAATTATCGAAAGGTAGTTTAATTGGTTGAAATAAATAAAGAAAAGTGATTTTTCTGTGGTTGATGATGCGCTGAATGGGAACTGAACAACCGGGGCCGGGTCACTCATCAGGTAGCGTGTCAGTCTGTTCCGACATTCGGTGTCTGTCTTGCTCACTCTGCGCAGTGAGCTGGCTGGCCCGCCGTGTTCTTGTGCCCACCCTCTATGGAGTCCCCCGATGAAGCCTTCCCTGTCTGTGCGCGCCCTGTTCGGCGCCCTGTCCGGCGCGTTGTTGCTGGGCGTCGCCCCCGTGCACGCGGCGCCGGTGACATACGACATCGATCCCTCGCACACGTACCCGAGCTTCGAGGCCGACCACATGGGCGGCTTGTCGACCTGGCGCGGCAAGTTCAACCGGAGCAGCGGCGTGATCGTGCTCGACCGCGCGGCCCGCACCGGCACCATCGACGTGACGGTGGACATCAAATCCGTGGACTTCGGCCACGACGAGATGAACCAGCACGCCATCGCACCCGACATCTTCGACGCCGCGAAATACCCCAACGCCACCTTCAAAGGCACGTTCACCAAGTTCGACGGCGACAAGCCGGAAGAGGCGACCGGCGACCTCACCCTGCGCGGCGTCACTCGCAAGGTCAAGCTCGAGATCGACGACTTCAAGTGCATGGAACACTTCATGGAAAAACGCGAAGTCTGCGGCGCGGACGTCTCGACCGAGTTCAAGCGCAGCGATTTCGGCCTCAATTTCGGCCTGGACATGGGCTTCAAACCCGAAGTCGAACTCAAGATCCAGGTAGAAGCCCTCCGCCGCCCCTGACACCCCGCCGCCCCAAACAAAGGTGTCAGACTGCATTTTTAAAAAGGTGTCAGACTGCAATTTCCACGCCGAAAAATGCAGTCTGACACCGGTAAGACGGTAGCCCGGTCCAAAAACAAAGGTGTCAGACTGCATTTTTCATATCCGCCACCTGCGGGATCGTCGCCTGGCAGACCCGCCGCGCGGCTCACCCAACAAAGGTGTCAGACTGCAATTTCTTCGCCGGGAAAATGCAGTCTGACACCAGTAGGACTACCGCCAATCCGTGGCTCGACAGCGAGAAGCCGCCCGCCCGGCCTACTCACACCGATCGGAACGCGCTCCTCGGAAATTGCAGTCTGACACCGATAGGACGATCGTCCAGGCTGGGCGCGAACGCTGGGAGTTGTGGGTGACGCCAGCGAGAAATTGCAGTCTGACACCAGTAAGACTGTTTCCCGTAGAGCCCCCTGACGCGGACCGGCGCGTGTGCAAACGGCTCGTTGGCGCGTCACGCCGGACGCCCGTTTCCGTATGAACGTGCTCTCGCGCAGGCGAGAACCGCGTAGCTCGCAAGCAAACTCGGTCCGGCGAACGGCAAGCGCGACACCTGCCACCCCCCGATCGAACCCGCCAACCGCAGGCCGCCCACCGGCGCGCCGCGCGATCCGAACGCGCGGGTGCCGATATAATCCCGGATTCGGCGCCTTCGTGCGGATCCGCTCCGCGGCCATGGGCCGGCGGCCCAATGCCGTCGCGGCCGGCCGCGCGGGATCCCCGACTTGACGGCCAGAGTGGCCATCCGCCCGGCGCCCCGGTTTCTCTCCTCTTGCGTGCTCGCGCACTGAAAACATGAAAAAACTGACTGCACTTCTGATGGTGTCCGCCTCCGCGCTGCTCGTGGCTTGCGGCCAGGGCGACAACGCGCCCGCCCCGCAGGCGGCCGCCGCCAAGAAGATCGTGGTGGGCCTGGACGACAACTTCCCGCCCATGGGTTTCCGTGACGAGAAGAACCAGCTCGTCGGCTTCGACATCGACATGGCGCGCGAGGCCGGCAAGCGCATGGGCCTGGACATGGAATTCAAGCCGATCGACTGGAACGCCAAGGAAGCCGAGCTCAACGGCAAGCGCGTCGACATGCTCTGGAACGGCCTGACCATCACCGAAGAGCGCAAGAAGAACATCGGCTTCACCGCGCCCTACATGGAAAACCACCAGATCATCCTGGTCGCCGCCGCCTCGCCCATCAAGACCAAGGCCGACCTGGCCGGCCGCGTGGTCGGCGCCCAGGATGGCAGCTCGGCCGTCGACGCCATCAAGAAAGACGCCCCGGTGGCCGCCAGCCTGAAGGAACTCAAGCTGTTCGGCGACAACGTGACCGCGCTGATGGACCTCTCGGCCGGCCGCCTGGAAGCCGTGGTGGTCGATGAAGTCGTGGGCCGATACCTGGCCGCCAAGCGCGCCGGCGAGTACCGCGTGCTGGACGAAAACTTCGGCACCGAAGACTACGGCGTGGGCCTGCGCAAGGACGACGGCGAGCTGCTCAAGAAGCTCGACGAGACCCTCGCCGCCATGAAGAAGGACGGCACCTCGGCCAAGATCGCCACCCAGTGGTTCGGCGCCGACATCATCAAATAAAGACCACGCCCACGCTGCCCGCCGCCCGCGCGCGGGGGCAGGGCGCCGGAACGCGCGTTCCGGCGCCGGGCGGACCGACACATGGATTACGTACTCTCCCTCCTGGGGCCGATGGCGCAGGGCGCGAAGCTCACGCTCTCGCTCTTCTTCATCACCCTGGCGCTGGCCGTGCCGCTGGGCCTCGGGCTGGCGCTGATCCGCATCTCGCGCTGGAAGCTGGCGAGCCAGCTGGTCAACGGCTACATCTGGCTCATGCGCGGCACGCCGCTGATGCTGCAGATGCTGTTCATCTATTTCGCGCTGCCGTTCGTGCCGGTGATCGGCATCCGCCTGCCGGACTTCCCGGCCGCCATCGTGGCGTTCGCGCTCAACTACGCGGCGTACTTTGCCGAGATCTTCCGCGCCGGCATCCTGTCCGTGGACCGCGGCCAGTACGAGGGCAGCAAGGTGCTGGGCATGACCTATCTGCAGACCCTGCGGCGCGTGGTGCTGCCGCAGATGGTGCAGCGGGTCCTGCCGCCCATGAGCAACGAGACCATCACGCTGGTGAAGGACACCTCGCTCATTTACGTGCTGGCCCTCAACGACATCCTGCGCACCGCGCGCGGCATGGTGCAGCGGGATTTCTCGACCACGCCGTTCCTGGTCGCCGTCGCCTTCTATCTGATCATGACCCTCGTGCTGACCTGGTTCTTCCAGCACATGGAAAAACGCTATGCCAAATACGATCAATGAGCCCGCGGGCAACGACGCGCGCACCGTGATGATCGAGGCGCGCGACATCGTCAAGTCGTTTGGCGACAACCGCGTGCTCGACCAGGTGTCGCTCACGCTCGGCCGGGGCGAGGTCGTGGCCGTGATCGGGCCGTCGGGGTCGGGCAAGAGCACCTTCCTGCGCTGCCTGAATCACCTCGAGACCATCGACGGCGGCAGCATCCACATCGAGGGCGAGGCGCTGGCCGAAGCCGTGCCGGGCGGGCAGAGCCGCTACGTGGCCGATGCCGACGTGCGCCGGCTGTGCCGCCGCATGGGCATGGTGTTCCAGTCGTTCAACCTGTTCCCGCACATGACCGTGCTGCAGAACGTGATCGAGGCGCCCATCACGGTCAAGGGCATGAAGCGCGACGCCATCATTCCGCAGGCCGAGGAGCTGCTGCGCAAGGTGGGCCTGCTCAACAAGCGCGACAACTATCCCAACCGTCTTTCGGGCGGCCAGAAGCAGCGCGTGGCGATCGCCCGCGCGCTGGCCATGGAGCCCGACATCATGCTGTTCGACGAGCCGACCTCGGCGCTGGACCCCGAGCTCACGGTCGAGGTGCTGCGTACCATGCGCCAGCTGGCCGACGAACACATGACGATGCTGGTGGTGACCCACGAGATGGGCTTTGCCCGCGAGGTGGCGCACCGGGTCATCTTCATGGACCAGGGCAGGATCGTGGAAGAGGCGCCCGCCGCCACCTTCTTCAGCGCGCCCCAGCAGGCCCGCACCCGCGCCTTCCTGGGCCAGATGCTCTGACGGCCGCCGGCCCGGTGCCGGCAATGGTTCGTTGCGCTAACAACCGCCCGGCATAAGCATGTGCCGGGCGTTTGCATTTCCATAGGCGAAATCCGTCGTTCGCAGCGGTCGCGTGCCCTGCGAGGATGCGGCCGTTCCCGGCGCGGCCAGACGCGGGCCTGAGCGGCGCCAACCGGGGCATGCCGTGCCCGCGCCTATTGGAGTGCTCCCATGAAAGTGTTTTCCGCCCGCTCGCTGGCCGCGCTGGTGCTGGCCGGCCTCGGCGTGGCCCAGGTTGCGCCTGCCCAGGCAGAGGGCCGGGTCCGCGTGGCCCAGCAGTTCGGTATCGCCTACCTGATCCTGGACGTGGTGAAGGACCAGAAATTGATCGAGAAGCACGGCAAGGCCGCGGGCGTCGACATCACGGTGGAGTGGAACCAGATCTCCGGCGCCACGGCCATGAACGAGGCGCTACTGTCGGGCTCGCTCGACTTCGTGTCCGCGGGTGTGCCGCCCGCCCTGGTGCTGTGGGACCGCACGCGCGGCAAGCAGGACGTGAAGCTGGTGGCTGCGCTGGGCGCCTTGCCGAACTACCTCATCACCAACAACCCCGCCGTCAAGTCGATCGACGATCTCTCCGCCAAGGATCGCATCGCCGTGCCGGCCGCCGGGGTGGGATTCCAGTCGCGCACGCTCCAGATCGAAGCGGCCAGGCGCTACGGCAAGGCGGATTTCAAGCACTTCGACGCCTTCACCGTGAGCCTGCCGCACCCGGACGCGACGGCGGCCCTGATCTCGGGCGGCCTGGAGGTGAACACGCATTTCTCCAGCGCACCCTTCTACTACCAGGCGCTGGAGCGCAATCCCGCCATCCGCAAGCTGATCAGTTCGTACGACATCCTCGGCGGCCCGGCCACCTTCAACGTGCTCTACACCACGCGGAAATTCCACGACGACAATCCGAAGACCTACAAGGCCTTCTACGATGCCCTGGCCGAAGCCGAGCAGTGGATCGCCGGCCACAAGGCCGAGGCGGCCCAGGTGTTCATCCGCCAGCAGAACTCCAAACTGCCGGTCGAACTGGTGCAGCGGATCATCAACGATCCCGAGAACACCTTCACGATCAATCCGCAACAGACGCAGGTCTACGCCGAGAAGCTGCACGATATCGGCGTGCTGAATCACCGTGCGCAGGGCTGGAAGGACTTCTTCTTCGAGGAGGCGTATGCGCGTCCCGGCAGCTGAGGCCTGAGCGGGCGCGGAGCGGCCCGGACGAATCTGTACAATACGATTAGTTATAGACAAATCGTATAGTCATGAAAAAAGCCAAGCCGCCCGCCCCGAGCGAGCAGGACTCGCTCATCGAACAGGTCAAGCAGATCGCCCATGGCCTGGGCGAGACCTTTGCGCCGTTCTGCGAAGTGGTGGTGCACGACCTTCGCACGCCGGACAACGCGATTCTGGCGATCCACAACAATCTGTCCGGGCGCGCGGTCGGCGATCCCACGACCGAGCTGGGGCTGGCGCGCATCGCCGATGACGATTACCCGCAGGTGCTGACCAACTATGCCAACCAGTTCGCGGACGGCCGACGCGCCAAGAGCACCTCGGTCGGGATCAAGGACGCCGACGGCCGGTATGTGGCCGCGCTCTGCCTGAACGTCGACGTGACGGTGCTGCGCACCTTGCAGAGCATGCTCGATCTGTTCTGCGGCACCGGGCCCGCCACCGTGCGCGAGACGCTGGATCCGGTCGGCGCGGATGGCATCCGCGAACGGATCGACCAGTTCGCGGCCGCGCTCGCCACGCCGGCGCAGTCGCTCAAGGCCGACCAGCGTCGCGCCTTGCTGCAGGAGCTCAAGGCCGGCGGTTTCCTGGAGGTGCGCAAGGCGATGGACGTGATCGCCTCGCATCTGGGCGTGTCCCGCGCCACGGTGTACAACGATGCCAAATAATAAAGACGACCTGCTGTTGCTCGACCACGCCGACGTGGCGGCGCTGTTGCTGCCGGAGATGGTGGACCAAGCCGTGCGCCACGCGTTCGCGCTGCACGCCGGGCGCCAGGGCCGCGTGTTCCCGGTGATCCGCGAGGCGCTGGCCGGCGGCGGCGTGTTCGGCATCAAGGCCGGCGATGTGGCCGACGAGACATTGCTGGGCTTCAAGGCGGCCGGTTTCTGGCCGGCCAATCGACAGCGTGGCGGCGAGCCGCACCAGGCCACCGTGATGCTGGTGGACCCGGCGACGGGCCGGCCGCGCTGCCTGGCCGACGGCAACCTGATCACCACCGAACGCACGGGAGCCGCCGGCGCGCTGGGGCTGTCGCTGCTGGCGCGGCCCGACAGTCGTCGGCTCTGCGTGTTCGGCACGGGCGTGCAGGCGCGGGTGCAGATCCGGCACGCACGCCGCGTGCTGCCGGACCTCGCGCGGGTCGACTACATAACCGCCGGCGGGCAGCCGGTGGCCGATTTCGAATCGGCCGTCGCGGCGCCGGGCCTGGCGGTGCATCACGCGCCCGAGGCCGACGTGGCGGTGTCCCTGGCAGACGTGGTGATCACGGCGACGCCCGGTCGCCAGGCGCTGTTTCACGCCGATGCCGTGCGGCCGGGTACGCACATCAACGCGGTGGGCGCCGACACGCGCGGCAAGCGCGAGCTGCCGGACGGCCTGCTGGCGCGCGCGCGCCTGATCGTCGACGACCTGGCGCAGTCCCGCAGTCTGGGCGAAGGCCAGTGGGCGCCGGAGCAGGCCGGGGTGGAACTGGGCGACATCCTCACCGGCCGCGCGCCGTTCGTGCGGCAGGCGGCCGATATCACGGTGTTCGACCTCACCGGCCTGGCACTGCAGGACCTCACGGTGGGGCAGGCGCTGCTGCGCGAGGCCACCGCGCGCGGTATCGGCACGCGCGTGCCCTGGCATTGGTAGACGCCCAGGCCGGGCAGCACGACACGGCGCCTCGCGGCGCCGTTTTTCATTGCGGCGCGGATGCCACGGCGGCCAGCATTTGCTCGCGCAACCATCGATGCGCCGGGTCGCGATGCACGCGTTCGTGCCAGAGCATCACCATCTCGAAGCCCGGCACGCTGACGGGCGGCTCGACCGTACGCAGCGCAGGATTGCCGCGCACCAGCCGTTCGGGCGCCATCGCCACCAGATCCGTCTCGGTCAGGACCTTCGCCAGAAACAGGAAGTGCGGCACCGACAGGGCGACGTGACGCGCCAGGCCGGCCTCGGCCAGCGCCGTGTCGGCCGGGCCGTGAAAACCGCCGCCGTTCGGCGACACGATGACGTGATCGAGCTTGCAGTATTGCGCCAACGTGGGCTTGCGCTGCAGGCGCGGATGGCCGGCACGGGCGACCAGCACATAGCGTTCGTGGAACATGCTGCGGCGGTGCAACTGCGGCGGCGCCTCGGTGGTGATGTGAAACGCCAGGTCCAGCTCGCCCAGTTCGGCGCGCCGCGCCAGGGTGGGCGGTGTCAGCTCGAGGATGGCCAGCCGCGTTGCGGGGGCGGCGGCGCGCAGGCCGGGCAGGGCGGGCAGCAGAATGGTGGATTCGCCGTAGTCCGAGGCCATCACCCGCCAGGTGTGCGTCGCGTGGGCCGGATCGAACGCCGGCGTGGGCGCAACCGCCGACTGCAAGGCCCGCAGGGCCTCGCGCAGTGGCTCGCGCAAGGCGTCGGCGCGGGCCGTGGGACGCATGCCGCGCGGTCCGGGCAGCAGCAGCGGGTCGCCAAAGGCCTCGCGCAACCGTGCCAGCTGCACGCTCACCGTGGGCTGCGCCAGGTGGAGACGCTCCGCGGCCCGGGTGACGTTGTGTTCGGCCAGCAGCGCGTCCAGGGTGACCAGGAGGTTCAGGTCGAGCTGGCGCAAGGGATTGTTCATGGCAATGGCTGGTATCCAGGATATTCATTTCCACTATAGCGTGCCAGCCCCTATCGTGTCGCCATCGATTGATTCTTTAGGCGCCCGCCATGAATGTCCTGATTGTCTATGCCCATCCCGAACCCCGCTCCCTGAACGGCGCGCTGCGCGATTTCGCCGTCGAGCGCCTGCGCGCGGGCGGCCATGCCGTCCAGGTCTCCGATCTGTATGCGATGCAGTGGAAAGCCACGCTCGACGCGGCCGACAACACTGCCTTCGAGGCCGGCGGCCGCTTCGATGCCTCGGAGGAATCGCGCCGCGCCTTCATGAACGGCACGCAAAGCGCGGATATTGCCGCCGAGCAGGACAAACTGCGCTGGGCCGATACCGTGATCCTGCAGTTTCCGCTCTGGTGGTTTTCGATGCCGGCCATCCTCAAAGGCTGGATCGAGCGGGTGTATGCCTATGGGTTTGCCTATGGCGTGGGCGAACACTCGGACAGCCACTGGGGCGACCGCTATGGAGAAGGCGCGATGGCCGGCAAGCGGGCCATGCTGGTGGTGACGACCGGCGGCTGGGACAGTCACTACGCCTCGCGCGGCATCAACGGCTCGATCGACGATATTCTGTTTCCGATCCAGCACGGCACGCTGTTCTATCCGGGCTTCGATGTGCTGCCGCCGCACGTGATCTACCGCAGTGGCAAGATCAATGACGCCAATTTCGGCGAGGTCGCCAGCGCATTGGGCCAGCGCCTGGATGCGCTCGAACGCACCGAGCCCATTCCCTTTCGCAAACAGAATCACGGCGATTATGAGATCCCGGCACTCACCCTGAAACCGGGGTTGGGCGCGGGCCGCACCGGATTGGCAATCCATTTGCAGGATGGCGCCGCCGACGCTTGATGGCGGCAATGCGGTGCACAGGGCCGGGAACGGGCGTGCACGGCCTGCGGATAATGCCGTGGCCGAGTCTGCCCACGGTCGGCCAGGAGGTATTTTCGGGGAATAGATACCCGATCGCTGTTTGCGTTGAGACGCTTCCGGCGGAATTCGTATACGCGAAGCAAATATTCCGGCGTGGAAAGGCCGGATACGCGCACGGAATACCCGCCCGGGCGTTAATTGGGCCGGTGCGGCGGCGAAGGATCGAGCGGCTGGATCGACAAGCGCAAGCCCATGGCTTTCAAGATGGACATCAGGCTGCTCAAGGATGGATTTCCCTTGGGCGACAAGGTCCGGTAAAGCTGGGTGGGATTGAGCTGCGCGGCCTCCGCGACCGACTGCACGCCGCCGGACGCCTGCGCCAACTGGCGCAGCACGCGTAGCAGTTCAGCCTGGTCGCCGTGCTCGAGCACGCCATTGACGACATTCAACGCAAAGCCGGGATCGCCGCGAAAACGCTCGATCATGGCCTCGTCCTGCGTAACACGGGTTCTCATCGTCGCTACTCCGTTGCCAAACCTGTCTTCAGCCACGGCCCGGGCTTGCCCCGGGTCCGGGGAGCGATGATCACCGGCGCCGCAGCGCCGGGGAGAAAACAGCCCCGCAGTGCGGGGCTTTCAACTCGAATTTACGCATACGTCGCCGCGAAGGCAAATTGATTTTATTTGTCGCGGCCGAATATCTAGCGCAGCCGGGATTGGATAATCGAGACCTGTCTCGGGCGGCCCCATCCAGGGCGGGTATTCCATTTACACCGTCGTGTGGGCGCCTGTTGGCACATGGCCGCGATTATTCCCGGCCTTGGGATCAATCCCCTGCGCAGATGCCGATGTTCTTGATCTGGCCGGCAGTTCGATGCACCATTCGCGTGCGCGGCGACGTGTCGTCGGCATTTCACGATCGCATCAACCTCCGCCCATGGATACACGCATGATCATCACGGTTCAGCATCGCTTCAAATGGCTGGCCTACCAGACCGGGCAACTCGTGCTCGCCGTGGCACTGCTCTCTCTGGTGTTCAACTACGGCTACCGCTACACGGTCGACCGCAACATCGATACGCCGGCGTTCTACGCGATCACGGTGCTGCTGGGCCTGCTCGTGTTCGTTGCATGGCGCCGCGACTACATTTTCGTGAAGCAATACGAATTCACCCCGGCCGCCATCACGGTCCGTACCGCCCTGGGCGTGACCAAGACCTTTCCCACGACCGATTACGCCTTCGTCCCCTCGCTGCACAAAGCCGTGAACGTGCCCGAACAGAAGGCGACACTGTCCTTCAACGTGCGCGACCTGCGACGCAAGCGCACAGTGCGGAATTACTCGTGGATCGGATTTTCCACCGAGGATTTCCAGAAAGTGTCGAAACTGTATGGATATGCGGGGGAGGTGGATTTCAAGCAGGGCGACCTGGGCAAACGGTAAATCCGTTCCTCGGCGGCCGGCGACGCGCCGTGCGGCTTTCCCGGATCCACCCGGCCGCCTTTCCCGGAGCGACCCCAACAAAGGTGTCAGACTGCATTTATTGAACGATGCGGAAAAGGTGTCAGACTGCAATTTTTCAATCGCGCGCCGCGGCCGGGCCGCGCCCGGCGAAGTGGTCCGCCACCCAGCGTTCGCAGACTGCCCACAAGGCCGGCGCGCCTGCCTTGATGGCCGGGCCGTAGCGCGAAAGCACGTGTTCCAGCGAAACGTCGTTCTCGGCCCATGTGCCGCCACCCGTGTAGACGTTGATCAAGAGCGGCTGGAAGCGGTCGAGCGCCTTCGCGAAGCGGGCATCCTCGGATTCCGCGTGCTCGAACTCCTCCCACAGCAAATGAAACTCGGTTGCCTGCGGCTGCGGCAGCAGCCCGAACAGGCGCGCCGCCGCCGCGCGCTCCTGCTCGGCCTGGAGGGCGGCCGAGTGACCGCCATGGATCGGAAAATCGCCCACGTCGATTTCCACCACGTCATGCAATAACAGCATCTGGATCACACGCAGGGTATTCACTGGCCCGCAGGCATACTCGGCGAGCACCAACGCATACATGGCCAGATGCCAGGAATGCTCGGCGGAATTCTCCTGGCGGCTGCGGTCGAGCAGCGGGGATTGGCGCAAAACGCTCTTGAGCCGGTCGATTTCCCGCAGGAATTCGAGTTGTCGTTCCAGTTTCTCTACATGCATGGGGCGGTCCATCGAAATGCGGCGGGCGGGGGCCGTGCGCCCAACAGCTTATCAGGCCGACCGACTCCTCCCTCCGGCCGATTGCGCCCGCATCCAGCGCGGTGTTTGCGCGGGCATGGCATTTGCTTCGGGCCAGGAAACTCGAATTGTTGAGGGGATTCATGAATATCGCGTCCGATTGCCCGTCCTGTGCCTGCCG
>Ga0160496_1000288_pt1 | contig 27644 bp, 19 predicted proteins | sample DIDPMG_2_FD_108231 | JGI IMG/M metagenome (GOLD analysis project Ga0160496, IMG submission 108231) | Enriched soil microbial communities from UW Madison campus, WI, USA - DID2937_E24_FP MG | ecosystem: Environmental > Terrestrial > Soil > Grasslands | place: USA: Madison, Wisconsin | collected...
CTGGCGGCGTGCGCGTTCTCGCTGGTGATCCCGGGCCTGGATGCCGCGGCCGAACTGGGCCACGGCAAATGGGGCGCGGGGCTGCTGGTCGGCGGCGCCATCCTGCTCGGCGCCGCCGCGCTGCTGCTGCTCGACCGGGTGCTGCCGCACGAGCACTTCATCAAGGGCCGCGAGGGCAAGGAGGCGTCGAAGCTGCGCCGCACCTGGCTGTTCGTGTTTGCCATCGCCCTGCACAACCTGCCCGAGGGCCTGGCCATCGGCGTGGGCTACGCGGGCGGCGACCTGGTCAAGGGCGGGGCGCTGGCCACCGGCATCTCGATCCAGGACGTGCCGGAGGGCATGGTGGTGGCGCTGGCGCTGCTGGGGGCGGGCTACTCGCGCGCCTTCTCGGTCACGCTGGGCATGCTGTCGGGCCTTGTCGAGCCGCTGGGCGCGGTCGTGGGCGCCGTGGTGGTGGGCTGGTCCGCCACGCTGCTGCCGTGGGGGCTGGGCTTCGCGGGCGGCGCCATGCTGTTCGTCATCAGCCACGAGATCATTCCCGAGTCGCATCGCAAGGGCCACGAGGTGCACGCCACCACCGGCCTGATGCTGGGCTTCGTGCTCATGATGCTGCTCGACACGGCACTCGGCTGAGACTAAGCGGGGACGCAGCCACGGCGCGTCGCTCCGGGCCATTCCGGCTTTCGCGGCGACCCGCTTTCGCGGTATGCTTCGCTCCGCTGTCACGCAAGTCGCGGGAGAGAGCGGGAACCACCCCGCCGCCGAAGGCGCAATTCGCCCGGAATCGCTCAGGTAACCCATACCGCGACTGCATCGGCCGTATGGCGCTCAACGCGCGCGCGGCCGTAACGGCACTCTGGAGAGACCTGGCACCGCAGCCCTATCACGAGGCGCGGTACGACCAGGCGCCGAAGGTGCAAACCCGCGCAAGGCCACGGCCGCAGCGGGGCAACTCTCAGGCAAAAGGACAGAGGGGCGGAAAATCCAGCCGGTCGTCCGGGCGATTTCCGCTATCGGGTCCGGCTACGTCCGTCTTCTGACTCTGCCGGAGCCCCTTCGCATGTCCGCAACGCTCAAACGTACCCCCCTGGCCGACACCCATGTCGCCGCTGGCGCCCGCATGGTCGACTTCGGCGGCTGGGACATGCCGCTGGCCTACGGCTCGCAGCTCGAAGAGCACCACGCCGTGCGCAACGACGCCGGCATGTTCGACGTGTCCCACATGCTCAACGTCGATGTCATCGGCGCCGATGCCACCGCCTTCCTGCGCCGCCTCGTCGCCAACGACGTCGCCCGTCTCACGACCCCCGGCCGCGCGCTGTACTCCTGCATGCTGAATCCGCAGGGCGGCATCATCGACGACCTGATCATCTATTTCTTCGCCGCCGACCGCTTCCGCGTGGTGGTCAACGCCGGCACCGCCGACAAGGACATCGCCTGGATGCAGCGCGTGGCGCGCGCCGAGGGCTTCGACGTGGCCATCACGCCGCGCCGCGACCTGGCCATGGTGGCTGTGCAGGGCCCCAACGCCCGCGCCAAGCTGTGGGCCGCGCGCCCGGCCTGGCAGGCCGCCACCGAGGGCCTGGCGCCGTTCAACGCCGCCGTGATCGATGCCGGCACCCTGGTGGCCCGCACCGGCTACACCGGCGAGGATGGCTTCGAAGTGGTGCTGCCGGCCGCCGACGTGGTGGCCCTCTGGCAGGACCTGACCGCGCAGGGCGTGCGCCCGGCGGGCCTGGGCGCGCGCGACACGCTGCGCCTGGAGGCCGGCATGAATCTCTACGGCCAGGACATGGACGAGCTCACGCACCCGAACCAGTCGGGCCTGACCTGGACCGTCTGGTCCAAGGATGCCGAGCGCCGCTTCATCGGCCGCGACGCCATCGAACAGTTCGCCACGCCCGCCGCCTTCCTCGGCCTCAAGCTCAACGAGCGCGGCGTGATGCGCGCTCACATGGCCGTGCGCACCGCGCAGGGCGAGGGCGAGATCACCAGCGGCACCATGTCGCCCACGCTGGGCGTGTCGATCGGCTTTGCCCGCCTCCCCGCGGGCGTGAAGGCCGGCGACAGCGCCGAGGTCGACATCCGGGGCAAGTGGGTCTCCGCCCAGGTCGTCAAGCTGCCGTTCGTGCGTAACGGCAAAGCCGTCGAACACTCGTAAACTCCAAGCTTGCGTGCCGTCCCCCGGAATGGGCCGGCGCGCAGGCGCGCAGAACTTTTCATCTCCGTATTTCCTAAAGGATCTCTCATGAGCCTGCCTACCGATCGCAAGTACACCGCCTCCCACGAATGGGTCAAAGCCGAAGGCGACGTGTTCGTCGTCGGCATCACCGACAACGCCCAGGACCAGCTGGGTGACCTGGTTTTCGTGGGCGACGTGAACGTCGGCGCCCAGCTCAAGGCGGGCGAGACCGCCGGCGTGGTCGAGTCGGTCAAGGCCGCCTCCGACATCTACGCGCCCGTCGATGGCGAGATCGTCGCCTTCAACGAGGAGCTCGAGAACACCCCCAACCTGATCAACGAGTCGGCCTACTCGGCCTGGATCTTCAAGATCAAGCCGGCCAACGCCGCCGACGTCGAGAAGCTGCTCGACGCCGCCGGCTACGAAGCCGTCGCCAACGGCTGATCACCGCCGCGCGGGCCGCATCGGCGGCCCGCTTTGCCGTCACTCCGAGAACACCATGTCGCGCGCCCTAGACACTCATTCCGAATTCATTCCCCGCCACATCGGCCCTTCCGAGGCCGACCAGCAGAAGATGCTGGCCGCCATCGGCGCCGCCAGCCTCGATGCGCTGATCGAAGAAGTGGTGCCTGCCCGCATCCGCAACGAAGCGCCGCTCGCGCTGCCGGCGTCGCGCAGCGAAGCCGACGTGCTGGCCGCGCTCAAGCAGGTCGCGTCGCGCAACAAGGTGTTCCGCAACTACATCGGCCAGGGTTACTACGGCACGCTCACGCCCAACGTGGTGCTGCGCAACGTGCTCGAGAACCCGGCCTGGTACACGGCCTACACGCCGTACCAACCCGAGATTTCGCAGGGCCGCCTCGAGGCGCTGCTCAACTACCAGACCATGGTCGCCGACCTGACCGGGCTGGACATCTCCAACGCCTCGCTGCTCGACGAGGGCACCGCCGCCGCCGAAGCGATGACGCTGGCGCGCCGTGGCGCCAAGTCGCGCAGCAACGTGTTCTTCGTGTCGGCCGGCTGCCATCCGCAGACCCTCGAAGTGGTGCGCACGCGCGCCGAGGGCCTGGGCATCGAGGTGGTGGTGGGCGACGAGTCCGCCGGCCTGCCCGAATGCTTCGGCGTGCTGCTGCAATACCCGGCCAGCCTGGGCACGGTGGCCGACTACCGCGCCGTGGCCGAGGCCGCGCATGCGCAGGGCGCCGTGGTGGCCTGCGCCACCGACCTGCTGGCCCTGGCGCTGCTGACGCCGCCGGGCGAGTGGGGCGCCGACATCGCCGTGGGCTCGGCCCAGCGCTTCGGCGTGCCGTTCGGCTTCGGCGGCCCGCACGCCGGCTTCATGGCCTGCCGCGACGCCTTCAAGCGCAACATGCCCGGCCGCCTCGTCGGCGTCTCGAAAGACGCGCAGGGCAACCCGGCGCTGCGCCTGGCGCTGCAGACCCGCGAACAGCACATCCGCCGCGAGAAGGCCACCTCCAACATCTGCACCGCGCAGGTGCTGCTGGCCGTGATGGCCGGCCTCTACGCCGTGTGGCACGGCCCGGCCGGCATCCGCCGCATCGCCGAACGCGTGCAGGCCTACACCGGCGTGCTGCGCGACCAGCTCGGCAAGCTCGGCCTGAAGGTCGTCAACGACACCTGGTTCGACACGCTGCACATCCAGACCGGCAGCGCCACGCCCGCCATCATCACCGCCTTCGAGTGCGCCCACGTCAACCTGCGCCGCGTCGACGGCGCGCACGTGGCGGTGTCGCTCGACGAGACCGTGACGCTGCAGGATCTGCAGGCCCTGGTGAATCTGTTCGCCGCCGGCCTCGAACACGACGACATCGCGCTCGACGCGGCCACGCTGGACGCGCCCGAGGGCATCCCGGCCGCCGTGCGCCGCACGACGCCGATCCTGTCGCACCCGGTGTTCTCGAGCGTGCAGTCCGAAACCGACATGCTGCGCTACCTGCGCAAGCTGGCCGACAAGGACCTGGCGCTCGACCGCACCATGATCCCGCTGGGCTCGTGCACGATGAAGCTCAACGCGACCGCCGAGATGATCCCCATCACCTGGCCCGAGTTCGCGCTGATCCACCCGTTCGCGCCCGCCAGCCAGACCGCCGGCTACCGCGAGATGATCGAGCGCCTGTCGGCCGACCTGTGCGAGATCACGGGCTACGACAACATCAGCCTGCAGCCCAACTCGGGTGCGCAGGGCGAATACGCCGGCCTGCTGGCGATCCGCGGCTACCACCGCGCCCGCGGCGAACACCAGCGCAACATCTGCCTGATCCCCGCGTCGGCGCACGGCACCAACCCCGCGTCGGCCCAGCTGGTCGGCATGGACGTGGTGGTGGTGGCCTCCGACAGCAACGGCAACGTCGACCTGGCCGACCTGCGCGCCAAGATCGAACAGGTGGGCGACAAGCTCGCCGCGCTGATGATCACCTATCCCTCGACCCATGGCGTGTTCGAGGAAACCGTCACCGAGATCTGCGAGCGGGTGCATGCCGCCGGCGGCCAGGTCTATCTCGACGGCGCCAACATGAACGCCATGGTGGGCGTGGCCAAGCCGGGCAAGTTCGGCTCCGACGTGTCGCACCTGAACCTGCACAAGACCTTCTGCATTCCGCACGGCGGCGGCGGCCCGGGCGTGGGTCCGGTCGCGGTGCGTTCGCACCTCGCGCCCTACCTGCCCGGCGTGGTCAACGAGCAGGGCCGCATGAGCGCCGACACGCCGGTCGGTCCGGTCTCGGCCGCGCCGTTCGGTTCGGCCGGCATCCTGCCGATCCCGTTCGTCTACATCTCGCTGATGGGCGCCGAAGGCCTGCGCCAGGCCACCGAGGTGGCGATCCTCAACGCCAACTACGTGGCGTCGCGCCTGCGCGAGCACTACCCGGTGCTGTACGCGGGCCGCAACGGCCGCGTGGCGCACGAGTGCATTCTCGACACCCGCCCGCTCAAGGAAACCAGCGGCATCAGCGCCGAGGACATCGCCAAGCGCCTGATGGACTATGGCTTCCATGCCCCCACCATGAGCTTCCCGGTGCCGGGCACGCTGATGGTCGAGCCGACCGAGTCCGAAGGCCTGGCCGAGCTCGATCGCTTCATCGACGCGATGATCGCCATCCGTGCCGAGATCGCGCAGGTCGAGAACGGCGAACGCGATCGCGAAGACAACGTGCTGAAGAACGCGCCCCACACCGCGCAGATGCTGCTGGCCGAGGAATGGCACCACGACTACCCGCGCCAGCAGGCGGCCTATCCCTTGCCCGCCGTGCGCGACAACAAGTACTGGCCGCCGGTGGCACGGGTCGACAACGCCTACGGCGACCGCAACCTCGTGTGCGCCTGCCTGCCGATCGAAGCCTACGCCTGATCCCGCTCGCCGCGCCGCCTGAGGGTGGCGCGCGACAGGCAAAACAAAACCCGCCTAGGCGGGTTTTGTTTTTGCTGCGGGGCGGGGCTCAGCGCGGCGCCGGGGTTCCGTAGACGACCTTGGGGAATTCTTCGATCATGTCCAGGAACGCGTCGAACTGGTAGCGCGCGTTGGTCTTGCCGATGCCGCCTTCGGCCACCACGTCCATTTGCAGCACGGCGGCGCCGTTGTCCTCGCCGTAGGCGCGGCTCCAGCGATGTTCGCGGTTCCAGGTGTTGATGGCCTTGAGCGAGGCGGCCTGCTTCTGCTTGAAGGTCGCGGTCCACGCCATCTCCAGGCAGCCCTCGTCGAAGTCGCAGTTCAGGTCGATGCGCACTTCCTGCGCGGCCAGGTCACCCTTGACGATGAACACCGGACCCAGCTCGCCGTCCTGCTGTTCGTACGTGTAGCCGGATTGCTCGATCAGGCTGGCCACGAAGTCGGGGTCGAACGACCGCACCGTGTCGCTGTCGGCCGTGGGCGTATCCATGTCCATGTCGTCGGCACCGAACGGATCATCACCGGCGTCCATGTCGTCGGGATTCATGCCGCCCACCATCTCGTTGATGAGGTCGTCGACCGGCACTTCCTTGCCGTTGAGCAGGGCCTTGCCGTCGGCGTAGGTGAAGGTGGTGGTGAGGTTGTCGCCGTCGTTCTTGGCGAAGTTCATCATCTCGGCCATGCCGGTCAGCATCGCCATCTGTTCCTCGGTCTCTTTCTTGGCCTGTTCGGCGTCGGAGCCCTGGATCTGCAGCACCTTGGCCGCGAGGTCGCTCACCATCGGCTTGTGCAGCGTCAGGCGGGCGGCGAGGTTCTTCACCAGCTGGCGCAGGATCTCGGCGCGGTCGCCGTCGAAGCTGTCGGGCTTGCCGAGCGTGAGCGCCAGCGTGAAGCGGCTCTCGCCCTTGTCGGTCTTCCACGACAGCGGCTCGACCTTGATGGTGGGGTTGCCGGCCAGCACGGTGCTGACCGCGCCCATGGCCTGCACCAGCAGGGCGTCGTAGGAGTCCGAACTCTCCGAATCGCCGGTGGAGAGGTCGCGGATGGCCTTGGTGTACATGTCGTTCAGGCGCTGGGCGGCCTGGCCGTCGATGTTGTCGACCTTCACCGTCAGCTCGCCGCCGCCGAAGTCGTATTCGCCGACCTTGACCTTGGCCACGCGGTAGGTGGCGTCGCCCTGCAGCTTGGCGTCGGTCTCGCCGATGCTCACGCCATAGGTCAGGTCATCGACCGTGACGTTCAGCTTTTCCTGGGGCGCGTTCACGCCGATGCGCTTGATCTGCATGCTGCTCTTGCCGAGCGAGATGCCGAACTTGCCGCGCTGGCTCTGCGCATCCACCGAGATGTCGGCGATGTTCACGTCGAAGGGCTTGCCTTCTTCCTTCATGGCCAGGGTCATGCCCTTGCTGCTCAGGTGGCCCGAGCCGGCAAAGGTCTTGCGATCGAATTCGCCATTGAACTCGGCGCCGGTGAACTTCAGCGTGCCCTGCTCGTCGCTGTATTCCACGGCCGGCACGCCGCCCTTGACGTGGGCCTTGCCGCCGTACGACACCACCGTGTCGGTCCAGAGCGGGGTGGCGCCCTTGGTCAGTTCGAACACCTTCTTCAGCACCTCGGTCTGGCCGATCTCGGCGTGCACGAAGGCGAGATGGGGCAGCAGCTGCCCGCGCGCGATGCCGCCCTGCGTGAAGGGGCCGTGCTGGATGTGCGCGTCGAAGCGCAGGCCTTCGGGGATGTCCTTGCCCAGGGAGGGCATGTCGCTCCTGACGACATACTGCGCGTCGGAGGAGAAGAAGCCGCGTTCGTACTTGACCAGTTCGATGCGCAGCGCGAGCTGCGGCGCGACGGCCTTGAGCTCTTCGTTGGCGCGCAGCAGCGATTCCTGCGCGCGCGCCTCGATGCGCTTGCCCGTGTACCAGGTGCCACCCAGCCAGGCACCCGCCAGTACGATGATCACGCCGGACGTGACCGCGACACTCTTCTTCATGCTTGAAGCCTCTCCATGAATGCGCGCGCGCCTTTCGGCGTCTTGCCGCGCCGGGCCCCGGCCCGGGGCTCTTGCCCGCGGCGAGTATAGCCAGCGCATATGGCCCCCGTTCCGCCACATCGTTACGGCTGCCTGCAAAATGTAAGTGCGCGGCGCATCCGGGCCTGAAATGCAAACGCCCCGCACGGGGCGGGGCGCATGGACCGAACCTGGCGGTGCTTACTGCGGGATGGCGCCCAGCATGGCGTCAGCCGGCATTTCACGGCCGTTCAGGTTGATCTTGCCGTCGGCGTAGGTCAGCGTGCTGATGATGTTGTCGCCTTCGATCTTGCCGGCGTTCATCATCACGGCCATGCCGGCGAGCTGGTCGGTCTGCTCCTTGGCCTGGGCCAGCGCCACGTCGGGCGTGAGGCCCTTGAGCTGCAGGAACTTGGCGGTCAGGTCGGTGACCATGGTCTTGTTGAGCACCAGCTTGGTGTCGAGCGACTTGATCACTTGCTGCGCGAGCATCACGGCAGGCACCTTGGCGTTGGCCGGCTGGGCCAGCGTGAGCTTCAGGTTCAGCGTGCTTTCACCCTTGTCGGTCTTCCAGGAAACGGGTTCCAGGGCGATCGTGGGGTTGTTGGCCAGCAGCGGCAGGGCGGCTTCGCCCAGCTTCTGCAGCTGTTCGGGCGGCAGCTGGTCGGCGGGCTGGCCGGCGGCCATCTGTTCGGCGGCGACCTGGTTGTACAGCTTGACCACGTTGGCCAGCGTCTTGCCGTCGAGGCGGTCGAGCTTCATCGTGAATTGCTGGCTGCCGAGCGCCTGGCTGTTCACGTTGAGCGCGCCGGCGCGATACCAGATCGAGCCGTTGACGAACTGATCGGTCTCTTCCGACTTGGCGCCGTAGGCGAAGTCGTTGATGCCCAGCTTGAACTCGGCGCTGTCGACGCTCACGTCCTTGATGCGCATCTCGGTCGAGCCGGTCTGCATGTCGAACTTGCCCTGGCGCAGGTCGAAGTCGACCGCCAGGTCGGTGGCCTTGAGCGCGGTGCGCGCGCCCGGGGCGGCGCCTTCCGAGCGGTCAGGACCTTCGCCCGTGAACGAGGCGGCGGTCATGGTGCCCTTGGTGCCCTTGTTCGAGCGCGTGTAGTCGCCCTTCAGGACGGCGCCCGAGAAGGCCAGCTTCACGTCGTTTTCGGCGAAGGTGAGCGGGGTGATCTCGGAGTGCATGGTCGCGTTGCCGCTGTAGCCCAGGACCATGTCGCTCCACAGCGGCGTCTTGTCGCCGGACAGCTTGAACCAGGTCTCGGTCTGCGGCGTGCGCACCAGCTCGCTGTGCACGAAGGCCAGCGACGGGGCGAAGTGGCCCGCGGCCAGCGCCTTGCCCGGGAACGGGCCGTGTTGGTAGTGCGCGTCGAACTCGAGCCGGCCGCCATTGGGGAAGGCCTCGGCCAGCTCGGGCGGCACGACGAAGGTCAGGGCGTAGCGGGCGTCGCTCTGGAAGAAGGTGCGCGAGAAGCTGATCTGCTCGACCTTGACGTTGTAGCCGGGCATGGCCTTGGCCAGGTCCTCGTTGGCCTGCGCCAGGCGCTCGGCCGACTCGGCCTCGATCCGCTGGCCGGTGTACCAGGTGCCACCCAGCCAGAGCCCCGCTCCCACAATGACCACGCCTGCGGTGATCGCCACGCCTTTCTTCATCGTTGTTCTACCTTTTTTGATCGGATGATGGCGTTTTCCCGGCGCGAGGCCGGGAAAACAAGGGTAAACCCGCACGGAGTATAGCGGCACATCCGTTTCAAGGTGTGTGACAAACGTGAACGCGCCTTACTTGATACTACATGGCGTCGAGCGGGTAGATCGGGCGGCGCACGTTCTTGAATTCGATCTGGTCATAGTCCGAGGTGGTCACGCCGATCCCGGTGCATTCGATGATCTCGGTCGCCATGGCCGAGAAGCCGGCGCGCCAGTGCACCCGGGATTTCAGCACCACGTAGCGCTTCTGCAGCGGGTCGATCCCGGCCGACAGCAGGCAGTTGATGTCGAACGGCTCCTGGTGGCGCGACACCACCACGATCTCGACCCGGCCGGTGTCGAGCACCACGGTCAGGCCGGTGTCGTTGCGCACGCCCCGGTACATCGGCCCGCGGTTGAGGTAGACCCCGTCGAACACCAGCTTGACCCGGGCCGTGACGGTGAGGGGGGCGGACTGCACCTTGAGCGCGGGCATGGGCAGCTTGCCGCCCACCTCGAGCGTGATGGTCTTGCCCACGCCGGCGGCGGCCGCTTCCTCGGCGGCCTGCGGGTCGCAGATCGCATAGAAGGCCACGTTGTCGAGCTCCTGGCGCAGGATCTCCGCCAGCACCGTGGTGGTATCCATCGTGCCGCCCGAGCCGGTGTTGTCGAAGTGGTCGAGCAGCACCACGGGACCCTCGGTCAGCGTCTTGGCGCGCGCGATCGTGGGCTCGAGCGGCTCGGGGTGGAACACCCATTGCTCGCGATTGCGCCAGGCGGTGTCGAGCAGCTCGTCGCGCCACTGCTCGGCCTGGGCCCGGTTGGCGTCGACGCAGACCACCGCCGACAGGCCGGCCTCGCGGATGTCGGCGTGCGGGAAGCCGACGAACACCGACGCCGCGAGTGCGCCGTCGGCCTCCATCTGGCGACAGCGCTCCTGCAGCGACTTGTTGGGCTCCGCGTGCGTGCCCTGACACATGATGTGCGGCAGCATGGGCTTGTTGCCCCAGACCATCACCGGCTTGATCTCGCCCTTGAGCATGCGCACGATGGTGTTGGCCGCGCGCACGCCGCTCTCGCGGATGTCCACGTGCGGGTAGGTGTGGAAGCCCGTCACCACGTTGGCGTTGCGGATGATGTCGTCATACACGTTGGCGTGCATGTCGAGCGTCACGCCCACCGGCGTGTCCGGATCGATCTCGCGCAGCCGGCGCAGCAGGTCGCCCTCGGCGTCCTCGATGCCTTCGGCCACCATGGCGCCGTGCAGGTCGAGCAGGATCGCGTCGTAGCCGCCTTTCTTCACCTCGTCGAGGATCAGCTGCGAGAGCGTGGCGTAGGTCCGGGCGTCGGTGGGCGAGCTCGGCCACGACTCGGCCGCGACCGGCACCACCATCTCGGCGCCTTCGCGGCGCGCCACCTCGATGTAGCCGCCCAGGCCGCTGTCGGTGTTTTCGTAGGCCTGGATGGCGCGTTCGCCGGCCAGGATCTCGGGATTGCCGCGAAAGAACCGCGCGAGCGGCGTGGGCACGGGAGAAAACGTATTGGTCTCGTGCTTGATCATTGCCAACAGCCAACGCATTTACTGCTCCTTGTCGTGACCGGCGGCGCGAGGGCGCCGCCTGGCGAATCGTGAATGGCTCAGGCGGCCGCCGACAGCGGCCTGAAATGCTGGAAATCCCAGTCGCGGCCGGGCGCCGCGTCGATCAGCGCGCGGGTGTAGTCGTGGCTGGGCCGGGTCAGCACCGACTCGGCGCTGCCGCTCTCGACCACCTTGCCGCGTTGCATCACCACGATGGTGTCGCAGATCTGGGCCGCCACGCGCAGGTCGTGGGTGATGAACAGCACGCCCACGCCGGTGCGCTCGCGCACCTGCTCCAGCAGCTCCAGCACCTGGGCCTGCACCGACACGTCGAGCGCCGACACGGCCTCGTCGGCTACCAGCACCTCGGGCTCCATGACCAGCGCGCGCGCGATGCAGATGCGCTGGCGCTGGCCGCCGGAGAACTGGTGCGGGTAGCGCCGCATCACGTCGGGCGCGAGCCCCACCACGGTCAGCGTCTCGGCGGCCTTGGCCTCGGCGGTTGCGCGCGCAACGCCGAAGTTGAGCAGGCCCTCGATGATGGATTCGCCAACGGTGCGGCGCGGATTGAGCGAGCGGTACGGATCCTGGAACACGATCTGCACGCGCTGGCGCAGGGGCCGCAGCGCGCTGCCCGACAGCTGGGCAATATCTTGCGAACCCAGCCGCAGCTGGCCGCTGCTGGGCTCGATGAGGCGCACGATGCAGCGCGCGACGGTGGACTTGCCGGAGCCGGACTCGCCCACGATGCCGAGGATCTCGCCCTTGTGCAGCGTAAGGTTCACGTCCTGCGCGGCCACGACCCGGTGCGCACCGCGCCCGAGCATGCCGCCGCCGCTGTCGTAGACGCGGCCCAGGCCGTGCACCGTCAGCACCGGCGCACCCTGCGGCGCGGGCCGCCGGGTCGGCACCAGGCTGGGCACCGACGACACCAGGCGGCGGGTGTAGTTCTGTTGCGGACGCGCCAGGATGTCGTCGCGCGAGCCGCTCTCGATGAGGTCGCCGCGGTTCATCACCACGATGCGGTCGGCGATCTCGGCCACCACGCCGAAGTCGTGCGTGATGAACAGCACGGCGGTCTGGTGCTCGCGCTGCAGCTCCTTGATGAGCGCCAGGATCTGCTTCTGCGTGGTCACGTCGAGCGCGGTGGTGGGCTCGTCGGCGATCAGCAGCTTGGGTTCGAGGATCAGCGCCATCGCGATCACGATGCGCTGGCGCTGGCCGCCGGAGAGCTGGTGCGGATAGGAGGCGTAGATGCGTTCCACGTCGGGCAGGTGCACCGAGCGGAACATGGCCAGCACCTTCTCGCGCCGCTCGGCCGCGCTCATGCGGCGATGCAGGCGCAGCACTTCGTCGACCTGCTTGCCGACCGTGTGCACGGGATTGAGCGCGGTCATGGGCTCCTGGAACACCATGGCCATGCGGGTGGCGCGCAGCTCGCGCAGGCGGCGCGGCGTGGCGGTGCTGATGTCTTCGCCCTGCACGCGGACCGAGCCGCTGGCCACGCGCAGCATGCCCTGCGGCAGCAGTCCCATGACGGCCAGCGAGGTGACGGACTTGCCCGAGCCCGATTCGCCGACCACGCAGACGGTTTCGCCGGGATTCACGTCGAGGCTGAGATTGCGCACCACGCGGTTGCCGGCGCCCTCGACCTCGACGCTCAGGTTGCGGATCGCCAGCACGGCGTCGCCCGTGTCGCCGGCGGCGGGAGTGGGGGAGTAGTTCATGGTGTCAGCTCCGGCGTGCCATTTTCGGGTCGAGGGCGTCGCGCAGCGCGTCGCCCAGGATGTTGACCGCCAGCACGGTCAGAGACAGGAACAGGCCCGGGAACAGGATCAGGCCCGGCAGCATGCGGAAGTACATCCGGCCCTCGGACATGATGTTGCCCCATGAGGGAATCTCGGGCGGGATGCCGGCGCCGAGAAAGCTCAGGATGGCCTCGGTCAGCATGGCCGATGCGAACACGTAGGTGCCCTGCACGGTGAGCGGCGCGATGGTGCTGGGCACCATGTGGCGCCACAGCAGCAGCGGCAGCGGCGTGCCGAGCGCCAGCGCCGCCTCCACGTAGGGTTCGCCGCGCACGCTCAGGATCTGGCCGCGCACCAGCCGCACCACGCGCGGGATTTCCGGCAGGGTGATCGCGATCAGCACCGTGGTGAGGCTCGCGCCCTTGACCGACACCAGCGCGATTGCCAGCAGGATGCCGGGGATCGCCATGATGGCGTCCATGGTGCGCATGATGAAGCCGTCGAGCACCCGGAACCAGCCGGCCAGCAGGCCGATCACCAGGCCCAGGCCCACGCTGATGGCGGCGGCGCCGAGGCCGGCCACCAGCGAGATGCGCGCGCCGTAGACGACGCGCGACCAGACGTCGCGGCCGAAGGCGTCGCTGCCGAACAGGAAATCGCCGAACGGTGGCTTCAGGCGCGCGCCGGGGTTGATGGCCGTGGGGTCGGTGGTGCCCAGCCACGGCGCCAGCAGCGCACACGCGGCGATCAGCACCAGCACCACCAGCGCCAGCATCACGGGCCAGCTGCGCAGCTCCTGGCGCACGCGCGTCCAGGCGCTCGATTGGGGCGTGCCTTCGCCGGGGAGGGGGCCGTCGGCGAGGGCTTCGGTTTGAGTCTGCGTCATGGAAGTCCTTTACCGTCAGTACCGGATCCGCGGATCGAAGATCGTGTAGGCCCAATCGACCAGCAGATTGATGAACACGTAGACGAACGCGAAGAACAGCGTCAGGCCCTGGATCACCGGATAGTCGCGGGCGAGCACGGCCTCCACCACCAGGCGGCCCAGCCCCGGGATGTTGAACACCGACTCGGTGACCACCACGCCGCTGATCAGCAGCGCGATGCCGACGCCCACCACGGTGGCGATCGGCACCGCCGCATTGCGCAGCGCATGGCCGAGCAGAACGCCGGTTTCGCTCAGGCCCTTGGCGCGCGCGGTACGGATGAAGTCTTCACCCATGACCTCGATCACGCTGGTGCGCGTGATGCGCGCGATGAGCGCCACATACACGGTGGAGAGCGCGAGCGCGGGCAGGATCAGGCGATGCAGGAAGGGCCACAAGCCCTTCTCGAGCGGCGTGTAGCCCTGCACGTTGAACCAGCCGAGCTTGATCGCGAAGCACCAGATCAGCACGTAGCCGGTGACGAACACCGGCACCGAGAAGCCCAGCACCGAAAAGCCCATCACGGCGCGGTCGAGCAGCTTGCCGCGGCGCCACGCCGCCAGCACGCCGAGCGGTATCGCCACCAGCAGCGTGAAGAGCAGCGTGAGCACGGCCAGGCTGAGCGAGGGCTCGAGCCGCTGGCCGATCAGCTTGGCCACCGGCACGCCGGACATCAGCGACTGGCCCATGTTCCCCTGCAGCAGCTGGCCGCTCCAGATGAAGAACTGCTTGACCAGCGGCTGGTCCAGGCCCATGGCCTGGCGGATCTGCGCGATGCGTTCGGGCGTGGCGGCATCGCCCGCCATGGCCACGGCGGGATCGCCACCGCTGGCGCGCAGGATGGCGAACACCACGACCGCGACCATGATGAGCACGGGTATGGTCGCCAGCAGACGACGAAAAAGGAACGACAGCATATGTTTTCCCCCTGCTGTGTTGCGAGCCCGCGGGGCGGGCCGGCCCGGTGGGCCTGCCGGACGCCCCGCGGGCGCCCGGCGCGAGGCTGACCGTGGCTTACGGCGCCTTCTTCACGCTCCAGAACGCGAACACCGGCGCGTGCACCAGGCCCGAGAGCTTGGTGGAATAGACCGTGGGCACGGACATCTGGCCCAGCGGCACGTACAGGCCCTCGTCGATGCCGATGCGTTGCGCCTCGTCGGCGATCTTTTTCTGTTCGGCGGGGTCGGAGGTGAGGGCGAACCTGGTGCGCAGCGCCTCGATCTCCGGCATGTCGGGCCAGCCGAACCAGGCGTTGTCACCGTTGGCCGCGGCCGGCGCCGAGCGCACCGGGTCCATAATGTCGGTGGCGTACCAGTTGGTGTTGTGGATGTTCCAGCCGCCCTCGGCCGGCGCCGACTTCGACGCGCGGCGCGTGGCCACGGTCTGCCAGTCCATGGCGGCCAGGTTCACGTTGAAGCCCGCCTTGCGCAGGGCCTGGGCCATCACCACGGGCTGGGCGCTGAGCGTGCCGACGTCGGTGGCATGCATCACCAGGATGGGCGTGTTGTCGTAGCCGGCTTCCTTGAGCAGCTGCTTGGCCTTCTCGATGTTCGACGGCACGGTGACGTCCTTGCCGATGTCGCTCGAGAACGGCGTGCCGCAGCCCCACAGCGAGGCGCAGGTCTGCCAGTACTTCGGATTGCCCACCAGCGCCTTCATCACGTCTTCCTGGCCGATGGCATACATCGCGGCCTGACGGATCTTCTTGTTGTTGAAGGGCGGGTACTTGAAGTTGAAGCGGTACATCGTGAAGTAGCCGACCGGGCTGAGCGTTTCCTCCTTCAGGTCGGCATTGCCCTCGACCATGGGCAGCAGGTCGTAGGGGAACTGTTCGACGAAGTCGATCTCGCCGCCAAGCAGCGCATTCGCGGTGGTGAGGCCGTCGGGCATGACGTCCCATTCGACCTTGTCCACGTTCACGACCTTGCCGCCGGCCAGCGCGCTGACGGGCTCCTTGCGCGGCACGTAGTCGGTGTTCTTCACGTACACCGTCTTCACGCCGGGCTTGAACTCGGCGACCTTGAACGGGCCGGAGCCGGTCATGTCGGTGATGGGCTTGCCGATCGGCACCTCGGCCACGCGCTTGGGCATCATGAAGGCCGCCGTGCCGGTGGGCTTGGACAATGCCCGCAGCGCGAGGTCGGTGGGCTCCTTCATGACGATGCGGAAGGTGTTGTCGTCGACCTTCTCGATCTTGTCGGTGAACTTCAGCAGCGTGCGGCCCATGCCGTCGCCGGCGGCCCAGCGCTGGATCGACGCGACGCAGTCGTCGGCCGTCACCGGCTTGCCGTCGTGCCACTTGAGGCCGGCGCGCAGCGTCATCGTGTAGGTCTTGCCGTCTTGCGAAACCTCCCACTTCTCGAGCATCTGCGGCTGGATCTTGTTGTCGGCGTCGGTGGCCAGCAACGTGTCGTAGATCATGTAGCCGTGCCACGTGGTGATGTAGGCGGTGGTGGCGTGCGGATCGGTGAGGCGCAGCGGCGAATGCATGACCGCCTTGATGACGGTCTCGGCGCTGGCGGCATGCGCCGCAAACAGCGTGACGCCGGCCAGCGCGGCCGTACGGACAAACTTGAGCATCGGAAATCCCCTTATCGTGCAGCGGGCGGCGCGCGCTCGCGCGTCGCCGTCGTTGTGGAGGAGCCGATCCGCGAACGCGGATGGCCTCAGGGTAAGTCTGCTGAGTCGGGCCGCGAGGGCCCGGGGTCTGTCATGCCGCCTGGCGCGCGAACGCCGGACCGCATGGCGCCATTCTGATGCCCTGCCGCAACCGTGTCCATGGTTGTTTAGCCGCATCCATCAGCATCGATCCGGGCGCTTCGCACACCAGGATGACGTGCGCGATGTCGGTGAAATCGGCGCGGAAATGCGCGGTGCTCTTGACCACCAGGATCGCCGCGCGCGTGGGCTCGACGCCGGCGAAACGGAACATCTCCTGATCGGCCATCTGCACCTTGATCGAGGCCACGATGATGCGCACGTCGTCGATGCGCAGGCAGGCCGAGGGCCCCAGGTCCATGTGGAAGCCGCGGTAGAACGCGCCGTGCGTGTCGAACCGGCCGTCGGAGATCTTTTCCACGATGAAGTCGGCCTGCAGGGGCTCGTCATCGGGAATACCCGAGTGTCCACCCAGCGAGAGACGCACGGTCTTGCCCTCGCCCGCGCGATGCGCCGCGAGCGCCGCGTCGGGATCCACGATCAGGCCGATCGCGGCGTGCTGCGCCTTGTTGCGGATCAGCGCGCGCAGCACGCCGGTGGTGTCGGAGCTGCCGCCGGCGCCGGGGTTGTCCTGCACGTCCGCGATCACCACCGGCTTGGTGGCGGTGCGTGCGATGGCCATCGCCTCGCGCACGGCTTCGTCGGGGCTGTAGATCTTGCCGCCGAACTGCGCCTCGGCGTCGAGCACGGCGCGCGCCATCTCGTCGGCCGCCGCATCCGCCTCGCGCTGCGTCTGGCCATAGGCCCAGACGGCCGGCGCGCACTCGGGGAAATCGGCCGCCGGGAAGCCGGTGGCGAAGGAGAGGCTGAACACGCCGCGCGCCTCGAGCTCGTCCACCATGCGGTAGAGGCCGCGGGCGGGTTCGATGTCGGTGGATTGCCAGCACAGCGAAATCAGGTAGGGCAACTGGCGCAGGCATACCTTGGGCCGCGGCATGCCGTCGAGCCGGCGTTGCAGCAGCGCGGCGGCGCGCGCGCCCGTCTCGGCCATGTCGATGTGCGGGTAGGTGCGATAACAGACCAGCGCGTCCGCGTTGCGCACCATGGTCTGGGTCATGTTGGCGTGCAGGTCGAGGCTGGCGACCAGCGGCACGTCGGGGCCGATCAGCTCGCGCACGCGGCGCAGCAGTTCGCCTTCGCCGTCGTCGTGGTGTTCGGTGACCATGGCGCCGTGCAGGTCGAGATAGACGCCGTCGAGCGGCAGCGCCCGGCGCAGGCCGTCGAGGATCAAGGTGGCGATGCGCTCGAACGCGTCGCGCGTCACCGGTCCGGAGGGGCTGGCCGCGGCCCAGGTGGTGGGCAGCAGCGTGTGCTGCGGCATGGCTTCGATGAAGCCCGCCACCGGTATGTTGGCGCCGGCCACCGCGGCGAACATCGGCTCGTCGCTGACCAGTTTCGGCCAGCCGCCGCCCTTGTCGGCAAAATCTTCCCAGGCCGCGCGCGAGGGCGCGAACGTGTTGGTTTCGTGCTGAAAGCCGCCTATCCCGATACGCATCGGAAAACCCCTTGTTGAAAGTTGTTTTTGATCGCTTGCAGACTGCCGACGCGTCGGGCGCGTTCTGAGGTGTTATGCGGTACTGCGTCTCCGTGTGCGGTAATGCGGTAATGCGTCGATGCACGGGGCGCGCCGTCCGGGCGCGCCCCGCTGGGTCTTACTTGGCCACCGGCATGGTGAACTCGGCGCCCTTGGCGATGCTGTCGGGCCAGCGCTGCATCACGCTCTTGTAGCGCGTGTAGAAGCGCACGCCTTCCTCGCCGTAGGCATGGTGATCGCCGAACAGCGAGCGCTTCCAGCCGCCGAACGAGTGCCAGGCCATCGGCACGGGGATCGGCACGTTGATGCCGACCATGCCGACCTGGATCTGGCGCGCGAAGGCGCGCGCCACGCCGCCATCCGAGGTGTAGCAGGCCACGCCGTTGGCGAACTCGTGCTGGTTGATCAGCGCGACCGCGCTGGCGAAGTCGGGCACGCGCACCACGCACAGCACCGGGCCGAAGATTTCCTCGCGGTAGATGTTCATGTGCGGCTGCACGTGATCGAACAGCGTGCCGCCCAGGAAGAAGCCGTTTTCGTGGCCGGGCACCTTGAGCTTGCGGCCATCGGCCACCAGCGTCGCGCCGGCGGCGATGCCGTCTTCGATGTAGCCCAGCACCTTGCCGCGATGCTGCGAAGTGACCAGGGGGCCCATCTCGGCATCGGCCTCCATGCCGTTCTTCACGATCAGGCTTTCGACGCGCGGCTTCAGGCGCTCGATCACCTTGTCGGCCACGTCGCCCACCGCCACGGCCACCGAGATCGCCATGCAGCGCTCGCCGGCCGAGCCATAGGCCGCGCCCATCAGCGCATCGGTGACCTGGTCGAGATCGGCGTCGGGCATCACCACCATGTGGTTCTTGGCGCCGCCCAGGGCCTGCACCCGCTTGCCGCGGCGCGTGCCCTCGGAATAGATGTATTCGGCGATCGGGGTCGAGCCCACGAACGACAGGGCCTGCACGTCGGGGTGCTGGATCAGCGCGTCGACTGCGGTCTTGTCGCCGTGCACCACGTTGAACACGCCGTCGGGCAGGCCGGCTTCCTTGAGCAGCTCGGCCAGGCGCACGGCGGCCGAGGGATCGCGCTCCGAGGGCTTGAGCACGAAGGTGTTGCCGCAGGCCAGGGCCACCGGGAACATCCAGCAGGGCACCATCATCGGGAAGTTGAACGGCGTGACGCCGGCCACCACGCCGAGCGACTGGCGCATGCTCCAGTTGTCGATGCCGCCGCCGATCTGGTCGGTGTACTGGCCCTTGAGCAGATGCGGGATGCCGCAGGCGAATTCCACCACTTCGATGCCGCGCGTGACCTCGCCCTTCGCATCCGAGAACACCTTGCCGTGTTCGCGCGTGATGAGTTCGGCGAGCTCGTCCTGGTGCTGGTCGAGCAGGGCCTTGAAGTTGAACAGGATGCGCGCGCGCTTGAGCGGCGGAGTCTCGGACCAGGCGGGGTAGGCGGCCTGGGCGGCGGCCACGGCCAGGCCGACGTCGTCGGGCGAGGCCAGCGAGATGGTGCTGCTCACCGTGCCGGTGGCCGGGTCGAAGCCCTCGGTGTAGCGGCCGCTGCGGCCTTCGTAGGACTGGCCGTTGATGAAGTGCGTGATCTTTTTCATGAGAGTCGGTGCTGCTGCGTGGCTTGGAACATGAACGCCGCGCCCGTGGGCGCGGCGTTCGCCGCCGGTCAGGGCGTGAGGGTCAGGCGGTTTCCTTGAGGATCTTGCCGATACGGTCGAACAGCTCGCCGATCTGCGCTTCGTCGATGATGAGCGGCGGCGAGACGGCCAGGATATCGCCGGTGTAGCGCACCAGCAATCCACTGTCGAAACATTTGTGGAAAACCTCGGCCGCGCGGGCGCCGGGCGCGCCGTCGCGCGACTTGAGTTCGATGCCGGCCACCAGGCCGATGTTGCGGATGTCGACCACGTGGGGCGCGTCGCGCAGCGCGTGCGCGGCCGCCTCGAACGCGGGCGCCAGGCGGGTGGCGCGCTCGAACAGCTGCTCGCGCTTGTAGATGTCGAGCGTGGCCAGCACGGCGGCCGCGGCCAGCGGGTGGGCCGAGTAGGTGTAGCCGTGGAAGAACTCGATGCCGCCCTGCGCGCTGTTCACGATGGCGTCGTGCACCTCGCGCCGCACGGCGACCGCGCCGGCCGGCACCGCGGCGTTGCTCACGCCCTTGGCCAGCGTGATCAGGTCGGGCGTCACGCCGAAGTATTCCGAGGCGGTGCCCTTGCCAAGCCGGCCGAAGGCGGTGATCACCTCGTCGAAGATCAGCAGGATGCCGTGGCGCGAGGTGATCTCGCGCAGGCGCTCGAGATAGCCGCGCGGCGGGATCAGCACGCCGGTGGAGCCGGCCATCGGCTCGACGATCACGGCCGCGATGGTGGACGGGTCGTGCAGCGCGACGAGGCGCTCGAGCTCGTCGGCCAGGTGCGCGCCCCACTCGGGCTGGCCCTTCTTGAAGGCGTTGTGTTCGAGGTTGTGGGTGTGCGGCAGGTGGTCGACGGCCGGCAGCAGGGCGCCGGAGAAGGTCTTGCGGTTGGTGGAGATGCCGCCGACCGAGATGCCGCCGAAGCCCACGCCGTGATAGCCGCGCTCGCGGCCGATCAGGCGCGTGCGCTGCGCGTCGCCGCGCATGCGGTGGTAGGCCAGCGCGATCTTCAGCGCGGTGTCGACCGACTCGGAGCCCGAGTTGGTGAAGAAGATGCGGTCCAGTCCGGCCGGCATCATCGAGGCCACCGCCGTGGCGGCCTCGAAGGCGAGCGGATGGCCGAGCTGGAAGCCCGGCGCGTAGTCCATCTCGCCGGCCTGGCGCGCGATGGCCTGGGTGATCTCCTCGCGGCAATGGCCGGCGTTCACGCACCACAGGCCGGCCGTGCCGTCCAGGATCTGGCGGCCGTCGGCGGAGGTGTAGTACATGCCCTTGGCGCTCGCCAGCAGGCGCGGATTGGCCTTGAACTGTTTGTTGGCGGTGAAAGGCATCCAGAGATGCGACAGGTCGGGCAGGCCGGCGGGGGCGTTCATGGGGGACTCCAGCACAGAGGTGCCTGACGGCCGGCGGCCGCCAGGAAAGATGCAGCGATTCTGGCCCGCCCGTTTTCGAATGAAAATATACAATCCATGCAAAAGCCCCAAACTGTATAGATTGATCTTCTCGAGCCGTACAGAAACGTGATCGACTTCCAGCCCGTGCGCCGCCGCGACGGCGGCCCCACCCTCGTGGAGCAGGTGATCCAGGCGTTCGCGCGCGCCATCGAGCAGCAGGTGCTGCGTGCGGGTATGTCCGTACCCTCGGTGCGCGAGTTCGCGCGCCAGCACGGCATCAGCACCTTTACAGTGGCCAGCGCCTACAGCCGGCTGGTGGCGCAGGGCTGGCTGGCCGCGCGTCCGGGCGCGGGCTACCGCGTGATCTCGCCCGGCCGGCCGGCCCGGCCCGCGGGTCCGGCCGCCTCCTGGACCCCGCCGCGCGTGAGCCCGGCCTGGCTGCTCTCCGACATCTATGCCGACCATTCCATCCCGATCAAGGCCGGCTGCGGCTGGCTGCCGGGCGAATGGCTCAACGAAGAGGGCCTGCACCAGGCCCTGCGCCACATGGGCCGCGTGCCCGCGCTGCGCATCTCGGGCTACGGTCATCCCTACGGCTACGCGCCGCTGCGCGAGAGCGTGACCGCGGCGCTCGCCACCCATGGCCTGCTGGCCGAGCCCGACCAGGTGGTGCTGACGCAGGGCGTGACGCACGGGCTCGACATGGTGATCCGCACGTTGCTGCGGCCGGGCGAGACCGTGCTGGTCGAGCAGCCCTGTTATGCCAACCTGCTGCAGCTGCTGCGGCTCAACGGCCTGCACGTGCTGGCCGTGCCGCGCAACGAGGCGGGGCTCGACATCGCCGAGCTGCAACGGCTGGTGCAGGCGCACGCCCCGCGCGCGCTGTTCGTCAATACCGTGCTGCAGAACCCGTCGGGCATGAGCCTGACCATGGCCAACGCCTTCAGGCTGTTGCAGCTGGCCGAGCAACACGGCCTGTGGCTCATCGAGGACGACATCTCGCGCGACCTGCTGCCCGGCACCGGGCCGCTGCTGGCGGCGCTCGACGGCGGCGAACGCGTGGTCTATCTCGGCGGCTATTCGAAGATCATCAGCCCCTCGGTGCGAGTGGGCTACGTGGTGGCCCACCGCGACGTGATCCGCGACATCGCGCGCACCAAGATGGCGGTGGGGCTGACCTCGCCGGAGATCATGGAGCGCGTGGTGCACCAGGTGATCCGCGAGGGCCGCCTGCGCGCCCACGTGCAGCGCACGCGCGAGCGGCTGGCCCAGGCCCATGCCCAGGTCTGCCGTCACATGGACGATTCGGGATTCGAGATCGCGGCGCGGCCGCAGGCCGGGCTGTTTCTGTGGGCGCGGCCCTCGGGGCGCTGGCGCGATCGCGGCGCCTCGGCGCTGGCCGAGCAGGCGCTGCGCGACGGCATCTGGCTGGCGCCCGGCAGCTACTTCGATGCGGCCGACAACGACACGCCGTGGCTGCGCTTCAATGTGGCGTATTCGGGTGCGGGCGAGCTGTGGCGCTTCATGCGCCGGGCCTGCGCGCCCGCGTGACGCGGCGCCGTCAGGCCTGCCGTTCGTAGACCACGAAGTCGTAGCGCAGCCCGTTTTCCTCGGGTTGCGGCGCGCGCGAGGTCTCGACCCAGCCCGCGGGCAGGGGCGGGAAGAACGCATCGCCATCGACCTCGGCATGGATCTCGGTGGCGATCACGCGCTGCGCCAGCGCGAGGGCCTGCGCATAGATCTGCGCGCCGCCGATCACGAAGATCTCGCCCTCGTTGCCGGCCGCGGCGATGGCCTCGGGCAGCGACGCCACCACCTCGGCGCCGGGGGCGGCGTAGGCGCTGTTGCGGCTCACCACGATGTTCTGGCGTCCCGGCAGCGGCCGGCCCAGCGATTCCCAGGTGTTGCGGCCCATCACGATGGGGCGGCCCAGGGTGGTGCGCTTGAAGTGGGCGAGGTCGCCCGGCAGTTTCCAGGGCAGGGCGTTGTCGCGGCCGATGGCGCGGTTGGCGGCATAGGCCACGACCAGGCTCAGGACGGGCTTGGTCATGGTGAGGATGCGAAGACGTGGGCGGGTTCAGACCGCCATCGGGGCGGTCAGCGGGGCGTGGTGCTGGTAGCCCTCGAGCACGAAGTCGGCGGGCTCCACGCGTTCGAGCCATTCGGGCTCGTAGCGCTGGGTCTGGTTGTAGTCGGGAATGCGATCCGACAGCACCAGGCGCGGCGACTCGTAGGGCGTGCGCGTCAGTTGCTCGCGCAACATCGGCAGGTGGTTTTCGTAGATGTGCGCATCGCCGATGAAGTACGTGAACCAGCGCGGCGTGTAGCCGGTCAGGCGGCCCACCAGGTGCAGTAGCGCCGCGCCTTCGGTGAGGTTGAACGGCGTGCCCAGGCCCACGTCATTGGAGCGGATGTACAGGCACAGCGAGATTTCGCGCGTGGTGGCGTTGGGCAGGAACTGATAGAGCAGGTGGCACGGCGGCAGCGCCATCTCTTCGAGCTGCGCCCAGTTCCAGCCATGGAACAGGATGCGGCGGTCGGCGGGATTCTGGTGGATGGCGTCCAGGCACTGGCGCAACTGGTCCACGGCCTTGTAGAGCAGCACGTGCGGCGCGCCGTCTTCGTCGACCTCGGCAACCTGCCGATAGCCGCGGCCCAGCGCGTCGGCGATCTGGCCCGCGCTGGCGCGCGGCACCAGCTTGTAGGCCGGCCACTTGCGCCACTGCACGCCGTAGACCGGACCGAGATCGTCAGGGCCGTCGCGGTAGGGGTTGGCCAGCCATTGCGCGTTCTCGTTGGCGTTCTGGTCCCAGACCTTGCAGCCCAGCGCGCGGAAGTCGGCCGCGCTGTCGTAGGCCCGCATGAAACCGACCAGCTCGCCGATCGCCGACTTGAACGCCAGCTTCTTCGTGGTCACGGCCGGAAAGCCCTGCTGCAGGTCGAAGCGCAGCATCGCGCCCGGCATCGACAGGGTGCGGATGCCGGTGCGGTTCTGCTGCCAGGCGCCGTGATCGAGGATGGACTGGACGAGGTCGAGATACTGTTTCATGAGGCGGAGTGCGCGGGTATTGCGGTAAAGACGGAGGGCCGGCGCGCCATCGCGGGCGCCGGCCGGGCAGGGCTCAGGCGGCGCTCGCGGCTGCGCTCGCAGCGGCCTGGCTGTCGACGATCTCGACCGAGAAGGTCAGTTCGGCGGTCTTCTCGAGCATGGCCGAGGCCGAGCAGTATTTTTCGTGCGACAGCGCCACGGCGCGTTCGACCGCGGCCTGCGGCAGCTTGCTGCCGGTCACGGTGAAGGCGAAGTGGATCTTGGTGAAGACCTTGGGATCGGTGTCGGCGCGCTCGGCGTTGAGCTTCACGCTGCAACCGGTCACGTCGTGACGGCCGCGCTTGAGGATCAGCACGACATCATAGGCGGTGCAGCCGCCGGTGCCGGCGAGCAGCATTTCCATGGGACGCGGCGCCAGGTTGTGGCCGCCGCCTTCAACGGCGCCATCCATGTTGGTGACGTGGCCGCTGCCGGTGCTGGCGGTGAACAGCATGCCCGAGGGGCCGCCCCAGTCGATCGTGCATTCCATCTTCGTGTCCTCTGCTCGCTGCGCGCGGCTTGCGCGCCATCAAGGGGGAATCATAACCGGCCGCTACAATGGACCGGCCATAGCCCCTGCGAGGAACGGGGGATGGTCACGCCTCATCGTTTTCGCTTCAAGGAGCCGCCATGTCGTTTGCCCATACCGCCCCAGCTTCCAGCCCGCTGATCCGGCGCGCGGGACCGCTCGACGGGCTGCTGGGCGAGATCGACTGCGCCCTGCAGGTGCTGTCGCGCAGCGTCGTGGCCGGGCGGGCCTATCCGGCCCAGGCCCAGGAGGCGCCGCAGGCCCTCAGCGAGGCCGACAAGCGCCACGCGGCCGGCCTCATGCGGGTCAATCACGTGGGCGAGGTCTGCGCCCAGGCGCTGTATCGGGGCCAGGCGCTGGCCTGCCGCGAGCCGGCCGCGCGCGAGCTGCTGCTCGAGGCCGCCGCCGAAGAGGTCGATCACCTGGCCTGGTGCGACACCCGCCTGCGCGAGCTCGGCAGCCGGCCCAGCCTCATGAATCCGGTCTGGTACGCGGGCTCGTTCGCGCTGGGCGTGCTGGCCAGCGTGGCCGGCGTGCCGCGCAACCTGGGCTTCATGGCCGAGACCGAGCGCCAGGTCGAAGCCCACTTGGACGAACACCTGAAGACGCTGCCGCCGGCCGACGCGCGCTCGCGCGAGGTGGTGCAGCAGATGAAGATCGACGAAATCGGCCACCGCACCACGGCCGAGCGCGCTGGCGCCGTGCCGCTGCCGGGTCCGATCAAGGCCGCCATGCGCGCCATGTCCAAGGTGATGACCACCACGGCCTACCGCGTGTAGGACGTCCGCGCGGCTATGGCCGGGGCCGGATGAATAGCGGGGGCGGATGGTGCAATGCGATATAACGGGCGCCCGGCGCCCGTTTTTCATGTCACCGAGCCTTTCAGTTCCGTGAGCCGCCTAGGGTAAGCCCGAGAGGGTTTTCCCTTTGGGGCTTTACCCTTCCGTTGCCTGAGAGTGAGCGCTGGCGCGGTTTTGCGGCCGGTGAGCTGCTCAGTTGATGCGCAGATCCAACAGCAACAAGATGCAAATCCGGAGCCCGAAAAAAATCTTGCATCGCACAAAACAATGCTCTACTATTCATTCAACGGATGCCGAGACGCGAGAGCGGTCCGAGCGACAAGCAGAATGCAGCGCTCCCCCTCGCAGGATGTTCCGGGCAGGTCCCGCCCGCCCGATGCCGTCCCGGTGTGCCACGGTTGTCTCCTCCACCCTCCTCCTTTGGTGGATTTAGCCCGAGATCTTACGATCTCGGGCTTTTTTTTATCCCGCGCCAAAGCGTCCCCATTTTTGGGCCCCTGCTGGGCTGCGTACGCGTTTTCCCCTAAATAGTCCGGTGCGCCGAGCGGGAAAGTTCTACAATCCCCCACGCAGACCCTCGCAAGCTTGCGGCCTTCCGAAACAGGTCAGGCCCGGCGAGGCTGCGGAAGGCCACGCCCCGCTGCCTGGTTGCGGGGCCCGATTCAGGGGAAACGCGTTGGCGTTACGTTCTGTGCCCCTGACTTGCACTTGTTCATTCGTCCCATATATGGTCGTTACACCTGCCCCAGATAATGGCGGACCTGTCTCGATAGACCAACCAAAGGTGATTCTGTGACCTGGCTGTATATCTGCGTGGTCGCATTCATGGTGGGGGGACTCATCGTGGCGTCAGAGCGCTGGCACGGCGCATTTACTGGCGACAGCGATCTCAACAAGCCCCAAGCCTCCCACTCGCGCGCCACGCCGCGCGTCGGCGGCCTCGCCGTTCTGGCCGGTTCGCTTGCCGGGTTGCTGGTGCTTGGCCCGAGCAACATGACCCTGACCTGGCTCTGGCCCGCGCTGTTCGTGTCCGCGCTGCCGGTGTTCGTGGCGGGCCTGCTCGAAGACATCACCAAGGACATCGGCGCCAGCAAGCGCCTGCTGGCGGCCTTCGCGTCGGCGGCGATCGCGTGGTGGCTGCTCGGCGGCGTGAGCCGCGTCGGCATGCCGTGGGTGGACCTGGTGCTGTCGTACTGGCCCGTCTCGCTGCTGTTCACGATGTTCGCGGTCGGCGGCTGTACCCATGCGCTGAACATCGTCGATGGCATGAACGGCCTGGCCGGCATGGTCGCCACCCTGATGGCCGTCTCGATCAGCCTGGTCGCGCTGCAAGTGGGCGACATGCCCATCTTCATGATTTCCGCCGCGCTGGCCTCGGCCACGCTGGGCTTCCTGGTCTGGAATTTTCCGTTCGGCCGGGTGTTCCTGGGCGATGGCGGCGCATACTTCCTCGGCTTCATGCTGGCCGAGCTGGCGGTGCTGCTGGTGGTGCGCAATCCCTCCGTGTCGCCGTTCTACGCGCTGGCCGTGCTGTTCTATCCGGTGTTCGAAACCGGCTTCTCGATCTGGCGCCGCCGCTTCAAGCGCGGTGTGCCGGTCGATCAGCCTGACGCGCTGCACCTGCACCAGCTGGTGTTCCGCCGCCTGGTGCGCGTGACCTTCTCGCGCGGCCGCCGCCATGCCGTGCCGGCGCTGTGCAACGCGCTCGCTTCGCCCTATATGTGGGTGCTGGCGTTGATCGGCCTGGTGCCGGCCACGATCTGGTGGGACAACGCTTGGGCCCTGTGCGCCAGCATCCTCGTGTTCGCCGGCGTCTACACCTGGCTGTACGTGCGGCTGGTTTCGTGGCGGCGCCCCGGGTGGCTGTTGCTGCCCTCCGTGCTGCGCACGCATTGATCAACGGAAAGACGGGCCGCGGCCTTGCGCCGCCGGCCTGTTGCCAACCACCCAATTTACTTAGAATTCCGTAGCCGTCATCGGTATTAGGGAGATTTATCTTGCGTATTCAGGATGTGAAACTCGCCGTCGTGGGCCTGGGTTATGTGGGGCTGCCGCTGGCCGTCGAATTCGGCAAGAAGCGCCCCGTCATCGGCTTCGACATCAACACCCGTCGTATCGACGCCCTCAAGGCCGGCCATGACCACACGCTCGAAGTCGACGACGCCGAGCTGGCATCGGCCAAGGCGCTGAGCTACACGGCCGACCGTGCCGAGCTGGGCCGCGCCAACGTCTACATCGTGACGGTGCCGACCCCGATCGACGAATACAAGCAGCCCGACCTGACCCCGCTGGTCAAGGCGAGCGAGACCATCGGCGCGGTGCTCAAGCGCGGCGACATCGTGATCTACGAATCGACCGTGTACCCGGGCGCCACCGAGGAAGACTGCGTGCCC
>Ga0160496_1000292_pt1 | contig 27423 bp, 19 predicted proteins | sample DIDPMG_2_FD_108231 | JGI IMG/M metagenome (GOLD analysis project Ga0160496, IMG submission 108231) | Enriched soil microbial communities from UW Madison campus, WI, USA - DID2937_E24_FP MG | ecosystem: Environmental > Terrestrial > Soil > Grasslands | place: USA: Madison, Wisconsin | collected...
AAGTCCAGCGTGGTACCGCTGACCTCATTGCCATCGGCCAGCTTGATGCGCACCGGCAGCTCGGCGGCCACGCGCGGCTCGCTGCGCACCTGGCGGGTTTCGGAAGCCACCGCCATGGCGGCGCTGCTGATGATGACGTTGTACAGCGTCCAGGCCATGTTGATGAGGATGGTGGTCATCGCATTGGGGTCGCCCATCACCAGCTGCCAGACGCCGAAGACCATGCCCAGCAGGTTCAGCAGCAACAGCACGATGTAGGGGCGCGCCAGCTTCCAGTCGAAGTGCTTGTCGAGGATGATGCCGCCCTTGTCGGTGACGTTGAAGCCACCCAGCTTGGGGTTCACCAGCGCCAGCAGCACCGGGCCGAGGATGTACCAAGCCAGCACGGTCTCGTAGACCTCGTTCCAGAACGAATGGCGGAAACGCCCCTGGATGCGCGAGTTGGTCAGGCTGGCGTGCAGCACGTGCGGCAGCACATAGGCCGTGATCATCAACGCCGAGGCGTGGAAGATGTGGGCACCAAAGAACAGGTAGGTCAGCGGCGCGGTCAGGAAGATCAGGCGCGGCAGGCCATAGAAGAAGTGCAGCATGGCATTGAGGTAGCAGAACCGCTGCCCCAGCTTCAGGCCCTTGCCGCGCAAGGGGTTGTCGACCCGGAAGATCTGCGCCATGCCACGCGCCCAGCGCACCCGCTGGCGGATGTGACGCGCCAGGTTCTCGGTAGCCAGACCGGCCGCCTGGGGGATGGCCAGATAGGCGGTGTTGTAGCCGGCACGGTTCATCTTCAGCGCCGTGTGGGCATCCTCGGTCAGGGTCTCGACGGCGATGCCGCCGATCTCCATCAATGCGGTACGGCGCATGACGGCGCAGGAGCCGCAGAAGAAGGCGGCGTTCCAGAGGTCGTTGCCATCCTGTACCAGCCCGTAGAACAGTTCACCTTCATTGGGTACGGAACGGAAGGTATTGAGGTTCTTCTCGAAGGGATCGGGCGAGAAGAAGAAGTGCGGCGTCTGCAGCATTGCCAGCTTGGGGTCCTTGTAGAACCAGCCCATGCAGATCTGCAGGAAGGAGCGGGTCGGCACGTGGTCGGCATCGAAGATGGCCACGAATTCGCCATCGGTGACCTTGAGCGCTTCGTTGAGGTTGCCGGCCTTGGCGTGCTTGTTGTCCGAGCGCACCAGATAGTTCACGCCGATGTTGTTGCAGAACTCGCGGAAGTCTTCGCGACGGCCGTCGTCCAGCACGTGCACACGCAGCTTCTCCTGCGGCCAGTCGATGGCCTGGGCGGCGAAGATGGTCAGCGAAACGATGTCCAGCGACTCGTTGTAGGACGGGATGAAGACGTCCACCGTCGGCCATTCCGAAGGCGGCATGGTCAGCATCTGCGGCTTGCGACGCAAGGGCCAGGCGGTCTGCAGGTAACCCAGCGTGAGCACGATGAGCGAATAGATTTCGGCGGCCAGCAGGCCATAGCCGAAGATGATGTCGAGCCAGTCTTCGAAGGCCAGGGTGGAGGTGATGCGCCAGTACATATAGCGCATCGAGACGATCAGCGACAGCGTGATCAGCACCAGCACCGGGAAGCGGCCGGACTGCTTGCGCAGTATCAGCGCCGCCACGAAGCAGCCGATCGCGAAGATGCACTGGGTATAGAACTCCAGCGGCACCGACACCAGCAGCAGCGCCAGCAGCACCGCCACCAGCAGCAGGCCCAGCTGCAGCCAGCGACGCGGCCGCCGGGGCAGCGCTTCGAGGCGCTCGCCCCAGGTCTGAATCCAGGTCTGCAGGCGGTTGGAGGTGGGTGCGGCCGGGTCGGCGGCAGTGGCCGCCTGGCTGGCCTTGGAGGAACGGGATTGCGACTGCGCTTGCGGTTGACTCATGATGCGCGTCCACCTGCGAGGGCGGATTTGACGACCTCGGCGTGCAATTGCTCGCTGATGGTCCGGAGCTGGTCATAAGCCGGCGAATGCCCGGCCTTGATCAGCGGATTGAAGCCGTAGGCCAGGCCTTCGCTGATGGCGTGGTCCAGTGCGATCACGCCGGCCAGGCGCGACCCCATCCAGCGCTTGAGGACTTCCAGCATGTCCTGGCTGAAGGTACGGGCGGCGTTGTACTTGTTGACGATGTAGCGGCAGTTGTTGCGGCCATGCAGGGCCTGGCGCATATGTTCCAGCGCCAGGAAGGAACCGGCATCGGGCGTCACCACCGCCACCACCTGGTCGGCCGCTTGCAAAGCCTGGTCGAAGTAGGCGCTCTGCCCGGCCGGCAGGTCCAGCATGACCACGTCGCCCGGCTGCAGGTCCATGGCCCGCAGCTGACGCGTCAGCCATTGCGGATCGAGTGCCATCTGCCGGGCAATCCCGGCCTCGCCCTGGTGCGCCACCACGTCATGGGTGACCACCTTGGTGCCGGCGCTGCCGTCGCGCCAGGTGGCGCGCCAGTCGGGCGCCTCGGCGTGGATCGCAGCGGGCGCCGGACCGGCGCTGCCGGGTTCGGGCAATACACTCACGCCCAGGTGGTACTGCAGGGCATTCTGCGGATCGAGATCGATGGCGATCACCCGGCCGTGCCGCGCCAGCGCGCAGGCCAGGGCCGAGCACAGGGTGGTCTTGCCCACCCCGCCCTTGGGCGAGACGATGGCAATGACCTGGGCCGGCGTGGAGGGCGTCAGGCTGGCCAGCGCATGGTTGGCGCCGGCCGCTTGTTTGGACTGACGCTGCTGGGCGACTTCACCCAGCAGCGAACGCAGCATGGAAGGCACGGCGGCATCCGCCACCACCGTGGGCATCACGGCCGGAGCGGTCGCTGTCACCAGCGCAGCCGCCAGGGGTGCCGGCGCGGGCGCGATGGCCTCACGCGTGACCAGGGCGGCGTCGGCCGGCTGGGGCTCGGGCGAATCTGATCGGGCTTGAACTTTGGGTTCAGCTTGAACTTGTGGCTGCGCCGGGACTTCCGCAGGCAAGGGGCTGGACGCTGGCGCCAGGGTCGACGAGACCATGGCCGCCATGGGGGCCGGATGCGGTGCCGAAACAGGGGCCTCGACCTTGGCCGCCGCCACATCCACATCCACCACCGGTTCCATCACGGGTTCGATACGCTGCTGGGGCGCCACCGACTTGGCCACCACGATGGGCGGCACGCTCTTGACCACGGCCGGGGCAGCCTGTGCCACCTGCTCGGCCACCCGTTCAGCCTGCTGCTGGACTGCGGGCGCAGCCTCGACCACCACCTTGGGCGCAGCGGGCTTGCGCACCGGCTCCTTGTAGTCGATCGCGGCCTCGATTTCGAGATAGCCATCCACCGTTGCCCCGAACTTGCTCAGCAAGTTGGAGATATCGTTTCCCATTTCTTTACTCCCTGCTCAGGATCACGGGTGCCGGCTTTTGACCAGAGGCATCGGACCTGCCCTAAACCTTGTTAAAAATCGCCAAAACTTCTCAATTTTCGCCATTGGTTGGCTATATGCATCGTTCCGCTCTGTCGGCGGTCACTTTCCTTCGCGTGCTGCGAAGAAGTCCCCATGGGCCAGGATGAAGAAATGTTATAAAAACGACCACATTTCAGAGTTGTCATTAAAACAAACAAATCCTGATATCGCAACCTTCAATTGACCAAAAGTTGAAAAATTTCGTTAAAAAGCTGTTCAGTTCCCGGTAGGAAATGCTGAAGGACGAGGTCAGCATCTTATCTTTCTCGCAATGCTCTTGTCGCCTATTAGTGACACTTTGCAATTAAATCCGTCGCAGATTTGGCACATCTACCTGCACACCGCTCACAAATTTCCGACTGCAGATGAACAACATTTCATTGAGCGCCTGCTCTGGCGCCGGGCGACCGATGTGCTGGCGGCTCGTCGTCACCGGCGGCGGAAAACGCAACGCTATCGTATGCGATCCCAAAAACTTGTCACTCGGGAAAACCCTGATAGAGGCTGATCAAGCACAACCCGAATTGTCGGGGCGACATGCTGCGCTGTCGTGACTTAATCCAATTGCGTGACAATCAAGTAACATCACGTCCATCAAGCAACAAGTGGACCACGGAGGGGACGGGAGGTGGAGCGGAAGAGGAAGCAGAACAGAAAGTGGACGGGGAAGCAGCTGCGCTACCCCTGCCCCACCTGCCACCAGCCTGGCAACAGGGCCCGGACTTCCGGGCGGGCGAAGCGCTGGTCGATCAGCCAGACCGTGCCCTGATCGGTTTCGGTGCGGATGACGCGCCCTGCCGCCTGCACCACTTTCTGCAGTCCGGGATAGAGATAGGTGTAGTCGTAGCCGGCACCGAACAGGGTCTGCATGCGTTCGCGCAATTGTTCATTGACCGGATTGAACTGCGGCAGCCCAAGCGTGGCGACGAAGGCGCCGATGAGACGCTCGCCCGGCAGGTCCACGCCCTCGCCGAAGGAACCACCCAGCACCGCAAAGCCGATGCCCTGCCCGCCGCAGGTAAAACGCGCCAGGAAGGCATCACGCTCGGCTTCGGCCATGCGCGGAGACTGTTGCCAGGTGGGAATGTCGGGATGCAGGCGGTTCAGCGCATCGCGGGCCTGCTGCAGATAGTCGAAGCTGGAAAAGAAGGCCAGGTAGTTGCCCGGCTGCTGCCGGTACTGCTGCGCCATCAGGGCGCAGATGGGATCGATGGACGCGGCGCGACGCTGCCAGGTGGTCGAGATCTCGCGCGCCACCCGTACCTGCAACTGGCTGGCGTGGAATGGCGAATCGACATCGATCCAGGCGGTCGACGGCGGCATGCCCAGCAGGTCGGCGAAATAATGCCAGGGTGCCAGCGTGGCCGAAAACAGCGTGGTCGACTGCGCAAAGGCAAAGCGCGGCCCCAGGAAAGGCGCCGGCACCACATTGCGGATGCACAGCAGGTTGTCACGCTGGTCGTGGCGCGTCAGGTCGAACAGCGAATGCGGGCCGAAGGACTCGGCCAGCCGGACGAAGGCCATGGCATCGAAATGAAAATCGCGCAGGGCCGGCTCCAGCGGCACCGCCACCTGGGCCAGGTAGTCGTTGAGGGTGGCGATGCAGTTGCTCAGGGCATCGACCAGGCGCGCCGGCGGCGCCTCCAGCACCTGATACGGCAGATCCGCGCCCTTGGTCGCCGTGGTCCAGGCACGCGCCAGCTGCTGCAGCGGCCGTGCCACGGCGGGGGGTGCCACCGCCCGTGCCGCGCGCAGGCCGGCGCGGCTCAACTGGGCGCTGTACATGCTGCGGGCGCGGGCCACCAGGTTATGCGCCTCATCAGCCAGCACGCTGACGCGCCATTCATGGGCCTGTGCCATCGCGTGCAGCATGGCACCGCCGTCGAACCAATAGTTATAGTCGCCGACGATCAGATCGCTCCAGCGCGTCATCTCGCTGCCCAGGTAGTAGGGGCAGACCTGGTGCGCCAGGGCGATCTCCTGCAGCCGCTGGCGGTCCAGCAGCGCAGCCTCCAGGCAGGCCGAGCGCGCTGCCGGCAGACGGTCATAGAAGCCCTGCGCCAGTGGGCAGGAGTCGCCCCGGCACAGGCGGTCCGGATACTGGCAGGCCTTGTCACGGGCGCACAGCTCCAGCACCCGCAGCGGCAGGCCTTGGCCATCCCTGCCCGTGAGGGTGGCGGCGGCGTCCAGCGCCAGTTGCCGGCCGGGTGTCTTGGCGGCGAGGAAGAGGATCTTGTCCAGTCGCTGCTCCGGTGCCGCCTTGAGCGCCGGGAACAGGGTGCCCAGGGTCTTGCCGATACCGGTCGGCGCTTGCGCCAGCAGGCAGCGGCGGCTGCGATGGGCGCGAAACACGGCCTCCGCCAGTTGCCGTTGACCGGGCCGGAAATCTCCATGCGGAAACGCCAGGGTCTGCAGGGCAGTATCGCGGGCGGCGCGATGCGCCAGTTCCTGCGCGGCCCAGCGTGCAAAGCGCTCGCACTGGCTGGCGAAGAGGCTGGCCAGTTCTTCGCGGGGCCGGGTCTCCTCGAAGCGGGTTTCCTGCTGGCTGCCGATCTCGAAATACACCAGCGCCAGCCTGATCTGCGGCAGGTCCAGCTTCTCGCACATGAGGTGACCATAGACGCGCAACTGCGCCCAGTGCAACTGTCGATGGTTCTCGGGCTGGCTGGAGATCTGGCCGCGATAGGTCTTGACCTCTTCCAGCAGTTGCTGTTGCGGGTCGTATCCGTCGGCGCGACCGCGCACGTGCAAGGAGCCATGCTCGGCCGCCAGCGCCACCTCGCTCTGGTAGTGCTCACCGCGCCGGGCGGCGACGATGGCGTGGCCGGCGATGCCCTCCTGCGCGGTGGGGGTGGGCGTGAAGCGCAGGTCCAGATCGCCGACCTTGGCGGTGAATTCGCACAGGGCCCGCACGGAGACGCGGTAGCGCGGCGCCTCGTCCGTGGCAGGCGCCACCGTGGATGCGTTGGTGGATGCGGCGGATGCGGGAGGCATGGAGAGTGCGGCAACAAAGCTCATGCAGCCAGTGCCTCCCACTGCAGGTAGCACACCGAGACCGGCATGCCGTGGCGGGCGCAATAGTCCAGCCAGCGCAACTGGTTGTCCTGCAGCTTGTCGCCGGGGCCTTTGGCTTCGATCATGCGGTAGCTGCGCTGCTGCGGCCAGAACTGGATCAGATCGGGGAAGCCGCTGCGGTTCTCGCGCACGTCCTCCAGGATGCGCAGGCACCACAAGCGCAGGTGCGAGGGCGGGATGCAGTCCAGCGCCAGTTCCAGCAGCTCACGGGTGAGCCCACCCCAGGCCACGAAGGGCGATTGCACGCCGGCCTTGGCATCATGGGTGGCCAGGATGGCGGCGCGATGGCTGCCATCCTCCAGCCGTGCCAGGCAACGCTCGAACTGCGCACGCCGGCGCCCATGGAAGTCGGCGCTGAAGAGGTCAGCCGGCTCGCGCTGGAAGGGGTGAAAGAAGGCGCCAGGAATGGCAGCGAAGATGGCCTCCCAGCACAGCAGGCCGAACAGGGCATTGGCCAGCACATTCTCGACGTAGAACACCGCTGCCTCTGGCTGCTGCCGTTGCAGGTAATCGCCCACCGCCAGTTCGACCCGTGCAGCGCCCTGGCGGGGCAGGTTCAGGTCCAGGCGATCGACAATAGCGGCGCGGCGCCGCCCCGGTGCCGGCTGCCCCAGCTGACGCGCCAGTCGCGGTGCGATGCGTGCCAGATGCTGGCGCTCCGCTTCGCTTTCCGGCGACTGTTGCGCAGTGCGCAGCAAGCTGTGCGCGGCGCCGAAGCGGCCCAGTTTTTCCAGCACGCGGATGGCACGCGCGCGGGCCCCCGGATAGGCGCAGCCTGCATAGACGGCGTGCGCCTGGGACAGGTCCTGCTGCTTCTCGAATAACTGGCCGATGCGGAACATCAATCGCTGGCGCCGACTGTCCAGCCAGGGATTGTCGAACGCGCCGTGGGGCAGCATGGGCAACAGGCTGCCCGCGGCGGTGCCGGCCTCGTAGTCCTGGCGACAGGCGTGCAGCTGCAGGTAGAGATCGATGTCGCCACGGCTGCGAAAGCCCCTGGCCTCGGGCCCCAGCTCGACCCGCTCATAACGCAGGGTGCCGATATCGGCCAGCACGAATTCGCTCCAGTCCTGGCGCAGGTTACCGAAGAACATCAGCCGCAGGCGCTCGCACAGGGGCCGGTTCAGCAAGCGCACGGCCTGGTCGCTGCCCTTGTGCTGCCATTGCGAAAAAGGCCGCGGATGACCGCGGGCGGCATCCTCGACCAGCAGCGACAACAAGGCGTCCTTGCGCAGGGCCTTGCACGCAGGCGAGCGCAAGGCCGGCGAATCGAACTGCACCAGCAGCTCGGCCCGGGTCGATAGCTGGGCGAACTGCTGCAGACTCAGCGCAGGGTCGTGTTCGACCCAGGCCCCTGGCAGGCCACGTAAAGCCTGCAATGAACAATCGATCTCCGGATAGGCCAGTTTACTGACGCGAAAGAGTTCACCTTTACGCATCATCATGCGCACGAACAGTGCGCGCGAAGCCAGCGGCAAGCGGGGGAAGGCCGTGATGAAGTCGCGTTCTTCCGCGTTCAGCAGATCGCCATAGCGCTGCGCCAGCCAGTCCAGAACCTGCTGGAAGTTGCCGAGGTAGTAAAAACGGTGGGTGGGGTCCAAAACGGCGGCCATGGGATGCATCTGGGGCGTTTAACTGTATATAAGCACAGTATAACGCGTCTCCCCTTCCGACTGCCCGCAAGGACCATCGGAAGAACCATTGCAAGGGCGATTACAGGCGCGGAGCCAGCGCCTCGGCGAAGAACTCCGTCACCGCCCGCACCCGGGCCGGGATGAAGCGGCGGCGCGGCCAGACCAGGCAGATGTCGCGGGTGTCGTCGATGAAGTCATCGAGGACGGTGATGATCTCCGCGTCCTGCTGCGTTCCCCTGCCCCGCCCTTGCTCCGGCTCCACCAGCGAGGCGCGATTGAACATGCCGATGCCCAGACCCGCCTGCACCGCGCTGAGGATGGTCTCCACGGTATTGGACGAGAGGTTGCCGCTGACCGGCACGCTGAACCGCCCCTGGGGACCGGTGAAGTGCCATTCACGCATGTCCTTGTAGATGAAGCAGTTGTGATGCGCCAGCGCCTGCGGCGTGGCCGGCACCCCGTGCTGCGCGAAATAGTGGCGCGAACCGGCGCACACCAGCGGGCTGCTGGTGATGCGCTTGACCACCGCATCCGGATGGCGCTCCGGACTGACCCGGATGGCCAGGTCGATGCCCTCGGCCAGCAGGTCGTTGACGCCATCGGCCAGTTGCAGGTCCAGCCGCACCCCGGGGTAGCGCGCCAGGAGCGCCGGCAGTAGCGGCAGGACGTGCAGCCGGCCGAAGGTCGCCGCCGCCGCGACCCGCACCGGGCCGGAGATCTCCAGCGTGGTGCGCATGATCTCGCCATCGGCCTGGGCCATCTCTTCCAGCAGCGGCTGGGTGCGCTCGTAGTATTGGCGCCCGTGCTCGGTCAGCCGCACGCTGCGCGTGCTCCGCTGCAATAACTGCACGCCCAGACGCTTTTCCAGCGCGTTGACCGACTTGCTGATGGCCGACTGCGAATCGCCCAGCCGCCGCGCCGCCGCCGAGAAGCCACCGGCCTCGACCACGGCGACAAAGGCGTTCAGTTCATGAAATCTGTCCATCTTCCGTCTTCCTCGGTGTTGCCCTGCCTTGCCTTCGTCCTGTCATCAGGATGGCGAACAGGGATTTATTCCATATTGGAATAAGAGTAATCGAATCCCACCTGATTATCATCAACATCGACAGGAATTACGATTTCCTCACGTTGACCGGGCAGCCTTTGGCTTCCCGACCGGCACCGGCGCTATAGCGGCGCCTCCTGAACATTCCTTTGAGGAGAATTGAACATGAGCACATCTACACATCAGCCCCTCGCTGCAGCCCCCTCTCTGAACCTCGCCGGCAAGAAGGTGGTGGTGGTCGGCGGCAAGAGCGGCATCGGCCTGGGCATTGCGCAGGCAGCGCAGGCGGCGGGGGCCCAGGTCGTAGTTGCCAGCCGGAGGGTGGCGACCATTCAGGAACGCGCAGACCTGGGCAACTTCGAACAAGTCAGCCTGGACATGCGCGACGAAGCCTCGGTACGCCAGGCCTTCGCGGGCATCGGTGCCTTCGATCACCTGGTCGTGACCGCCGCACCCGACATCGGCAGCTGGGGCGGCTTCATGGACGCCGACATGCAAGGCGCGCGCAGCTACATGGAAGGCAAGTACCTCGGCAGCTGGGCCTGCGCCCGCCATGCAGCGCCGCTGCTGCGCGCAGGGGGCTCGATCACCTTCCTCAGCGGTGGCCTGGCGGTACGTCCCAAGCCCGGCTTCGCGGCCGTCACGCCGGCCTTTGCGGCCGTGGAAGCCTTGTCGGCCGCGCTGGCCATCGAACTGGCCCCGACCCGCGTCAACACCCTGCGCCCCGGCTTCACCGATACCGACATGTGGGGCTTCCTGCCGGCCGAGGTGCGCGCCGGCCTGAAGGAGAAAGTGGCCGCAGCATTCCCGGCCCGCCGCGTCGGCCGCGCCGAGGACATCGGCCACGCCGCCCTGTTCCTGATGACCAATCCCTACGTCACCGGCACCGTGGTGGAAGTCTCCGGCGGCGAAACCCTGGTCGACAGCGTGTCCTGAGGCGCCTTGCCCGGCAGGTGCAAGGGGCGGCCATCGTGGCAGCACCCTGCGCCTGGATGGTCAGCCGAGGCGGGACAAAACAGAATCGCAATTGCCGGATAAGATTGGCACCCGGCAAACCCGGTTTGCCCTCTCAACAACGATCATCGCCAAAGACCCACGGAGACCCAGGTGTACAAAATTTCCACGATTGCCCTTGCCAGCGCCCTGCTGGCCCTGACGGCCCCGCTGCATGCCCAGCAACCGCAGCAGCAGCAGCCACCGCAGCCACAACAGCAGCAGCAACGCCACGACGAATTCTTCTGGCTGGGCGAAATCAACAAGGCCACTGCCATCATCAATACCGACGAAGGCCTGCTGGACAAATCGATGACCCCGCTCATCGTCAAGGGCATCCGCAAGGTATTGGCCGATGCCGAACAGCCGGGCGCCAAACGCCCTACCCTGGTCATCACCTTCGAGCCGCTGCTGATCCAGGCGGCCGGCCCGCAGATCACCTTGCTGCATGCCGGCCGCTCCAGCCAGGACATGCTGGCCACCATGCGTTCGGCCATCCTGCGCGAAGACATGCTGGCCCTGGCGACCCAGCTCAATGCCACCACCGCGGCCATGGTGAAGCTGGCAGCGCGCCAGCGCGACACCATCGTGCCCAACTACACCAACGGCGTAGCGGCCCAGCCCAACAGCTATGGCCACTACCTGCTGGGATTTGCCGCCGCACTGGACCGCGATGCCCAGCGCATCCGCGAGGCCTATGTCCGCATCGACCGTTCCTCGATGGGAACCACCGTGCTCAACGGCACCAGCTGGCCGCTGAACCGCCAGCGCATGGCGGACTATCTGGGCTTCGGTGCCATCGTCGACAACGCCTACGATGCCTCGCAACTGTCGGCGGTGGATGAGCCGGTGGAAGCCGGCGCGGTGGTCTCGTCCATCGCCCTGCATGCCGGCACCTTCATTCAGGACGTGATGACGCAGTATGCCCAGCCCCGTCCCTGGATACTGCTGCAGGAAGGGGGCGAGAACACCTACGTCTCCTCAGCCATGCCACAGAAGCGCAATCCGGGCCTGCTCAACAGCACCCGTCGCGATGCCACCACGGTACTCACCGAAGGCATGGGCGCGGCCCTGCAGGCACACAACATCCCGCCCGGCATGAGCGACCCCAAGGATGTGAAGGCCAACAAGGCCATGGTCCTCAATGCGGCCAAGGTCCTGAAGAACTGGGAGAGCATCCTCAATGCGCTGGTCATCAATCCCCAGCGCGCGCTGGAAGAACTCAACAGCGACTGGACCGCCTCCCAGGAACTGGCCGACGTGCTGATGCGCAAGTACAAGCTGCCGTTCCGGGTGGGCCATCATTTTGCGTCGGAGGTGGTGGAATATGCCAAGGCCAACGACATCCGTCCGCTGGACTTCCCCTACGCCCAGGCGCAGCGCATCTACACGCAGGCGGTACTCAATTCCGAATTCCCGCAGGTGTTGCCGATGTCGGAGCAGGAGTTCCGCAGCACCCTGGACCCGGTTGCCATCGTGCGCAATCGCGCCACCGTGGGCGGCCCGCAACCGGCCGAGATGGACCGCATGCTGCGCGAGGCCAATGAACGGGTGAGCCGCCAGGACACCTGGATCAAGGCGCGCCAGCAGCATATCCGGACCTCGCTGGAGAAGCTGGATGCGGACTTCGATCGGCTGGGGGCAGCGGCTGGGGTCAGGTGATCTCATCCGGCCCGGCCAGCGGGCGCATGGTAGCGTCTCAGAGTGAGGACTTGCGCTCGCTGGCCAGCTGGAAGATGCAATCGCCGCGTCTGACCTGGGCAATGGCGCGCTTGCAGACGATCTCACCATCGGCGGCAAAACTCACCGTCTCGGGCGGGCGCACCGGATTGTCGGGGAAGTGGATCAGGGCCGCCGCCTGCCCTTGCCTGACCACTTCGCCCAGCTCGGCCAGCGGTTCATAGACGCCGTGGTCCATCGCGTAGACATAATGCCGGTTGCGGTCGATGGCCATCAGCCGCGCATCGGCGGGTGGTCGCGGCGGCACCAGCTTGCCCTGCAACAGCCCGATATAGCCCAGCAGATGCAGCACACCCTGCATGCCCTGCCGCACCAGAGCGGCATCGACACCACCACCGCCACCCAGTTCGGTCAGGAAACAGATCGCCCCCTGGCGGCGCGCCGCGGCGGTGACATTGACCGGGTTAGGCTGGTACAGGAAGGCCTTGGGAAGACCGAAGGCCTTGAGCAGGCCCGTGACCTTCTGCTCCTCTTCCGCATCGCGTGGCTCCAGGCCCATCATGTTGGCGCCGTCGTACATCAGTGAACTGCCGCCGGAATGCAGGTCCAGCATGTAATCGGCACGGGCCAGCAACACATGTTCGATGTAGTGGGCGATCACCTGCGAGGGAGTGCCGGCAGGATCGCCTGGATAGAGCCGGTTGAGATTGCCGTCATCCAGCGGCGAGGTCCGCAGACCGGCCTCGGCGGCCGGGGCATTGGCCATGGGCAGGAGGATCAATTGCCCGCTGACCATCTCGGTCTGGATCTCGCGGATCATCCGCGAGACGATGATCTGTCCTTCATATTCATCGCCGTGGGTACCCGCGCTGACGATGACCACCGGTCCCTCGCCGCGCTTGATCGAAGCCACCGGAATGGGCAGCCAGCCGTAGGCAGACCGGTGGACGGAGTGCGGAAGCCGCAGAAAACCGATCTGCTTGCCGTCGGCATCGAAATCGACGTCGCTCTTGATGGGATTGCTTGCCATGTGATGTTCTGATGTATTGGATGTATCGGGTGTATCCGGCGTATCGGATGCTTCAGGTATTGAGGAACACGCCAGATGTGCGCGGATCAGTGATCGATCGCCTTCTTCATGTTGCCGACCATGTCGTACTCCGGGCTGACATAGCGCTGCGCGATCTTCTGCAACGTGCCATCCGCGATCATGTCGGTGATCGCCTTGTCCATGGCGGCCTTGAGTGCGTCGGCGTGCTTGGGCAATACGGCCGCACCGAGCGAATAGACCAGCGGCGCACCGACCGTCTTTACCGGGAGGTTGTTGATGGTCTTCATCTTGTAGCCGTTGAAATAGGAGTCGATCACCGAATCCAGACGGCCGCTCACCAGATCGTTGTAGAGGAAGCCGCCCCCTTCGTAGGCGCGTACCTGCGAGTCCGGGAGGTTCTTGTGCGCCCACATTTCATTGGCGGTGCCGGCACTGGCGCCAACGCTCTTGCCCTTCAGGCTGGCGCGGTCACGGATATCGGTATTGCTGGCATTGACCCAGATACGGAAGTCCTGCACCGTGTAGGGCAAGGTGAAATCCACCACCTTTTCCCGCTCCGGCGTGCGCGCCATGCTGTTGACGACGACGTCGTATTTGCGCGCATTGATGCCTTCCACGAAGTTCTTGAACTTGTCAGCGATGAACTCGATCCTGGCCACGCCGATGCGGCGGAAGATTTCGCGGGCTACCGCTACGTCATAACCATCAGGCTGGTTCTTGTCGTCCAGGTAGCTCCAGGGCGGGCTGGTCTGGGTATTGGCGATCCTGACCACCCCGGCCTGCTGCAGGCGGCTCAGGGAATCGTCAGCGGCTGCCTGTGCCGACAGCATCGGCAGCATCAGTACCGTGCCCGCCGCCAGACCCAGTATTAGTGTCAATGTCAGTGTGGGCAGCCTCAGCAGCCGCTGCAACGACCTGCGCAAGGTATTCTCCATGGATGGCTCCTTTCCCAGAGCGTCACTGCTGTCTGAGAGCGCGCTGGATGTCGCCCACCATGTCGAACTCGGGTCCGACCCAGCGTCGTGCCAGCCGGTCCAGTGTGCCATCGCGGGTCATGTCGGCAATTGCCTTGCTGACCGCGTCCTTCAGTGCCGGCTGCCCCTTGACCATGGCCGGCGCGGAAAGCTGGTAGATCAGGACCGGCCCGACTTCCTTGATCGGCAGCTTGTTGACGTTGGCGTATTTCATGCCGCCGAAATGGGAGCTGATGACCGCATCGATACGCCCGTTGCCCAGGTCATTGAACACGAAACCGCCATTGTCATAGGTGCGGATATCGGACTCCTTCAGATGTGCGCGGGCCCAGGTCTCGTTACTGGTGCCGGTGGTAACGCCGACCTTCCTGCCCTTGAGATCGGGCTGATCCTTGATGGTGGAATTGCTGGACAGGACGAAGATGCGGAAGTCCTCCACGCCATAGGGCGCCGCGAAATCGACCTGCTTCTCGCGTTCCGGCGTTGGCGTCAGGTCATTCATGACCAGGTCATACTTGCCGGCCTTGAGTCCCTCGACGAAATTCTTGAAGCTGTCGGCCACGAACACTACCTTGGCCACGCCGATGCGCCGTGCCACTTCCTTGGCGACCTCCACGTCATAGCCTGCCGGCTGCAGCTTGTCGTCGATCAGGCTCCAGGGCGGGCTGCTCTGGGTGTTGGCAATGCGGATCACGCCGGCCGCCCGTGCACTGGCCAGGATATCGGCCGGGATGTTCTGTGCCACCGTCGCGCCGGCGGCCAACCCCAATAGCGCCGACCCGCATAGTTTCAACATGAAATGACGCATTTGCATGGTGCTGCTCCCCTCGATGATTGATGAATGTCGAGGCCCATTTTGCGGCGCTGCCGGCGCCCCGGCAATGAGAGCGGGTTTCTAACCTGATAAGCAGAACTTATAGAGTGTGCACCGAACAGACCGGGGATTTTGCAATGCCGCACCACCACCGGGCAGCCTGGAATGATAACGCGGCTGGCCTCAACGCCTTATGCCACGTGAGGAGAAGGTGGCTTGCAGTCCCAGCCTGGGCCCATGCGGGCTGCCGATTTGCACAGAGGATGTGCGCGGCGCACCATTACGGACAGGCCAGGCCTGTTCAGAACGCGCCCGGCTTCTGATACAGCACCTGACGCAGCGCATTCATGTCCGACTCCATCTGGATGCGCATGACTCGCAGCAATTCCTTGGCATTTTCGGACATGGGAACGCCAGGGCGAAATACCAGCAAGGCGGTGAAGTGGGCCGCGACTTCCATCGGTTTCAGGCGCAGGCCCCGGGTGACGTAGTCCAGTGCCAGGATGGGATGGACCATGCCCATGCCGACCCCGCGCAGGGCGAACTCGCAGACCGAATTGGAATAGGGTGTCTCCAGGATGGGGCGCAGCACCTTGCCCTGCTGGATCAGTTCCTGCTCCAGCCGACGGCGACTGGCATCTTCTGGATTGAGAGCGATGAAGGGATGCTCCAGCAGGTCATCGGCCGTGATGAGCGGCTTGCCGGCCAGCGGATGGCGATCGTTCATCACGATCACCCCCGGCACGCTCATGAACTGCGAATGCTCCAGCCCGGACACTGCCAGCTCATCAGCCATCAGGCCGAAGTCCAGCTGTCCGGCGCTGACCTGCTGGTAGACCTCGCGCGAACTCATGATCTGGAACGACATCTGCACGCGCCGCTCGGCCAGGCCGAAGGCGGCGATGGCGCGTGGCATGAAGCCTATCCCCAGTGCGGGAAAGGACGCGATGGCCAGGCGCCCGAGGCCGAACGAGCGCAAGCTGCGGATGCGGTGCTCGATCATCTCGAAGCCGGCGAAGCAGCGGTCGACCTCCACGATCAGGGCCAGTGCCTCCTGCGTAGGTACCAGCCGGCCGCGCGTGCGCTCGAACAGACGCAGTTCGGAAGAAGCCTCCAGCTTGCGGATCGACTGGCTGATGGCCGGTTGCGATACGTTCAGTAAAGCCGCTGCCTTGCTGGTCGTACCGGCCCGCATGACGGCCCGGAAGACCTGGATGTCTCGCATGTCCATGTATAAGTATCGCTTATAGAGTTAGTGACGCCTGCTGTTGCTGGTCCCGTCCGGCTTGCGGATACTGAGACCGTCTTTTTTACATTAACAAAATAATCGCATGAGCACGAACACTCCGACCTCCCAGCAAGAAGCCTTCGCCAGCCTGTCTCCGGCGGTGATGCGCGCCTCCACCGTGGTCTTCGACAACTTCGAGGATTTCGTCCAGCGCAAGCAGCGCCAACCCGACGGTTTCAGCTATGGCGTGACCGGGACTCCCACCGCCCGCCTGCTGGAACAGAAAGTAGCGCAACTGGAGAATGGCCGCCACTGCGTCATCGCTCCCTCCGGGGCAGCGGCATTGATGACGACCGTCATGGGCTTCGTGCGGGGCGGTGACCACCTGCTGGTCTCGGCGGCCTGCTACGGCGCGCTCAAGAGCTTCGCCGAGAAATGGCTGGCGCGGATGGGCGTGGAGGTCGAGCTGTATCGTCCCGACATGGGCGCCGACATCGAAGCGCTGATCAAGGACAATACCCGCATGATCTGCATGGAGGCTCCCGGCACCGTGACCATGGAAATGCAGGACATCCCGGCCATCACTGCGGTGGCCCGTCAACGCGGCGTGCTGACCATGCTTGACAATACCTGGGCCAGTCCTCTTGGCTTTGCCGGTCTCGACCATGGGGTGGACTTCAGCATCCAGGCGGCCACCAAGTTCCTTGGCGGACATTCCGATGTGCTCATGGGCTGCATCAGCATGAATGATCATGCCCACTACGACATCCTGCGCGAGACCCAGAGCATCCTGGGCCAGCAGGTCAGCCCGGAAGATTGCTTCCTGGTACTGCGTGGACTGGAAACCCTGAAGCTGCGGGTGGCCGCGCAAGGCAGTGCCACCCTGCAGGTGGCGCGCCATCTGGCACAGCATCCGATGGTAGAGCACATGATGTATCCGCCGCTGGAGTCCGACCCGGGCCACGCACTCTGGAAACGCGACTACCGGACCCATGGCTGCCTGTTCTCGATGATCCTCAAACCGGGGCCCGAACAGGCCTTCCACAGCTTCTTCGACAGCTTGCAGCACTTCGTCATCGGCGCCAGCTGGGGCGGCGTGCATAGCCTGGCGGCCTACTATCCGGCCGCACTGCAGGCCAATCGCGCCTTCCCGGCAACCGATCAGCCGGTGGTACGGCTGTCGATCGGACTGGAAGACAGCACATTGCTGATCGCCGATCTGGACCGGGCGCTGGCCGCGTATGCACAAGCACAGACAGCGGGCTGATCGATTCATGACTGACAAAAACGAGGGCGACATCGGAGGCGATGTCCGCCATCGCAGGGAGGAGGAGTATGGTTGATTTGTTCCTGAGGGCGCTGCCGCTGCTGGAAAAGGCAGTGCTGGTCACGCTGGGCCTGGGGCTCGGTTCATTCCTGCTGGGCTCGGCATTGGGCATGCTGATCGCCCTGGCCCGCATTTCCGACTGGCGGCCGCTGCGCTGGCTGGCCTTTGCCTATGTCTCGATATTTCGCGGCACGCCGCTGCTGATCCAGATTCTGCTGATCTACTTCGGTCTGCCCAACTACGGCATCACCATCGACCCGATCCCGGCCGCCTTGTTGGCGCTGACACTGTTTTCGGCCGCCTATCTGAGCGAGAACTTCCGCTCGGGCATCAATGCGGTGGATCGTGGCCAGTGGGAAGCCGCCTGGTCCATGGGCATGGGGTACTGGAAGACCTTGCTGCGGGTGATCCTGCCGCAGGGCTTGCGCATCGCCATCCCGCCGCTGGGAAGTCGCCTGATCGCGCTGATGAAGGACACCTCGCTGGCCTCCACCGTCACGGTGGTGGAACTGACCCGCGTAGCCGACCAGCTGGGTGCAACCACCTTCCGCTACATGGACATGTTCATCATCGTCGGGACCATCTACTGGATCATCAATCAACTGCTCACCCTGCTGCAAACCTGGCTGGAAGAGACACTGTCGAGGCGCTATCAATGAACCAAGCCGCACAATGTACCGTCCGCGTGCGCGGACTGGCCAAGGCCTTCGGCACCAATCAGGTGCTGCGCAACGTCAATCTGGAAGTCGCGCGCGGCGAAGTAGTGGTCATCATGGGGCCGTCCGGGTCCGGCAAGACTACCTTCATCCGTTCGCTGAACCTGCTGGAACTGCCTGATCGCGGCAGTATCGAGATCTGCGGCGTGGAGCTGGCCGAACCGGCGGCACTGCCGCCACGCGAGCGCCGTCGCAAGACCCTGCAGATCCGCCAGCAGACGGCGATGGTGTTCCAGTCCTTCAACCTGTTTCCTCACATGACGGCCTTGCAGAACGTGATCGAGGGACTGATCTCGGTCAAGGGCGTGGCCCGCGAAGAGGCAAGGCGACGTGGCCTGGCGCTGCTGGGCAAGGTGGGACTGGCGGAGAAGGCCGATGCCTATCCCGGCAAGCTCTCCGGAGGCCAGAAACAGCGCGTGGCGATCGCACGCGCCCTGGCCATGGAGCCTGAAGTGATCCTGTTCGACGAACCGACCTCGGCACTGGACCCTGAGTTGCGCGACGATGTGCTCAACGTCATGCGTGAACTGGCCAAGGAAGGCATGACCATGCTGGTGGTCACGCATGAGACCCGCTTTGCCCGGGACGTGGCGGATCGCATCGTCTTCATGGAGGGCGGGCACGTGCTGGAAGATACGACACCGGAACACTTCTTCGGCGCCCAGGCCAGCGAACGCTGTCGCCAGTTCCTGGGTCGCCTGCACGATTGAGACCGGCTCAGGCTGCAGCCTCAGTCCGGCTGCAGCATCCCCAGCCAGGCCAGCAGTGCCATGACCAGCAGCGACAGCAGGATCTCCAGCCAGGTCAGGCGTGCCAGCAGCGCCAAGGCGCGCGGTTGGCGGCGTAGTGCCGGCACCAGTCCATAGCGATTGAACAGCGCCACCAGCACCATCACGCCCACCAGCACGCACTTCAGTGCCAGCAGGCGCTGATAGGTAAACGACCAGTCCAGCGGCAAGCCGCCGAGGATGAAACAGGTGTTGACCAGGCCGGTGAACCACACCAGCGCAACCACGCCATGCCCGGCCGTGGAAAAGCGGCGCAGGATGGTCACCGCCTGTGCTGTCTCTGGCGCTTGCGCGCTGCGCTGCAGGCGCGGCAATACCAGCAGCACCACCGGCAAGGCACCGACCCAGGCGCCCACGGCCCAGACATGCAGCACGTCGTTGGCCTGGTGAAGCAAGCCGGGCCAGCCCTGGTGCATGGCTGCGTGGCCGGTCAGGGAGAGTCCCGCCAGGAGAATGGCACTGGCCAGCAGGCTGGCACGCTGGGCCAGTGTGATCCGGAACAGGCCGGCCGCCAGCAGCAGGACCAGCGCACTCAGCTGGCACCACCATGCCGTACCGATCGAGGTGCCATTGGCGACCGCCGCCAGCATCTGCATTCGCAGTGCGTCAGGCCAGCCCTCGCCCAGGATCGCCGCCTGCAGCGGCAAGGTGCCGACCACGGCCAGCAGGATCAGGGTGCAGAGGACACGGCGGCACAGCGCCAGACGCTGCCACAATGCATCGCGCAAGGGCTGCGGCACCAGCACCAGCAGCATCAGTGTCATTCCCCACAGCAACAGCGCGGCGCCGTCCAGCAGCAGGCGGCACAGCCCTAGCAGCGCTACCGCGCCACTCAAGGGGCGACGGTGAAGTGGTAGCTTCCCTCGGTCTTGTGACCGTCAACCGAGAGCACATGCCATTGCACGGTGTACTTGCCCGCGCCCAGATGCGACGGCACCGGGACCATCAGCGACTTGCCCTGGTCCATCAGCATGGCCTGGCCCAGCTTGATTTCCTGTTGCTCAGGGCCCAGCAGCTTGAGGCCGCTGAAGTTCAGGTTCAGGCCTTCGGTAAACACCAACGTCAGATCGGCAGGAGCAGCCGCAGCGGCTACCACCGCCTGGTCGGCGGGTGCTGCAGACTTGAGATGGGCATGCGCCCAGGCCGATGAGGTGAAGGCGAGGCTGGCCAGCAGGGCCAGGGGGAGGAGATGGCGGAGTTTTTTCATGTTGTGGGTCTGGCTGGAGATGACTGGAAGACTGAATGACTGAACGAAAGAAGCAATGCCTGTGGATGAGGCAGGGTCAATAGCTTACTCCGCTGGCGCAAGCACGCCCGCGACAAATTGTCGCAGCCATACAGGCTCAGCCAGAAGCCGCAGCACAGACGGGCATGGCGTGCAGCGGGAGGATCGATGCAAAGTAATGCTCGATATGATCCAGGCACTGCCGCACCTTGGCCGGCATGTTGTCGCGATGACGCACGGTCACGAAGATGTCGAAACCGCCCAGCGACCATTGCGGGAGCACCTGGCGCAGTCGTCCGCTCTGGAGATCCTCGTCGATCTTGTTCTGCAGCAGGCGCGCAATGCCGTGACCATCGAGCGCCAGAAAGCGCAGGGAGCGGGCATGATTGGCGCTGATGCGCGGTTGCAGGCGCACGCGCACGGTGCCTGAGGCCTCGTTGGAAAATTCCAGGAAACAAGGTTCGCCATGGGGATTGAAGAGCAGGAAATCATGCTGCAACAGATCCACCGGCGAGTGGATGGGTGGCCGGCTCTCGAGGTATTCCGGCGAGGCGCACAGGACGTCGGCGAAGCGTCCGAGGAAGATGTCGCCCGGCTGGCGATTGCGACCTGCACGCAGTGCCAGATCGATGCGGTGATCGATCAGGTCGATGTTGTGATCGGCCACTTCGAAGCGCAACTTGATCTTGGGATTGTGCTTGATGAAATCATGCAGCGCCGGAATCAGGTATCGGGTGGACATGAAACTCGATACGGCGATGCGCAACTCTCCCACCATCTCGTTGTTCAGTACCGCAACACTTTGCTCGGCTTCGCTGGCGGCCGTGACGATGTGCGCGCAGTGCTTGTAGAACAGCGTACCCGCTTCGGTCAGACTGAGCTTGCGGGTGGAGCGATTGAGCAGCGTCGCCTGCAATGACAACTCAAGCATCCTGACATGCTGGCTGACCGAAGAGGTGGTCAGGCCCAGGGCTTTGGCGGCGCGCGAAAAAGCACCCAGTTCCACCACGCGCGCAAACGTGGCCATTCGCGCGAGATCGTCTATTCCAAGTTTTCTCATTGATTGACTATGCTGATGCGACCGCGCCCGAATCCGGTGGCGGTGCAATGCGAGTTTTTTCTATCGCAACATGATATGGATGAACTTATTCCTTTAAATGACGGATTGTACGGAATAGCAATTCTTCTCTAGATGTGAGTCGGCCATATTGCCGGTGGAAAAGGCAGGCCGTACAAGGACCAGGACATCGCCTGGGCCGGCTCGGGTGACAAGGCGGCATCAAGGCCGACAGGATTGCGTCGGCAGCCCGCGACCCGGATGGCGGATCGACCAGCTCGGCAGCAAAGCTGCATCAACTGCGGAATGTAATACAGGAGGGAGGGATTGATTAGGGCGCAAAAATTAAATAAATAGTTAATTTAACTTGATAGTTTCCACACGGATACGGCGGCGTGCCATAGCGCTACGAAGTCACGGCAAACCTTGCTCCCGGCCGCTTCGGCCGGTCGAGTGCGGGGAGGCGAGCCACATTGCACCAACCCGGCAGGTGCGCCGGAATGCATTCGCGGACCAGCTGAACCGGGCCTCACGGCCCTGTATTCCCCCGTTTTTACAAACAGTCTTTCAGGCTGCAGGGGACTAAACGCGGATGCTCATCTGTAATACAGTCCGCTGGCCAGACACGAGAAGAACCAAGGATCGCACGTCGACGGTGAATCTCGGATCACGCCTGGCCTGGAAATTCCCGCTCATCACCCGCAGTACCTCCCTACCCCCTCTGGCCGAGGCAAGTCCGATCTCCTGTCTTCAACAGCGATTGGCAGGTTCCCACGCACCTACGCAACCTGGCCCAGACCACATGCACGCGAGCGACTGCGATGCCATGCAACTCAATTTGAAATAAGGGGCAGCAATGAACTGGTTCACCAATCTGAAAGTCAGCCACAAACTCCTCGGCGGTTTCTTGGCCGTGGCCACGATCGGCGCCATCATCGGTACCATCGGCATCCTCAAGGCCGGGCAGATCAATGACCTGGCCACCGAGATGTACGAGAAGCAGGTGGTTGGCTTGCGCCATTCTGCCCAGGCCACGCTGGACCTGAGTTCGTCCAATCGCGCCATCCGCAGCGCCATGCTGGCCGAGACTGCCGAAGAACGTGCGAACAGCCTGGATGAACTCACCAAGCGCCTGGACAATACCGACAAGGCATTGAGCGCAGCCGAACAGCGCTTCAGCACGCCCGAAGGCCTGGCCCTGGTGGGCAAGGCCCGACAGGCCTTCGAAGCCTATCGGGGTGCCATCACCGCCACGGCCGAGGTGCTGCGCAAGGAATCCCTGGCCGATGGCCGCCAGTCCACCAGCCAGTTGTTCTCCACCGTGCGTCCGCTGGCCAACGAGGCCGAGAAGATGATGCTGCAGATGATGGAGGTCAAAAAGGACAATGCCGACAAGCTCAACGACGAGACCGACCTCATCTATGCCCACATCCGCAGCCTGCTGATCGTGCTGACCTGCGGCGGCGTGCTTTTCGGCGTGGCGCTGGGCCTGTTCATCTCGCGCAACCTGACGCGCCAGCTCGGCGGTGAACCACGCGACGTGGCGGCCGCCGCCGACGCCATCGCCTCGGGCGACCTGAGCACCCATATCGATACCAGCCATGCGGCACAGGGCAGCGTGGTCAACGCCATGCACATGATGCAGGCGTCCTTGCGCAAGGTGGTGCAGACGGTGCGCACCAGCAGCGAAAGCATCGCCACCGGTTCGCGCCAGATCGCCACCGGCAACCTGGACCTGTCGGCACGTACCGAGCAGCAGGCCAGCGCCCTGGAGGAAACGGCGTCCTCGATGGAAGAACTGACTTCCACCGTCAAGCACAACGCCAACAATGCGCAAGACGCCAAGCAGATGGCCTCCACGGCCTCCACCGTCGCACTGGAAGGCGGCGAGGTCGTGGCCAAGGTGGTCGATACCATGAGCGCCATCAATGACTCCTCGCGCAAGGTGGTGGACATCATCAGCGTGATCGACGGCATCGCCTTCCAGACCAACATCCTGGCCCTCAACGCCGCCGTCGAAGCGGCACGGGCCGGCGAACAGGGACGCGGTTTCGCGGTGGTCGCCAGCGAAGTGCGCAATCTGGCGCAGCGTTCGGCGGCGGCCGCCAAGGAGATCAAGGCGCTCATCGAAGACTCGGTGGAAAAGGTCAGCGTCGGCGCGCGCCTGGCCGACCAGGCCGGCACTACCATGAGCGGCATCGTGGAGAATTCACGCAAGGTGACATCAATCATCGGCGAAATCTCGGCGGCAAGCGTGGAACAGACCGCCGGCATCGAGCAGATCAACCAGGCCATCATGCAGATGGACGATGTGACCCAGCAGAATGCCTCGCTGGTGGAAGAAGCCGCTGCCGCCTCGCGCGCCTTGCAGGACCAGGCCGATGCCCTGGCCCAGATCGTGAGCATCTTCAACCTGGGACAGAACGCCATTAGCTACCAGGATGCGCCGCGCCCGGCAGCGTCGCCGGGCATTACAGCCATCAAGACCTCCACGGCCAGCCAGGCCGTGGGCCACGCCGCGCCCCGGCGCCTGAACCATCAGAGTGCCGCGCAGGCGGCGAAAGAGGAGGATTGGGCGACCTTCTGAGCGGGGCATGGGCTGGTCACGAATGCGCTCAAACGAAGTGCCGCCATCGGCGGCGCTCGGCGACTCGCTTCAGTAGACCCAGCCCAGCATGACACCCCACAGGAGCGCGTTGATCAACCGCGCCAGGCGCAACGGCTATCGGCCGGCCGCCAGGGCGGGTGGCGTCAGACCTGCTCGGCGGCTGTTTCCACGCTGAATTGACTTTAAGCCCCGGAATCGCGCCATTCATCGCTTAAAAATGGCGCGTTTTTGGCACGATGTGGCGCGATAAAGAGGCAAATATGGCGCGATTCCACAAATCGCGCCATAATCGCGCCATCTCTCCTCAACTCTGCCCCATGGCGGCCCCCCCCGATGTCTTCCACGACCGATTTGTTGAGCAGTATCCAGAGTGCGCACGACGGATTGACGCTGGCTGCCATTCTGGGGCAACACCCCGACATCGCGCGGCGAACAGCGCAGCGGCGCCTTGCCGAGCTGGTCGAGGCCGGCCAGATCGTGGCTCGTGGCGAAGGCCGGGCGCGTCGCTATGTCAGTGCCGGCATGTCGGGCGAGGCCGAGGTTCTTCCTGGCAGCGAGGATGTCTTTCCCGGCTTCATCCCGCTCTCTGCGGACAGCCAGGACATCCTGGCCTATATCAATCAGCCTGTGCAGGCACGCAAGCCGGTGGGCTACCAGCACGATTTTCTGGAGGCCTATCGCCCCAATGAGACCTGGTACCTGTCGGAGTCGCTGCGCCGCCAACTGCACAAGATGGGCCAGACCAAGGACGTCGACGCGCCGGCCGGCACCTACAGCCGGGCAATCCTGAACCGCTTGCTGATCGATCTGTCATGGGCATCGAGTCATCTGGAAGGCAATACCTACTCGCGCCTGGATACGCGCGAGCTCATCGAACATGGCAAGGCTGCGCGTGGCAAGGGGGCCGTCGAGACCCAAATGATCCTGAACCACAAGACGGCCATCGAATTCCTGGTCGAGAACATCGACAGCGCGGGGCTGAATCGCTACACCCTGTTCAACCTGCACAGCGCCCTGGCGGAAAACCTCTTGCCCAACCCGGCCGATGAAGGGCGCATCCGCCAGCATGCCGTCGACATTGGCAAGAGCGTCTATCGCCCGCTATCCACGCCGCAGCAAATCGAAGCCACGCTGGACATCTTGCTGCTGAAGGCGGACCAGATCACGGACCCGTTCGAACAGTCCTTTTTCATGATGGTGCAACTGCCCTACCTGCAGCCGTTCGCGGACATCAACAAGCGTACCTCCAGGCTGGCGGCCAACCTGCCGCTGTTCCGGGCCAATCTATGCCCGCTGACCTTCCTGGATGTCCCCGAGCAGGCGTATAGCCGTGCAACGCTTGGGATATACGAAATGACCCGGGTGGAGTTGCTGCGCGACCTCTATGTCTGGGCCTATGAACGCTCGACGCAGGAATACCTGGCCATCAGGCAGGACCTGGCGGAGCCCGATCCCCTGCGGCTGACCTGGCGCGACCTGATCAGGCAGACCCTACGCGAGATCATCACCCATCCAGGGATTGAACCGCTCGCCAGCATTCAGCAGGTGGTAGCACAGCAGGTGCCTGGCCATGAACAAGCCCAGGTGCAAGCGCTGATCATCGACGAGCTCAAGCGCTTGCATGAAGGCGTGCTGGCGCGTTATGGTTTGCGGCCTTCTGAGTTCGTTGAATGGAAAAAGGCGCAGCGGCAATGAAGGCAACAACTAGCAAAGCCTCGCCCTCCCCGCCTTCATTTCATCGACGAGCGGACTTGTCGTCCACCGAGTCACTGAGGTAGCGCGCCAGATCAGAACCCTGCCTCTCGCCGCATGACCGCCAATGCGTCGCGCAGATAGCGCCAGCCCGGCACGGTCCACTTTCCGTAAATGACGGCTGTGCCGCGCCAGGTATGCTGCGCAACCGAACCCCTGGTCGACAGGGCCTTGAGCATGACGCGATAAAGCGGACGTTCCGGATAGAACTGTCCATTCTTCTCCCGCGCGTCGATACGGCCGCCAGATAGACACAAACAATCAATCAATCAATCAATCAATCAAATAGATTGTATTTATTTCGCGAACAGTGAAGTCGAAAAAGGCGGCTTTATCCGTAAAAACATGCTGCTTATAGTGCGACCAAGATGTCGTCCCCGACATTCTTCCTCCACCAACAGAAAGGAAGCATCATGAGCAAACTTCAAAGCAAGGTCGCCGTCGTCACGGGCGCATCGAAAGGAATCGGCGCTGCCATCGCCAAGGCGCTGGCAGCCAGCGGTGCCGCCGTTGTCGTCAACTACGCGACCAGCCGCGTCGGCGCCGACAAGGTCGTGGGCGAGATCGTCGCCGCAGGTGGCCGTGCAGTGGCCGTGGGCGGCGACGTGTCCAATGCAGCGCATGCGGCAGGCATCATCGACGCCGCCATCAAGGAATATGGTCGCCTCGACATTCTGGTCAACAATTCGGGCGTATACGACATGGTGCCGCTGGAAGCCATCACCGAAGAGCATTTTCATAAACAGTTCAACGTCAACGTGCTGGGCCTGCTGCTGGTAACCCAGGCCGCCGCCAAGCATCTGCAGGAAGGTGCCAGCGTCATCAACATCGGCTCTGTCGTCAGCAGCATCACGCCGCCCAGCAGCGCCGTCTACACTGCCACCAAGGGTGCCGTCGACGCCATCACCGGCGTGCTGGCGAAGGAACTGGGACCGCGCAAGATCCGCGTCAACAGCGTCAATCCTGGCATGGTCGAGACTGAAGGTACCCACAGTGCCGGCTTTATCGGTTCGGATTTCGAGACCTGGGCCGTGAGCAACACGCCGCTGGGCCGCATTGGCCAGCCCAATGATATTGCCGACGTGGTCACATTCCTGGCGTCGGATGATGCACGCTGGTTGACTGGCGAGAAGATTCTGGCCGGCGGCGGCAGCCGCTAAGAAACCATCCCACAGGAGTGGCGGCCTGGAAATAAAAAAGGGATTCGATAGTCGACCCGAGGTTTTATTTCAAGAAAAGATGAAAAGGGGTGAGGCGCTTTTGCCTCACCCCTTTTCGCCTTTTTCACCCTCGTTTTGCCAGAAGATGCTCCTGGTGTCGATTTGCGTTCAAAACTGACACACGCAGGTCGATTTGCCCTTCCCTCACAAAATTGGCCTATTGGTCTTACCAATAAACTGGTAATATCCAACTTCCAAAACGACAGGTGATCCCATTCGCTTGCGCGCCAATGCGCCGCCAGCGGGCGACGACGCCGATCCGAGACAATTCTTTCTTCAAGGAAACCAGATGAAATTACTGCGTTACGGCCCGGTTGGGCAGGAAAAGCCCGGCATCCTCGATCAGTCCGGCAAGATCCGCGACCTGTCGGCCCATATCAAGGACGTCAACGGCGCCGCCCTGGACGATGCTTCGCTGGACAAGATCCGCAAGCTCGACATCGCCAGCCTGCCGGTGGTCGAAGGCTCGCCGCGCATCGGCGCCTGCGTGGGCAATATCGGCAAGTTCATCTGCATCGGCCTGAACTATGCGGACCATGCGGCCGAATCCAACCTGCCCATCCCGGCCGAGCCGGTGGTATTCAACAAGTGGACCTCGGCCGTGGTCGGCCCCAATGACGACGTCAAGATCCCCCGTGGCTCCAAGAAGACCGACTGGGAAGTGGAATTGGGCGTGGTCATCGGCAAGGGTGGTACCTATATCGACGAGAAGGACGCCATGTCCCACGTGGCCGGCTATTGCGTGGTCAACGACGTCTCCGAGCGCGAATACCAGATCGAACGCGGCGGCACCTGGGACAAGGGCAAGG